>Ga0213876_10001187_pt1 | contig 16453 bp, 15 predicted proteins | sample BarmaccomBMRX_R9_FD_160113 | JGI IMG/M metagenome (GOLD analysis project Ga0213876, IMG submission 160113) | Root-associated microbial communities from Barbacenia macrantha in rupestrian grasslands, the National Park of Serra do Cipo, Brazil - RX_R9 | ecosystem: Host-associated > Plants > Roots... | reverse complement strand
GCACCATCGCGGGCAAGGCGGCCTGCGAGGATCTGTGCTTCTCCGGCGCCAGCCACACCTGTGCAACCGGCGTGATCCGCAATCCGCACAATCCGGCCCACAGCGCCGGAGGCTCGTCCGGTGGCAGCGCAGCATTGGTAGCGGCCGGTGAGGTGCCGATGGCGCTCGGCGGCGACCAAGGCGGCTCGATCCGCACGCCATCAAGCTGGTGCGGCGTGTACGGCCTGAAGCCCACCTGGGGGCTTGTCCCCACCACGGGCTCGATGCCGATCAGCTATTCCGTCGATCACTGCGGTCCGATATGCGCTTCGGTCGAGGATGTCGCCCGGCTCTTGACCGTCATCGCGGGCCATGACGGGTGGGATACGCGCACGATTGCGGCGCGTACCGGCGACTACATGGGTGCGTTGACGCGCTCAGTGAAGGGCATGCGGATCGGTGTCCTGCGCGAGGGGTTCGGCCATGCCGAAAGTGATCCCGCCGTGAACGAAAAAGTCAGGCAGACTGTCGCGACGCTCGCCAAAGCCGGTGTGAACACCGAAGAGGTGTCGGTGCCCTGGCATCTCGACGGGCCGCATGTGTGGACCGGGATCATCCTGGAAGGCGCCGCCGAAATGATGCTCAAAGGATATGGTGTCGGCAACAATATCCATGGCTATTATCCCCTCTCGATGCAGGAAGCTCTCGCCCGCGGCATGGGGACGCGAATCAACGACGTTTCGCCGACCGTGAAGCTCGTGCTGATGCTTGGCGAATACATGCATCGCAACTACCACGGACGTTACCATTCGAAGGCGCAGAACCTGCGCGTGCTGTTGCGCCGCGCCTATGATGATGCATTGCAAAATTTCGACGCGCTGGTGATGCCGACGATACCCTTCACCGCGACCTTGATCCCACCGGCCGACGCACCGCTCGACACCGTGATCGATACCGCACTCAATATGCAGGCCAACACTTGCTCGTTCGACGTCTCCGGGCACCCCGCATTCACCGTCCCTTGCGGGCCTGTCAACGGCTTGCCGGTCGGCCTGATGATGGTCGGACGGCATTTCGAGGAGGAGACCCTGCTCGCCTTGGCAGCGGCGATCGAGAAGTCCGGCGACTGGAAGCTGAATTAGGATGGCGCATGATCAGCAATCGCCGCCACCCCGCCAGGGAACATACCGCTGTGCCAGGCCGGACGTATCCGGCTCGGCAATATGGTCGATCCGAATGCGCGATCGGCGCGTCGATCCGGAACGAGTACCTCGTCTGAAGAAGGTTCGGCAAACGGAAGGATGGGACAAATGAACATACATCGCAGAACGTTCTTGAAGAGCACCCTCGCGGCCGCCGCCGCCGGCGCGTTTTCTTCCGCCGCCCATGCGGATGATCCGATCGGTGTCGCAAGCATTCATGACTTGTCGGGCGGGCTCGACATTTACGGCAAGCCGATGGTCGATGCGCTGACGCTGGCGGTCGAGGAGGCCAACGGCTCGGGCGGCCTGCTCGGACGCCAGATCAAGCTCATCGAATACGATACGCAATCGAACATGCAGCTCTATACGCAGTTCGCCCAGCAGGCCGCCCTGAAGGACAAGGTAGCCGTCGTGCATGGCGGCATCACCTCGGCTTCGCGTGAGGTCATCCGGCCGGTGCTCGACCGCTTCAAGACGCTGTATTTCTACAACACGCAATATGAAGGCGGCGTTTGCGACCGCAACAATTTCGATACCGGCGTGACCCCGGCGCAGACCGTCGAAAAACTGGTGCCCTACGCCATGAAGAAATGGGGCAAGAAGGTCTATGTCGTCGCCGCCGATTACAATTACGGCCAGATCACCTCGCAATGGGTGAAAAAATACGTCCTCGAAAATGGCGGAGAGGTGCCCTCGATCGACTTCTTCCCGCTTGATGTCACGAATTTCGGTCCGACCATCTCCAAAATCCAAGCGGCGAAGCCCGACTTCGTCTGGTCGGCGCTGGTGGGTGGCGCCCACATCTCGTTTTATCGCCAATGGGCGGCCGCCGGTATGCGCAGCAGCATTCCGATGGCTTCGACGACGTTTGCCGTGGGCAACGAGCACATCGTGCTTTCGCCCGAGGAATGCAACGGCATGCTGATCTGCTACAATTATTTCCAGGACCTGAAAAACCCTGTGAACGAGGCCTTCGTCGGAAAATTCCACACTCGTTTCGGCGCCGATTATCCAAACATCACCGAGCTCGCCATGGGGACCTATCAGGGATTCCGGCTCTGGGCCGAAGCAGTGAAGAAGGCCGGCAGCATCGATCGAATGAAGGTGATCGAGGCCTTGGAGAGCGGGATCAGCATCGACGCCCCCTCGGGCAAAGTGACGATCGATCCGCCGACCCACCATTGCATACTCGACGTGCATATCGCCGAGGTCAGCGACAAGAAGCTGAAGGTGCTCGAGGATTTTGCACAGCAGAAGCCGGCGGATACCGCCGCCGTCTGCAACCTGATCAAGAACCCGAACGACAACCAGCAATACGTGATCAAGATCTGAAGGGCAGAACCGGCCTTACGGCCCTGGATGGAAGTTAGACGTGGATCTTGTTGCCATCCTGGCGATCCAGGTTGTCTACGCAATCGCGAGCCTGGCGCTCATCAGCGTCGGGCTGGCGATCATTTTCGGCATGATGCGCGTGATCAATCTCGCGCATGGCGAGTTTCTGATGCTCGGCGGCTATGCCGCCATCGTCGCCACGAGCCACGGCATCAACATCTGGCTGTCCATGCTCGTGGTGGCGCCCATCGTCGTCGGCCTGATCGGCGTCATCGTCGAGCGCATGATCATTCGCTTCCTTTATGGCCGCATGATCGACACCATGCTCGCGACCTGGGGGCTCAGCCTGTTCCTGGTCGGCCTCACCACCGCGATCTTCGGAAACACCACCGTCGGCATCTCGGCCCCGCTCGGCAGTCTCCAGATCGGCGCCTATCGCACCAGCGCTTACACGCTGTTCGTGATCGCGGTCGCGGTTGTGGTTCTGGGCGCGATCTTCGCGGCCATGCGCGGGACGCGCTTTGGCCTGATCGCGCGCGGCACGATGCAGAACGCCAACATGGCGGCGGCGCTCGGCGTAAACCCGCCCTGGGTCTACGCGGTCACCTTCGGCATCGGCGCGGCGCTCTCGGGACTTGCCGGCGCGGTGCTGGCGCCGGTATCGGGCGTCTTTCCCACCATCGGCGTCGCCTATGTCGCAAAGTCCTTCATTACCGTGATCGGGGGCGGCGCTGCCATTCTCAGCGGAACGGTTTCCGCCTCCGTCTTGTTCGGCACCATCAACCAGATCGCCACCTTCGCCACGACGCCGGTGTTCGGTGAGGTCGCCCTGCTCGCGGCTGCGATCGTGCTGATCCGGCTACTGCCGCAGGGCATCACCGGCCGTTTCTTCCGGAGAGGGATGTGAACGGCCGCGGTGTCAACTTGGCGGGCCTCGCGCTGGTCGGCACCATCGGCCTTCTCTTCATGTTCGTGACCCCGCGCCTTGCCGAGCTCGACACGGTGCTCGATCTCACGGTCTACATGATCATGGCGATCCTGGCGCTCAGCCTGGCGCTGATCTGGGGATATGGCGGCATTCTCTGCTTCGGCCAATCGGCTTTTTTCGGGCTCGGCGCCTACACCTACGCCATTGCCATGTTCAACATAGGCGAGAGCACGATCCCTTTCCTGCTGGCGATCCTTTTGCCTGCCGGCTTCGCGGCGTTGCTCGGCTATTTCATGTTCTACGGGCGGATCAGCGACGTCTATCTCGGCGTCATCACGCTGACCGTGACCTTGATCCTGTTCAATTCCGTGAACTCCACCGCCGGCCCGAATTTCCACATCGGCGCGGCTCGGCTCGGCGGCTTCAACGGCATTCCCGGCATTCCCCCGCTCAACCTTCCCGGCGACAAAAACGCGGTTATCGATCTCGAGGGGATGTTCTATCTCTCGACTGCATCGCTGCTTCTGACCTATTTCGGGTTGCGCTTGCTGTTGGCGAGCCAGTTCGGCCGCATCATCGTCGGCATCCGGGAGAATGAACGGCGCGCCGAGCTCATCGGCTATGACCCGCGCGCCTACAAGCTGGCGACCTTCACCATCGGCGGCGCGCTGGCCGGCTTTGCCGGCTGCCTGTTCGCAAATTGGGGGAATTTCGTCAGCCCGACGATCTTCGGCCTGGCGCAATCCGCACAGATCATCATCTGGGTCATCGTCGGCGGACGCGGCACCCTCATCGGTCCGATCGTCGGCTGCATCGGCATCCAGTGGCTGAGCGCCGCGCTCGGCGCCAATCAGCCGAGCGGCGGCTCTGACCTCTGGTCGAAAATATTCGCCAATGCGCCGCTGATTCTCGGCAGCATCCTGATCGCATTTGTGCTGCTGGTTCCCAAGGGCCTGGTGCCGACGCTGGCCGAGATCGTGCTCTCACTTTTCCGCCGCGGTCGGCGAAGCGAGCAACGCGGTCTTGAGCCGCAACAGGCGGAGTAGACCGTGGCGACGCCGCTTCTTCAGACCCACGATCTCAGCATGAATTTCGGCGGCGTCCGAGCGGTGCGCAACGTCAACTTCACCTTGGCCGAAGGCGAGCTGCGTTGCCTGATTGGGCCGAATGGCGCGGGAAAAAGCACGTTCTTCAAGATGCTGACCGGCCAGCTCGCGCCGAGCCAGGGCCAGGTGTTGTTCCGCGGGCACGACATTTCGCGCGCATACGCGCACCAGATCGCGCGCCTCGGCATCGGGATCAAGACTCAGGTGCCCAGCGTCTTCGACGGTCTCAACGTTCGCGAAAACATCTGGCTCGCGGCGAGCCGCATCGGTCACCGCGACGAGGCAAGGCGTCTCGTCGACGAGATGCTCGAGCGCATCGGGTTGACGAAAGCGGCCAGCCGCATGGTCGGCCAGCTCGCGCACGGACAGAGGCAATGGGTCGAGCTTGGGCTCGTGCTCGCGACCGACCCGAAGCTCATCCTGCTCGACGAGCCGGCGGCCGGGATGACACATGACGAGGTCTTCAAGACCGCGGAGCTCGTCCGCGAGATCAACAGGACCAAGGCGCTGATCGTCGTCGAGCACGACATGCAGTTCATCCGCATGATCGCCAAGCAAGTGACCGTTTTCAATCAGGGCAGTGTGCTGCTCGAGGACAATGTGGAGAACATCATGCGCGACCCGAGGGTGCGCGATATCTATCTCGGCAAACAGGCGGCCGCATGACGCTCGTTGTCCAGGGACTATGCACGGGATATGGCCGTATTCCGATCCTCAACGGAGTGGATTTTACGGTCGACGAGGGCGAGTTCGTCGGGATACTCGGCCATAACGGCATGGGCAAGACGACGCTGCTGAAGGCGTTGATGGGTTACTTGCCGGCGACCGGCGGCCGCGTGCATTTCGCCGGCGACGACATCACCGCGCTTGAGCCCCACCGGCGTGCCCGTCTTGGGCTTGGCTACGTGCCCCAGGGACGGGAGATTTTTCCGGGCCTGACCGTTCACGACAATCTGCGCATGGGCTGCATCGAGCGTCGCGATGCCGGCGAGGACGAGATCATCGCAAAGGTGCTGGAGGAATTTCCGCGCCTAAAGCCGTTGCTCAATCGCGTCGGCAGCGCATTGTCGGGCGGCGAACAGCAACTGCTTGCGGTGGCGCGATGCCTGTGCGGCGGTCCGCGCCTCGTCCTGCTCGATGAACCGACCGAGGGCATTCAGCCCTCGATCATTGAGGAGATCGTCGAGACGCTTTCGCGGCTGCGCGTCGCGAACCGCCGCCTCACGATGATCCTGGTCGAACAGAATCTCGATTTCATCGCGCAGCTGTCGCAACGCATCCTCGTCATCCAGAAGGGACGCATCACTCAGGAAGTGCGTCCCGATGCCCTTCGCGACGCGAACCTCATTGGCGAATTTGTCGGAATAGCCACCTGAAGCCCGCGCCGGCGGGCAATGACCAGAGGGAGAACACGCCATGGCCGTCAGACGACCTACTCTCGATCAGCTGCGCGCGGTTGCTGAAGACCTCGGTATGCACATGGGCCAGGAGGAGCTCCAATCCTACGACGCCCTGATGCAGGCGAACTATGCCGCCTATGACCTGGTCGACACGATGCCCGACTACATGCCTGCGGTGAAGTATCCACGCACCCCCGGGTATCGTCCGGAGGGCGAGGAGAACAAGTACAACGCCTGGTACATCAAGACCGAGATCAAAGGGGCGCCGAGCGGCAAGCTTGCCGGCAAGAAGGTCGCCCTGAAGGATAACATCAGCCTGGCCGGCGTGCCGATGATGAACGGGGCTTCGACCCTGGAAGGATACACGCCGGATACCGACGCAACTATCGTCACGCGCATGCTCGACGCCGGCGCCACCATCGTCGGCAAGGTGCATTGCGAGTATTTCTGCTTCTCCGGCGGCAGCCACACCTGCGCGGCCGGTCCCGTCCACAATCCTCGCAAGATGGGGTATTCGGCCGGTGGCTCGTCTTCGGGAAGCGCGGTGGTGCTCGTCACTGGCGAAGCCGACATGGCGATCGGCGGCGACCAGGGGGGATCGATCCGCATTCCGTCCGCGTTCAGCGGCACTTACGGCATGAAGGGCACCTTCGGCCTCGTTCCCTATACCGGGGTCATGCCGATCGAGGTCACTATCGATCACACCGGGCCGATGACACGCAATGTCCGTGACAATGCGCTGCTGCTCGAGGTGCTGGCCGGCGCCGACGGTCTCGATCCGCGCCAGGGCTCGCCGAAAGTGTCGAACTACACCGAGGCGCTAGGTGGCGGAGTCAAGGGCCTGCGCATCGGCGTCGTGAAGGAGGGATTTGGCCATCCGAATTCGGAGAAGGATGTCGATGCCAAGGTCAACGCGGGCGCGGAGTTGTTCAGGAAGCTTGGCGCGACCGTGGACGAGATCTCGGTCCCGATGCATCTCGCGGCTCCGGCGATCTGGCTCCCGATCGCGGCCGAAGGCGCGACGGAGTTCATGATGAAGGGCAATGGCATGGGCAGCAACTGGCGCGGCCTCTACAACACGACGTTGCTCGACGCCCATTCCGGCTGGAGGCACCGCGCAGATGAGTTGTCCGACAGCCTCAAGATCACGATGTTGCTCGGCCACTACTTCAACAAGCACTATCGTGGACATTTCTACGCGAAGGCGCAGAACCTGAACCGCAAGCTGCGCGCAGCCTATGACACGGCGCTCGGCAAGTACGACCTCTTGTTGATGCCCACCCTGCCGATGAAGGCGACGCCGCTCCCGCCGCCCGATGCGCCGCGCGAGCTCTATATCCAGCGCGCGTTCGAGATGGTGCCGAACACGGCGCCGTTCAACGCCAGCGGACATCCGGCCATGAGCATTCCATGCGGCATGAGCGACGGCCTGCCGATCGGCCTGATGCTGATCGGCAAATACTACGACGAGTCGACGATCTACCGGGCGGCGGCCGCGTTCGAGGGTGCCGGGGACTGGACCAAAATGTGAGCAAGCAGGCCCCGGCGCGGTGAGCCCGCGCCGCGGCTTCCGAGCGTCGCCAGTCAAGGCCCTCATCTTGCGGCCCTTGCGCAAACGCCCGCTAGGTTTGGTCAGCAGGCACGAGCACTGCGGAATTTGGATAAATCTTGACGGCGACTTTGGCGCCCTTTGCGAAGGCCTGCATCGGTTCGGGGACGATCGCGATGAGCTCGACCGCGGGAACTGAGATTCTCACGCCATATTCCAGGTGGTCTCCCACATAAGCCACCTTCGAAACATGGCCCTCGAGCTCGCCGTTGCCGCAGCACGGTGGTCCGATCGAGACTCGGTAGGGCCTGATAGCGACATAGGCTTTGCCCGGGCCAATTCCCCGGTGGGCGAGCTTCAGATGGCACGGGCCGATTCGCACCGATGCCAACTCTCCGTCGGCCTTGTCGACCTCCGCAGGAATGAGATTCGCAGCACCCACGAAGTCCGCGACGAAGCAACTGACTGGAGCCTCGTAAAGCTCGCGCGGCGCGCCGATCTGTGCGACGCGTGCGTTCGACATGACGATGATGCGATCCGAGACGGCGAGCGCCTCTTCCTGATCATGGGTCACGTAAGCGACGGTCAATCCGAGCGAGAGTTGCAGCTCGCGAATTTCTTCGCGCACACGCCGGCGAAGCTTGGCGTCAAGATTGCTCAGCGGCTCGTCGAAGAGCAGAACTTCCGGTTCGAGAACGAGCGCTCGCGCCACCGCCACGCGCTGCTGCTGACCGCCTGACAGTTCGGACGGTGCACGTTGTTCGAGGCCCTCGAGACCGACGAGCGCTATTTTTTCCATCGCCATCTCGCGAGCGCGTGCTTTGCGGACGCCTTGCACGCTTGGCCCATAAGCGACGTTCTCGACGACGCTCATATGCGGGAAAAGCGCGTAGGACTGGAAGACCATGCTCACGTTGCGCTCCGCAGCCGATCTTCTGGTTACATCGAGGCCACCGATCGAGATCGAGCCCGTAGTCGCCATCTCCAGCCCTGCAATGAGGCGAAGCGTCGTCGTCTTTCCGCAACCCGATGGACCCAGCAGCGTGACGAGTTCCCCTGGCGCAATCGTGAAAGAGACATCATCGACGGCCGTGACGTCGCCATAGCGCTTCACGACGCGGTGAAATTCCACCGCTGCGGGACCCCTTTTCATCTCGGCTTCTCTTACCTTCTTACGTTGGGGCAGCCGCGACGTTGCTCATCGCTGGGCGTCGGCCGAGCCTTCGCTCGCCGACAAGCGACTCGATCAGCAAGATCACGACGAGCATCAACACGATGAGAGCTGCGGAATAAGCGATCGCCACGCCATATTCGCCCGCATCGACCCGGCCAATGATGTAGGTTGTCGCCATGTTGTATTGCGCAGATACCAAAAAGATGACGGCGCTCACCGCGGTCATGGCACGCACGAAAGCATAGATCAGCGAGGCCGTAAGCGCCGGTCGCAAGAGCGGCAGCACGACCCGCGCGAATGTTGTGAGTGAGCGGGCTCCGAGCGTCAAAGACGCCTCGTCAAGGCTTTTGTCGATCTGAGCGAGCGCGGCTGTTCCGGCCCGCATCCCGACCGGCATGTTGCGAAAGACGAAGCAGACGACGAGGATGAGCGCGCCACCCGTGATCTCGATCGGCGGCACGTTGAATGCGAGGATGTAGCTCACGCCGACAACGGTTCCGGGAATGGCGAAGGATAACATCGCCGCGAAGTCAAGCGCTCTGCGCCCATGGAAGTCTGGGCGTGTCAGGAGATATGCCGTGAGCAAGCCGATTGCGGCGGTGAGAGGCGCCGCTAGCAGAGCGATCTCGACGGTCGCAAAGAACGAGGGCCACGCGCTTCCCGAGAAAAACCAACCGAAGCTGGTGTGCTCGACGCGGAATGCAATCTCATAGCTTGCAAGGGTCGGTGTGTAGTCGCGGCCGACCGCCTTCACGAAACTTCCGATGAAGATGATGGCATAAACCGCGAAGGTGAACACCAGCCAGGGAACCGCGACGGCATAGCAGGCAAGGCGGATGCTGGTTGGCAAGGGCATCAAAAGGCCCGGGTCACCTTTGCCGCTGAGTGTGGTGAAGCTCTTTTTACCGAGCCAAAGCTGTTGCACGGCAAACCCGATGAGCGTCAGCAGCAGGAGAACGATCGACAGCGCCGCCGCTCTGCTTTGGTCGGTCGCGGCGCCGACGACAGCGAAAAAGATCTTGGTCGAGAGCACCTCGAAATTTCCCCCGAGAACAAGCGGATTGCCGAAGTCGGCCATGCTTTCGATGAGGCAAAGCAGGAAGGCACTGGCCAGGCCCGGACGCAGCAGCGGCCAAGTGACGGTTCGAAAGATGGTGAGGCGCTTGGCTCGCAAGGTTTGCGCGGCTTCCTCGAGTGCCGGCGAGAGACCTTGCACCACGCCGACAAGGACGAGGAAGGCGATCGGCGCAAAGGCGAGGACTTGCGCGATGAATATACCGGTAAGTCCATAAATCCAGCGGGTAGGCACGACGCCGAACGTCCGGAAAAGAATCCCAGAGACAGCGCCCGAACGGCCAAACATCAAGATGAGAGCAAGTCCGATAACGAATGGCGGCGTGATGATCGGAAGAACGGTCATGACGCGAAGCGGGGCCTTGAACCGAAACTTCGTCCGCAGCGCGATGAGCGCGAATGCAAGGCCGAGCGTGGTCGAGGCGAATGCGGTGAGCACCGCAAGCACGATGGTGTTCCATGCGACTCCGCACGCAACGCCGTTGCCAAGACATTTCAGGCCCCAGATCGAGCTGTCCGTGATCTTTTCCACGAAAGGTGCGATCGCCATTTGCCCTTTATCGTCGGTGAAGGCGCTCGTGAGAATCGTTGCGACGGGGTAGAACACGAACAGGGCAAGGAGCATCCCGACGGCGCCGATCGAAGAGACGATGAAGGTATCGCCTCGGCACCAGCCCATTCCCGCAAGCCCTCGACAGCCGAGAAAGAGGAGCGCCACGCCAACGACGAGCGCCCCGAAGCCCATTCCTTGCTGCTTGGGTCCCGGCGCGCCAAATAGCGCATTAAGCCATTCAGCGTTCCAACCGTGCAGGCCGACCGCGAAGCCTTGAGCCAGAAGATAAGCGAAACCCACGAAACCGAGGACCGCAAGCCATTCGGCGCAGCTCTCGTCGGGCCGATTTCGTAGGGCAATGCAAAGGCAAAGGAGGAGCGGCAACGCCAAAGGCAACAGCCACCACGTCCCCATAATGGCGAGCCCCAGCGCCGTGCCTTCGTCGCCGAATGGATAGGAAGTGAGGCTTGGATTTTCGATCGTGTACCAAGGCAGGGCGATATAGGCGAGGAGCCCTGTGGCCGCGAGGACGCGCGGGGTTCGGTTCATGAGAATTCGCCAGCAGTCAATTGCCTCTAACGGGCAGTTCAGCGCGGCTGGTTCTTCACCTCGTCGGTCCAGCGCTTAAGGAGCGCGTTGCGAACCTCCGACGAACCATATTTGGCGAAGTCGTAATCAATGAGCTTCGTCTTCGACAAATCGACGCCGAGCTTCGGCAACGGCGTGTTTTTGTTGGACGGCGTCTGGTAGGACTTGTTCTGCGCGGCAAGCTCTTGGGCGGCGGGCGTTAGCGCCCAATCATAAAATTTCTTGGCGTTCTCCAGATTGTGAGCGCCCTTGATCAGGGACATCGATCCGATCTCGTAGCCCGTGCCTTCGCAAGGCGCGACGGTTTTGATGTCCGGATTGTCCTGCGCAGCGGCAATCATATCATGCATGAAGGTAATGCCGATTGTCGTTTCGCCGAGATTGACTGCCTGCGCCGGGGCCGCGCCGGCCTTCGTATATTGGTTGACATTCTTGTGGAGCGCCTTGAGGAAGGCGAAGCCCTTTTCCTCGCCCATGATCTGAACGATGGTTGCGAGCAGGTTGTAGGCAGTGCCGGAAGAATTTGGATCCGCCACTTGGATCTCATCCTTGTAGGCGGGATTGATGAGGTCCGCCCAGCATTTTGGTTCCGGCAATCCCCTGGCCTTCAGCAGCTTCTCGTTGTAGCCAAAGCCAAGAGCCCCCGAGTAGATGCCGATCGTGCGTCCCCTGGCCTCTTGCCATTGACGTTGCGCCCAATCGTAGAGCTCGTTCAGATTGGCCGGCTTATATTCGATCGTGAGCCCTTCATTGGCCGCCTGCTGATGCGGATCGCCGGTGCCGCCCCACCAGATGTCGCCTCTTGGATTGGCCGCTTCGGCCTTCACTTGCGCGTAGACCTCGCCTGCGCTTTTGCGGGTCATGGCTACCGAGATGCCGGTCTCGCGCTCGAAAGCCGTGGATACGGCGCGACACCACTCCTCCTGCACGCCGCAATACATGACGAGGCTGCCGCCGGCCCGGACAGGAAGCGCGGACACGATCAGGATTGTCACGAAAGCGGCTATTAGGACCGCAGTGCCGGAGCGATGGGGCAGCATCCTTTTCTCCACGCGCGTGTCATTAGACGAACTTCGAGACAATGGAGCGCGAAGGCAAAGCCACGTCAACCGCTCATCCCGCCACCGGGTACACGATCAAGTCGATGCGTATGACGCGAATGCATTCGCAGGTTCTCGCGCGGATGCCACTGAAGCCCAAATCGCCGCGGCCGAGAGAAAATGTTTTGCGGAGCCGGGGACTCGAGCGCAGTTTATTTAACTGTTTCAGTTAGATTCGATCCTCGATGTTCTTGAGGGGAGGTCGCGATGGCGCATCACCACCGCCAAAACCGGCAGACCATGATTTCGATTTCTGCGGAACACCCGAAAAAAAGATCGGTCGAAGGGAAGCGCCAAGTGGCGGCGTTGGTGTTTCGCATCTCAGAAACCGGCCGGCTGGAATTTCTCCTCATGACCTCACTCGGAACGGGTCGGGCCGTCATTCCGAAGGGCTGGCCAATGAAGGGCCTCCCCGACTACGAAGCCGCTGCGACGGAGGCATATGAAGAAGCAGGTATCGTGGGCGATATCGACCGCACCTCGATCGGGAGCTACGAGTATCTGAAGCGCTCGACCTCGAACATCAAGCTTGTCAGCGTGGAGGTCTTTCCGCTCAGGGCAAAGCGTCAGCGAAAAACCTGGCCCGAAAGGGGTCGCCGCGAATTGGGATGGTTCGGCCCGGAGGACGCAGCAAATTTGGTCAGCGAACCCGGACTATCGAGATTGCTGCGAGCATTTCACCCGATAGCAACTGACGAATGGGCGCGCTCACGAGCTGATCGGAAGCACCCGTAAGCCAGCTCACTGGAAGCACTCTTGTCTCGGGCAATGTGCGATTCCTGAGCAATGTGCGATTCCTGGGCAAGTGTGCGATTCTTGGGCAAGTGTGCGGTCGATTGGTCCCAAAGACCTTTGAATGGGGACGAGCATGAGGCAGACCAGCGAGAGCGAGATCGAGGACATCATCACGTCGCGCCTCAGGCGGGATGACCCTGACATCGAGCGCATCGGCATACGCGAAGAGGGCGTCGGATGGCGCTGCCATTGGATTTGGCTCGCCAACGATGCGCCTCGCCTCACGATGGAGGAGTGGAACACGGTCCTCGATAAAGCCAACTTGATTCTCGTCGACCTTTTGAAAGATTGCACGATCGTCAAGAAGCGGAAAAGGACGCGCTGATACTATGCAAGGCACTTGGTCATGAGGTGCGAAGTGGCCGTGACTTTGTAGCCGATGCGCTCATAAAACCTTCGGGCATCCTCGCGATCGATACGCGTATGGAGCACGACCCGATCTATTCCTCGGGATATGGCCCAGGTCTCGGCAGCACGCACCAATTGCTTTCCAACCCCCTTTTTTCGGACGCTCTGATCGACAACGAGCGACTGCAATACGACCTCCAAAGCTTTCTCGAGTGCGGGTCTCTCATACGCATGAGCGAGGCCATAAATTCTGCCGCTCTCCTCTGCCGCCACGGCGAAATGGGTCGAGCTCGCCAGCACGCGGTCGATGCGAGAGGCGAGTTCTGCAACATCGACATTGTAATCAAGCTGCCGGAGTAGATGGCTCGCGGCCTGCTGATCGGACGATCGCAGGGGTCGAATAAGCCCGAGGGGCAGGCTCGCATATTGGTCGTTTCAGCTCAAACATGGGGTTACCCGAGACGCTGGAAATCTGGGAACCGAGTTGAGTGAACAAGTTGAGCGACGACAATTTTTTGTGGATCTCTTCTTTGACTCACGTCCGCCCGTCATCTGAGAGAAACGGCGGCGCGGAGAGCTTCTTCGCTTCATCCGATCAGGGGGTTCAAAGACTCCGGGCGGCACGCCCGGTTCAGTTCAACAGTTCAACAGGCGTTGAGCCCTTATTGACGCAATCCAGGATCCGTCGTTCCAGGTTCGGCGCAGGGATTTGAGGGCCGGAGATAGATGTCCAGACGAGCCGAAGATAGCCGGACTGCCGGCCGTCGTTGCACTCGCGCTCGAGGCATCGTCCTCTTGCTCGCTTGACCGCCGTCCGAACGGAAAGATGAGTCATGAGGCGAGAGGAGCAACCCATGCTGCCTGACCATGCTGCGGAGGTCGCAGCTATCATGGCGGATCCCGCCTTCAAGGTGGCACTCGCCACTCTCGAAGCGGAGCATGAACGAACCGTCGCGGATATCGTTGCACTGACGGAAATTCCAGCGCCCCCGTTCAAAGAAGAAAGGCGCGCGGCTGCCTATTTCGACATGCTCGTGGCTCACGGGCTCGACGAAGTTGAGCGCGATGATGTCGGCAATGTCACGGGGCTACGACGTGGGGAGGGAAACGGAGGCCTCGTCGCGGTCGCTGCGCATCTGGACACTGTTTTTCCCGAGGGCACCGAGGTCAAGGTGCGGCGCGAAGGGACGAAGTTGTTCGCGCCCGGGATCGGTGACGATACGCGCAGCCTCGCCGTGCTGCTCGCTTTCCTCCGCGCCCTGGACGCCGCCGGCATCCGTACCCGACGCGACCTTCTGATCGTCGGCGATGTCGGCGAGGAAGGTCTCGGCGATCTCCGCGGAATGCGCCATCTGTTCACCAAGGGGCGCTACCGTGATCGCGTCGAGGCTTTTATCACCGTCGACAGTCCGGACATGGACAAGCTCGTGACCATTGGGGTGGGCTCGAAACGATACCAAGTGGTATTCCGCGGGCCGGGCGGTCACAGCTTCCAGGCTTTCGGGCTCGTCAATCCCGCCTATGCGATGAGCCGCGCCATCGTCGAGCTTGGCAAAATCCAGGCACCGCAGACGCCACGCACCACCTTTTGCGCCAGCATCGTGCGCGGTGGCAGCTCCGTTAATGCCATTCCGGCTGAGGTTTCCGTCGACATCGATTTGCGCTCTGAATCGGCGGCCGAGCTCGCGCAATTGGACAAGACATTCCGCGCCATCGTCACGTCGGCAGTCGCGGAAGAGAACACGATGCGCTCAACAAGCGACGGCAAGATCACCGCAGAGCTCGTGAGTATCGGGGATCGGCCAGCCGGAACGACGCCGCCTGATGCGGACATCGTCCGCTACGCAGTGGCGGCTCTCGCAGCTCAGGGAATCGCGGTCCAAGAGGAAGCCTCCTCGACCGACGCCAATCTCCCGATGAGCCTCGGCATCCCGGCGATCAAAATCGGCTCGGGCGGCCGAGGCGGCCGCGCACATTCGGTCGAGGAGTGGATCGACGTCGAAAAGGCCGAGAGCCTCCGCGGCATGGCAGCCGGGCTCGCCACGATCCTGGCCGTCGCCGGCTTCATTCCCTCGACGAGAACGAGGTGAGTGCAAAAAGCAATTCTTGCACTCAGTCCCAAAGAAGTATCAGCTATTCTCAAAAGCTTGGCGCTCCCAAGGGGACTCGAACCCCTGTTTTCGCCGTGAGAGGGCGACGTCCTGGACCGCTAGACGATGGGAGCGGCAGCGCAAGCCGCTTCTATAAAGCGCGAGTGGCGAGGCTTCAAGTTGCGTCTCCCGCGTGCGTCGGCTTTTGTCGGGGGAACGAAATCGAGCGCCTTTCGGTTAAGCCTGCGTCAAGCCCGAGGTGACCGACATGAAACTTGCTGCACCGCTATGTCTTTCACTCATTCTGGTTTTGCCGGCTCCCGCCTATGCAAAGGGCTGCATCAAGGGCGCGGTCGTCGGCGGCGTTGCCGGTCACTATGCCGGTCATCATGGTGTGCTCGGAGCGATGGCCGGTTGCGCCATCGGTCACCATCGCGCCAAGGAACGCGAAAAGGACGAGCACAAACAGCAAGACCCTGGCTAGGACACTCACTCGGTCCGTCTTCGTGACCACGAAGAGCCGGGTGTCGGCCGACCGCGCCGCGTGGTGTGGGCGTGTGGTCCCCTGGCACAGCCTCCCGTGATCGATGCCATCCGATGAAGCAGACCATCGTCAGGGTCGTCTGCGCCATAGGCCGATCGGGACAGCTTGGACTGAATGGACGCCTCCCCTGGGAAGGCAATCGCGGGCGTGAGTTCGTCGTCGACGTCGCGCGATTTTTCGAGATCACGAGAGGTCACGCCTTGCTCGCGGGACCGCGGACGATCGCCAGCGTGCCGGATTTTGCGCGCCGCGACCGGGATTTGTTCGTCTTGCGCTCGAGCATGAAGCCCGAAGAGACACTGAAACGCTTTTCAGGGCGCATCGTCTTCATCGGCGGCGGCCCCCCTGTCTGGACGGCTTATGCGCCCTTTGTCAGTCATTGGGATATCACGCGACTTCCCTATGATGGGCCGGCCGACCGCTGGTTCGAGCCGAGCTGGCTTGTGCAAGGCCAAAAATCAGATGCGTGACGGCCCGGTGAGAGCCTGCCCGTTCGATGGAGCCTCGATCTGCTCTTTCTCCCGCGCGAGAAGCCGGCTTTCGGCGAGTTCGCCTGCCTCCTCGAGGATCGGATATCCCACCGAAGCGAGATGGCTGTTGATGCGCTTGAGATCGCGGATGATGTCGAGATGGATGGCGCTCGAGGCGATCGATTCCGGCCGCCCGTCGCGCAGGCGCGCATAGTGGCGAT
>Ga0213876_10001186_pt1 | contig 16455 bp, 17 predicted proteins | sample BarmaccomBMRX_R9_FD_160113 | JGI IMG/M metagenome (GOLD analysis project Ga0213876, IMG submission 160113) | Root-associated microbial communities from Barbacenia macrantha in rupestrian grasslands, the National Park of Serra do Cipo, Brazil - RX_R9 | ecosystem: Host-associated > Plants > Roots... | reverse complement strand
TGGCCTGCGCTACGTCGGCAAGGTCGGGACCGGCTTCTCGATGGCCGTCATGCACGATCTCCTCGATCGGATGGAGCGGATCGAGGTGGCGAAGGCGCCGACGGCCGTGCCGCGGCCGGACGCGCGCGGTGCCCATTGGGTGAAGCCGGAGCTGGTCTGCGAAGTGGCCTTCGCCGAATTCACCTCCGAAGGCGTGGTGCGGCACCCGAGCTTCCTCGGCCTGCGCGCCGACAAGAAGGCGAAGGAGGTGGTGCGCGAGACGCCGCAGCGGCTCGAGCGGGCCGCGCCCGCCGCTGCCGCCCGCGACGACGACGTCAAGATCAGCAATCCGGAGCGGGTGCTATGGCCGGAGGCGGGGATCACCAAGGCCCAGCTGGTCGCTTATTACCGCGCGGTCGGCCCGCTGATGGCGGAATGGGCGGCACACCGGCCGCTGAGCCTCGTGCGCTGCCCCCAGGGCCGGGCGAAGAAATGCTTCTTCCAGAAGCACAATACCGGCAGCTTCGGACCCCACGTCCACCAGATCGAGATCGAGGAGAAGAAGGGCGAGATCGAGGATTACGTCTATGTCGAGGACGTCGCCGGCATCGTCGCCTGCGTGCAGATGGGGACGATCGAGTTCCACGGCTGGGGATCGGCGACGGCCGACATCGAGAAGCCGGATCGGCTCGTCTTCGACATCGATCCGGACGAGGGGCTCGGGTTCGACGTGGTAAAGCGCGCGGCCAGGGACCTTCACAAATATCTCGCCGACATGGGGCTGCAGAGCTTCCCGCTGCTGACCGGCGGCAAGGGGCTCCACGTCGTGGTGCCGCTGACGCCGCGCGCTAAGTGGCCGGCGGTCAAGGATTTCGCCCAGCGCTTTGCCGTCGCCCTCGCCACCGCCGAGCCGGAGCGCTTCACCGCCAACCTCGCCAAGGCGGCGCGCAAGGGCCGCATCTTCATGGACTATCTGCGCAACCAGCGCGGCGCGACGGCGATCATGCCCTACTCCGCCCGCGCCCGCGAGGGCGCGCCGGTCTCGGCCCCGATCGGCTGGGACGAGCTGGACGAGACGACGAGCGGCGCCCGGTTCACGGTGCGCGACGCCGAGTTGCTCCTCGACCGCGCCTCCTCGCGTGCCCTCCAGGGCTGGGGCGAGGCCGACCAGCCGCTGCCGGACCTGTGAACATGGCGGAGCGACTCGACATCAACCGCGCCGACCAGCAGGCCTTCGATGCGATCGACGGCCTGAAGGGCCACGGCCACGACATCGTCCGCTACCGCGAGGAGCGCGGCGGCTTCACCAGTCTGCGCGAGCTCGACGAGGTGCCGGGGCTGACGGGCAAGGTGGACGACGCGACGCGGGCGAGGTTGACGGTGTAGGTTCCGCTGCACCGCGCCACGGGGACAGTCACCGATCCACAAACCTCCTCGCAAACCCACAGACGTCAGGGGATCGGTGACTGTCCCCTGCTCCCTCACTCGGTGACTGTCCCCTCTGTCCTCTCCGCCCCTCGCTCTCACGCCGCGAGCGCCAGCTCCAGCGCCTCATATTCCGCCGGTGCCAGCGTGGGCCGGGCCGCGAAGCCGAGGATCGCCTCGAACACTTCCGCCGGGGCGCCGGCGCGGACGAAGCCGAGGAAGGCCGCGCGCTCGGCCGGGTTCATGCCCGGGATCATCAGCTTCAGATATTCGATCATCTTCTCCGGCGGAATGGCGGCGACGATGCGCGCTTCCATCGCGATCAGCTCCTCGTCGTCGAACAGGCGGTGGAGGAGCGGCAGGACGACCAGCTCTTCCTCCGCCATGTGCGCGAAATCGGCGGCGGCGAACTGGCTGAAGGCGAGGTAAAGCTGGCGCGCCGGCGCCGCCCGCGCCTCCGCCGGCGCCGCCTCGACCGCGGCGATCGCCGCCTCGAGCGTCTCGAAGGCGCGGCGGTGATGGTCGTGGTCGGCCTGGAGCGTCAGCGTCGCGCCCGGCGCGCGCGCCTCGAGCGCGCCGTGGATCTCGGCCTCCTCATGATGAAGGTGCCCGGCCGAGAGGACGAGCTGGCGGCGCACCGCGCCGAGCAGCTCGCGCCCCGCGGCCCCGTCCGCAAAGTCGGCGTTGCCGAGGCGGACGAGAAGATCCGAGAGCGCGAAGCGGATACCCTTGTGGATCGGGCCGTAAAGGTCGTGACGTTGCATGTGTGTCTCCCTGCGGCGCGCGCGAGGGCGGCGCCGTTCATTTGCTGAAATGTTCGAAAATCTCCGCCGTCAGGCGGCGGCGCGGAGCGCGCTTCGCCAGCCGTAGAAGGCGGCATTGGCTTCGGCCCAGCCCGGGCGCGCCACCATCGTCGCCAGCCAGCGCCGCACGTTCGGGTAAGGCGCGAGGTCGTAGCCGATCATCTCGCCCATCGTCACGAGCGCGGCGCCGAAATAGTCGGCGAGGCTGATCTCGTTCCCGGCGACGAAGCGGTTGGCGCCGATCATGTCGCGGTCGAGGACCGCGAGCCGCGCCGCCGCCCGCTCGCCGTGGAAGGCGAGAAGCGGGGGCTCGGCGAGCGTCGCATAATGCGGCAGGATCTGCGGATAGACGAGGCCGTAGCCGTGATCGCGGTAGAAGCCGGTGTTGAACCAGTCGAGCGCCTCGTCGACCTTCGCGCGCGCCCGGTGCTCCGCAGGATAGGCCCGCGATCCGGCGAGGTCCGCGAGATAGCGCAAGATCGTCGCCGACTCGGTGAGGCGGAAGCCGCCGTCGACGAGGGCCGGGACCGTGCCGTTCGGATTGACGGCGAGATACCAGTCGCCGCGGTTCTCGCGAGTCGCGAGGTCTACGATCATCGGCTCGACCGGCAGATCGTGGTCCGCCAGGAACAGCAGGATCGGCCGGCATACGGTCGACGCCGGATCATAATAAAGCTTCATTGCGAACACCCTCCCAAAACGAGGGGGGCCGTTAGCGGAAGCTTTCGTACGCCGGGAAGCCGGACGTTGGCGGAACTGTTTTGCGCAATACGGACAATCTTGCCGAAGAACGGACAGATTGTCCTTTCCGGTCACCGTGCCTTTGCGAAGTAATGTTTTGCACGTCGGCGCGGGTGAGCTATTTCCTGGCCGCGCGGCGGGCAATGAAGGCGCGGGCGAAGGCCTCCGGCGACGGCGATTTCACGACGAGGTCGCCGAAGCCGAAGTCGACCTTGCCGCCGGAGCAGGCGTATTTCATCGCGCTGGCCAACGGCGTTTCGGCCTTCACGGGGCTCCAGGGCGTGGCCGGGCCGGACCTGCCTTTGGCCATCGCGCCGGGGCCGAGGCTGACCTCGAGGGTCCGGTAACGGACGCCGGCGCAGTCATAATCGACATGCATCTTGAACGCGACGGCAGGCGAGACCGCGTAGATCCAGGCGCTGGTGCCGTTCGCGTCGGCTTGGATGCTGGCCCGATCGACGAAGTAGACCACCGTCCCGTCATTGTCGGTGATCGCGACGGGTGCCCATTCCGGGGACGCGGACGGCGCCGCGACGGCCACGGCGGCGAGCAGGATGGAGATTGCGCGTGCAGTCATGGTTGCCTCCGCCCGGAAGGTTTCGCTGCCTTGGCTCCCGCTGCGGCGATACGTTGCCTTTTCTTGGCCTTCTCGCGGGCGGCGCTCGCCGTCGCGGCGAAGCCAGGAAGGTGCACCTCCAGGGAGTCGAGATGGTGCTTCTTCAGCGTCGCACCTACCGGCACCTCCCAGAAATTCTGGTCGTGGCCCGCAATCTCCAGGAGGACCACGAAATCGTCGAACTCCTCGACGAAGAGCAGGACATCGCTCTTGGTGGCGCCGAGATGAACGTGCTTGACCCCGGTGTGCTGGAGCAGGTCGTCGGTCGTCGTGCCGATGCCGTTCCGATAGAATTTGGGCGGGAGCTCAAGGCCCTGTTCGATGCGGCTCCGAAATTCGAGCAAGTTTTTCGCATAGGGATCGGAGCCCGCGCGGCCGGTACGATCGACAAACGTCGGCGCCTTGTAAACCTCCTTGCGCTTCATCTCGAAATGATCGTTGGTGAGGGGCACGGGAACCGGCGGCACCGTCGGCGGAGAATCGCTCACGACGTCAGCCGAGAAGGCGTTTCAGGAACTCCTCATCGGAGAGCCCGCTCAAATTCTCGCCTGGATTGCTTCGGGCCGCCTCGGCGCTCCGAGCGAGCCTCACCAACGCTTGTTCGTCGGCAGCCGCGTGACCGAGGGCCCGGCGCTTCGCGGTGGCCAAGGCCACGGCGCCGACCTTCCCAGACCGGCTCATCTCTTCGGCGAGGGCCGCGGAGATGTATCGACCCGTCGCCGCCGATCGATAATGGCCGCGCTTCGTCCGGTTGCGCTTCTCGCCGGCCGCTTTCGGGTGGTTCGTCGCCATACCGCCGACATAGCTGGCCGCGCTCATCGGGACAACCGCGGGGCATCGGTCCACGAGCCGGAGATCATGCGCCTGATGACAGACTGGTCGAAAGGCAGGCCCTGAGCTGCGCGTTACGGCCATGCCGACCGGCGAAGCGGACCACCCGACGAGAGCGCTTGCCCTCTTGCCGCTTGGCGCCCAGGCGGCGCTGGGCCCGAGTCCTGAGAACCGCCGGAGGATCCCGGACGCAGCCGGTCGCCACATCGCCCCGGCTTCCCCTCCCACGGCCCAGCCTCTAGGAGCCGGTCATGGAAGAGTCCGGGGCGGGGGCCCTTCACTGGTGGCAGACCTGGTGGGGCGTCGCGCTCCTCGCCCTGGTCGCGGCGGTGCCGTTGGTCTGGCCGTCCGTCCCGCCGCTGGTCGACCTGCCCGGCCACATGGCCGCCTACAAGGTCGAGCTCGACCTTGCCCATTCGCCCGACCTGCAGCGTTACTATTCGCTTCACTGGGCGCTGATCGGCAATCTCGGGCTCAACCTGCTCGTCGTCCCGCTCGCGAAGCTCTTCGGTCTCGAACTGGCGGTGAAGCTGGTGATGCTGTGCGTGCCGCCGCTCACCGCCGCCGGCTTCCTGTGGACGGCGCGCGAGGTGCACGGAAAGGTGCCGGCGAGCGCGCTCTTCGGCCTCCCCTTCACCTACGCCTACCCATTCACCTTCGGCTTCGCGAACTTCGTGCTGTCGATGGCCTTGTGCTTCCTCGCCTTCGCGCTTTGGCTGCGGCTCGGGCGGCTGGGAAGGACGGGCCTGCGCGCGCTGGCCTTCCTGCCGCTGGCGATCGTCGTCTGGCTCGCCCACACGTTCGGCTGGGGCGTGCTCGGCATCCTCGCCTTCGCCGCGGAGACGGTGCGGGAGGACGATCGCGGCCGGCGCCTGCCGGAGGCGGCGTTTCGCGGCGCGCTGCAATGCCTGCCGCTCGTCCTGCCGCTCCTCATGATGCTGATCTGGCGGTCGGGCGACGTCGCGGGAAAGACCGAGCACTGGCTCGCCGTCGTGCCGAAGGTGAATTACCTGCTCTACGCGCTGCGCGACCGTTGGAAGTGGGTCGACGTGCCGTCGGTGCTGCTCGTGCTGGCGCTGATCGGCTGGGCGATCCGGAGCCGCCGCTTCGGCTTCTCGCGCCACCTCGCCGCCTCCGCCCTGTTCCTCCTCGCGATCTACCTCGCACTGCCGCAGAAGATTTTCGGCTCCTCCTATGCCGACATGCGGCTGCTCCCGTACACGGTGGCGATCGGCGTGCTGGCGATCCGGCCGCACGCGACGCCGCGGGGGCTGGCGCTGGCCGGCCTCGCCTTCTTCGCCCTGCGCATGGCCTCCGAGACGGCGAGCTTCGCCCTCTACGGCGCCGCCTTCGACCGCGAGCTGGCGGCGCTGGACCACGTGCCGCGGGGCGCGAGGCTCCTCTCGCTGATCGGCACGCCGTGCCGCGGGGAATGGACGATGGCGCGCTTCGACCACCTGTCCGGCATGGCAGTGGTGCGGCGCGAGGCCTATTCGAACGACCAATGGTCGGTGGCGGGCGCGCAGCTCGACCGCTCCGAATATTACGCGGCCGGCGCCTTCCGCCGCGACCCGTCGCAGATCGTGCGCCTCCACGATTGCCCGGTGAACCGCTGGCCGACGCTCGACGCGAGCCTCAGGCACTTCCCGCGCGCCGCGTTCGATTATCTCTGGCTGATCAACCCGCCGGCCTGGGACCGGAGCCTCACCGCCGGCATGGTGCCGGTCTGGACCAACGGCCGCTCGGTGCTCTTCCGGATCGTCGACCGGACGCAGCCGGTCATCCGATCGACAGATACTTTGCCCGTCGCTGAGCCCTGAGCGCGTCCCGGCTTTCGCTGGCGAGCGCGTCCAGTTCCTCCCCGATCGCGCGGCCGAGGGCGGCGATCGCCTCGGCGGGCTCGCGGTGGGCGCCGCCGACCGGTTCGTCGACGATGCGGTCGATGACGCCCAATTGCTTGAGGTCCTGCGCCGTGACCCGCATCGCCTCGGCGGCGTCGGCGGCCTTGTCGCCGGTGCGCCACAGGATCGACGCACAGCCTTCGGGCGAGATGACCGCATAGACGCTGTGCTCGAGCATCAGCACGCGGTTGGCGGCGGCAATGGCGATGGCGCCGCCGGAGCCGCCCTCGCCGACGATCGCGGCGACCATCGGCACGCCGAGCGCCAGGCATTCCTCGGTCGAGCGGGCGATCGCTTCCGCCTGGCCCCGTTCCTCGGCCTGCACGCCCGGAAACGCGCCGGCGGTATCGACGAGGGTGAGAACGGGAAGGCTGAAGCGGTCGGCGAGCTGCATCAGCCGCACCGCCTTGCGATATCCTTCGGGCTTGGCCATGCCGAAATTGTGCTTGAGGCGGCTCGCCGTGTCGTCGCCTTTCTCGTGGCCGATCACCATCACCCGACGCCCGCCCAGCCGGCCGAGGCCGCCGACGATCGCCTGGTCCTCGCCGAAATTGCGGTCGCCCGCGAGCGGCATGAAGTCCTCGATCAGCGCGGCCACATAATCCTTGAGATGCGGCCGATCGGGGTGGCGGGCGACCAACGTCTTCTGCCACGGCGTCAGCTTCGCATAGGTGTCGCGCAGCATCCGCTCCGACTTGGCCTGGAGCCGGTCGATCTCGGCATCGATGTTGAGGCTCGAATCCTCCGCCGTCTCGCGCAGCTCCTCGATGCGGCTGTCGAGCTCGGCGAGCGGCTTTTCGAAATCGAGGTAGCTGGCCATCGGCGGCGGGGGTTAGGCGGGCTTCGAAGCCGCGTCAACGCGCGGCCGTTTCGGGGCCGGGTCGTCGGCCAGCGGGTGGCGGCTGTTGACCAGCTCGACGAGCCGGCGGCTGTCGACATGGGTGTAGATCTGCGTCGTCGCGATGTCGGCATGGCCGAGGAGGAGCTGCAGCGCCCTGAGGTCCGCGCCGCCCTCGAGCAGGTGGGTGGCGAAGGCGTGGCGCAGGACGTGCGGGCTGATCCGCTCCGGCGGGATCCCGGCGGCCGCGGCAAGCTCGCGGACCAACTGGTAGAGGCGGACGCGCGAGAGGTGCTTCTTGCCCGACGGGAACAGCCACGGCTGGTCGCGCGGCACGAGCTGGGCATGGTCCGCCACGGCGGCGCGCGCGCGATCCGACAAGGGGACGAGCCGCTCCTTGCCGCCTTTGCCCCTGAGGATCAGGAACGGGCGGTCCGGTTGGAGCGCGTGGCGGGGGAGCGAGACCAGCTCGGTGGCCCGGAGGCCAGAGCCGTAGAGCAATTCAATGAGGGCGGCGAGGCGCAGCGCGGCGGGCCCGGGCTCGGCGGTTCGGCGACGGTCCAGCTCGGCGAAGAGGGCGTCGACGGCAGCGTGGTCCAGCACCTTCGGAAGGGGCCGCCCGCCGGCGGGGCGCGGCAGCGCGTCCGAGGGGTCGTCGGCGCGGAAACCCTCGTCCTGGAGGAAGGCGAAGAACCGCCTGAGCGCCGCCGCCTTGCGCGCGACGGTGGCGCGCTTCAGCGGCATCCACGCCGCGGCGAGGCTTTTCAATCGGGCCTTGTCGGCGCGCGAGAGAGCGCCGTCGAGCAGCTCGGAGGCGCCGCGCAGGTCGCGTTCGTAGGCCAGGATCGTATTACGTGCCGCGCCGGCTTCGGCCGCCATCATCTCGAGGAAGGCAGCAATCAGCTGCCGGTCCTCGCTCACAGCCGCGTCATCGCCTCGGCGGCGATCATCCGCGCTTCATATTCGAGGCCGACGCGGCGCAACGCGGCGACGATATGATAGACATGCTCGGGCGGCACGCCGCGCCAGTCGCTCGTCTGCATGCCGATGGCGGCGAGCAGCGCGACGGTGCCTGGCTGGCCGGAGCGGCCGGCCGAGTCGATGAAGTGCGCCCAGCGCGTGCGCGGGTTCGGGTCGACGCCGAGCGCCGCCGGATCCTTCAGCCGCCCGAGGCCGGCCAGGGCCGCGACCAGCACCCGCCCGCGCGTCCCTTCGGCGCGCCCGGCGAACGCCTTGACCCGATCGACGCCGAGATCGACCTGCGGCCGTTCCGCGGCGACGGCGAGGATCGACCAGGCACGGTCGGCGTCGCTCCCGGCATTGGCGACGACTCCGCTCCACCGCGCCGCCGGCTGGTCCAGCCCGGCGGTCAGCATCGAGGCGACGAGGTCGTCGGCACGCTTCGCGTAATTGCCGGACGGGGCGATGCCGGCCGCGGCGGTGGCGGTAAGGATGAGGCGGGCATAACGGCCGCCCGGCGGGTTCTTGTCGTCCCACAGCGCGCGCATCGCGTCGATCCGGTCGTCGGCGCCGCCGGCATAGGCCTTGCGGAAGCGGCCGGCGAGCGTGTCGGCGAGGTCGGACGGATCGGTCTGATCGGCGAGGAGGCTCATCAGGTCGACGAGGTTGGCGTGCGAGAAAACGCCGAGCGCGGCCGCCGTCTGGGCGGCGTCGACGCGTTGATCGAGCGGAATCATCGGCGCCCGCGCCTCCCACGCCCAGACCTGCGGCCCGGCGCCGTCCATCAGGTTGCGCGGGATGGCGAGGCCGGTCGCGGCGGCGAGGCCGAAGCGCCAGCTGTTGAGGCTGTCCACCCCCTCCCACTGGATGGAGACGGCGCGGCGGGTGTTCACCCCGGCCCCGATCACCTTTTGGGCGAGGAGGTAGTCGATGCCGCCGGAGCCGTTGCCCTGCCGCGCCTGGTCGATCAACTGGCTGGCACGGCCGCTGTCGCCCTGGAGCGCCGCGCACATGGCATCCGAGAGGGCCCACACCGGTTCGTCCGAGACGGCGCGGCCCGGCGCGACCAGCGGGCAGAGGCCGGCCGGGTCGGCATTGGCCAGCGACGTCTGCACCGCGACGGTGAACATGCGCGGCGTGAAGCGATCGACGTCGACCGCCTGGACCAGCATCCGCGCCGCGTCGGCCTCGCCCATCCGCAGCAGCAGCCAGGCGCGCTCGGCGATCCAGTCGACCTCGTTCACGCCCTGCGGCGCCGGGATCTCGGAGAGCAAGGCCCGGCGGAGCAGGATCGACGTCCAGCGGCTCGGCAGCGGCGCGTCGAGCCGGCGCATCAGCGACGCCAGGAAGACGCCGTTGGCGCCGCCGAATTCGCCGCGGCCGAGGCCCCAATTGTCCGGCCCGAGCACGCCGACGACGTCGGTCGGGCGCCGCGAAGCCTCGGGGATTTCGATCTGCGGGACCGGCTGGGCCTGCTGCTCGGCTTCGTCGGGGACCACCGTCTCCTCGCCGGCCGCGCCCGGAGCGACGCCGGCGGCGGCCGCGGCGGCCGTGTCGCCGCCCGAGGGCGCAGCGGCCGGTGCCGCCGGCGCCGCCTCGGGGGCCGGCGTCGTCGCCTTGGGAGGGGGCGTATTGCCCTGGTCGCCGAAGCCCGGCGGCAGGTCCGGCGGCGGCGCGCTCTTGCCCTGCTGCCCGACCGAAGGACCGGCGAAGGCGAGCGCCGCCGCGCCGGCGAGGATCAGGCCGGCTCTAGTGGGCCAGCGCCGCATTGGTCACGTCCTGCTCGATATGCTGGGTCGGTACTTCGCGCGTCCGGGTGCTGAGCCAGACGAGGAAGGCGATCACCAGCACGAGCAGAATGATGAGGATCGTCGAAACCGGCGAACGGCGCCGGCGGGGGGGCGGGGAGATACGCATGGCGCGCCTTTTGCCCCACCCGCGCCCCCTGTGTATAGCCCCCGCCGCCATGGCCGCGCCGCATCCCCAGCCCGTCCGGGCGCCCGACCGCTGCATCGTCCTCGTCGGCCTGATGGGCGCGGGCAAGACGACGGTGGGGCGGCGGCTCGCCAAGCGGCTCGGCCTCCCCTTCCTCGACAGCGACGAAGAGATCGAGCGCGCCGCCGACCACTCGATCGCCGAGATCTTCGACCGCTTCGGCGAGGCGAGCTTCCGCGACGGCGAGCGGCGGGTGCTGCGCCGCCTCATCGGCGCCCCGGTCAAGGTGATCGCCACCGGCGGCGGCGCCTTCATGGACCCGGAGACGCGGGCGCTGATCCTCGACGAGGCGGTCGCGATCTGGCTGCGGGCGGAGGTGGAGACGCTCGCGGAGCGCGCGGTGCGGCGGGGGCAGCGGCCGCTGCTGCGCGGCCGGGAGCCGACCGAGGTGCTCCGCGCGCTGGCGGCGGCCCGCGACCCCGTCTACGCCCAGGCGCCGCTCCACGTCAGGAGCGACGGCGGCGACCACGAGCAGGCGGTGGACGCGATCGTCGCCGCGCTCGGCCTCGAGGAAGGCGAGGATGCGGCAGGTTGAGGTCCCGCTCGGCGGGCGCTCCTACCGGATCGACATCGCCCCCGGGCTGCTCGCCGGCGCCGGCGAGCGGCTCGCGCCCTACGCGCGCCGCGGTCGGCTGGTTGTCGTCACCGACGCCAACGTCTGGGCGGCGCAAGGGAAGAAGCTGCGCGCGCCCGGCCTGACGATCGAACCGATCGTGGTGCCGCCCGGCGAGGCGTCGAAGAGCTGGGCGCAACTGGAGGCGCTGGTCGAGCGGTTGCTCGCGCTGAACGTCGAGCGAGGCGAGGCGATCGTCGCCTTCGGCGGGGGCATGGTCGGCGACCTTGCCGGCTTTGCGGCCTCCATCCTCAAGCGCGGCTGCCGCTACGTGCAGATCCCGACCAGCCTCCTCGCCCAGGTCGATTCGTCGGTCGGCGGCAAGACGGCGATCAACGCGGCCGGCGGCAAGAACATGGTCGGCGCCTTCCACCAGCCGGCCTATGTGCTGATCGACCCCGACACCCTGGCCTCCCTCCCCGCCCGCGAGCTCGCCGCCGGCTATGCCGAGATCGTCAAGTACGGCCTCATCGACGATGCGCCCTTCTTCGCCTGGTGCGAGGCGAACGGCGCTGCACTGCTCGCCGGCGACGGCGGTGCGCGGCTCGAGGCGATCGAGCATTGCGTGCGCGCCAAGGCCCGCATCGTCGGCGAGGACGAGCGCGAGACGAAAGGCCGCCGCGCCCTCCTCAACCTCGGCCACACGTTCGGCCACGCCGTCGAGGCGGAAAGCGGCTTTCAAATCCTCCACGGCGAGGCGGTGGCGATCGGCATGGTCCTGGCTTACCGCTTCTCGGCGGCGCGGGGCCTGTGTCCGGCGGCGGACGCGGAGCGGATCGAGAATCATCTCGCCGGCGTCGGTCTGCCCACGCGGGTACGGGTCGGGACGCCGCGGAGCCTCGTCGCGCACATGGCCGCCGACAAGAAGGCGAGCGGCGGCCGGGTCGCCTTCATCCTCGCCCGCGGCATCGGCGAGGCGTTCGTCGACAAGGGCGTGGAGCTTGGCGAAGTCGAGGCATTCCTCGAGAGGGAGATGACGCGCTGACCCCCCTCCCTCAAAGGGAGGGGCCGGGGGTGGGAGGGCGAGCGCAGCGAGACTTTTCAGCCACCGCGATTCGACCGCCTACGGCGGGACCCACCCCTAACCCCTCCCTTCCAGGGAGGGGAATCGCCTACTCCCCCTCCGCGGCCGCCTCGGGCGCCGTGATCATCCGGTCGATCCGCGCGCGCAGGTCGCCGGTCTCGAGCTGCGCCTTCAGCCGCTCGCGGTCGCGCGCGCGGTAGAGGTCCTCGGTGCGGTCGATCTCCGCCTCGTCCACCCCCACCTTCGCCATCGCCATCCGCGCCATGCGGACGGCGGAATCGAGCACCTCGCGCACCGCCCCCGCGACCGGCGCGTCGCGCAGCTTGAGCAAGGCGCGCCGGTCGAAGGCGCGGACGAAGATCGCCGCCTTCGGGAAGGCCTCGTGAACGCCTTCCAGGAATTCCGGCTCGATCTGGTCGCCATCGGTGCAGAAGAGGATGATCTCGGCGTCGGCGGCCCCCGCCTGGCGGAGCAGGTCGAGCCGCGTGCCGTCGCCATAATAGACCTTGGCGCCGAAGCTCCCCGCCACGTCGATCATCTCGATGTCGGTATCGATGAGCGTCACCGCGATGCCCTGCGCGATCAGCATCTGCGCGACGGTCTGGCCGAACCGGCCGTAGCCGACGATGATCGCATTGGCGCCGTCCGCCTCCGGCCCGTCGCGCTCTTCCTCGCTGACCGGCTCGGAGCGCAGCCCCTTCGTTGCCATCATCAGGAACGGCGTGGTGGCCATGGACAGGGTGACGATGGCGCCGAACAGGCTGGCGGCCTCCGGGGCGATGAGGAAGGCGCGCTGCGCCTGGGCGAACAGGACGAAGCCGAACTCGCCGCCTTGGCTGAGCAGCAGGCCGAGGCCGAGCGCCGGCCGCCACGCCATGCGGAAGGCGACGGCGAGGCCGGTGATCAGCCCCGCCTTCACCGCGATCAGCGCCAGCGCCATGGCCGCGACGAACAGCGGCCGCTCGGCGATGGCGTGGAGGTCGAGCATCATGCCGACGGCGAGGAAGAACAGGCCGAGCAGGATCGAACGGAACGGCTCGACGTCGGCCTCGAGCTCGTGGCGGTAGGGCGTGTCGGCGAGCATCACGCCGGCGATGAAGGCGCCGAGGGCGGCCGAGAGGCCGAGCAGCTCCATCACCGCCGCGCTGGCGATCACGGTGAACAGGCCCGCGAAGACGAACATCTCCCGCTCGCCGAGATTGCCGATCAGCCGGAAGAAGGGGCGGAGGAGGAAGCGGCCGGCGACGATCAGCCCGACGATCGCGCCGACAGTAGAGAGCGCCACCTGCCAGCCCGGCGGGCCGCCGGCATCGGCGGGGTTGCGCGACATCGTCGCGACGATCGTGATCAGCGGCACGATCGACAGGTCCTGGAACAGCAGGATCGAGAAGGCGCGCTCGCCGAACGGGGTGCGCAGCCGTCCCGCCGACTGCAGCAGCGGCAGCACCTGCGCGGTCGACGAGAGGGCGAGCGGCAGGCCGAGAGCGAGGCAGGCGGCGGGGGACGAGCGGGTCGCCAGCCAGACGAGGCCTGCCGCGGCGAGGCCGCACAGCGCCACCTGGAGTAGACCGAAGCCGAATATGTCCTGCCGCATCCGCCACAGCCGGCCCGGGTTCAGCTCCAGCCCGACGAGGAAGAGGAGGAGGACGATGCCGATCTCGGCGATCTCGAGCATCGCCTCGCCGCCATGGACGAGACCGAGCAGCTGCGGCCCGACGAGCGCCCCGGCGACGAGATAGCCGAGGGTGGCGCCAAGCCCGAGCCGGCGGAACAGCAGCACGAAGAACAGCCCGAAGCCGAGCAGGATGACACCGTCGCCGAGCAGGGTGGCGGGCGCGTGCAGTGGGTTGCTCATGCCGCGGCCCGGGCGAGCGCATCGGCGACGGCGGCGGCGGCGGCTTCGAACGGGAGCAGGATCGCGGCGTGACGCGCGGCATAGGTCTGGGCGGCGGCGAAGACGGCGAGGCCGGGCCAGGCGCCGGGATCGTCGCGCTCGCCGCGAAGATAGGCGGCGAGAGCGTCGCGGGCGCCGGCCAACTGAGCTTCGCTCTGTCCGAGCGCCTCCGCTCCAAGCAACGCCGCCGAAGCCTGTCCGAGTGCGCAGGCCTTCACCTCCAGCCCGAGGGCGGCGATACGCCCCTCCCCGTCCAGCGCCACGTCCACCGTGACGCGGCTGCCGCAGACCTTCGAGGTCCGCTCGGCGGCGCCGTGCGGGGCCTCGAGGCGCCCCAGGTGCGGGATGGACGCGGCGAGACGCAGGATGTCGCGGCTGTAGAGGGTAGAGGACACGGGACGGCTATAAAGGGGCCCGGGTCGCAGCGCCACATCGCTCCTCCCCGGAACGGGGAGGGGGACCGCCGCCGCCAGGCGGTGGTGGAGGGGCCCACCTCTCCGCCGCATCTGAGTCGGGGCCCCCTCCACCATACTTCGCATGGTCCCCTTCCCGTTCCGGGGAAGAGCTATGCGCGGCGCCAGGTGGTACCGGCGGGTGTATCCTCCAGCACGATCCCCTCCGCCGCCAGCTCGGCGCGAATGCGGTCGGCTTCGGCGAAGTCGCGGGCCTTCTTCGCCTCCGTGCGTGCCGCCACCAGCGCATCGACGCGGGCATCGCCCTCGCCCTGGAACCAGCTGCGCGACTCCTGTTCCAGCAGGCCCAGCAAGACCGCGGAAGCCTTCAGCCTCGCGGGATCGTCGAGCGCCGCCAGGCGCGACAGGGCGAGCGGCGTGTTGAGGTCGTCCGCCACCGCCTCGACGACGCCGGCATCGGCCTCCCCGGGGTCCGCATCGCCCGCGGCGCGGTACAGCCGGTCCAGCGTCGCCTTCGACTGCTGGATCAGCGCCTCCGACCATTCGAGCGGCTGGCGGTAATGCGCCGACAGCAACGCCAGCCGCAGGGTCTCGCCCTGGTGCCCCTGCTCCAGCAGCTCACCCACGGTCACCACGTTGCCGAGGCTCTTCGACATCTTCTCGCCGCCGGCCATCGACAGGAAGCCATTATGGACCCAGTAGCGCGCGAGCGGGGCCCCTGCATGGGCGCAGCGGCTCTGGGCGATCTCGTTCTCGTGGTGGGGAAAGATGAGGTCGAGGCCGCCGCCATGGATGTCGATGGTCGTGCCGAGGTGGCGCTCGATCATCGCCGAGCATTCGATGTGCCAGCCGGGCCGGCCCCGTCCCCAGGGGCTGTCCCAGCCGATCACCCCATCGGGCGAGGGCTTCCACAGGACGAAATCGGCCGGATCCTTCTTGTAGGAGGCGACCTCGACGCGGGCGCCGGCGATCATCGCCTCGCGGTCGCGGCGGCCGAGCGCACCGTAATCGGGGTCGGAAGGCACGTGAAAGAGCACGTGCCCGTCCGCTTCATAAGCGTGGCCGGTCGCGATCAGCCGCGCGATCATCGCCACCATCTCGGCGACCGTGTCGGTCGCCTTGGGCGCGAGGTCGGGCGGCCGCACGCCGAGGGCGCCCATGTCGGCGAGGTAGAAATCCTCGTAGCGGCCGGTCACCACCGCCGGCTCCACCCCTTCGGCGCGGGCGGCCTCGATGATCTTGTCGTCGACGTCGGTGACGTTGCGGGCATAGACGAGGCTCGTCTCGCCATAGACGTGGCGGAGCAGGCGGGCGAGGACGTCGAACACCACCGCCGGCCGGGCATTGCCGATATGGGCGCGGTTGTAGACGGTCGGGCCGCAGACATACATCGTCACCCGTCCGGCGTCGGCGGGCGCGAAGACGCGCTTCTCGCGCGCCTGCGTGTCGTGCAGCCGGATCCCGGTCATGCCGCGTTCGAAGGCTGGGGCACCGGCCGCTGCAGATAATTCGGATTGCGGGGATGGCCCCGGCGCCAGTCGACGAAATCGACGATGGCCCGGCCGCTGGCGTAGAGCAAAGGATAGGTCTTCGACTCCGCCAGCCAGGCGGGGCGCTGGGCGTCGCCGCCGTAGACGGTGTCGTAGACGAGGTTGGCGCCGAGATAGAGCAGGGTCGCGCCGATCAGCCCCTTCAGGGCCCCGAAGCCGGCGCCGAGCACCCGGTCGATCGGCCCGATCACCGAGCGCTTGACCCCGCCGCCCACCCGCCGCGAGACGAACTTTCCCGCCAGGAAGACGAGGCCGAAGACCAGGGCGAAGGCGAGCACGGCGGCGCCCGCATGGGTCCCGACGGGGCCCGCGAGCGCGTTCGTCACCGGGGCGTGGAGCAATTTCAGGAAGACGATGGCGACGACCCACGCGGCGAGGCTCAGCACCTCGCCGACGAATCCCTTGAGCCAGCCGGTCACCAGGCCGGCGCCGACGAGGAGGATGACGATGATGTCGAGCGCAGTCATGCTGCAGGTGCTAACGGAGGAAAAGGTGGAGGGGAAGCGCCCTTCTCCCCTCCCTGGAAGGGAGGGGCCGGGGGTGGGTAGGCGACCCCGGACCTGATCCGGGGGAGACTTTCAGGTGGGGCGGAGTTTCGCCCGCCTACGGCGGACCCACCCCTAGCCCCTCCCTTCCAGGGAGGGGGATCATCGCCCCAGCAAATGATCCACCAGCTCCCGCAGGCTCCGGAACCCCGTCAACGCCATGCCGCCCTTCTCCGCCTTGAGCGACGCCGGCACGAGCGCGCGCTCGAATCCCAGCTTCGCCGCTTCCTTCAAGCGCAGCCCGCCGTGCGCCACGGGACGCAGCTCGCCGGACAGGGCAATTTCCCCGAACGCCACCGCCTCGGCCGGTACCGGCCGCTCCGCGAG
>Ga0213876_10001185_pt1 | contig 16484 bp, 18 predicted proteins | sample BarmaccomBMRX_R9_FD_160113 | JGI IMG/M metagenome (GOLD analysis project Ga0213876, IMG submission 160113) | Root-associated microbial communities from Barbacenia macrantha in rupestrian grasslands, the National Park of Serra do Cipo, Brazil - RX_R9 | ecosystem: Host-associated > Plants > Roots... | reverse complement strand
GCCGCGTCCCACTCGTCGACGAGCGCGATCGGCTCGGCGAGCGCGCCGCGCTCCGCCTCGGGGAGCGAGTCGCGCACGCCGCGCAGCAGCGCACGGGCGTCGGCGAGCGAGCTGTCGTGCGCCGCGCGGAACCGCTCCTCGTGCTCGAGCAGGTAGCGCAGGAAGTCGACGTTCGCCTCGCGCATCTCCGACTCCGCGCGCAGCGTCGGCACGAGCGTCGTGCGCCGCTGCTGCAGCGCGTCCTGATACGTGCGGCTCGTGCCGTGGAGCGCCCACATGCCGGTGACGGCGAGCACGCCTAACAGGAAGAGGATGATGGCGAAGCCCACGCCGATGCGGCGGCCGACGGTCCAGTCCATGATGTTCTCGTCCGGGGTCAGGATTCGTCCGCGGCCGCGACCTGGCGGCGCAGCGCGGGCACGTCGAGCACGGCGATCGCGTCGGGGGTGACGCCGATGGTCGGAGCGGTCGATGCGTCGGTCGACTCGTTGTCCGTGGCGGCCACTGCGCCGAGCGGGCGGATCTCGTCGACCGCGTCGACGACGAGGGCGAGCGGCGTGCGCGCGTCGCCGACGACCACGACGGGGCGCGCGTCGGTCGCCCCGCCGACGCTCGCGTGGAGGGCGCGCACGGCGAGCACGCGCCCGCGCCACGCCACCACGCCGACGACCGGCGACGAGGCGCCCGGCAGCGGCGCGATGCGTCCGGCGGGCAGGATCTCCACCACCTCGGCGAGCGGCACCGCGTACGTCGACGCGCCGACGCGCACGACGAGCGCCGCGAGCGTGAGCGCGTCGTCGCGCGCGCCTAACGCGTCGCCGAGCGGGCGGGCGAGCGTCCGCGCCCGCTCGACGAGGATCGCGTGGTCGGTCAGGCGCTCACCCATGCGCCCCCCTCATGCGCTCGTCCCATGCGCTCGTCCCATGCGCTCGTCTCATGCGCCCGCTTCATGCGCCCCTCTCATGCGCCCTCGCGCCATCTGCGCGCGACGTGCCGCAGCCGCGCCGCGGTCGCGCCGTCGGCCATCGGCACGGGCGCGTCGGGGGCGAGGGGCGCGAGCAGCGCCTCGGCGTTGTCGAGCGCGCGCGCGGCGCCGGCGCGGTCGCCGAGCCGGGCGAGATGCTCGCCTAACAGCAGGTGCGCCACCGCGAGGCCGCGGTCGAGGTAGAGCGCGCGCCGCGCGGCCGCCACCACGTCGACCGAGCGGCGCGCCGCGGCGAGCAGCACCGCGTGCAGGTACGTCAGGTTCGCCGACAGCGGATGGCGCTCGAGCGCCGCGGCGCACGCCTCGCCGGCCTCCGTTAGGCGCCCCTGGTTGGCGAGCGCGCGCACGCGCACGACCCACGGCGCGTCGGTCGCGTCGCCGTCCGCGATCGCGCGCTCGGCGAGGGCGACGGCGGCGTCGTAGTCGCCGGCGGCGTAGGCGGCATTGGCGTCGTCGGGGGGCGGGACGCGGGGCTCGGGGGGCGTGACTCGTGACTCGTGACCCGTGCGCTCCTGCCTAACGCCCCGCTCCGCGTCGTCGAGGGGGCGAACGTCGTCCGCGACGGGGACGGTGACGTGGTAGTGAATGGGTGCCGCGTCGAGCGCCCGACCTCCGAGTCCCGAGTCCCGAGTCCCGACCCCGGTCCGCCGATACGCGAGCCCCGCCGGCGTCGTCACCACCTCGCAGTCCACGAGGTCGCGGAGCAGCGGGTCGGAAGCGCCGAGCAGCAGCCAGCCGTCGTCGCTCAGCGAGGCGAGCAGCCGCGTGGCGATGCGCGCGATCGTCGCGTCGTCGAGGTAGATCAGGACGTTGCGGCAGAAGATCACGTCCATCGCGAACACGCCGCTCGCCGCGGATGGATACGCGTCGTCGGCGAGGTTGAGCACGCGCAGCTCGACGGCGGCGCGGATCGATGGATCGAGCACGAGATGCTTACGCTGCGGCGCGAACCAGCGCTGCACGATCGCGTCCGGCACGCCGCGGAAGGACCACGACGAGTAGCGGGCGCGCCGCGCCGCCGCGAGCCGTACCGCGTCGAGATCGGTGCCGAGCACGCGGGCCGGATGCGGCCACCGCGCCTCGCGCAGCAGGATGGCGAGCGAGTACGGCTCCTCGCCCGTCGCGCAGCCCGCGCTCCACAGGCGCAGCGGGCGATCCGGCCCGCGCGCGTCGACGAGCGCCGGCAGGATCGTCTCGCGCACGAGGTCGAACTGGCGCGGCTCGCGGAAGAAGTACGTCTCGCCGACGGTGAGGGCCGCGACCACCTGCTGCCGGATGCCGTCGTCCGACGCGAGCGACGTGGCGAGCGCCTGCTCCGTTAGGCCGGTGCGCGCCATCACGCCGCGCAGCGCGTCCTCCGCCGCCGCGACGCGGTTGGGCGCGAACACCAGCCCCGCGTCGTCGCGCAGTGCGGCGGCCACCTCGGCGAACGCCGGATGCGTCCAGCGCACGGTGGTCGCGCGCGCCCCGCGCGCCGCCGTCATGCGAGCGCCGCGTCCAGCGCCAGCGTCTCGGCCTCGTCGAGGAACGCGTCCACGTCGTGCACGACGACGAGGCCGTCCGCCGTCGCCGCGACGCCGGCGATGCCGCGCGCCGACGCGACGAGCCCCGACGGCGGCGCGAGCGACGCATCGTCGAGCGTCACGAGGTCGCTCGCGCGGTCGACACGGCAGGCGATCGTGCGCGTCGTCGCCTGCAGCAGCACGAGATGCTCGTCGATGCTCGGCGGCGTGACGGCGCGGCCGAGTCGCGCGCGCAGCGACAGCACCGGCACGAGCGTGCCGCGCACGTCGATCACGCCTTCCACGAGCGCCGGCGCACCGGGCAGCGTCGTGATCGCCACCATGCGCACGACCTCGCGCACGGCCTCCGCCGGCCAGCCGACGCGAAGGTCGTCGACGTCACAGACGAGGAGATGCACGCAGGCGCACGCAGGCAGTGCGGGTACGGGACGCGATCGGTGGTCGACCGCCTAAAGCAACGCCCGCGCCACACACGGCGCAACGCGCAGCGGTACGTGTGCCCCCACGATCGTCACCCCGGCTTTCGCCGGGGCGACGAACCTGACGTCACAGCCCGTTCGCCACGCGCTCCGCCGCGTCGAGCCGCAGCCGCAGCGGGTTCTCCACGCACTCGGTGTAGTCGCTCGCGCCGCACTGCGCGAGCGCGAACCGCTCGACGGCCTGCTGCACCTTGTCGGGGTACGTCTGGCAGTTGGGCGTGTTGGTGCCGTGCACGCAGCCGTTGTAGCGCAGAAGCCCCGTGCGCACCACGCCGCCCGCCAGCGCCGGATCGTCGGCCTGCTTCGACGCCGTGTACACGTAGTGGCTGAGGATGTGGACGCCGTAGCGGAGGTTCGTCTCGTCGTCGCGCAGGTTGCGGCCGAACAGCTTGCCGAGCGTTGGGACCCACACCTTCGGGTACACCTGCATCAGCCCCACCGCGCCGACGTTCGACTTCGCGTGCGACTTGAACGTCGCGTTCTCGGTGAGCAGCACGCCGAAGACGAGCGCCGGCGGCAGGTGCTTCTTGTACGCCTCGCGCACCGCGAAGGTGGCCAGCGAGTCGGCGCGCGGCGCGTCGACGCGGCCCGTCGCCACGAGGTCGTTCGCGAAGGCGCGGCGATCGGCCTCGAACCGCGCGCTCGCGAACGCCGCCGCGCTGTCGCCCGTTGCCCACGGCGCGCGGGCGGCGGCAGAGTCGCGCCACGTGGCCGCGACGAGCCGCTGCACCACCGGCGCGTGGGACACGTAGATCGGCTTCACGTTGCTGGCGGCGACGACGATCGCGGCGACGGACGTGACGCCGAGCGCGATCTGACCGAGCAGCGACGACTTGGCCATGGGTTCGACTCTCCTTCTGCGGCGGGGACTGCGAGGCACGCGGCGGGCGGCGCACAGGCGCGCGAGCACACGTGAGATGGCGCGGCGACTGGACGTCCTGGACGTCCACGCAGGCGCGAGACGAGCGCGTGACGAGCGCGTGAGCGGCCGCGCGAAGGTGCGCGATGCCGTGGGGGCCTGTGAGGCCGATGACGACGGACGCGGCGTCTCTACTCGGCCGCGCGTCGCTCGATCAGTGCGATGTGCCTGAAGCTAGCCCGCACCGTGTGACGTATGTCGCATGATGTAGCCGAAATAATGCGCGCGGCTGACTGGGTGGTCAGGCGCGCGCGCCCTCCCCAGGCGCCATCCCCTGTGATTCATTACCACGCCGCGCCGCCCTCACCCTCTCGTGCCGTCGTGACGCTCCCCGCTGCATCAGTCGTATCCGCCGCACGCGCCGACCGGCTCGCGCTCCGCACGCTCCAGGTCGGGGCCGTGCTCGTGCCGCTCGCCGCGACGCCGTACAAGCTCTTCGACCTCGACCGGTTCTTCCTGCCGAAGGAGCTCGTGCTGCACGTCTGCGCCGCGCTGTGCGCCGCGCTCTGCCTGGCCCGCCGCGACGCCGCCTCGCCCGATCGACCGACGCGCACCGCACCGGGCGCCACCTGGGTCGACCTCGCGCTGATCGGCTATCTCGCGCTCTCGCTCGCGTCGACCCTCACGGCACCGAATCCGTGGCTCGCCACGCGCGCGCTGGCGATCACCCTGTCGGGCGCGGCGCTGTTCTGGACCGCCCGCCACCTCGCCGGGCGCGGACTCGGCGATACGGTCGTCGGCGCGGCCGGGGCCGCCTGCGCGCTGGCCGCGGCGATGACGCTGCTCCAGGCCTATGGCGTGGAGACCGAGTACTTCAGCCTCAACCGCGCCCCCGGCGGCACGTTCGGCAACCGCAACTTCGTCGCGCACCTGGCGGCCGTGGGCGGGCCGCTCCTCGTCTTCACCGTCCTGCGCGCCCGGAGCGCCCTGCCGATGCTCGGCGCCGCGGCCGGGCTCGTCGCGACGGCGGCGGCGCTCGTCCTGTCGCGCAGCCGCGGCGCCTACCTCGCCACCGCCGCGTCGATGGTGCCGCTCGTCCTCGGTGCCTGGCGCGCGGCGCGGCTCCCCGGCGCGGCGTTCCCGGCCGGGCGCGCGCTGCTCGTTGCGGCCGCCCTCGGCGCCGGCGCGGCCGGGGCCGTCACGCTCCCCAACACGCTCGAGTGGAAGAGCGACAATCCCTATCTGGAGTCGGTCAAGGGCGTCGTCGACTACAAGAGCGGCAGCGGGCGGGGGCGCCTCAAGCAGTACACGAACTCGGTCCGGATGACCGTCGCCCACCCGCTGCTCGGCGTGGGCGCGGGGAACTGGCCGGTGCGCTACCCGCGCTACGCCCCCGCCGGCGACCCGTCGCTCGGCGACGACGGCATGACGTCCAACCCGTGGCCGAGCAGCGACTGGGTGGCCGTGCTGAGCGAGCGCGGCCCGGTGGCGCTGGCCGCGCTGGGGGCGGTCTTCCTCGGGCTGGCGCTGTGGGCGCACGCGGCGGTCTGGCGGGGCCGCTCGGCCGAGGGCGCGATGGCCGGCGGCGTGCTCGGCGCCGCCCTCGCCGCCGCCGTCGTCGTCGGGACGTTCGACGCGGTGCTCCTGCTGGCCGCGCCGGCGTTCGTCGTCTGGACCGCCCTCGGCGCGCTCGCCGGCCTCTCCGGCGCCGCGGACGACGCGCGCCGCGTGGTCGCCGCCCCGCGCCCCGTGCGCCGCCTCGGCGCACTGGCGGTCGCGCTGGTGCTGCTCGCGAGCGCGCTGCGCACCGTCGGCCAGGCGGTGGCGATGGCGCTCTTCAGCACCGGCCGCGCGCCGCAGATCGCGATGGCGGCGCGGCTCGATCCCGGGAGCTTCCGCGTGCGGGTGCGCGAGGCCGAGCTGGCGGCGCGCCGTGGCCGGTGCACGGAGGTGCGCACGCACGCCGGTGCCGCGCACGACCTCTTCCCCGAAGCCGGCGCCCCACGCCGCCTCCTCGCCGCCTGCGGCACCGGCACGCGCCGCCGCTCGCGTTAGGCAGTGTCTAACGATCGAGCACCTTGTGCCAGAGCAGGATCTGCGGCCCGAAGTGGTCGTAGACGATCTTGCCCGGGCCGCTGCTCCGGAGCGCCGGGTGCTGCACGAGCAGCAGGCTCATGACGCGCGCGAAGGTGATGGGGCTCGCGCGCAGCTTGTTGAAGTACTCGACGATGTCGTTGACGGTGCCTGACGACTCGTAGGCGACCGGCTGGCCGATCGCGTGGTGCTTGCCCGGGTCGATGCCCATCGCCACCTCGGCGCCCTTCTTCACGCCGGCCATCGCGCCCGACTTCGCGGCGCTCAGCCCCTCCGACGTGAGGACGCCCGCGACGGGCCCCGAGGCGGCGCTCATCGCCGCCGACGCGCCGGCGATCGCCGGGCCGAGGAGCGGGAACACGACGAGCTTCGTCACGAACATGACGAACTCCACCTGCGCCTTGTCGATCTTCGCGGAGCAGAAGAGCAGCAGGTCCTGACAGAAGTGCGCCGCGAAGTTCTTGTCGCGGCGGATGTAGACGTGCATCTGCTCCTCGAGGTACCGCGCGATCCCCGACCAGTGCAGGTCGTCCATCAGCGCGTTCGACGAGAGCACGTCGAGGAGCTGCATCCCCGTCGTCGTCTCCTGCTGCATCAGCGTCCTGAACGCCGGCGACGTGGCCAGCGTGGCGAACGCGTGCGCGACGCGGCGGTCCTCCTCGTCGATCTTCGTCTGGAAGCCGAGCGTGATGCGGGCGGCCAGCTTCTTCTTCTCGTGCGCGCTGGTGACCTGCCACGGCGAGTGCGCGGGCTTCGGCGTGCCTAACGGCGAACCGTGCGTCCCGTGCGAACCGTGCGAACCGTGCGGCTTTCCGAACGGCGCCGGAGCGTGCATCGGCCGCGGCGGCGCCACGGGGGCCGCCGGTGTCGTCGACGGCGCGATCGCGACGACCTGGTGCCGCTGGCAGAGCGTCGCCTTCGGGCCGGCGACGACGTTGATGCACCCCGCCTGCGCGCAGGTGTGGGCCGAGCAGTAGCAGCTCCCCGTCCGGCGCCGCGACGTGCACTTCCACGCGTGGTGCATGATGCACAGGCCCGTGCCCGCGTCGAGCGTGCGGGGTGCGGCCGGAGCGGCGACGGCAGCGGACTTCGAGGACGGCCAGGGCATCGGAGGGGCGGGGAGAGGGGCGCCCCTACGGATGAGGTCGGTAGCGGCTGAAATCACGCTATGCTGCCGAGGCGAAATTGTCGAGCACGGAATTCCCGGCCGGTCTGCTCCGCGGTTCCATCTCGTCGTTCCTAGGTGGTCACCCCCGCGAACCCCGGCTTTCGCCGGGGCAGGCGCGGGGGCCCAGTGGCTTTCGTGAACGACGCTGGATCCCTGCGTTCGCGGGGATGACGGCAGGGGGGGCGTCTCAGACGACGGGCAGCGCGGCCAGAGCGGCCGGCAGCGCGGCGAGCGAGTCGATCGACACCGTGGCGCGGGCGGCTTCGGGCCACGCGGCGTGCGCGGCGCCCCACGGCCCGCGTCGCAGGAAGACGCCGACCATCCCGGCCGCGATCGCGGGCAGCACGTCGTTGTCGAGCCGGTCGCCGACGTACGCGGTCTCCCCCGGCGCCGCACCGGCCGCCGCGGCGACGCGCGCGAAGAACGCCGGCGACGGCTTGGCCACGCCCCACCGCTCCGACGACGCGACGACGTCGACCACGGCACCGGCCGCGCCCAACGTGCCTAACGCGCCGAGCAGCATTGACTCGGCCGCCGCGGGCTGATTGCCGACGATGCCGACGCGCCAGCCGTGGGCGTGCAGCGCCCGCAGGCACGGCACCGCGTCGGGGTAGAGGTCGCGCGGCTCGAACGCGTCGTCCGGCCAGCCCGCGGCGCGGCGCGCCTCGCGTGCGGCCGCGACGTCGAACGGCGCGAGGTCGGGGCGCAGCACGTCGAACACGCGCCGATGGTCCTCGCGTCGCGCGATGACGTCGTGGAGCGCGGCGTCGAACGTCGCACGCGGCACGTCGAGCCAGTCGGCCCAGAGGTGCCAGAGCCGCGACTCGTCGATCAGCGTCTCGCCGACGTCGAGGAAGACGGCGCGCACGGACATCAGCCCACCATCAGCCAGCGGGGGGCGGCTCCGTGAGCCCCGAGCCCTCGGCCGCCGCGCTGCGCACCGCGATCGGCACGGCCACGTCGCGGTCGAGCGCGAGCGGCACGAGCCAGCGCAGGTTGTCGATCAGGTTGGGCGGCAGCGCGTGCGCGTCGGCGAGGAACACCGTCTGGTCCTCGGCGGTGTGCGCGCGGCGCGCCGCATCGTCGTCGAAGGCGCGCACGACGTGCATGCGGTAGACGGGATCGTCCCACACGAGCACCTCGTCCCACGTCGCCACGTCGACGCCCGCCTCCTCGCGCACCTCGCGCCGCGCCGCGTCGGCCGCGGACTCGCCCGCGAGCAGCCTGCCGCCGAGCGCGTTCACGCGCCCCGCCTGCCATGCAGGGCGCGTCTTGTGCATCAGCACCACCTGTCGCCGATCCTCGGTGAAGAGGAGCGCGAGCACGTACTGGAAGGTCATGAGCGTTCAGCGTGGAGCGTGGAGCGTTCAGTGTGAGCGTTCAGCGTGAGGCGTTCCCGGACGATACGACCACGCTGAACGCCGAACGCTAACCGCCGCACGCTAACCGCTGCACGCTACGATCCATGCCCAACCACCTCGCTCCCATCCCCCTCGGCGACGCGCCGGCCTTCACCGACGCGGAGGCGGCCGCACCGCCGTGGGCGCCGCACGGCGACGCGCTGCGCGACGCGACCGACGCGCTGCTCGCGCGGATCGGCAAGCGGCAGGCGGCGCTCTACGGCGAGGGGCGTCGCGCGCTGCTCGTCGTGCTGCAGGGGCGCGACGCGTCGGGGAAGGATGGGCTGATCCGCCGCGTGTTCTCGGCGTGCAATCCGATGGGATGCCAGGTGACGCGCTTCGAGGCGCCGACGACGCTCGAGCGGCACCACGACTTCCTGTGGCGCGTGCACGCCGCGGTACCGGCGCGCGGGATCATCGGCATCTTCAACCGGTCGCACTACGAGGACGTGCTCGTCGCGCGCGTGCGCGGGCTCGTGGCCGAGAGCGTGTGGCAGCGCCGCTACGCCCACATCGACGCCTTCGAACAGCTCCTCGCCGACGAGGGCACGACGATCGTCAAGCTGTGCCTCCACGTGTCGCGCGACGAGCAGCGCCGCCGCATGTCGGAGCGCATCGAGGACCCGAAGAAGAACTGGAAGTTCCGCGAGGGCGATCTCGACGACCGTGCGCTGTGGGACGACTACACCGCCGCCTACCGCGACGCGATCGCGCGGTGCAGCACTGCCTGGGCGCCGTGGTACGTCGTGCCGGCGGACGACAAGCGCGTGCGCGACTGGCTCGTGGCCGACGTCCTCGTGCGCACGCTCGACGCGATGGACCCGCACTATCCGACGACCGACGAAGCGACGGTCGCGAAGTGGCGGGCGGCGCTCGCGCGCGCGTGACCGTTAGGCGCCCTCGAAGTCCACGAACCCCTTCTCCGGATCGACCGCGACGAGCCGCACGCGTACGCGCTCGCCGACGTCCATCCCCGCGTCGCCGCGCACGACGCGCCCTTCGGCCGGCGGCTGCAGCAGTCGCACGAAGGTGCCCTTGCGCGCCGCGCCGGTGACGATGGCGTCGAACGTCTCGCCGATGCGCGACGCGAGGAGCACCGCGGCGGCCGCCTTGCGCACCGTGCGCTCGACGGCGCGCGCGGCGTCCTCGCGCTCGGTGCACCGCGCGGCGATCGCGGCCAGCTCGTCGTCGGTGTAGGGCGCGGGCGCGCCGGCGAGGACCGCCTTCACGAGTCGCTGCGTGACCAGGTCGGCGTAGCGTCGGTTAGGCGCGGTGGCGTGCGAGTAGTCCTCGGCGGCGAGGCCGAAGTGCCCGCCCGGATCGAGGCCGGGGCGGTCGAGCGCGTACTCGCCCGGGCCGAGCAGCTTGACGACCGACAGCGACAGATCGGGGAAGCGCAGCGGGTCGGCGGCGCGGCGGCGCGCGAGGAAGCCGGCGAGGGCGCGCGAGTCGGGGGCGTCGGGGAGCGTGTCGTCGCCCGCGGCGCGCGCGAGGTCGACGATGCGGCGCCACCGCTCCGGCTGACGCACCACGCGCCGGATCCCCGAGGCGCCGTGCCGCTCGAGGAACCGCGCGATGGCGACGTTCGCGGCGATCATGAAGTCCTCGATCAGCTCGCGTGCGAGGCTCTTGTGCACGACCGCGAGATCGACCACCGCGCCGTCGCGCGCGACGGGGCGCGCCTCGATGGTCTCGAGCTCCAGCGCGCCGGCGCGCAGCCGCTCGGCCTTGAGCCGGCGCGCCGCCTCGCGCTGCAGCACGAGCTGCGCTTCCAGCCCGTCCACGCGCGCCACCGCGTCGGGAACCGGGCCGCCCTCGAGCCACGCGCCCACCGCCTCGTACACGAGCTTCGCGCGGTTGCGCACGATCGCGCGGTACGCGTCGGCGCGCACGACGGCGCCGTTGGGCGCCACGGCCAGCTCGACGACGACGGCCAGCCGATCCTCGCCCTCGAGCAGCGACGTCGCGCCCTCCGAGACCTCGACCGGCAGCATCGGAAAGACGCGCACGCCGGCGTAGACCGACGTCGCGTTGTGCGCCGCGTCGGCGTCGAGCGCGGAGCCGCGCGGCACGAGCGCGTCGACGTCGGCGATGCCGACGAGCACGCGCACCGCGCCGTCGTCCGCCGACTCGGCCCACTCCACCTGATCCAGGTCGCGCGACGTCGCGTCGTCGATGGACGACCACAGCAGGCCGCGCAGGTCGCGCACGCCGGCGACGGCGGAGGGCGCCGGCGATGCGGCCACCGCGTCGGCTTCGGCGCGCGCGGCAGGGCTGGGCTCCGTGGCGAACCCGCGATCGGTCAGCGCCCGCCGCGCGGCGGCGAGCAAGTCGAACGGTGGAATGGGAACCTCGGCGTGGAGGTGCGGGCGAACGCGAGCGCGCACTGCCGGGTCACGTTTCGGGCCACGGCGCCGGCGAGCGACACTCGGTGACACTCGGCGATACTCGGCGACACGCGACGCGAAACGCGCACCGCCCCATGCGACGTGCCCATCGAGGGGCGTCGCATGGGGCGGTGCGGACGGCCCGGGGCGGCGGCGGGACGGGCCGTCGCGGGCCGTTAGGACACGCCGTTAGGCCGTCTTCTTCGCCGTCTTCGCGCCGCGGCCGGCGCTCTTGGCGACCTTCGCGCCGCGCGTGCCGCCGCTCTTCGTGGCGCTCTTGGACGCGCTCTTCGCGGCGCCCTTCGTCGCGGTGGCGGGCCCGCTGGCCGCGGCACCACCGCCGCTCGCGCGACGCATCTTCCGATACTCGTTGATGACGCGGTCGAGAACGGCGGCGGCACCCTCGCCCGGCGAGCTGCGCTCGCGCGAGAGGAACTCGGCGGCGGTCTTGCTGACCCAGATCGTCGTCTGGTCTTCGCGGTACCGGGAGTAGCGTTCGGCGGTCGGCATGGTCTCCTCTCCTTGATGTAAGGCGCGGCGTCGCTCCCTTCGACGCAAAACGTACTCAATTGTGCGTCGGGCGCAACGGGCAACGCGGCCTAACAGCAAGAAAGCGTCCCGTTGGGCAGGTGACAGACCGGTCTGGCAGATGTTTATGGGCATTTCGCACCCTGGTGCGACGTCCGCGATGCCGCAGAATGGTCCTGCCCTACCGTGTTAGGCCCACGCCGTACCCGAGCAGTCCCCGAAGCGCCGCGGCGCGCCTAACCGTGGTGGGCCGGTCGCGCCGCCGCACCGCGGTTCCAAGCGACGGGTCGACCCGTCTAGAATTCCACCATGTCCACGCATCCACCTTCCGTGGCGCGCCGGCCCGTCGTCGGCGTCACCGCCACCACGTCGACGCTGCACCCGGCGGACGGCGCGCCGGCCATCGACGCCGCGTACGTCGACGCGGCGTACCTCGCCGCGGTGCGCGCCGCGGGAATGACGCCGGTCGTGCTGCCGCCTAACGATCCAGCCGATGCCCACGCGGTGCTCGACGGCGTCGACGCGCTGCTCCTCTCGGGGGGCGAGGACGTCGACCCGGCCCACTACGGCGCCGCGCCGCACGCCGCCGCGGGGCCGTTCGCGGCCGCGCGCGACGCGTCGGAGATCGCCCTCGCCCGCGCCGCGCGCGATCGCCGCCTTCCCACGCTCGCCATCTGCCGCGGCGTGCAGCTCCTCAACGTCGCCCTCGGCGGCACGCTCGCGCAGCACCTCGCCGACGGCGACGCCGAGCGCGGCGCGCGGCACGACCGCATGGCTGACCGGCATCGCCGCGTGCACGCCGTGACCGTCGACGCCGCGAGCCCGCTCGCGCACGTCCTCGGCGCGACCGCGCTCGACGTCAACTCGTACCACCACCAGGCCGTCGACGGCGTGGCGCCGCCGCTCGCCGCCGCGGCCTGGTGCGACGACGGCGTCGTCGAGGGCGTCGCCGCGCGCGACGCCGCGTGGCCCGCGTTAGGCGTGCAGTGGCACCCCGAGGACCTCGCGCACCACGGCGCGTGCGAGCAGCGACTGTTCGCGTGGCTCGCCACCCACGCCGCGTCGCACGCCGCGTCGCACGCCGCGTCGCACGCCGGACAGCGAGACGCACCATGATCGTCCGACTCACCAAGCGCGCCGACGGCGGCGCCGTGCTGCGCTGCGAGCGCGACGACGGCTCGGTCACGTGGCAGCGGCAGGACGGGGCGCAGGCGCGCTTCTTCCCGCTCCACGACCTCGTGCACTACGCGGTGGAGACGACCCTCGGCGCGCGCCAGGGCTTCTACGGGCTCGTCGCCGCCGGCTGGGACATCGACGACACCGGCGGCAAGGGCGTGCGCGGCCCGCTCCCCGACGCGGCGATCGCGATCGAGCAGCTCGTCGGCATGCTCGACACCGAGCGCGTGGCCGGCGCGCGCTGGACGGCGGACGAGGTGAACGCGCAGGCCGCCGCGTTCGCCGCGAACGGCGGCCGCACGCCGCCGGCGCCGCTGCACGACGACGTGCTCGACGCGATCCGGGCGCGCGTGCAGGCGCTGCACGGTGAATGGCACGCGCTGGCGCCCGGCGCGTCGCTGGCGCTTCCGTTTCCAGTCACGGCCTAACGGCAGAATCCCTGGACGGCGCGCCGTCGAATCGTACATGGATCGAGTCGGCGAGCGCGCGGGCGGTGCGCCGCGAGGCGCCCAACGGATACCACGTGCTCGACGTCTCCGGCTCGTGGAAGCCGAACTGCAGCCCGTTGCACACCTGCCAGCCGTCGTCGCCGCGCACGAGGTCCCACTCGAGCGTGTCGGTCTGCACGCGCTGGCGTGCGAGGTACCGGTCGGGGTTCCGCCGGTCGGCGCGCTGCTCGGCGACCGTGACGACGATCGCGCGCCCGACGAGCGTGTCGCCGCCGCCGGTCGCGGGAAGCACGCGCGACGCGGCGAGGAGCGCGATCGGCAGCACGAACGCTTCGCGGCCGCCGCAGCCGAGCAGCGTGTCGACGGCGTCGGCGGTCGGGCTGCCGTCGCGCGCGGCCTCGAGGTAGGCGGCGAGGACCGACTCTGCCTGGCGGCGATCGGCGTCGCTCGCCGGCGCCTGCGACTCCGGCGTCGTCGGTAGCGCGGACACGGTGCCTAACGTCCGTCCATCCACCGTCTCGCTCCGCACGCGCCCACCCGCGGCAGTCCGCGCCGCGACCCGCGCCGCGACCCGCGCCGCGACCTGCGTCGCGACCCGCGTCGCCACGGCGGCGATGCACGCCGTGCCGGCGACGAGCGCCACGGCGCGGCTCAGCCGCACAGGAGCTCTCGCGCCAGCCGCTCCGACGCCGGGTTCGTGTACCGCTCGGGCGCTGGCTCGCGCAGCAGCCGCGCGAGGACGTCGGCGACGGCCTCGGGTGACTGCGGCTGCGGGCCGATCCCCGTGATCGGCGGGCGCGGCTCGCCGCGGACGTTGCGCGCGAAGTCGCTCGTCACGACGCCCGGCCGCAGGAGCGAGACATGGATGCCGGGATGTGCGGCGAGGTCCATGCGCAGGTTGATCGTCAGCGAGTCGAGCGCCGCCTTCGACGCGCTGTAGGCCGAGCGGAACGGCGCGATCGGCACGCGCCCGAGCGTCGACGACACGTTGACGAGGTGGCCGGTGCCGCGCTCGACGAAGTGCGGCACGGCGGCCTGCATGCCGTACAGCGCCGACTTCACGTTGACGGTGATCATCTCGTCGACGTCGTCGTCGGCGAGGTCGAGCACCGAGCGCGTGATGCCGCGCCCCGCGTTGTTGATCCACACGTCGAACGCGCCGAAGGCGTCGAGCGCCGCATCGCGGAGCCGCAGCACGTCGTCGCGCCGCGTCACGTCGGTGGGCACGACGACCGCGCCGCCGGCGCCCGCGGCGGTCGCCGCGTCGGCCACCTGGCGCAGGGCGTCCTCGCGGCGGGCGGCGAGCACCAGCCGGTACCCGTCGGTGCCTAACCGGCGCGCGATCGCCGCGCCGATGCCGCCGCTCGCGCCGGTGACGACGACGACCGGCGTCGTGGGCTGCGATGCATCCGTCATGTTCGACACTCCAGTCGCGTCGTCTACGCGTGCGCGGCGCCGTGCGAGGGCACGCCGTCGGCGCCGGGGCTCGGGAAGAGCTGGCGGAAGGTGAACGCCTCGGGCGTGGGGCCGAGCGCGCGCAGCCGCTCGAGCCGCTCGATCGCCTCGGCGACGCTCGGCTGGTGGCCGGCGGGCACCCACCAGAGCACCACGAACGCCTCGGCCATGCGCGCGAACCATTCGCGCCGCCGCCGCATCACCTCGATGTGGTCGCCGCGGTAGACGAAGGCGTGCAGCGCCTCGGCCGACTCCCACACCGACATGTTGACGATGATCGCCGCGTCGTCGTACGGCCTAACGGCCGTCGCGTCGCCGTCCTCGGTCTGGAGGCGCCACACGAAGCCCGGCGCGCCCTCGGCGAGCGCGTTGACCGGCTCGAGCCGCGCGACGAACTCGGCGAGCTGCGGCGAATCGATCGGCGCGAGGAGCCGGGCGACGTTGAGCTGGGCGAGATGATGGGTGCGCATGCGGGTCCACATGGGGTGCGGTCGGGTCGTCGCAATGGGAGCGCCGTCACCCGTTGGATGGCTGCACGAAGGGCGCGAAGTCCAGCCGTCCCGGCCCGCGCTCGTCGGTGAATCGCGACGCCGGCTCGGCCGACAGGAACAGGCTCACCATGCGCCCGTCGCCCGGCCGGTCGACGTCGTCGAGATGCGCGCGCAGAAAGGCGGCCGGCACGCGGAGATAGTGGAACGCGGCGGCGCCCGGCGCGGTCTCGCAGAGCAGATGCACGACGCCGGCGCCGAGCGCCTCGATGCGATGCACGGGCACCTGGATCCACCACGCGTCGTGCCCCGTCCACGACTGCGCGGCCGGATAGTAGCGCGAGGCGAAGATGTCGCCGTCGCGCACGCGGTGATGCGTGGAGAGCCAGCGGAGGGCCACGGAGCGAATGGTCATGAACGCCTCACCACCCGCCATCGGCCGCCGTGCGCACGACCCTCTCCGCCACGTCGACCACCCTGCTCAACCCTGGATAGTCGATGCGCGCGGCGACGTCGGTGGCGCGGTGGTAATCCTCGTGGAAGTCGGTGAACAGCATCACCGTCGGCACGCCGCGGTCGAGGAAGCTCCCCTGGTCGGAGCGCGAGGGGTCCACGCGGACGCGCGACGTACGCACGCCGGCCAGCCGTGCCGCGCTGTCGACGAGGGCGCGCAAGCCAGGGCTGCCGCGCGCGTCGACGATGAGACGGCTGCCGCGCAGCCGGCCGACCATATCGAGGTTCACCATCAGCGTCATCGCGGTGACGGGCACCGGCGGATGCGCCACGAACGCCTGCGAGCCGACGAGCCCCAGCTCCTCGGCGCCGAAGTGCACGAGCAGCACGGAGCGACGCGGCGCGTGGTCGGCGAGGCGGCGCGCGAGCTCCAGCACGGCCGCGGTGCCGGAGGCGTTGTCGTCGGCGCCGGGGCGCACGACGTCGCCGCGCTCCGGATCGAGCGAGAGGGTCGGCGAGCGGCCGATGTGGTCGTAGTGCGCGCCGACGACCACGTACTCGCCGCGCAGCGCCGAATCCGTGCCGACGACGAGCGCGGCGACGTTGTGCGTGCGCAGGCCGCCGACCTCGATGCGCTGGAGGAGCGCGGGGCGACAGACCGGCGCCGTGTCGCACGCGGCGCGGAACGGGCCGCGCAGCCCGAGCCGGAGGTAGCGCCGCACGAGGAACGCCGTCGCGCTGTCGCCGCCGGGCATGCCCGCGGCGCGCCCGCCGAGCGCCGGGCTCGCGAGATACGTGACGTCGGCGGTGAGCGCGGCGATCGGCGTGTCGCCCGGCGCGGCGCCGGCAGGCACGGCGACGGTCGACACGGGCGCACAGGCGGTGAGCGCCGCGAGCACCGCGAGCGCCGCGAGCGCGACGGCGAGGCGCTCCGTTAGGCGGCTCATGGGCGACGCTCCGCGACGGCGGCGTACATCGCCCCGCCGTACGCCGAGCGGCACGTGCCGACGCGCGCGAACGCCGAGAGCGACCGTGGCGCG
>Ga0213876_10001184_pt1 | contig 16488 bp, 15 predicted proteins | sample BarmaccomBMRX_R9_FD_160113 | JGI IMG/M metagenome (GOLD analysis project Ga0213876, IMG submission 160113) | Root-associated microbial communities from Barbacenia macrantha in rupestrian grasslands, the National Park of Serra do Cipo, Brazil - RX_R9 | ecosystem: Host-associated > Plants > Roots... | reverse complement strand
ATCATTGCGTCTGGCTTGGCTGCGAGCGCCTCCTCCGGGAGGATTTCCGGATAAGGATTGGCAAGGGCGAGGATGAGGGGCTTTTCGGCCATCGCGCTCACCATCTCGGGTTTAAGCACGCCACCCGCCGAAAGGCCGAGGAAGATGTCCGCGCCCGCGATGACATCGGCGAGCTTGCGCGCCTTCGTTTTTTGCGCATAGACCGCCTTCCAGCGATCCATGAGCTTCTCGCGACCTTGGTAGACGACCCCTTCGATGTCGCTGACGAAGATGTTCTCGCGCTTCACGCCAAGCGAAACGAGAAGATTGAGACACGCAAGCGCCGCGGCACCCGCGCCCGATGTCACGACCTTTACGCCATCGAGCTTCTTGCCGGTGATTTCAAGGCCGTTGAGCACCGCAGCCGCCACGATGATCGCGGTGCCATGCTGATCGTCGTGAAACACCGGAATATTCATGCGCGCGCGGGCGCGCTCTTCGACCTCGAAGCATTCGGGCGCCTTGATGTCCTCGAGGTTGATGCCGCCAAAAGTCGGTTCGAGCGAAGCGACGATGTCGACGAGCTTGTCGACGTCGGTCTCGGCGACCTCGATATCGAAGCAATCAAGGCCCGCGAATTTCTTGAAGAGCACGGCCTTGCCCTCCATCACCGGCTTGGAGGCAAGCGGGCCGATGGCGCCGAGCCCGAGCACTGCCGTGCCGTTCGAGAGCACGGCGACCAGATTTTGGCGCGATGTCAGGCTCGCGGCCTGGCCCGGCTCGGCCGCGATGAGTTCGCAAGGCGCGGCCACGCCCGGCGAATACGCGAGCGCAAGGTCGCGCTGATTGCCGAGCGGCTTGGTCGCATGGATCTCGAGCTTGCCCGCCCGAGGCAGGCGATGGTAGGCGAGCGCGCTCGCGCGCAAATCCTCCGACATCGTCGACGACATGGGCGCTCTCCCATTCTGCTGCCTCCCGCTCACCTTTAACCGAGAGGCGGCGTGGGGCAAACCAGGCGCCATGGTGTCTGCTCGTCCTCCTCGGGCAATGCCTTGAGACTTGCCTGCATTCCATCACGCTTTCGCGAGTGCCGCCGCCTCGCGTGGCGTTCCAGCTTAGGCTCGGATAGCGTGGTCGGATTCGAGCGCCTGTCGGCTTGAATGGGGCGCTTCAGATCACGGAAAACTTCATGAAGCCACGACCGATCCCGACACCATGGGTTATCGCTCTCGCGATCGTCGCCGCGTCCGCGGTGCCCGCGCTCGGCGCCTCCCGTCCGGCGGTCGAGGCGCAACATGGGATGGTCGTGTCTTCGCAGCATTACGCGTCGGAGGCGGGCGTGCGGGTTCTGCAACAAGGCGGTAATGCCATCGATGCCGCCGTCGCGGTCGGCTACGCGCTCGCCGTCGTCGACCCTTGTTGCGGCAATATCGGCGGAGGCGGTTTCATGGTGATCCATCTCGCCGATGGCCGCGAGACCTTCATCAATTTTCGCGAAACGGCGCCCGCCGCGGCGCACGAAAACATGTATCTCGATGCGCAAGGCAATGTGATCCGCGATCTCAGCCTATACGGATATCTCGCGGCGGGCGTGCCGGGCACCGTGATGGGGCTCGACCGGGCACTCTCTGAATACGGTACGATGCCGAGGGGCAAGGTGATGGAGCCCGCGATCGCACTTGCGCGCGACGGCTACATCCTCACGCGAGCGGACACCGATATTCTCGATGTAGGGGTACCACGCTTCGGCAAGGATCCCATCGCGGCCAAGATTTTCTTGCGTCCGGACGGGAAACCTTTCGAGCCGGGCGACCGCCACGTCCAATCGGATCTCGCGGCGACGCTTTCGCTTATCGCCCAACAAGGGCCGGATGCCTTTTACAAAGGGCCCATCGCTGCCGCCGTCGAGAAGGCAAGCAAGGCGAATGGCGGCATTCTCACGGCCGCGGATTTTGCGAGCTATCAAACGACGCAATCCCCTCCGCTTGCCTGCACCTATCGCGGCTTTGCAGTCGCCTCCGCTCCGCCCCCGAGCTCGGGGGGAACCACTCTTTGCGAGTTTCTCAACATCGTCGAAGGTTACGACATGAAGGCGCTCGGCTTCCATTCGGCACAAGCCGTGCACTTCACGGTCGAGGCGATGCGCCACGCCTTTCTCGATCGCAACACCTACCTCGCCGATCCGGCCTTCGCGAAAAACCCGCTCGATCGCCTGCTCTCGAAAGATTACGCGGCGGCGATCCGCACCAAGATCGATCCGACGAAGGCGACGCCATCGAGCGATGTCGCGCCCAGCATCGAGCCCCACGAGAAACCCGAGACCACCCATTATTCGGTCATCGACAAGGCCGGAAACGCAGTCTCGGTGACTTTCACCATCAACGGCTTCTTCGGTGCCAACGTGATCGCGCCCGGCACGGGCTTTTTCCTCAACGACGAGATGGATGATTTCACGGTGAAGCCGGGCGTGCCGAATCTCTTCGGTCTCGTGCAAGGCACCGCCAACGCGATTGCGCCCGGCAAGCGCCCCCTCTCCTCCATGGCCCCGACCCTTGTCTCGAAGGACGGCAAGCTTCTTCTCGTCCTCGGAAGCCCCGGCGGTTCGCGCATCATCACGATCGCGGGCGAGATCATCATGAACATCATCGACCACGGCATGGAGCCGCAGGAAGCGGTCGATGCACCACGCATCCATCATCAATGGTTGCCCGACGTGGTCTACGAGGAACCCTTCGCGCTGTCCCCAGACACGCGCGGCGCCCTCGAGGCCAGAGGCTACAAGATCGTCAGGCAAATCCCCTGGGGCGCCGCCGAACTGATCGAGCTCGGGCCGGCCACGGTGGCTGCGAAGGAAACGCAATCCTCCGGAAATGACGCCGCACGCTCGGGCAAAGTTCTATCCGGATTTCTTTACGGCGCGACCGATGATCGTCGTCCGGCCGGCGCTGCCGTCGGATATTGAGCGCTCGCCCCAACCCAAACGAAGCGCCAGCGCGATGCCCTTTTCAAACGCGCCAAAGGCGCCGACGCTCATGCCTCGCTCGGAAGGTAAGAACGCCCGTCCCGCCGAAGTGCAACCCCCTCAGAAATCCTCGGCGCCTAGCGAGTGGAAAGTTTCCGCGAGTTGGACGGATAAGGGAAGTTTCAGGAGTTCGCCCGTCGGCGTCGGTTCGATGAACCATTTTCGATAGATGCCGATGAGCCTTCGCGTGCGTGCCATGGTCTCGAAGCCACGCCGCACCGCGTCGGCCATCAAAGGATCGTCCTTGCGGAACATGATTCCGTAAGGCTCATAGGTGATGAAATCACCGACCACCTCCATGGTGTCCTGCGCTTTTTTCGCAATGATGAAGCCGTTGAGCAGCACATCGTCCGTCGCAAAGGCGTCCGCCTTGCCTTGCGCCAGCATGTCATAGGATTCTTCGTGATCCTTGGCCGAAACGATCGTTATGCCGAGCTTGTATTTCTCGTCGAGGAGCTTCAGCGCCGCTTCGTTCGTGGTACCCGAAGTCACGACCAGCGTCTTGCCCTTGAGATCGCGGTACGAGCTGATACCGGACCCGCGCTTCACCAGGAGCTTGGTGCCGGCGACATAGATCACAGGCGAGAAAGCGACGCTTTGTTGCCGCTCGAGATTGTTGGTGGTCGAGCCGCATTCGAGGTCGACCTTTCCCGAACGGACCGCATCCATGCGCGTGTCCGACGTTACGGGAACGTACGCGACCTGCGTTTGTGCGCCGTTCAGCTCACGCACAACCTCGTCGACGATTCCGAGGCAAAGATCGATGGAATAGCCGAGAGGCTGTGAGGATTGTGGCCTCGCATAGGAGAAAGGAAAGGAGGCTTGCCGATACCCGATCGTGACAACGCCGCTATCGTGTATCTTCTGCAAGGTTCCCGTGAGAACGGCGGGCGTGTTGTCCTCGCTCGCCACAGGGGGCGCGGTCTCATCCGCCCCGATCAAATCCTCGGCGAAGGCCGGACCGCTCCCGAAAGCAAGCACCGCGACGGCAAGTGCGAACTTCTTCATGCGCACGCCTCCTCTACTGACCGCATTCGCTGCGAGAGTGACCCAAAATTCTCGAAGCAATTCCGAGAAGCTGGTTGCCCCTCGCTGGCGGGGGCGGATTTCCAGCTCCGCTCGTCCTCGCGGAAACGAGAACCCAACGCTCCGACCGGTTAGTCGGCCAAGACCTCAGGCGCTCGCGGCGACCGGGATCGCCGCTTCCGGCAACTCGTCCTTCGCCTGTCCGAGATCGCCCTCGAATTTCGCGACCGCGGCGGAAGCAAGCGAATTGCCGATCACATTCGTGGCGCTTCGCCCCATGTCGAGGAATTGGTCGATTCCCAAGATGAGAAAGAGCCCGGCCTCGGGAATCCCGAACTGCTTCAGCGTCGCGAGAATCACCACGAGGGAGGCGCGCGGCACGCCCGCCACACCCTTGGAGGTGATCATCAGCACCGCCGCCATGAGGAGCTGCGTGCCGATCGGAATGTTCATGCCGTAGGCCTGCGCGATGAAAAGCGTCGCGAAGGTCGTGTAAGCCATTGTCCCGTCGAGATTGAACGAATAGCCGAGCGGCAGCACGAAGCTCGCGATCCGCTTCGAGACGCCGAAGCGCTCGAGCTGATCGAGAATCTTCGGATAGGAAGCTTCCGAGCTCGCCGTGGAGAAGGCGAGCAGGAAAGGCTCATACATGCGCTTCACCAGATCGAACATGCGTGAACCGAGCGTGAGATACCCGACCGCGATGAGGACGACCCACAGGATGAGCAAGGTGAGATAGAAGCCGCCGAGGAATTTCGCGAAGTTCAAAAGGATCATCGGGCCGGATTTGGTGATCACCGAAGCGACCGATGCGCAAACCGCGATGGGCGCCATCCGCATCACATAGCCTGTGATGGTCAGCATCATATGCGCGACACCGTCGGCGATCTCGAGCAAGGGCTTGCCGCGCTGGCCCAGAGCCATGAGGGCGATGCCGGCGAAAATCGAGAACACGACGATCTGCAGGATCTCGCCGTCCGCGAGCGATTTGAAGATCGAGGTCGGGACGAGATGATCGATGAACCCTTCGATGCTGAAGGCTTGCGTCGTCAGGTTTGAGCTGTTCGCCCCCTGGTCGACCACGGCGCCGACGCCGGGTTGAAGAAAATCGACCATGGCGAGCCCGAGGAGAAGCGAGAAAATCGAGGCGCACACAAACCACGCCATGGTCTTGGCGCCGACCCGCCCCACAGTTGCCGCATCGCCCATGTGACCGATGCCCACGACGAGGGTCGAGAGCACGAGAGGCCCGATGATCATCTTGATGAGCTTCAGGAAGACGGTGCTCACGAGCGACATGTATTTCGCGACTTCGGCCGCGGTCGCCTTGTCGGGAAAGGAATAAAAAGAAGCCGTGCCAAGCAGGATGCCGAGCACCAGCCCCGCCATCACATAGTAAAAATTGCGGTTCACTCTCCCCTCCTTGGCGATGTCGACATTTTCCAATTGCACGATGTTGAGGACGCATGCCGAGGGGTTCGGATCTTCATCATAGAGGCTTGCAAATCCCCTCACGCCTACAGGCGCCCGAAGCGAGCTTCCCTGCATTGACCCGGTCCTGTCAACGGCCGAGGGCCGAGATTCCCTGCGGATTTATCCTGTCGCGCTGCCCGCCATCCGCTCACCGACGACGAGCCATTGCTTGGCAAGAAGCGTATCGAGCCGCCCTCCACTGGCAAGGTTCAAGAAGAAGCGCGCATCGGGAAAACTGAAGGGTTGGGCGTTCACGGCAGCGACAAGGGCAAGACCGCCACAGGTTGCAAGCTCGATCGCGGTGTCGCGCACGAAGAAGCGCAAATGCGTGCGGTCGAGAACGCCGGCATCGCGGTAGCGAAAATCGCCCCTGACCGCGAGCCGCCAGAGAAATTTCCAATTGCGGATATTGGGCACGCTCAATATCAGTCGCCCGCTTGGCGCGAGCAGCGGAGAAACCCGTCGCACCATCCCCCAAGGGTCGGCAAGGTGCTCGAGCACGTCCAGGCATAAGATGAGATCGAGCGAGGCAGGCGCGATCTCGCCCTCGAAAGCCCAACTTGCGGCGTCACCGACGAAGACCTTTTCACAATGGTCGCGCGCCGCTTCGGCCGCGGCGGCATCGAGCTCGACACCTCCCGCCCATTCGACGGCCCTCTCGTTTTTGACGAGCGCCACGGTGGCGCCCGTGCCGCAACCAAGCTCGAGAAGTCGGCTGACCTTGACAGGCAGGTAGGGCACGATCTCGGTGCGCGGCGTCGCAAAATAGCGCCCGGTCATGAAAGCCCCTCACGCGCAATCGCACGCTTGCCCATGAGCCATGCGAAAGCTCCGGCCGACGACCCCCCATAGCGCTCGATGAGCGACTTTCGCAACGTAAGCACCGCGAGGCAGAGCTTCAGCGCGTTGATGATGCAAATGCGCCAGCAAGGGTTTGGCAGTCCGTATTTGCGCGCCACATAGCCTGCCGACCAGGCTCTATGCCAGCGTGCCTTGTAGACAAGACCGGGCCGTTTTCCGCTCGAGCCGCCGCGCTCGTGGGTGGCAAGCGCTCCATGCACATGGACGAGGGAGCGTCCGGCCTCGGTCACGCGCCGGCAGAGATCATCGTCCTCGTAGAAGAGGAAGATCTCCTCGTCGAAGCCGCCGAGAGACAAGACGAGTTCGCGATCGACGAGAAGGCAGGCGCCCGAAAGGAACGGGGCGCAGCAATCTCCCTCGGGGACGCAAGGGCGCCCCGCTTCGTTGTGAAGGTAGAGGGAAAGCATCGAGCGCGGCTGGAAGAACGAACGCCCCCCCGGCTCGACGAGCTGCGGTGCGAGGAGGCCCGCTTCCGGATAATTTCGCCTCGCCTGGGTGAGCGCTTCGATGCTGCCGGGAGCAAGCACGAGATCGGGGTTGAGAAGAAGGCATGTCGGCTCTCGGGCGGCCCGCATGCCGATGTTCATCGCGCGCCCGTAGCCTTGGTTCTTCGCGTTGCGGATGACGCGCTGGCCGGCCTCTTCCGCAATCCTCCCCGAAGCATCGCTACTCGCATTGTCGACGACGATTGCCTCGATCCCTTCTTGCCGAAGGGCCGCGAGACAGGAAGGCAATACCGCGGCGCTGTCGCGCACCACGACGATGGCGACGAGTGGGCGCGCCATGGCGTACCGGATTCACTTCTGCGGAAGGTTCAGCCGCAAATGCAGCTCGCGCAATTGCTGCGCCGTCGCCTCGGAGGGTGCGCCCATGAGCAGATCCTCGGCGCGCTGGTTCATCGGGAAAAGAGCAACCTCGCGCAAGTTTTGCTCGCCGCACAGCAGCATGACGATACGGTCGATGCCGGCAGCCATGCCGCCATGCGGCGGCGCGCCGTAGTGGAAAGCCCGGTACATGCCCCCGAAACGCTCGACGACCGTATTCTCCCCGTAGCCGGCGATCTCGAAAGCCTTCACCATCGCCTCAGGGCGATGATTGCGGATGCCCCCGGAGGCGATCTCATAGCCATTGCAGGTGATGTCGTATTGGAAGGCCTTGATCGACAGCGGCTCTTGCGTGAGCAGCGCGTCGAGTCCTCCTTGCGGCATCGAAAAGGGGTTATGAGAGAACTCGACCTTCTTCTCTTCCTCGTCCCATTCGTACATCGGGAAATCGACGACCCAGGCGAGCGCGAATTGGTTCTCGTCGACGAGCTTCAATTCTGATCCGAGTCGCAGCCGGGCGAGCCCCGCAAATCGCGCGAACTTTGTCGGATCGCCGGCGATAAAGAAAGCCGCATCGCCGTCGTTGAGGTGAAGCTTTTCCCGCAAGGCCTGCGTCTTTTCCGCTCCTATATTGTTAGCGATGGGCCCTGACCCTGCCCCGTCGCGCCAAAGGATGTAACCGAGACCCGGCTGGCCCTCCCCTTGCGCCCATGAATTCATTCGATCGCAAAAGGCGCGCGACCCTCCCGTGGGCGCCGGAACGGCCCAAATCCGCGCCTTCGGATCGCTTTCGAGAATGCGCGCGAAGAGTTTGAAGCCGCAGTCGCGGAAGACCTCCGAGACGTCCTGCATCTCGATCGGGTTTCTGAGATCGGGCTTGTCGGTTCCGTATTTGCGAATGGCCTCGGCATGCGGGATTCGGGGGAAGTTCTGGGTGACCTTCTTGCCAGCGCCGAATTCCTCGAAGACGCCGCGGATCACAGGCTCGAGCGTCGCGAACACATCCTCTTGCGTGACGAAGCTCATCTCGACATCGAGCTGGTAGAATTCGCCGGGCAGGCGATCGGCACGCGGATCCTCGTCGCGAAAACAGGGAGCGATCTGAAAGTAGCGGTCGAACCCCGCCATCATGATGAGCTGCTTGTATTGCTGCGGCGCCTGCGGGAGGGCGTAAAACTTGCCCGGATGAATTCGGGAAGGGACGAGATAGTCGCGCGCCCCCTCGGGGCTCGATGCCGTCAAGATCGGCGTCTGAAACTCGAAGAAGCCCGACGCCTTCATCCGCCGCCGGATCGAATCGACAATTTCGCCGCGGCGCATCAGATTGCGGTGAAGCTTTTCGCGCCGCAAATCCAGGAAGCGGTATTTGAGCCTGATCTCCTCAGGGTATTCGGCCTCGCCGAAAACCGGGAGCGGCAATTCGGCTGCGGGGCCGAGCACCTCGATTTCGGTGGCAAACACCTCGATGGCCCCCGTCGGCAGCTCGGGGTTGAGCGTGCCTTCCGGCCGGTCTCGCACCCGCCCGTCCACTCGTACCACCCATTCGGAGCGGAGCGTCTCGGCGGCCTTGAAAGCAGGCGAATCGGGATCGACCACTACCTGCGTCAGCCCGTAATGGTCGCGCAAATCGATGAACAGCAACCCGCCGTGATCGCGGATCCTGTGGCACCAGCCAGAGAGGCGGACATTGTGGCCGGCGTGCTCCTTGCGGAGCGCCCCGCAGGTGTGGGAGCGGTATCTGTGCATTGAAAGGTCCATCAAGGGGCCATCCGCGGATATCGCGAAGCGCGCCTTCTGCCACCCCTTGCCCGATCCCGCAATCGGCGGAAAGCGAAGAGAGAAAAGCGAATACGCGCCTACGGGCAATGAGGCGGGAAAACAGACGCGTGAGGAGTGACGCTCATCGCAGCTGCCCGCCGCTTTCACGCTTTCACCTTTCTTCCCTCAGCTTACATGCCGACTACCCACTATTCATCCTTCCTATTCGGCCGGGACGGCCATAATCCGGCCATCGGTTGCCGCGACAAGAACCGCCCTTCGAGATCACGCAAAGGACTCATGAACATCATTACCTCCAGCGCCAAGCTCGCCGCCGCCTGCGAGCGCTTGGCGCGGCATCCCTACATTACGGTCGATACCGAATTCATGCGGGAAACGACCTATTACCCCAAGCTTTGTCTGCTTCAGGTAGCCTCCGTCGAGGAGGCTCTGCTGATCGATCCTTTAGCGCAAGATATTGATCTCGAACCTTTCTTTTCTCTTTTGCGGGACGGTCGGGTCATCAAGGTCTTTCACGCGGCCCGCCAGGACATCGAAATCTTCTGGCATATGGCAAGGACCATTCCGCAGCCGCTTTTCGACACTCAGATCGCCGCCATGGTTTGCGGTTATGGTGACCAGGTAAGCTATGAGCAGCTCGCCAATGACCTCGGAAATGCGCGAATCGATAAGACCCAGCGCTTCACCGATTGGTCGCGCCGGCCCCTGAGCGAGGCGCAACTCAATTATGCCAAAGCCGATGTGACGCATCTGCGGGCGGTCTACGAAGCTCTCGCCGGCAAGCTTGCGGCGAGCGGGCGTGAAAGCTGGCTTGCGGAGGACATGGCCGTTCTTGAGGCCCCGGGAACCTATGAGACGAAGCCTGAAGACGCCTGGCAGCGGCTCGCCGGCCGGCTGAAGAAGCAGCGTGATCTTGGCGTCCTCATCGAGATTGCAGCCTGGCGCGAGCGGGACGCGCAAAAGCGCGACGTGCCCCGACAGCGCGTTTTGCGTGACGATGCGCTGATGGAAGTGGTTCAAGCGCGCCCGCAGAGTGTCGAGGCGCTCGGGCGCTTGCGCGCCGTGAGCCAGGGTCTCGAGCGCTCGCGCGCCGGCCAAGCCATCATCGCCGCCGTCGAGCGAGGCGTCGCGATCGACCCCAAAAACCTGCCGCCACTTGCCAGACGCACGCGGCTGCCTCGGCATGATTCCACGGTTGAGTTCTTGAAGCTTCTTTTGAAGATTGTCTCGCAAAAGACGGGCGTAGCATCAAAAATTATCGCGACCGTCGATGATCTGGATGCGCTTGCGGTGAGCGCGACGCAAGCACAACCCGTGCTCACCGGGTGGCGCGGAGAGATTTTTGGAGATCTGGCGCGCGACGCGATCGCCGGACGCGTTGCGCTTGCGCTCGAGCGTGGAGAACCGCGGATCATCACGCTCGATTCCGGCGAGGAGACCCCCTCGCGCCGCCGGCAAGCCCTGGTGGCCTGACGCGGGGAATCCGATGAGCGGCTCCGAGGCCATCGAGCACAAACTTAACTTGACGCCGCAATTTGACGCGTCGGGTCTCATCGCGTGCATCGCGGTCGACGCCGGGACGGGCGAAGTGCTCATGCTCGCCTATATGAATGAGGAGGCGCTCCGCCGCTCGATCGAGACGGGACAAGCCTGGTACTGGTCACGCTCACGGCGCGAGCTCTGGCGCAAGGGAGCAACGAGCGGCCAGACTCAAAGGATCGTGGAGATGCGTGTCGACTGCGACCAGGACGCCTTGCTCATCAAGGTAGAGGTCGGCGGCGACGGTCGTGCCTGCCACACGGGGCAACGCTCCTGCTTCTACCGCAAGGTCACGCTGGGCCAGGGATCTAGAGGCCGCGCCGCCTTGAGCATGAATGATTAAGCCTTGGCACGTAAGAAGCGATATCTTTCGACTGATGCAGCTTCGGATATCGAGGGGTCGATGCGCGTATCTTCCGGCGAACGGGAGGCGGGTGAAGACGCCAAGGACGCCTCCGCGGGCCTCATCGCCGACCCGCCCCAATATGTGGAACCACCCTCGCCCGATCAGCAGATTCGCGAAAAGCCGGGCGTCAAGCTTGGCCTTGCTCTTGGCGGGGGCGCCGCGCGTGGCTGGGCCCATATCGGGGCGCTGCAGGCGCTCGTGGAGGCGGGCATTCGCCCTGACATCATCGCGGGAACTTCGGTCGGCGCGGTTGTAGGTGGCTGCTATGCGGCCGGCCGCCTCGACGAGCTCACCGAATTCGCTCTTCAGCTCACGCCTGCACGCGTTCTTGCGCTTTTGGACGTGCATGTCGGCTCGGGGCTGATCTCAGGCGATCGGCTGGGACGGCGGTTGACCCAAAACCTCGAGGGCCTTTCGATCGAAAAGCTGCCGCTGCGCTTCGCGGCGATCGCAACCGAATTCAACACGGGTCACGAGATCTGGCTCACGCGAGGGCCCCTCATCAATGCGCTGCGAGCCTCCTATGCTTTGCCCGGCATCTTTGATCCACGCCGCATTGGCGGGCGCTGGCTCATGGACGGCGCGCTCGTCAACCCCGTCCCGGTGACGGCGGCGCGCGCGCTCGGGGCAGAGATCGTCGTCGCCATCAATCTGAGCGGCGCCGGTTATGGTCGAGGCACCGTCATTCAGGATTTCGGCGGTGACGGCGACCTCGGCTCCTTGGCCGGCATAGGGGGCCCAGACGAGGAACGGGGCCTTCTTTCGCCCGTGCGGGAGGCCGCCTCCCGCATGCGCGATCTTTTCCGCCGCCGGCGCGGCACGCCCGGCTTCGCGCAAGTGATGATCGATGCCTTCAACATCACCCAAGATCGCATAACGCGAGCAAGGCTCGCCGGCGATCCTCCCGACGTGCTCGCTTCGCCTCAGCTCACCGAGCTCGGCCTTTTCGAATTTCATCGCGCCGGGGTGGCAATCGCGGCAGGGCGCGAGTCGGTGCTGCGCGCGCTCCCACAAATCCACGAGGTGATGGAACTAGCCGAAAGGAGCTTCCTCGCGCGCCAACGCACCGCGTGAGCTTCGCCGCGGCGCGCTCGAGCTTACGCGCTTGCGATGTAGTCGCGCATCGCCCTGTGTTCCGTCTCGATTTCCGCGAGGCGGAATTTGACCACATCGCCGATGGACACAAGGCCACTCAGCGCGCCACCATCGACAACAGGCACGTGGCGAAATTTCTTGCTCGTCATCAACTGCATGATCTCGTCGATGAGCGTCTCGGGCGTGCAGGTGAAAACCGGCGAGGTCATGTGACGGGCGAGATCATCGGTCAGAGCCTCCGGCCCCTTTTGCGCCAGGACACGCACCACGTCTCGTTCCGAGAACATGCCCAGCACCGCATTTTCCACACCCACGATCACCACGGCGCCGATCCGCTTTTGCGCCATCAGCGCGATCGCTTCCTTTACCGTCGAGCGCGGCCCCATGGTGACAACCGTGCCGCCCTTGTCGTTGAGAATGCCCGCGACATGCATGATCAAGCCTCCCTCGCCTGGTGTGACTTATGTTTCGGCCTCCTTTGCCGCTATGTGGGCAATGCCGTCCGCTTGAAATCAACGCGAACCGTTGCCTTTCATACGAATAAATCTGGGCCAATCCCCGACATTTTGCAATGCAATCGCTGCCGCTCCAAAGAACAGCTTTCCCCTTGCGAGACTTCAACTGGACGCTTAGCGCTATGCGGCAAACGAAAAGGAACTCGTTTACTCGTCAAAAACAATCCCGAGGCGGCGGAAAATTTCAGGTAAACTCGTCGGTCGAGCCCTCGGGCATCTCCAAATTCACAGGTCTTGGATCGAAAAAATGAAAGGCGAGAAATCCAAGAAGGAAGCCGCCGATATGCGCTTCCCACGCGATTGAGGCGTTTGCGAGTACGCTCGGATTGGCGCCCAATCCCGACATGGCGTTGGCGATGAACCAGCCCAGCGTGAACGAGATCACCGTGCGGTTTTTGAGAGATTGCAGAAGCGGGGGTGCCGTTTCACCTCTGCGAGCGAGCGGATCGAACACGAAGCGCGCCGCCGCCCCCATGCAGGCCGAGACGGACGCGGAAGCCCCAATCAGCGGCGCGACTTCGGCTGGGTGAACCGCAAGATGCATCAGCGCACCGGCGAGCGCGCCGAAGGCCAAGAGCGACAGAAAACGCAACGCTCCGAAACGTCGCGCCACCGGAGTTCCCAGAGCCGAAAGCACGACGACATTCAGGCCGAGATGAAGCCATCCCTCGTGCAGGAGGCAATAGGTCAGGAAGGTCCATGGCTGAGGGCCGCTTTCGGCGAGGAGATAGCGAGCGAGCTGGTATTGCGCGACGGCACCTGCGTCGATGCCCTGCGGGCCTCGGTCGACGATGCCATGGAGAATTGAAGGCGCAAGCAATGATATTTCGCGGGCAGGAATGAAGGCGAGCTCGATGAGCAGGCCAAAATCCGTCTCCTCCGAGAGAAAGCCTCGCCCGATTTGGATGGCAGTCAGCACGATTGCCACGGCGAGCACGACGGTCGGCACATTGAAGATCGGCTCGCGAGCGCGTGTCACGGAAACTCCTTCGACCGCGTCCGGTCCGGTCGCATCTGGCCATAGCAAGCATCCCGCGGCAAAAAAAGGGTGGGCGCGTTGGTCGGCCACATGGCAGCGCCTCCAAGAATGCGACTCTGTGGCACGCGCCCTGCTCCCAAACCACGCAAGGGACGTGTTGGGGAAAATTTGTGTCGCGAGGGCACGAAGCTGTCCCTTAACGAAACGTAAACGACGCGGACGAACCGCTGAACGCGAGGGACTACGTGAGACTGGCAACAACAAGGTTGCTTTTTGCCCATTGGGACCGGCTGCGGGGCGAGCGAGCGGCACCGATCCGTGGCGACATCGATCCTGCTCATTTGCGCAATGTCCTTGCCGATGTGTTCATGCTCGATGCAAAGCCGTGGCAGGAAGGGCGCGTCCGGCTCGCTGGGACGCGCGTCTGCGCGCTTTTCGGCCACGAGCTCAAGGGTCAGCGCCTGCCCCAGCTTTGGCTGGACGCCGAGAGCCCCGAGATCGCACGCCTCATCGGGGCGGTCACGGGTGGCATGCACGGGGTCGTCGCGAGCCTGATCGGCGAGACCAGCGGAGGGCGCGAACTCGATCTTGAAATGCTGCTTTTGCCCGTGCGGCCAAATGCAAGCTCGCAATGCGGGGCGATCGGCTCCTTCGCGACGCTCGCGCTTCCCACTTGGTTCGGCGTCGACGCCATCACCTCGTTGAGCACCCGTACGCTTCGCATGGTCGAGCGCAAGCCGCGCTCGACGTGCGGCTTCGGGCGGTTTACGCCCGCGCCGGAACCCAGGATTCAGCGCGGCGAGCATCTGATCGTGCTTCCCGGCGGAAAGAAATGAGGAGCCGGCAAAGGGAGGAATTTTGTCGTCGAGGTCTCTTCTTTTCTTCAATCTTTTGTTCATCAACGACGCTTAAAATTATTCGCGTAGTATTGTGATTTTGTAAGCTGGAACGCGTCGGTTCATGTACAGCGTCGAATCCGCCGATGAGGTCACGCCCCTCCCACGTGAGCAAAGACGCTTTCGGCGGGTGAAGCTTTCGGTGCTCGGCCGCTACATGCTCGAAGACCGGCGCGAATTTCCTTGCCAAACGGTCGACATCAGTCCGGGCGGAGTTAGCCTCGTCGCTCCCGTCCAAGGCGCGATCGGATCGCGCGTGATCGTTTACCTCGAGCAGATCGGGCGCATCGAAGGGATTATCGTGCGCGATCTCGAAAACGGCTTTGCGATGACCATCGTGGCGCCCCAGCGCAAGCAGGACAAGCTTGCCGCCCAGCTTACCTGGCTGGTCAACCGGCAGGCGTTCGGACTACCGGAGGATCGACGTCACGAGCGCATCGAGCTTTCGAGCACGAATTGCATCGTCACCTTCAAAGACAACAGGCGCCTTCCCGCCGTCATTGTCGATTGCTCGATCTCCGGCGCGGCGATCGATTGTGGAGAGATGGTGCCTCTCGGCACGCAAGTCACGGTGGGCCATCGCGAAGCGCGCGTCGTGCGCCATTTCGAAGGCGGCATCGCGGTCGAGTTCGATCAGCCGATCAGCAGCGAGCGGTTCAACAACGATTTCGAACTCTGAAGGGCAGCGTGTCGCCCCCAAGCGCTCAGAAAAATCTCGAACAGAACACGATCAAGCGTCCGGCACCGGCCCGCACCAGCCCGGCAAATAATTCGCGTCCATGCTCTTGGCGAAACCCATGGCCTCCTTCAATGACGTATCGAAGTCGCGATCCACATCCTTGCGCTTCAGGCGGCGGCGCAGAAAATCGGCCCAGAGGAATTCGCTGAAAGGCGTCGTGTCCTTGGCATAGCCTCCGGCACGGCGCAGCTCTCCCGCAAGGCTGCGGAACGGATCGTCGAGAAGCCCGGCTACGCTCTTGGGGATTTCACCGTGGTCGCGGCGACGGCCATTCTCGTCATAAGGGTGCGTCCAGCCGCGATGCTCGAGCACGATCCAAAACGCGTCCTTTTCGAGCTTTCCGAGGTTGGCGACAACCGTAACCAGAACACTCTCCACGCCCTCATCATGAAGCGCGCGCGCGAGATGATGATGATCGATCACGTAGTGGCGGCGCTTGGGTCCCAAGATCACCGGGATCATATGTGTGCCGAGGAAGGCGCCTTCTCTTGGGCCTTCGATTTGACGCCAATGGCGGCGCTTTTCTTGAACCTCGCGCATCCCAACCGTGATCTGGGTCGGGCGAAGCTCCGCGATCGGAACGGGGACCAGGACCGGTTCGCGCGGGCTTGCCATGTTCTTCTCCTGGTGATCGAGCCTCGAAGACGATGCATTTCTTAGAGCATGAGGGCACGAACGGGAAATCGGCTCTCGACCGCGCAGCCCGATGAGTCCCGATGGCGACCCGAGCCCGCGAACGAAGATGCAAATTCATACGAGGCCGCGAAGAGCGTGAGGGCGCGTGCGCCGCTGAAGGTGTTCAGGCGCCTTCACCGGACTATGCTTGCAAGAAACCAACAGAATGTCGAACAACTGTAGATTTATCGACTGTGATCGCCACAGGTCATCTCCGAGAAAACTTCAACTTGTCTGGAAAATCTTGAGTTCGTTGCAACCGGATGTGGGCCAGGGTCGGACGAGGCGGATGAATTCTTCGAATCGGGCCTCCCATATCCTCGAGTTCCAGGGTGTCGGGCGGCTTCTCGGAAACGCGGACTCGGTCGTCCCCACCCTCCCCGTCCCCAAAAGACCGGGTACGCGGCGAAGCCGGCTTTCCCCAAGGCCGGCTTCGCGCTTTTCGGGGGTACTTCCTCCTCTTCAAGCGCGATCGACGCGGGCCGCGTAACAGCCGGGCTTGGCGTTGTGGAGGTGCAGATAGGAAATCGCTGAATTCGCGAGGAGGCGCCGGATCACCGGCTCGATCGCGCGGCCCTCGGCGACATCGGCATCCATCATCATCCCGTCCTCGTCGAAGCCCCGCACGGAGAGAAGCCGCAGGCGCAAAGCCTCCGGCACTTCGCTGACGCCAGGATGCG
>Ga0213876_10001183_pt1 | contig 16495 bp, 16 predicted proteins | sample BarmaccomBMRX_R9_FD_160113 | JGI IMG/M metagenome (GOLD analysis project Ga0213876, IMG submission 160113) | Root-associated microbial communities from Barbacenia macrantha in rupestrian grasslands, the National Park of Serra do Cipo, Brazil - RX_R9 | ecosystem: Host-associated > Plants > Roots... | reverse complement strand
TTCCGCGACCTCGGCGCGCAGCGCATCCGGATCGACTGGTGCCGGCTCGTCGGTGCATCCCGCGATGACCAACGTGATCCCACCCAGCACGGGCGCGGCAGCCGCCCATTCGGCCAGCTCGCCGAGCGTCCCTCGCCGTACCTCCTCATGGGTCTTGGTCAGCTCCCGGCACACCGCCGCGGCCCGGTCTGCGCCAAAGGCGGCCGCGAGGTCGGCGAGGGAGAGCGACAGCCGTCGCGGTGACTCGAAGGCGACGAGAGCCCGCGGGTCGGTCGCGAGCTCGGCGAGCCGGGAACGTCGCTCGCCGGCCTTGCGGGGCAGGAAGCCTTCGAAGCTGAACTGGTTCGCCGGAACCCCCGCCACGGCGATCGCGGCGGTCACCGCGGACGGGCCAGGGATGACGGTGACCGGAAGCCCGCGGGCGACTGCCCGGGTGACCAGGACGTGGCCGGGGTCGGACACCAAAGGCATTCCGGCGTCGGTCACCACGAGCACGGTGCCGCCGCTCTCGACGGTGTCGAGCAGCGAGTCCGCGCGCTGCCGCTCGACCGCGTCGTACACGGCGACGACCTTCGCGGTCACGTCCACCTCGAGGGATTTCGCCAACCGGTGGAGCCGGCGCGTGTCCTCCGCCGCGATGACGTCCGCCGCCCGAAGCGCAGCCCGCAGCCGCGGTGAGGCGTCGTCGGGATCCCCGATCGGGGTCGCAGCGATCACGAGCGGCATGAGGTCATTCAACCTGCTTCGACCACAGGGCTACCTCCTACGATGAGCGGCATGCCGACCGCGTCGGCCGTCGACGAGGCGGCACCCGCCCCGTCGCTGTCCAGCATCGAGGCGTTGGCGCGGATCCGAACGAAACTGATCCGCCCGATGCCGACCGACCGGCTGCTCGGCTGGCTGCTCCCGCTCGCCGTGACGTTGCTCGGGGGGGTGCCGCGGTTCTGGCGGATCACGCGACCCGGCGGCCACTCGCTCCCGGACAACCTGCCCACCGGCAAGATGCACGCGCTCGTCTTCGACGAGACCTATTACGCGCACGACAGCTGGACGATGCTGCACCACGGCGTCGAGGCAGACGGCGCCGGTACGGGCGCCGGTTTCGTCGTCCACCCGCCGCTCGGTAAATGGATGATGGCGGTCGGCGAGGCCATCTTCGACCACGGCAAGCAGATCAACGTCCTGTCCGGCCAGCACCACATGCACAAGACGATCTATCCGGCCAGCGCGCTCTCCTTCCGCTTCATGGGGGCGCTGCTCGGCACCATTGCCATCCTGATGGTCGCGCGCATCGCTCGGCGGATGTTCCGCTCGACCGCACTGGGCGTCATCGCCGGCGTGCTCTTCTCGCTGGACGGTTTGGAGTTCGTGCAGAGCCGGACGGCGATGCTCGACATCTATCTCATGTTCTGGGTGATCGCCGCCTTCGGCTGTCTGATCCTCGATCGCGACGACGGCCGCCGACGGCTCGCGAACCGACTCACCGCGCCGTTGCGCCCGGACGAGTGGGGACCGTCGCTCGGCGTCCGCCCGTGGCGCTGGGCGACCGCAGTCTGTCTGGGGGCAGCCTGCGCCACCAAGTGGGACGGCGCGTTCTACATACCGGCCTTCCTCCTGCTCGCGATCGCCTGGGACCTCGGCGCCCGCCGGACCGCCGGTGCGCACTCGGGCCTGCTGTGGGGCCTGCTCTACGCGGTCGGGCCGGCGGTCGCGGTGTTTCTCGCCGTGCCTGCCGTCATCTATGTCGCCTCGTGGACCGGCTGGTTCATGTCGAACGGACAGTTCGCCTACGACCACGACAAGTACATCCACCCCGGCCAGTCGTGGTTCGCCCACGACAAGGCGGTGTTCCACGGCTGGTGGTCCTACCAGCAGGAGATCTGGGGCTATGACAAGCGATTGTCGATGGCCGACAACCCGCACCCCTACCTGTCGCGGCCGTGGGGGTGGTTGTTCCTCGCCCGCCCGGTTGCGTACTACTACCAGTCGCCGAACACATGCGGAGCATCGCTGTGCTCGCAGGAGATCCTCGGGATCGGCAACCCTGCGATCTGGTGGATCGCCATTCCGGCTTTCGTCGGCACCGCCTGGACCTGGATCGCCCGCAAGGACTGGCGGGGCCCGGCGATCCTGCTGCCGTTCATCTTCGGTTACGGGCTGTGGCTGGCCGCCGACTCCAAGAACCGCGTGATGTTCCTGTTCTACATGCTGCCGAACGAGCCCTTCATGGTTCTCGCGGTGACACTGCTGATCGGCCTGGCGCTCGGTCAGCGACATGCCAGCACGCTGCGAAGAGGCATCGGCATCGCCGGTTCGGCGGTCTACCTCACCGGCGTGATCGTGCTGTTCGGGTTCTTCTATCCCGTGCTGTCGGCGAAGACGATGACCTACGAGCAGTGGCACGAGCGCATGTGGTTCCACCACTGCCAGTCCGGCAAGGACGTCGACCAGCACACCGAGAACTCACCCTGCTGGATCTGACCGGCCGCATCCCGAGGGCGCGGGTGAGCGCGCCTGCTCCTTCCGCGCCGGAATACCGACCGATGTGGGATTGGTGTCGCGATCCAGGCCCGCAGCCGCACTTTCACGACACCAAATCCGAATCACCCTTGCAAGGAGCGGCCTTGAGCGCGGAACCGATCGGCGGCCGATGCGTCCAACTGAGGTGAACCGGCAAGCCACACCCGCCTTGTTCGTCTCGGCCGTGCTCGTCGGCGGCTGCACTGCTCAGTCCGCTCCCCGGCCGACCGCCTCTACGACACCGACCCCTACGACCAGGACTCCCGCCGTCGAACTGGTGAAGGGTGCCGACACCATCGATGTCCGCCCCATGCGACCGGTGCACGGTCAGCCGACGCGCGTCGTCCTCCAAGGGCACGCGCGCGGCGGCCGCTTCGTGCAGCTCGGCAACATCGACTACGGCGACGGGACACGGCGGGTCGGTCCGGTAGCCGCGTGCGCCCTTCCGCCGAAGCAGCTTCACCTGCACCGAGACCCTTGGCGGGTCAACGTCCGTCACACGTGGGGGCGGCCGGGCACCTACGAGGTGACGGTCGAGGTCCGCGCACTCTGCCTCCCGGTGCCTGGCGACACCGTGATCTTCCGCATCACCGTCGCCTGACCCTGACCCCCGACACCTGACACTTGCCGCCGAGCCGCGTGGACACGGCCTCAGGGAGCGCTCACGAGACCATCGTCGGAGGGCTCGGCGTTGATGCGGACCGGCACCATGAGGGGCTCGCTGGCCGGGCTGAGGAATCGCGATTTCGCGCGCTCGATGCCCATCGCGATGTAGTGCGCGATCACCAGCAGTGCGACCGCAGCAACACCATCGAGCCAGTAGTGGTTGGCGGTCGCGACCACGACGAAGACCGTGATCACTCCATGCAGGACCGCGACCCAGCGCAACCGGCTCGGGCTTGCCTTCACGACGGCGTAGGAGATGAGCAACGCCCACCCCACATGAATCGACGGCATCGCCGCGAACTGATCCGACAGATCCCCGAACACCGCATAGACGGACTGGCCATATGCCCGCGCGGTGTCGACCATTCCGGTCTCGCCGAGGATGAGGCGCGGCGGTGCCACCGCGACCATCTGGATCAGCAACGACATCGCCGTGAACGCAGCGATCATGTTGCGGAAGAACGGATAGCGGTCGCGGTGGCGCAGCCACAACCAGACCAAGAACACGACCATCAAGGTCAGATGCATCGTGTCGTAGTAGTAGTTCGACGCCTTGACGATCTCCGGGTGATCGATGATCAGGTTCTGCACCGACAGCTCGTTGGGCAGGTGCAGCCACCGCTCGGCGTGCCAGATCTGTCGTCCTCGCTCGAGGCCCCCGGTCGTATGGCCGCGGGTCAGCTGGTTGGCGGCCTGCCACAACGCGAACAACGCGCACACGACGGCCGTCTCGAAGGCCGCCGCCGAGATAAAGCGGCTCCATCGCTTGCCAATTGGCCGGGTCGCACCGAAGACCGCGAGCATCGCGATCGCGACGATCGTCGCGCTGCGCTCGTCCAGCAGCAACCACGACACGGTCGCAGCCTATTCGGCGACCAGCGTCAGCACTCGGTGAACCCGAGCCGTCACACCTGAACCGCCTCGGTCGCCGGTTCGGCTCCGCTCGGCTCCGTGACGGCGGTGATTGGAGCGAGCGTCAGCGTTGCCACCGTTCCGCCACCTGGCCGGTTCGCGATGCTCACCGACCCGTGGTGACCGTCCGCCACCTGCTTCACGATGGCGAGCCCAAGGCCTGATCCAGGCATCGCGCGTGCCTCATCCGCTCGGTAGAACCGATCGAAGACGTGCGCGATGGCGTCGTCGGGAACGCCAGGCCCGCGGTCCGCAACGCGCAGCGATCCGTCCGCGGCCAACGTGACGTCCACCACTCCGCCAGCGGCGCTGAACTTGCCGGCGTTGTCGAGCAGGTTCGCCACCGCGCGATCGAGGCGGGTCGGAACCCCACGCACGACGACCGGCGAGAGCTCCAACATGAAGATCACGTTCGGCCAGTACCGGCGCGCCCGCTCGACCGCCGCTGCCACCACATCGTCGAAATGGACGTCCTCCTGCGCCGATGCCGGCGCGTCGCCGCGCGCGAGCTCGACGACATCAGCGACCAAGCCGGTCAACTCGTCGAGCTGAGTCACGATGCCGTCGAGCAGCGACCGCCGCTGCTCCGGATTCAACCGATCGACGTCGTGCAGCACCTCGACGTTGGTACGAAGACTCGACAACGGGGTCCGGAGCTCGTGACTCGCATCGAGAATCAGCTGTCGCTGCTGGCCGAGTGACTTCTCCAAGGCATCGAGCATCGTGTTGAAGCTGCTCGCGAGCCGACCGAGCTCGTCGTCGCCGAACTGCTCGATGCGTGTGGTCAGGTCGCGCGTGACCGCGATCTGCTCCGCCGCGTCGGTCAACGACGCCACCGGTCGCATGGTGCGTCGTACGACGACCCAGCTGCCCGCGATCACGAGACCAAGACCGCCGAGGGCAAGCAGGAGAAAAGCCAGCCGCAGCTTCTGGAGCTCGTTGTGGGCCGCCGTCAGGGGCAGCGAGATCTCGAGCGCCACCGGCTCACCGGTCTGGTCGATCTGCTTGTGCACCGTGAGGACCCGAAGCGGAATCCCCTGGTAGACCTGCGTGCGCATCCAGGTCTGGTCGGCCGACACGATGGACAGGTCGTGTGAGGAGACCGGGAGCGCGAAACCGTGTCCTGCCTTGATCACGCTGCCGTTGGCGAGAATCACCTGCGCGTTGGCGCCACTGCGCTTGGGTCCGGAGCACAATGTGGGCGGAAGCTGGCTGAGATCGATGCAGCCCTTCTCACCCGCCTCCTGACGCAACGCACTGTCGATGTTGCTGTAGAGCTCGTGCCGGACCGCGACGTACGCGACCGCCACGACTGCGACGATCGCCATCGTGGACGCCAGCGCCGCCGCGAGCGTCAAGCGAGTCCGGATCGGGGTGCCTTGCCAGCGGTGCTCCGCCTTCTCGACCCCCCGCCTGACCACCGGGAGTGGGCCGGTCACGTCTCCGCTCGCAGGACGTAACCCACGCCCCGAACGGTGTGGATCAGTCGCGGCTCTCCCGCCGCCTCCGTCTTGCGCCGTAGATACCCGACGAAGACCTCGAGCGAGTTGCTGGTCGGCTCCGACTCCCAGCCCCACACCCGGTCCATGATCGTCTCGCGGGGCAGCGGCCGGCCCGCGTTGCGCAACAACAGCTCGAGCAGCGCGAACTCCGTCCGGGTGAGCTCGATCGCTCGATCGCCACGGCGTGCGGTGTGCGCGGTCGGGTCGAGCGAGATGTCGGCGTACTCGAGAACGACCGGCTCGTCCCCCTCCTCCGGAGCGGTACGGCGAAGCAGCGCCCGCAGCCGCGCTCGAAGCTCTTCCAGGGCGAACGGCTTGGTCAGGTAGTCATCCGCACCGGCGTCGAGACCAGCGACCCGGTCCCCCACCTCGTCGCGTGCCGTCAGCACGAGGATCGGCAACCGGTCGTTCTTGCTGCGCAGCGTTCGGCAGACATCGAGGCCACCGACGTACGGCATCATCACGTCGAGCACCATGACGTCAGGCCGCTGCTGGGAAACCGCTTCCAGCGCCTTCATCCCGTTGCTCGCTGTCGTCACCCGGTAGTCGTCGAGCTCGAGTGCCCGGGTCAGCGCCTCGCGCAGCTGGGGATCATCGTCGACGACGAGGACCTGTGGTCCCTCCACTGACTACCTACCCCTGTTTGGAGGTGGACGCAGCGACCAGTGTGGCGGTCACCGTGTGGCTCCCGCCACTGCGCTCGTAGGTCACTGAGACCCGCTGCCCGGGCTGGTGCGAGCGAATCGCTGCGATGACGGCATCTGCGCCCTCCGTCTGAGCACCATCGATGGCGGTGATCACATCGCCCTCCTTGATACCAGCCTTGTCGGCGGGACCGCCTGGAGTGACGGAGTGGACGACGGCGCGATCCACGCCGTTCGACGCCGTCTCGTCTGCGAGGGAGACCCCGAGCAGCGGGTGCTGTGCCTGCCCGGTCTTGATGAGCTCCTGCGAGATGACTTTCGCCTGGTTGATCGGGATCGCGAAGCCGACACCGATGTTGCCGCTCTGCGAGCCGCCGACCGACGACCCGAGCGAGGCGATCGCGGAGTTGATCCCGATGACCTGCCCCGCGTTATCCACGAGAGCGCCGCCAGAGTTACCGGGGTTGATGGCGGCGTCGGTTTGGATCGCGTCGATGACGGTGGGGTTCGTGGTCTGGTCCTGCGTCCCGCCACCGAGACCGAACGGGTCGATGAGCTGCTGTTGCTGGCTCTGGTCCTGGGTCTCGACCGGCCGGTTGATCGCCGACACGATCCCGGACGTCACGGTGCCAGACAGTCCGAGCGGCGAGCCGACGGCCAGCACCGGGTCACCGACTTGGATCGCCGAACTGTCGCCGAGGGTGGCGGCTTTGAGCCCCGTCTTGGCCACCTTGATCACCGCGAGGTCATCGAGTGAGTCCGTGCCTACGATCCGCGCGTCGGCGGACGACCCGTCGTTGAACGTCACCGACACCGAACCGCCGTTCACCGCGGCGGAGACCACGTGGTTGTTGGTGAGGATGTACCCGTTGGACTGCAGCACGATGCCCGATCCGGTGTCACCCTGGTTGCCGCTCGTCACGTTGATGGAGACCACGGACGGCAGCACCTTGGCCGCGATGCCCGCATAGGACTTCGGGTTCGTGGTCAACGCAGCGGCATCCTGCGCCGACACCGTCGATCCGCTCGTGATCGGCGTCGACGTGCCGTCGCCTCGACCATGCTCGATCGCCGCACCGACCGCGACACCTCCGGCACCGAACACGAACGCCGTGGCCGCGACCACGACCGTGGCAACGGTGCGACGGGATGCCGGCGGCTCAGGATCGTCGCTCGCCTGCTGCGGCAGCGCCATCGTCGGATCTCCGGTGGCCGGCTCGGAACTGCGCTCGACGGCGGACTGCCGACCGTCACGGTCGTCGTCACCGCCACCCGACAGTGGGGGCCAGAACAAGTCGTCGCTCATCGTTTCCTCCGGTTTGGCTACGCCATCGAAGGTGCCTAGGCGGGCTGAAATGATCCTGAGAGGAAACTTGGAGGATTGTGGGGGACCTCTCAGCGTCCGCTATGTCGATCTTCAGCAATCCGAGGGACACTTGCCGACCATGACCGAGCCCGGCGAGCTGGCGAGCGCCGCCCTGTCCCAGGGGCCCGCGCAGTCGAGCGCGCAACGGAGGCGGTCGGCGACGTCGTCGCGGCGGCCAAGCCGAAGCTGCGGGGCTGGCTGCACACGGTGACCTCGCCCGTTGCGCTCGCGGCCGGTGTCGTCCTGATCGTTCTTGCCCCGACCGGCCCTGCAACCGCTGCCGCCGCGGCGTACACGGCCACATCAGTGATCCTGTTCACGACCAGCGCGCTGTATCACCGAGGCGACTGGTCGCCGGCGGCCGAGAACCGCTTGAAGCGTCTCGATCACGCGAACATCTTCCTGCTGATCGCGGGCAGCTACACGCCGTTTGCCGTGCTGGCCCTCGACGGCAACGCGCGGGTCGCCGTGCTGTCCGCGGTCTGGGGCGCCGCCGTCGTCGGTGTGCTGTTCCGAGTCTTCTGGGTCGAGGCGCCACGCTGGCTCTACACAGCGCTTTACATCGGGCTCGGCTGGGCAGCGGGGTTCTTCTTCCCCCAGCTGATCCGTGGCGCCGGGATACCCGCCTTCGTCCTAATCGCGGTCGGCGGCTTGCTCTACACAGCAGGCGGCGTTGTCTACGGACTCAAGCGCCCCGACCCGAGCCCCAAGTGGTTCGGCTTCCACGAGATCTTCCACGCGTGCACGGTCGCGGCCTTCGCGTGCCAGTACATCGCCGCGTCGTTCGTCGTTTACCGCGCTGCCTGACACGGTGTACCGCGCTGCCTGACACCGTGTATCGCGATGCCTGACGGCGCCACATAGCGTCGAGACGTGAAGGTCGTCCGGCGCAGCAACACCGAGGCAATGCAACGCCTGCTCGACGCGACCGCCGCGAGCCAGCCGACCTTCACCGGCGACCCTCGGGCGGCCACTCCGGCGGGCTACCGCGCCGAGGAGCATCGCCGGCGGCTGGGAGCGGGTGATGAGGTCTTCGCACGCGCTCGCGAGGCGATCCTCACGTGGCAGGTTCAGCGCGGCGCGGGCCTCGTCGTCCACGCGGCGTCCGATCGGGTCGAGGTCGGTACCGATGTCGTGGTTGGGCTGCCCGCCGGACCCGTCCTGATCCTCGCGCCGTGCCGCGTCGACCGCGTGTTCGACAGCCCCACCAAGGCCGGTTTCCGATACGTCACGATGCCCGGCCACCCGGAGCTCGGTCACGAAGAATTCGTCGCCGAACGCGACATGGACGACAACGTCGACTTCGTCGTCCGGCCGGTTTCGCGACCCGGCTCCGTCCTGACCTGGCTCGGGTTACCCATTGGCAGAGTCATCCAGCACCGCGCATCGCGGCGCTACCTCGACGCGATGGCCGACACGACCGGGTAGGAAGAACACATGGATCGCAAGTGGTGGACCCTGATCACGGTCTGCGTCGCAACCTTCATGCTGCTGCTCGACATCACCGTGGTGAACGTCGCGCTCCCGTCGATCCAGGAGTCGCTGGACGCGTCGTTCAGCGACCTCCAGTGGGTGGTCGACGCGTACTCGCTGACCCTGGCAGCGTTCCTGCTGACGGCCGGCGTCCTTGGCGACATGTACGGCCGGCGCGGCGTGTTCGCGTTCGGTCTCGGGATCTTTTCGGCATCCTCGCTGCTCTGTGGCTTGTCGGCCGACCCCCTCATGCTGAACCTGGCCCGGGCTGCACAGGGCGTCGGCGGGGCGGTCATGTTCGCGACCTCACTCGCCCTGATCGCTCAGGCGTTCCAAGGGAAGGAGCGAGGGACCGCCTTCGGCATCTACGGCGCCACGATCGGCGGCGCGGTCGCAATCGGCCCGCTGCTGGGCGGTGCGATCACCAGTTCCATCGGGTGGCGCTGGATCTTCTTCATCAACGTTCCGATCGGCATTGCCGCGATCGTGCTCACGCTGGTGGTGATCTCGGAGTCCCGTGACCCGGCGAAGCGCCGCGTCGACATCGTCGGGTTCGTCAGCTTCTCTGCGGCGCTGTTCATGCTGGTCTTCGCGCTGGTCAGAGGCAACGACGCCGGGTGGACCAGCGGGCAGATCATCGGGCTGTTCAGCGGCGCCGCCGCACTACTAGTCGTGTTTCTCCTCGCCGAGTGGCGAGGGTCGGATCCCATGCTCGACATTGCGCTGTTCAAGCGACCGGCGATGGTCGGGGTCTCGGTCGCGACCTTCGCGATCGCCGCCTCGATCTTCGCGATGTTCCTCTACCTCACGCTCTACATCCAGGACGACCTCGGATACTCACCGTTCCAGGCGGGCCTCCGCTTCCTGCCGATCTCCGTGGTGTCCTTCTTCGTCGCACCCATCGCCGGCCGGCTGCTCGACAAGATCCAGGCTCGCTACCTGATGGGCGCCGGGCTGCTGTTGGTCGCGATCGGCTGCGCGCTCATGACGCGGACCACGCCGACCTCGAGCTGGACTGTCCTCATCCCCGGGCTGCTGGTGTGCGGCATCGGGATCGGTACGGCGAACCCGGTGATCGCCTCTGCGTCCGTGTCGGTCGTGCCACATGAGCGCAGCGGGATGGCGTCCGGATCCTCGAACACCTTCCGTCAAGTCGGCATCGCCACGGGCATCGCTGGGCTGGGAGCGATCTTCCAGCATCAGATCCGCAGCAGCGTCCAGACCGCGCTGCTGTCGACGAGTGCCGGCCGGGCAGCCGCAGCCGACCACCACTCGGCGCTGGTGAGCGCGTTCAGCTCCGGGCAGGTGCACCAGGCCGTCGCGCACTTCTCCGCCGCTCAGCAGGCCGCGGTGCTCGGCGCCTACCGCACCGGCTTCTCGCACACGTTGAACGACCTGATGTGGATCGGTGCCGGGGTTGCGCTGGTCGGCGCGCTCGCCGCCGTACTGCTGGTTCGGCAGCGTGACTTCGTGACGAGTGGCGGTCCACCACCTGCGGCCGCTGCCGGGTAGGCGATAGCGTCCGCGGCGTGCGGATGCCCGTCACTCGCCGCGACCTGCTGGCTGGCAGCGCCGCGGCGGCCGGTCTCGCCGTCCTGGGCGGCGGTGGGACTGCCCGCGCGGCCGGCGGTCTGATGCTGCCGAACCGGAGCCCGGCCTTTCGCCACCCCGACACGGTGCCCGACGCCACGCGGCCGCCAGGCACGCCCGACCCCAAGATCCCGATCGACCACATCGTCATCCTGATGATGGAGAACCACTCCTTCGACAACTACTTCGGGATGCTGCCGCGGCTGGGGCAGCCGAAGGCCGACGGCTTCCGGTTCGACCGGCGCGGTAAGCCCACCGCGACCAATCCCACCAAGGGCGGCGCGATCCGCGCCTTCAAGATGCCGACCGTCTGCCAGCCGGAACACGAGCCCAACCAGAGCTGGGACGCCACCCACATCTCGATCAACCACGGCAAGATGGATGGCTTCGTCGCGGCCAGCGGTGACATCGCCATGGGCTACTGGGACGACGAAGACCTGCCGTTCTACTACTCGCTGGCCAAGAACTTCACCCTGGCGAACCGCTGGTTCTCGTCGGCACCGTGCCAGACGTATCCGAATCGACGATTTCTGATGGCCGGGACGGCATACGGTCTGGTCTCCTCCGTGCTGCCCGGCGTCAACGACCCACCGCCGCCCAACGGCACGATCTTCGATCGGCTCAACGCCCATGGCATCTCATGGAAGAACTACTTCACCGATCTGCCGCAGACATTTCTGATCCCGTCGGTCGGGAAGTCGAATCCCACCAACCTCGCACCGATCGCCACCTTCTTCACCGACTGCGCACTCGGCACGCTTCCTGCGGTTTCCTTCGTCGATCCGGACTTCGGGCTCGCGGACGTGATCGGCGGGCTCCCGCCCGGTCAGCCGGTGCCGGAGAACGTCCGAGCGCAAGGGTCCGACGAGGAGAACCCGCAGAACATCCGCCTGGGTGCCGCGTTCTCGGGCGCGGTCCTCAACGCCGTGCTCGACTCGCCGGCCTGGCCGCGGACGCTGTTCATCTGGTTCTACGACGAGCACGGTGGCTATTACGACCACGTCCCGCCACCGGCCGCGATCGCGCCAGACAAGATCAAACCGGTCCTCGGACCTGACGACATCAAGGGTGGCTACACGATCTACGGCCCACGCGTCCCTGCGGTGGTCGCCTCGCCGTACTCCAAACCACACGGCGTGACGAACGTCGTCCACGACCACACGTCGGTGCTCGCCTTCATCGAGCAGAAGTGGAACCTGCCGGCGATGACGCACCGGGACGCCAACGCCAACTCACTGCTCGACTTCCTCGATCTGTCGAAACCGCGGTCGCTCGACCCGCCGACCCTGGCGAAGCCCGCCGACCCGGGCAAGGGCGTCGTGGACTGCTCGACCAAGGAACCGCACCGGCCGGTGATTGCGACGGGACAGCACAAGCACGGCCACCACCCGGACCATCCGAAGCACAAGCACCATCACCATCGAAAGCACGGCGGTGGGGACGCCCCGCATGAGGGCCGGGTCGGCCCGCTGCCGAACACCGGCGGCGACCCGCTGGTGGTTCCGGCGCTTGCCGCGATCGCCGCAGCCGCCGCGGTGAAGCGGAGGTACGGGGGACGCCGGCCGGAAGGATGAGCTGAACTCGTCGCGAAGTTCTCTCCATGCGGCTTCGTGGAATCCTCAGCATCGGCCTTGCCATGATCCTCGCCGTCGGCGCCGTCTCCGCTGCAACCGCCCAACCTCGGGCGGCGCAACAGCACAGCGACTGCCATGCGCGAACGCTCATCCTGTCCGCGATGCCGGTCGAGCTCTCTCCGATCCTCACGAAGGAGAAGGTGCACAAGACCTTCGTGATCGATGACCGCGCCTTCTATCAGGGCCGACTTCGAGGTCACCGCGTGATCCTCGCGCTGACCGGGATCGGACCGGTGAACGCGAGCCAGACGACTCGCACCGCTCTGTCGAAACTGCGCTGCAAGAGTGGCGCCAAGAAGATCCACTCCATCCTGTTCTCCGGCGTCGCCGGCGGGGACTGGATCGGCAGCGTCACCGTGCCGACTCGATGGACGAAGAACGCCGGCAAGAAGTTCTACGGAGTCGATCACCACCTGCTTCGCGTTGCGCGTCGAGTCGCGCACCACGTGAAGCGGGCGCACCTCAAGCAGTCCAACGGCGCCGGCGACCCGATGTGCGCCTGTGTGGCTGATCCCGACACCGTCATGACGGTCGCGGTCACCCACAAGCCGCGGATCGAGATCGGCGGCAAGGGCCAGACCACCGACCCGTTCTCCGGCAAGGCGCTGCCGTGCGTTCCGGGGGCGGGCGACGTGTTCGGCTGCGATCCGTGTCCGCGCGACAAGCGGCTGTCCGAGGAGGCACCGGACAAAGGACAGAAGCTGGCCCGCTTCGCAAGTCCCGAGTTCCTGACCGGGTACTCGTCGTCGTCGGGGAAGGGCTACGTCGCCGAGGACGAGGAGACCGCCGCGGTCGATGCGGTGGCGCACCGTCACCATGTGCCGTTTCTCGGCTTTCGAGGGGTGTCCGACGGCGGCGGCGATCCGCTCGGCCTGCCGGGCTTCCCGTTCCAGTTCTTCTTCTACCGGCAGATCTCGGCGGACAACGCGGCGCTGACGACACTCGCCTTCCTCAAGGCCTGGCACCGGCACTGACCTGAGGGGTCGAAGTAGTTTGGCGCCGTGACGCCCGAGGGGGAGACCGAACCACTGCATGACGTGAGCCGGCCCGGCCGCGTCGTACGTGTCGCGCTCGTCGTCGTCGCCGCAATCTTGCTGTTGTCCGGAACCCTGTGGGGCGGCGACGACCACTTCCCCTTCGGACCGTTCCACATGTACGCCGGCTACTACCCACCGACCGGCACGATCACGTCGACAGCAATCATCGGAGTCAATGCCGAGGGCCACCAGTCCTACGTGACCCAGACCCAGACCGGCATCCCGCGTGGCGCGATCGAGGGTCAGCTCTCGGACTACATCCACGACCCGCGCAAGCTCGGCGGGCTGGCGAGCGCCTATCTCCGCAGGTTCCCGCACGCCACGCCGTTCGTGGACCTGAAGCTCGTGCAGAAGCGCTGGCAGCTCGACAACCGGCGCGTCGTCGGAACGTCGACCGTGACCCTCGCCGAATGGCACGCACCATGAGTGCTTTGACCGGGATCGGGTCGACCGCAGCACGTCGCCTCGAACAGTGGTGGTTCACCCCACTGCCGCTCGGCCGGATCGCGGCACTGCGAGTCGTGATCTATCTCTTTGCCTGGTACGACGTGTTCGCCTACTCCCCCGATGTCACCGACCGCGTGACCGACCCGGCCGCCTTCCACCGGTTGTTCGTCGAGCGACTCCTGCCATTTCCCACCCCGACCTCGGGGTTGGCGTCCTTCATGCAGATCGCGGTACCCGTGGTCGCGACGATCACGGCGTTCGGTCGCTGGCCGCGCCTGCTCGGCTGGCTCACCTTCATCCTCTATGCCGACTGGCTCGTGATGGGCGACTCCTACGGGTACGTGCCGCACGATCGGTTCGCGTTCCTCGTCGCGCTCGCCGTGCTTCCGTCGGTCGGCGCGGCGAAGGCCGGTGACCTCACCCGCTCGGAACGCGCGGGCTGGGCACTGCGGTGCATCCAGGTCGCCGTGGTCGCGACGTACTTCCTCTCGGCGTGGTCGAAGGTCAGGTACGGCGGCTGGCACTGGGCGAACGGTGCCGTCCTGACCTGGGCCTTGCTGCGCCGGCCGACCTGGGCCGGTACCCATCTGCTACAACACCCGACGGTCCTGCACCTCAGCCAGTGGGCAGCGATCCTCGCCGAGACCCTGTCACCGATCGTCCTCTTCCTGCGGGGCCGTTGGGTCTACGTCGGAATCGCTGTCATGTTCGGGTTCCATGCCTTCAACCAGGCGACGTTGAAGATCAGCTTCCTGCCCCACGTCCTGTGCATCCTGTCGTTCCTACCGATCGAGATCCTCGGCGTCTGGTTCGCGCGCGGCCGTCAAAGGCGGGAGCGCTCAGCCAGCGCTTGGACCTGAGCATCGTCAAGGGGGCGGATCATCGCGTCCTGAGTGAACGACGCGACCAGCTCACCGGTCTCGGTGCGAATCTGGCCGCGGACGTAGCTCATGCCCGCACCGACGAACGTGGACTCGTGCTCGTAGAGCAGCCACCCGTCCCAATCGACCGGTTCGTGGAAGCTGACCTCGATTGCCATCGGCGCGGTCGACACCGTGCGATGCGACATCGCCGTGCCGATGCCGGCATGGCCGCACATCGTCGCCGAGATCGACAGGTGGCCGGTGAAATGAGCGAGCAGCGCCCGCCGCAGGTCGGCACGCTCCGGCACCTCCTCGTAGTGCAGCCAGGCGTCGATCCGCGGGTCACCCACATGATCCGGGTCATTCGGATCCGCGATGCCCACCAGCCGAAGCTGCCGTCCGGTCATCGGCATGACGCACTCGATCGCTTCCGCCGGCGTACTGGTCGGCACGACCGCCCGGTGACGGATCACGTCAGCGGAGGGCACGTCCAGCAGCACCGTGACCGTCGCGCAGGCCCGCTCCCCTTGCGAGACGGTCACGATGACCGAGGCGAACAGCCGACCGTCGTGCCGGATCTCGACGGTGAAGTCGATGTCGGAGTCCGCCCGCACCGGCCGGCTGAAGACCCCGCTCGCCCGTCGTACCGTCTTCGCCGGTACTGATTTCGCCGCAGTGACGATCGCCTGTGCCAGGTACTGGCTCGCATCGATCAGGTCGCGGTCACCCGCGTCACTCGTCCCGACGTAGCGGTGCTCGCCGACCGGGGTGACGTCGAACACAGCCAGCATGCCCTCGACCGAGGAGGTCACGTGGGATACCCGACGACGGCCGGCGTCGCGACGCCGATCTCGACGGTCACGCGGTCCTGGTAGAAGGCGATGTGGTCGCGAATCAGCGCGACCTGCTCGTAGGGCTCGCGGTAGGTCCACGCGATCGGCTGCTCGCCGTCGATCAGCTGCCAGTACGACGCCTCGCCCTTGTAGGGGCATCGCGACGTGCGGTCGATGGGCTGGAGCTGGTCGAGGCGGACGTCCGCTGCGGGGAAGTAGAAGACCAGACCGTGGTCCTGCTCGTCGACCAGGAGCGTCGACTCGGATCGAGCGAGCTCGCGGTCTCCGATCCGGGCGGTGCCCAGGTTGCGGCGGCGAAGCACATCGACGCGGTAGTCGGGACGGTCGACGTATCCGGAGGGCGGCATGGACATCTTTCGTCTGATTGGCTGGCTCTTGTGATCGTAGTAATCGGGATTTTCGACATGGCTCCGGCCGACCGCGACCAGTTCGTCGCCGACCGGTACGAGCAGGTTCAGCATGCGCGAGAGGAGGCTGGCTGCCTCGACTACGCCTTCAGTCTCGACGCGTACGACGCCGGACGCGTCCGGCTGATCGAACGCTGGATCGACTCGGCGTCGCTGGACGCACACATCGCGGCGCTGCAAGCGGAAGGCGGCCCGAAGCCGACCGTTGCCCTGACCGGCCGCGAGTTCGTGGTCGTCGAGGGCGATCCACAGCCCGGGCGCATGTAACCGGCACAGCCGCTCTCATCCACAGCTGTCGGCGCTACCGGCTCCGACGCCGCTCAGGATCACTACTGTCCGCTGGATGCTGAACTCGATCATCGTCGTCGAAGCGGTCGTCCCGGTAGCAGCGGACGAGCTCAACGACGTGCGCGCCAAGGTCTGGTCCTACGCGATGGACCAGCGGGCGTTCGGTCCCCGCAAGCTGATGGTGGCGTTCACCGATGCCGACGGTCAGCTCCGGGTCCTCGCGCACGCAAAGCGCACGAAACAACCGCTCCTCACCCTCGAGGCGTGTCTGGACATGCACGGCGATGGCGCC
>Ga0213876_10001182_pt1 | contig 16496 bp, 15 predicted proteins | sample BarmaccomBMRX_R9_FD_160113 | JGI IMG/M metagenome (GOLD analysis project Ga0213876, IMG submission 160113) | Root-associated microbial communities from Barbacenia macrantha in rupestrian grasslands, the National Park of Serra do Cipo, Brazil - RX_R9 | ecosystem: Host-associated > Plants > Roots... | reverse complement strand
ACGGGTAACGAGTAACGAGTAACGGGTAACGGGTAACGAGTAACGAGTAACGAGTAACGGGTAACGGGTAGCGGGTAACGGCGAGCCTCTCCCGGCTTTAGCCGTGGGGAGCGTCAAGCGGCAGTTGCTCCAAGGTCCTTGAGCCAGCGGGCGGCCGCGTCGATTTCGGCCGGAGTCAAACCATGGCCGGCGCTGGCGAAGCACACCGCCACCTCCGCACCTGCGCCACGCAACAAGGTCGCCAGGCGCTGCGTTTCGGCTACCGGCACGATCGAATCATGATCGCCGGCGGCAATGCGTACCTGCACACCGGCAAGGTCGGGCCGCGTTTCCGGCTCGAGCGGCACCATGGGTCGAAACAGGACCGCCGCCCGGAACGTCTCCGGCCGCAGCAACAGCAGGGCGGCAGCCACGTTGGCGCCGTTGGAATACCCCACCGCAACAACTTTATGCGGATCAAAACCGTAATGCCGTGCGGCGGCAGCCGCAAAATCCCCCAGTTCGTGCGCGCGCTTGGTTAGGTCCTGCAGGTCGAAGATTCCTTCGGCCAGCCGGCGAAAAAACCGCGGCATGCCGTTTTCCAGCACCTTGCCCCGGGGACTAAGCAAGTTGGCGGCGGGATCCAGGGCACGCCCGAGCGGGATAAGATCATGTTCATTCCCGCCCGTGCCGTGCAGCAGCAGAAGGGTGCGGTCTGAATGGCCCGGCACGAATCGGTGGATAAAATCGGGGGGCGAGCTCATCCGGTGGTTCCTTCAGGAAGCGTGACGGGCGGCAGCATCGCCTCGATTTGCGGGCGCATCCGTTCCAGCCTCGGCGGCAGGCGCAGGTTAAGACCGAGCTCTTCCGGAAGCTCGTCAGTGGTGAAACCCGGCGGATCGGTCGCGATCTCAAAGAGCACCCCGCCCGGTTCACGGAAGTAGATCGAGTGAAAATAGCTGCGGTCCATCACAGGGCTGAGGTGGTAACCCGACTTGACCAGGAACTCACGGCAGGCGCGCTGCCGCTCATCATCCGGGGTGCGAAAGGCAATGTGGTGCACCGAACCGGCCCCGGCCCGGCCCGGAGCGCGATCCGGCATCCGGATCAGATCCAGGGTTTTGCCGGGACCAGCTTCGCCGGGCGCAGCGAACCGGAAACGGCCGTCCGCTTCCTCGACGGCCCGGTAACCGAAAACCTCGGTAAGCAAATTCGCCGTGCGCTCGCAATTACCCAGCGCGGCAGAAGCGCCACGGAACCCGCGGATCGAATGTTCCACCGGGACTGTGCTGCCGGGCCAGGGCTCGGTTCCCGCTTCGAGGGGAGCGGCAATCAGTTCGATCGACAACCCATCGGGATCGCTGAAACGAATCATTTCCTCGCCAAAACGCCGCGGCCCCCGTTCGGCCCCAACCCCGTGGGCCTTAAGCCGCTCCAACCAGTAACCGGCCGATTCCGGTCCGATGGCAAAGGCGATAGCGTCAATCTCACCGGCACCGCGAATCCCGGGCCGCGCGTCCGGCCACGGAAAAAAGGTCAGGATGGTGCCGGGCGTACCGCGCGCATCACCGAAGTAGAAGTGGTAGGTGCCCGGGTCATCGAAGTTGACCGTACGCTTGACGAGCCGCAACCCCAGCAGCCCGACGTAGAAATCAAGGTTGCGCTGGGGATCCGATGCGATCGCCGTGACGTGATGAAGTCCGTGGATTGACAGGCTCATACGGGTTGACGCGGTGAAGGGCTGCCCGGCTGGTTTCAGGGCTGCGGCAAATCTCGCCGGAAGCCGGTTACGCGGGTCAGCAGGCTTATGATAAGCCGAACGTTACCGGCCGCCCGGCTAACCGCAACGAGATTAAGGAAAGGTTTTCTGCGTTGGTCACCGTCGTGTGACCGAACCTCGAATGCCGAACCCTACGAGGGAGGCATCCGCATCCAGGTGTTCATGCGAACGCTTATCCAATTATTCTAACGCGCATGCCGCCGGTCAGCGTCAAGGATTTTCAGGAACTCCTGGAGCGTTTGGAAGCTTCCCGCCAGTCTCGTCTCCGGGCATGGGATGCGTTACAGCGTTTGCGGGCGGTCCTCGCCGAACATGGACGCAGAGACCTGCCCCAGCCGGCTCGAAAAACCTTCGAGCGCGAAGGGCAGATCCTCGAAATTAACCTCAAAGAAGCTTTGGAGGATCGAAACCGGGCTTTGCGGGACCTCTGTAAAGCGGTTCGGCGTTTTCAGACGGCGCTGCTCGACGATTCCAAAGCCGAACAGCGCCACACGGCCCAACAGGCGATGCTCAAAGCGCTCTCCCGGGCTGAAGATCTGGCAGGTTGAACGCGTACGCGCGATTTTCAAACTTTACCAATCATGGGCCTCCTGTGATGACGGCGGGAGGACAGATCAATCCGCAGAACACGCAGACAACGCAGAAAAGAGGAAACCTCCATAGATTACGCAGATTACACAGATTAGGGACACACGGCGGCCGCAGCGATCGGGCGGGCACAACGACTGAGTTCACACGGCGAACCACGGCGACCACGGCGGGAAGGCAAAATTACCCAGCACCCGACGTTCGGCCCCGAATTCGGCTCCCCGCAAGGATTACGCCGTCTTTGCCCCGGAGCGGCGGTAGTCTGGAGCTTCAATGCCGAGTACGCTCGCCGCTCCGGGGCAAAGACGGCGTAGATTCTCGGCGTGCCTGACCAGCCGCCCTCACTGCAGGCATTCCTCTTCCCACCGTGGTCGCCGTGGCTCGCCGTGTTCGCCGTGTGAACTCAGTCGTTGTGCCCGCCAAACCCGCTGTGCCCGCCGTTCCTCGCGGGAATGAAGTCAGCTGGAGGCGAGGCGGCCATGGAGCGCCGCCCTGCCCGTGCACGATACCTAACACCAGAAGAATGCGGGTGTGTTTTCCACAGTCAGATTAGAACGCGAAGCGAATGCCGGCACGAACTAACCCGTAATCGGCGTGGCTGGCGTCCACGAAGTTATATCCGCCGTCGGTAAACGCACCGATGTGGCTGGAGAAACGGTACTCAAGGCCGAGCCCAACCTGTCCCTTGAAGAAGATATCGTCATTGTTGCCGTGCCTGAATCCATAACCATAAAACAATCGGTTATGGTCGGATCCGGTGACAAAGCCGCCGACGCCGCCGTACGCGTAGGGAGCCAACGGAGTATTGCCGATGGGTAAACGCGCCAGAAAATTCAGGCCAAAGTCGCCACTCACGTCACCGCTGCGCCGCCCGGTTCCATCGAGAACGTCGCCGCCCAGGCTCAAGCCGAAATTCCGGGTGAAGAAATAATTGACCGCGCTCCCGCCGCCCCAGGCGTGGTCCCCGAGGTACCGGCCGCTATCGGGACCGGAAGGGGCATAAGCGCCAAAGATGTCGAATTGCCACTCATTGCTCCTGTAAAGGCTCACCGGAGGCGGCGCGGGTGCGACGACGTTCTTTGAAATTTCTTCCGATCCCCCTGCGAAGGCTACTGCGGCGCTCGCAACCAGAATCGCTACAACAAACGGTGGTACTTTTATCATACAGACGATTTCTTACTGACGAGAATGACGTCCGATTTTCAAGTCCGTTTCAAATATTTTTTTGTCGCGCCTCGGCCACCATCGCGCCGGCCCGCCGGCCGGGGTGACGCCCCGGCCGGCCGCTTCGGTTCAGGGGAAAACAATTCAGAACAAATCGGCAATCGGTTTGATTTTCCGGTTTATTCTGCTTGCAGCTTGCTGATGCGGTCCTGCAAACGGCTGGCCCTTTTCGCCTGGATCTGGTCCCAGACGTTCTTTTGGTTGGATGTCAAGACGTTGCTAACAATATATTCCTCCGCTTGGGCGCGCAGCTGAATCAACTGGGCCTGCGCGGTGGCTACGTTTGAAGCCAGGCCGGCAAGGTTAGCCGTGTTGTTTTGATTGATTGCGCTCTGCAGAGATGCTTTCGCCTGAAGGTAGGACAAGAGGGCGTTTCGGAACGCCGCCCGGTTATTTGATCTATATGCCTTGAGCTGCTGGCGCTGCGGAGCGGTTAGTTGCAATTCCCTGAACAACCAGCGCTCATGATGGTGATGCCAGCCGCCTCCACGTTCCTCAACGCCGGGCGAAGCGGAACTCGAAGGGGAGTCATCGGGGGCTTGCGCCCGAAGCGAGCCGCCCAGGCCAACGGCAATAACTGGCAGAAGAAGATATCTTAAATTCATATATCTCCCTTAGACGCTATTTCGATCCGCCGGGTTACAGCCTGTTATTAACAGTAAGGTTCTGCCAATAGTAGGCGGCGCAGCCCGACCCGGCCGGCCGGGATCCACCTGCGAGGCCCGGGTCCTAACGCCGCAATGGATTGTTTGGCAATGGCTTGGCGCACCCGGTTCCGCGCGGATCAGAATTGCGGCACTGTTATTTTCGATTCGGCGGGCCCATCCGCCCTTGCGCATTGCCAAGCGGAGGGTTGGCCTTACATTCTGGGCCGCTTCCATGACCGCTCCTTCCGAGATCGTCCACATCCCGCTCAATAAGTTGGTCCCCTCCCCCTTTAACGTGCGCAAGACCGGCGGCCAATCCCTTGAAGAGCTCTCCGCGTCCATTCGTGCGCACGGTTTGTTGCACAACCTGGTCGTCGCCGAACAGGTTGGGCCGGGCAAGAACGGCAGCCAAACCTTTCAGGTTATCGCGGGCGGACGGCGCTACGCCGCACTCGTCAAGCTCGCGAAGGAAAAAGCCATTCCCAAGACTTTCCTTGTCCCCTGCCGCGTGGTCGAATCGGGCGCGGTCACCGAAACGAGCCTTGCGGAAAACGTTATCCGCGAAGCGATGCACCCGGCGGACCAGTTCGAAGCCTTTCGCGCCTTGGTCGACCGCGGCGCCGGGATTGATGAAATCGCCGCCCGTTTTGGCGTAACCCCGGCGGTCGTTCGGCAGCGGCTGCGGCTCGCTAACGTCTCGCCGGCTCTGCTGGCGCTGTACCGGTCCGATGACATCACCCTCGAACAACTCATGGCCCTGGCCATTACCGACGATCACGCCGCCCAGGAGCGGGTCTGGAATTCCGCGCCATCCGGGTCCGCCTGGCGGGAACCGCAGGCGTTGCGCGCCGCCCTTACCAAAAGCAAGGTGGACGCGACCACCGACAGCCGGATTCGCTTTATCGGAATCGAGACCTACACCGCGGCCGGGGGACACATCGAACGCGACCTGTTCCAGCCCGAACATGAGGGTTACCTGACAGACCCTGCACTGCTCGACCGGTTGGTGGCCGACAAACTGGAGGTTCTCGGTGAGGCCGTCCGTGCCGAAGGCTGGAAATGGGTCGAGGTTTACAGCCGCTTTGATGCATCCCGGCTCGCAACTTTCGAGCGCCTTTACCCGGTCGCGACGGTCCTGCCCCCGGAAGTCAATGCCCGGATCGAGGCGCTCGAGGCTGAGCGGGAGCAACTCCGGGAAGGCTACGCCTGGACGGACGATTACCCGCAGGCCGTTAAAGCGCGATTATCCGAGATCGCGACCCGCCTCGATCAGTTGAGCGGGCGAAACGAGGGTTACCGCGCGGAGGTAAAGGCTTCGGCCGGCGCGATCGTTGCGCTTCGGAACGGTGAACCTTTCGTCTACCGCGGCCTGGTCCGCACCGAAGATAAGCGGGCGGCCGAGGCTGCAACCGCCGAACCGCCGGCAGACAACCACGACGACGATAATAAGAGCCACGACACCAACACCAACACCGGCGCTCAGGCCGGTCTGCCGGGCGCGCTGGTTGAAGAACTTACCGTCCACCGGACGGCCGCGCTTCGTGTGACCCTGGCCGGGCGCCCCGACGTGGCGCTGGCCGCCGTTGCCCACCGCCTTGCGCTGGAATTCTGCTACGGCAGGCCGTCTGACGGCCTGCCCAGTGCCCTTACCATCCGTCCCGCCAAAGCGCCGGACCGGTTGGATCGTCATGGCAAAGCCGTCGAGGAAAGCCCCGCCGGAATTGCCCTGCGGGAGCAACAGGCCCGCTGGCGGTCACGCCTGCCTGAGACGCCCGAAAAGTTATGGGACTGGCTGGTGGCGCAAGAGCAGTCCGTTATCCTCGAACTGCTCGCATTTTGCGCCGCCCAGACCGTCGACGCGGTGCGTCCGGCGCACGTGGGCACAGACCGGGCCCGGCTTGCCGCGGCTGACCGCCTCGCGCATGCCGTCGGCCTCGACATGACGGGTTGGTGGAAGCCGGCCGCGGCCGGCTTCCTGAGCCGGTTGACCAAACACCAGATCCTCGCGGCCTTGGCGGAGGCCGGTGGTGCCGCCGGCGGGGCGGAGCTTAGGAAGCTCAGCAAGAAAGATCTGCTCGTGGAGGCTGAACGGCGGCTCGCCTCCGCCCGCTGGCTGCCCGAACCTCTTCGGCCATTACGTCCCTGAGCAAAGGCCCTGAACACGTCCGGCCATTGCCGCTGTTCCGAACGTCTGATCGATCGAACGCATTTGACGTCCGAATTCGGCGCTAAAGAAATGAAAACGACAGCTTCCGGATACTATCCCCCTGCATTTGCCTCAGGCGCATCGGCCCCCGGCTCTCCTTCCCCGACACCCGGCTCCGATGAGCCGCTTCCGCCCAGACCCGTGCCCCCGGGCCCCGTACCCTCCCCGTCTCCCGCCCCCAGCCCGGGTCCGAATCCTAACCCGATTTGAGTTCGGGGTTCGGGGTTCGGAGCAGCATCCTTGGCCCGGCTGCCGGCATCAGAGGGAGTGCCGCAAATGCCAAACGCGGAAAAATGCCAATAATGAAGGGCGGCGTAATGCGGTCCCCATCGGAACATGCCGGGCCGGAGGCCCCATTCAACAAATGCGCTATTTGGTAAAGGCCAGAGTTAAACCCGGCTGTGAACAGGCCCTGTTGCAGGCCATTGCCGGCGGTACGTTAGGACGGGGTTCCGTGGCGGGCGATGAATACCTGCATGATATGCAGCAGGCCCGCCTCGGCGAGGACGGCGCCGCGCGATGGGTCGAGGTCTGCTTCTGCGCGACGCCGCTCGCAGAGGAACGCCCTTACTGGGAACGTTACTTTGAATTCCTCAGCGTCAAGGACGCACACGCCCGCCGCAATTGCCGGGATTTGAACGGCCGGGAACCGTGGGCTTGTTGCGACTGCGATTGCACGCGCCGCCTCGAGAGCCGGCTCGAGGCGGCAGGTCGCCCTTTCCTTGCGACGCTGCAAAGGGACGCAGGCTGCCATGGGCCTGACGGGCAGGCTGACAGACGCAAATCGCCTTGCGCAGGTGCGCGTCCTGTCAATAGAAAGGGAGGAAGTCCCAGGACGGGAAATCCTGATTAACTCAGATTAACTCACCAACGCAGGGCTGAATCTGCAGCGACCGCCGAGAACCCGGGCGTTCCGCGCAAAATCTTCCTAACTTATGTCCACCATTTCCCGTTTCGATCCACCGGCTAACCTGGCCGATTTCAACGACGCGCAACGCCGTGCGTGGGACGAGACCATTTCCTACTGGTTCGACGCCAACATCAAAGATACCGGCGGCGTTGAAGGTGCCGACCGTAGCCAGTTCTATAATCCCGGGCGCGAGAGCACGGATGATCCGTCTATTTCGGAAGCGGACGGCACGATCACGTGGCAGGGGTTCCCCAAGAGCATCGAGGAACAATTCGGTGACGGCACCACGGCGGCGTGGCAGGCGGCGGAAGGGCCGGCCAACCGGGTCCGCGTCCAGGACGAATACCTCGAATGGCACACTGAACGCGACGCGCGGAACCGCATCGTCCGGGTGACGTTTACCTGCGAGCCGCCCGAATACTGGGAGGCGCTCGCAGACGGTTACCCCAGCGATTATACCGGACCGAAGCGCGAACCGGGCGCGGGCGAGCGTGACGAACTTCTGCAGCTTTATCGGACGCTGGTCGGTCCGCAGGTGCAACTCGCGGATCTGCTGACGGACGGCAAGTACAACCCCGTCAATCGATGGAACACCAAGGATGGGATCGTACACCTCACGCAAAGATCCAACACGCTCGGGGCCGAGATCAACCTGGCCGCGCAAGCGACCGTGTTGCGCCATTACCCGGACGGCACGCCGATCGCTGACGAGCAGGACTTAATTGGTTGCTCGGGCTTCGGTACGGCCACCCGGGCCAGCGATCCGCACATCGGGCAGGTAGTTAACATGCTCGCCGCGCAGGGTTATTCGCTGACGCTGCGCAACCCTGTGGGTTTGTACATACACCGCCTGGACACCGCAGGCTGGACGAAGCCTGGGCCGGGCAACACGCGCGTGCCCACCGGTAACGAGTTCTGGCGGGTTGTGCGCGGTCACGACGACTATGTGGTCCGCGCCGTGTACGAGGTGCCTGCCGGGACGATGGGCCCGGACGGGCAGCAGATGACGGTCGACGACATCCAGATCGCCGGCGCGCACATCCGTTTTGGAGGCCAGATCGCCAAGAAGATTCAAATGAAGCTCGTCGCGACCGGTTGCCGCCAAGGCCAGAGCCGGAAACGGCGCTACGCCTGCGGTGAGTCGCCGGCCGCTCCGGCGCCGGTCGGGGTTGCCGGCGACCTTGCCCCCCGTCCGGTCCTGCCCTCGCGCACCGGCGGCGGATTCTCGCGGGCGGACGCGGCGGGCGTGCACGCGGATTGAAAGGCGGCGCGCGCTTTTGTAGTTAACGGCAGAACGTCCATGGGAATCCCTGACCAGTCCGCCGCATCGCCCACCGTGCGGTTTCTACCCCCGGAAACGCAGGTAGAAAAAGCGGCCCTCTTTGAGTTGCCCGGCGCGCACGGCCCGGGGGTGGCCGGACCGGAAGCCGCCTCCCCCGTCGCGGAAGACGTGCTCGCGGTTAACGAAATCCAGGGCAACATCGTGCCGGGTTTCAACAAAGACTACCAGCTCCTGCTTTTTTGCAGTATTGCCGACGCGGCGGCGACGAAGGCATGGCTCGCGGCCGTTGCGAACGAGATCGCCACCGCCTCCGAGGTGCTGGCCTTTAACCGGCTCTTTCGCCAAATGCGCGACCGGCGCGGGGTCGAAGCGCCGAACCTCGTCACCACCTGGGCTAACCTGGCCTTTTCCCACCCGGGGCTCGTCAAGCTGACGCCGAGTGCCGCGGAGTTTCTTGAGGGTGCGGCGTTCCGCGTCGGGATGCCGGCGCGCACCGCCCTGCTGGGCGATACGGTTGACCCGGCCGGCTGGGTGGTGGGCGCAGAGGGGAGCGTGCCTGACGTGTTGTTCATCGTCGCGGGCGACCGCGTGGACAGCGTTGGCCCGGAGGCATGCCGTCTGCTGGGCCTGGCCGCCATGCCTGCGCCCGGCGAACCGCTCGGCGCAACAGGACTGCGCTTGATGCACCTGGACCGAGGCGCCGTCCTGCCGGATAAAGGGCACGAACACTTCGGCTTCAAGGACGGCATTTCCCAGCCGGGCGTGCGCGGGCGCGTCTCGGAAGCTGCAGACGATTACCTGACTCCCCGGCTCCTCAATCCGAACGATCCGCAGGCCCCCTTCGTAGGCAAGCCGGGACAGGTGCTGGTCTGGCCGGGCGAATTCGTGCTCGGCTACCAGCGGCAGGATAGCCGGAAGCCGCTCATGCCCCTCCCCGCGCTGCCCCTTACCCCGGACTGGACACGGAACGGATCCTACCTCGTCTTCCGCCGGTTGCGGCAAGACGTGGCCGCCTTCCGCCGGTTCGTCCGTGAGGGCACCGGGCTCGTGCGCGGCAACCCTGCCTTTGCCGACATGGACGAGGCGCGTTTCGCGGCGAAACTCGTCGGGCGCTGGGCGAGTGGCGCGCCGTTGGCCCGGGCACCGAAAACCGACGACCCGCCGCTTGGAGACGACGACCTGGCAAACAACCATTTCTTTTTTGCAAAGGCGACCGCCGCGGTGAGCGCCGACGGCGAGACCGTGGCCGGCAGCCCCGCCGATCCGGTAGGGCTGTTCTGCCCGCACGGCGGGCACATCCGCAAGGTGAATCCGCGCGACGTGAGCACGGAAAGCGGTTCGTCGCTCAAACGCCGGCTGCTGCGGCGAGGCCTGCCGTACGGTCCGGCCCTGCCCGTTGCAGCCGGCGAGACCAGTGACGGCGTGGATCGGGGCCTGCTCTTCCTTGCCTACACGGCCCAACCGGATAGTTCCTTTGAACTCATCCAGCAAAATTGGTGCAATGATCCGTTGCAACCGGAAGGCGGCGGGCATGACCCGATCATCGGCCAAACGGCCGGCGATGGCAGTCGTACGTTCGAAATTACCGGCGACGGCGGGACGCGCGCCTCCCTGACCTTGCCTCAACCGTGGGTCGTTCCCACCGGCGGGGCTTATTTTTTCGCGCCGTCCATCGCAGCGTTGAAAGGCGTCCTGGCCGTCTGACCGGGCACGGTCACTCCCGTCCCTCCATCATGGGTCCATTTTCCGGCCGGCTCTGCGGGGCAACGACCGGCTCAACCGACGTGCAAACGGGAATAGATCCAGGACGGCCCGCAGATTCGTCCTCTTTGACATGAGTAGAACGTGCTTGCGCGCCGCCGGCGCGCTGTTACTGCTGTTGGCGACATCCGGACGCGCGGACCAACCCCTCGGAACTGCGGCGGAGGAGGCGGCCAAATCGGCTCATCCGGGACTGAAGAGCACGCCCGCCCGGGTCCAGCAGGCAACGTCCGAACGCAACGTCACTGTCCGGCTCCTCCAGGAACGTCTGGAGGCGCCCGCGAATGTAACCGCGGGGGAAGTCACCTTTGCCGTTACCAATGCAGGCACCGAAACCCGCGGTTTCAAGGTCTCCGGGCCTGGCCTGCAGCGGGAATTGCACGCCCCGTTGCCGCCCGGTCAGACCAAGACGCTGGCCGTCAACTTGCGCTCCGGCGTTTACCACCTGGAAGCCCCGGCCCGGGGCGGATCTGCCAAGGCCCTGAGCGCCGAGCTGACGGTGCGGAACCGATGAGGCCCAACCGATGAGGTCCCTTCCAAGGGTCACGGGCCGGATGGCTTGCCCCGAGCGAGAAATTCAGCCGGCAAACCGCCGGTTGCACGGGGTGCTTCGCCACGCGCAAAATGCCCTCGATCCCAGACCATTCCGGTGTCACCGGTCATCATGACGGGCAGCACCGGGCCGCCCAGGCACCGGCGTCGTAGCCCGCTTGGCGGTTGACAAGGGACGGTTTTGGAAATCTAATCGGCCCGGCTCACCCCGGTTGCCTCCTTTGTCATGGTTCCAATCCGTGTAGGGCATGGCAGCAATCTTCAAGCTGTAGAACTTGCGTAGATTTTAGAACACACATTTATAATGTTAGGTCAGATTGCTTCGCTCTTTGAAAGGCCGACGGTTGCCGGTGCTCCCCCCAGCAAAAGGATGCACGGCGCGAATCTCTTCCTGGCCGGCTTCCTCGTGCTCTTCCTGGAGCTGGCCTGCATTCGCTGGTTCGCCTTCGCTGTCGTCTTCCTGCAGTTTTTCACGAACGTCGTTCTGATCGCATCTTTCCTGGGCATGTCGTGCGGCTGCCTGGCTGCGCGCGCCAAGCGGGATTGGCTCAGGATTTTTCCGTGGCTGGCCCTCTTAACGGTGTTGGCTGCGCTCGCGATGCGGGCCATCTATCAATGTTGGAGCGGGCTGGCGATTGACGTCGGCCACCAGGCCTCACCGCAAGTGGTCTTCTTCGGAACCGAATACCGCAACCCGGATGTGGCGCAGTTCACCGTTCCCGTGGAATTCATTGCGGCGGTGTTCTTCATTCTTGTCGCCTTGATGTTTGTCGGGCTGGGGCAGGTGCTGGGGCGAGCATTCGACGCCTACCCCAATCGGGTCATGGCCTACACCTTGAACATCGGTGGAAGCATCGCCGGCATCATCGGATTTTCTGTCCTGTCTTTTCTGCAGGCACCGCCTCTCGTCTGGTTCGCGGTGGCTTGCGCCGGTATCGGCTATCTGCTTTACCAGGATCGAGCGCTAACCGGGCGGCGCATCCTGGCGCTTATCGCGCTGCTGACAGGCGTTGTTGCGCCCGGCGTCGCCGGCGATCGCCTGGGTTACGAAACGCGCTGGTCGCCTTACTATGCAGTCCTTCGCAAGGATAACTCCATTTCGGTGAATACCATCGACCACCAGGAAATGGTGCCGTTCGACAAGGCCGGCGGGATCTACTCGCTCATCCACCTGCTGCAGCGAAACAGCGGCGCCAAGCCGTTTCAAAACGTGCTCATCATCGGCGCCGGCTCGGGCAATGATCTCGATCACGCCTTGCGTCTCGGCGTCAACCGGGTTGATGCGGTGGAAATCGATCCCGTGATCCAGGATATCGGCATCCGCAAGAACGCAGATCATCCTTACCAGGATTCCCGCGCCCTTCGGCATCTCGACGACGGCAGACATTTCCTGCGCACGACCGGCCAAAAATACGACCTGGTTGTCTACGCCCTGGTCGATTCCCTGATCCTCCACAGCAGCTATGCAAGCATTCGCCTGGAAAGCTACCTGTTTACGAACCAGGCATTTGCCGACATCAAGCGGGTGCTGCGGCCGGATGGCGTCTTCGTCACCTACAACTATTTCCGGCAGGGCTGGATCGTCGAGCGAGTGGCCGCGATGGCCGAGTCCGTCTGGGGGTGCAAGCCGATCGTGCTAAGCCTGCCCCACCTTGAGACGCTTAAGTCATCCGACCGCGCTGGTTTTACGATGGTGATCACGACGTGCAACCCGTCGATGGCCGAGGCCTTCAAACAGCATGGCACCTTCTGGCTGAACTCGGTCCCGCCGAGAAATACCGGCATCGACGGGTTCACCATTCAACCGGACCGGTTGCCGCCGGAATTGCGCGCCGGGTGGCTCAGGATCGCGCCGACCGAACTCGTACATGATGAGGGCACACCGTTGGCCGCGAGCGATGATTGGCCATTCCTCTACCTGCACGACCGAACGATCCCCAACCTGACCATCCGTTCGATGCTCATGCTGGGCACGTTAGGTGTGGCCCTCGTCTACATCTTTCTACCGAAAAACAAGGGCCGTCCGCCGCAGATACACAGTCGCTTGTTCTGGCTCGGGGCAGCCTTCATGCTGCTTGAAACCAAGGCGGTGGTTCAATTTGCGCTCTTATTCGGCAGCACCTGGCTGGTAAACTCGCTCGTCTTCTTCACGGTCCTCGCCATGATTCTGCTTGCCAACCTCTACGTGCTCAGGACCAGGCAGGTTCATCCGGCGTGGCACTATGCCGGATTACTCATTTTCCTCGGTATCGGCGTGTTCACGCCGATGGATGCTTTTGTGGGCGGCGGATGGTTCCGGCATTACGTCTTCCCGTGCGCGCTCGCGCTCGGGCCCATGTTCTTTTCAGGCGTCATCTTCGCGCGCTCGTTCCGTGAGGTCGCCGATCCCGACCTGGCTTTCGGCTCCAATATCGCCGGCTCGGTCGTCGGCGGCCTCAGCGAATCCTTCTCGATGCTGATCGGTTTCCGATACCTGCTGCTCCTCGCAATCCTCTTCTACGTGCTATCAATCTGGGTCCCCGCGGGAAGGCAAAGGCTGCCGGGCGTTGCCTCCGCCTGACAAACCTTTCGCATCATCGTGTTCGGCCGTGACGCGCCAATGCCCGCGTGATGTGCGGCGCAAGGCGGGGTTCACCTTCGATCACGAGCACGCGCATACGATGCGAAGCCTGCGTTCGCTTTGATGATACCCGCCCGCAGAAGACTCTCGCTGTTAACGTAACGACGGCTGCCGCTGTACATGAACGAAAGGCCGGGGTCCCGGCTGACGTGAGCAAGGTAGCGCGCATACTCCTGTGATCCATTATAGTGCTGCCCGCTCGCTACGGCCGACTTTGCCTTCGCGTGAAAATCGGCAAAGAATTTGAAATGCAGAAGCGCCCCCGTCACCGACGACAGCGCCCCTTGTTTCGGCTTCGCAATGACGTGGCTCGACAATCGCTTACAACCTGACTGCCATTTAACCAGCGGGACCTTCATCAGGGCGGGCGCATAGTGAGGCTTATCACCACGCCAGAAGTGTAACCGGTTGGCCAACCGGACGCTGAAGGTCAACAGCGCCTTACTGAAAAAGCCGGTCCGCCTCTGCCGCGGATAAAATTTCCTCATGCGCGGCCCACCGATCACCCGGATCGGCGGAAGCTCATCGATGCCGTCGCTTGTCCCTGACCCGATGAATGCATAGTCGGTGTCGAAAAACGGGCAGATATCATGAAAAGGCGTGCCGGGAACACAAATCGCCTCAGACAAGTCCGTGTTCGGATACATGTCCAGCAGGAAGGCAAAAAACGCTGCACTGCCTTCACTGTCCAGATATTCGCAAAAGGAGGGAAGCGCTATCTTCTCGCAGTCAGGATAAACAAGCAGTTCGTCGGCATCCACCGCCAAACACCAGCTACCGGTGCCGTACGTATCCGACAGCAGATCCTGCCAGTGCGCCCCGTACTTGGAATCCTGATAAGAATTTGTGGGATGGAAAAGGTGGCAATCCGCTTGATCGAGCAGAAACTCCCGTGACCCGTCATCGGATCTATCATCCACCACGAAAAAGCGCCCGACGCCGAGGTTTCGGTAATAGGCGAAGAAATAAGGCAGCTTGGTTATTTCATTGCAGACGACCAGGAACAACCGCACCTCATCCGTGTTTTCGGCAATGGACTTATGATCCTGTTTTTCCAAAGCGAACGTCTCGTCCGAGGATCGTATGATTTCCATAACCGTTTTTTTGTCTGAGAACGTGGAGTTTAACTGCACGTGATTAACTGAACTCATCGGAAAAGCAAATTTCCCGGTCCGGCAGCGAGCGCCTCGCGCGCGGCAAGGGGCTTGCGCGTCCAGGCATGCGCGCCAGATTCCCGAAAAAATGTGTTCACTTGAACACTTATTCGGCTATAAGTGTCGTCACGCTCATGACGTACGAGGAATGTCTGAAGACAAGGCACGTGCTGGACCAGGACAGGCGCTTTACCGGAACCGTATTCAGCCGAAAACAATGGAGTACGGATCACTACAGCGTCTCTCTGCAGCTCAGAAACGGCCAGGAATTCGAATTTAACGCGTTGACGGATTTCCGTAACTGGCACGCTCGATACCGGCTCAGCCGGCAGGCTCGCCGGCAAACGACGTTGCTGACCGCCCGGTGCGCCACGTCCTGCAAGGAGGTTTTCCCGGTTTGGGACGCCTTGGGCCGTCGCGAGCCAAATCAGGACTTTTCCTTAGGTGGGCGTCGAAGAAAGCCCAATTGAGAGCCGGCGATCTTTGGTGAAGGTAACGTCGCTGCTGTGCAAGGGATTTACCGTCGCATAGCCGCGTTTACGGGCTGCCCGCACCGGAACCGGCAGGCCTGGCCGTGGTATTGGCAGGGCCGGAATAATGAAAGAATGACTGAACCGAACCCCAGGGCTAAGGCCTGAATCAATCACCGGGCCGCAACCGGGCGAAAGCGAACCATTAATGTTTCATATTAACAATAACTATTGTAATTTATACCTGTGAGTGCGCTGATAATCGAGTGGCGGGCAGACGCCCTGAACCGGATCTTCACTGCACTGAAACAGGATTTTTTCCCCTTTATGCAACTTGCCTCTCCTCCGAAGAATGCCCTGTCGCCGCTGCTGCACGCCGTGGCCGGCCAACAATGGATCAGCGGATGTTCACCGAGCGTGGATCATATCCTGCTGCTGGCTGACCGGCATCCCGATTCCCAAGGGGCAATCGACCTTGGGATTGAATTGGCCGAACGTTTCAATGCCCGGCTCACGCTGATGCACGGCGGCAACCTCGGTTCTGATCCTGCTTTCTGGACGAGCGATTCCCTGGAAACGCCCGACCCGAACCAGGTAAGGCTGGCGTTGCTCGGCTTGCTCTGGGCTATCCGTCAACGCTGTCCGGAGGTGGGCATGTGCACGGTAAGCGCCCGACTGCCGGAACAAGTGTTCCAAGCGGCAGCCCAACATGGCGCGGACCTTCTCGTGCTGCCCGCAGTCCTCTTTGGCCGGTTTGTGCCGCTGGTGGGCGGGCGCGGCCGGGATGAAGCGGTCGAGGGTGCCCCCTGCCCTGTTCTGGTCGTGGAACCGGCTCCTGGGGAACATTACCCAGGTTAGACCTGGAACTCTCTTGCGGGCGCCGTGACGGATGCCGCTGCTCGGCGAGATCGGAAAGGGGCAACGGAGGGGTGCAAGTCCTCTCCGCTCCTGGAATGCGATCGTCAGAAACACCGAAGCAACGAAACCATGAGAAGCACCCTGTTGAGATTGTCGGCGACCTGCGTAGTTATGTTCGTGTGCGGCTGCAGCAAGTCGCCCATTACCTCCCCCCAGACTCAGGGGCCGGAACAACAGAACAGCCCGGCGAGCAGTCCCGCGACGGCATCGCCCCCGGAGACTCAGGGTAGCCCATCTCCCAAGCAATAGCCTCGAACGGCGAGCCACGGCGGAAAGACAGGAATCATCCGCAGAACACGCAGAAGAACGCAGAAAAAGAATCCCAGCTGCGGGACTTGACACCGACAGGCGGCGCCCATGCTGCCGCTCCGAACTCCGAACTCCGAACTCCGAACTCTGAACTCC
>Ga0213876_10001181_pt1 | contig 16516 bp, 16 predicted proteins | sample BarmaccomBMRX_R9_FD_160113 | JGI IMG/M metagenome (GOLD analysis project Ga0213876, IMG submission 160113) | Root-associated microbial communities from Barbacenia macrantha in rupestrian grasslands, the National Park of Serra do Cipo, Brazil - RX_R9 | ecosystem: Host-associated > Plants > Roots... | reverse complement strand
TGATCGCGCCGATGTTCGGATGCGTGAAGCTGTGGTTCCCGATCTCGTGGCCCTCGGCCCAGATGCGGCGCACGAGTCCCGGATAGCGCTCCGCGTTCTCGCCGATGAGGAAGAACGTCGCCTTCACGTTGTACTGCTTCAACTCGTCGAGGATCTGCGCCGTGTAAGGCGACGCCGGACCGTCGTCGATCGTGAGCACGACGGTCTTCTCCCGGAAGCCGGTGCGCGCGATGACGAACGACGTCGGGAAGCCGTGGTAGCTCTCGTCGAGAAAGAGATGCGTTTGCGGATCGACTTCCAGCGACCGCCGCGCCGGTGACGGCAACGCCTGTACGTGCAGGATCTCGCCGTCGCCGACGAATTCGACGTCGTACGGGAAGCTCACTTCCTGCAGGCGTGGGGCGCTCGGGGACTCATTCAAGCGCCGCCGATCGAGGAACGTCCAGATCGTGGGATCGGTCGACCCGAGCACCCACACCGCCGTGCCGCGCACGCCGTACGTCTGCGCGATCGTCCATTGATTCGCGGCCGTGACGGCGTCGAGGAACCAGACCTCGTGCTCTTTCCCCTGATCGTCGACATAGGAGAACGTCGGATTCAGCGCGACGGGATCGAAGTCGACGATCTGCTCCGGCTTCTCGCCGGCGCGGAAGTCGTGCGCGCGGACGAGCGCACCCTGATAGGTGATCGGATCGCCCCAGCCCTGGCCTTCCGTCCAGTCGTAGGCGTAGTTCCCGAGGCCGATGACGAGCTTTTCGCGGGGGATCACGGAGAGCGCGTGACGCAGCACGTCGCGGTACCAATCGATCGACGCGATCGGTCCCGGCTTCGCGCCGCTGTGCTCGTCGTACGCCATCACGACCACGAAGTCGCAGAGGTTCGCAACCGCTTTCCAGTTGTCGCGTTTGCCCGCTTCGAGATCCGCGCTGATCACCAGCCGCGCCGGCGCGAACGCACCGCGCAGCCGCGCCAGGAAAGGCACGAGCAGATGCTGATCCTCGGGCCGCAGGTTCTCGAAGTCGATGTTGATGCCCTGAAACCGGTTCGCCAGGCACCAGCGCCGCAGCTCCATGATCACCTTCGTTTGCAGCTCGGGATGATTGAGGAAGACGTGGACGCGCTCCGGGTCGAACTCGCTCTGCTGCGCGTTGCTGAAGACCGGGACGATGTTGAGGTTGTTCGTCCGCGCCGTCTCGATGATCTCCGGGTTGTGGCTGTTCAGCTCGAAGTTCCAGTCGCGGAAGTCGATGCTGCGCGCGTCCGCCGCGAGGTGCACCCACGCCGGCAGCACGTGCGTCATCTTCGCGGCGTTCGTCTGGAACGAGTGCAGTCCCGTCTCCTGCCACGGCGCATAGAACGCGGCGACGATGCCGCCGCCCTGAATCGGCGGCTGCGCAGCGCGAGCCTGTTTGCGCTGCTGCTCGCGTGCGATCTCGGCGAGGAGGCGTTCCCGCGTGCGTTTGAGGAGGAACTGCTGGAGCCGCGTCTGGCGCGGCGCCACGCGGACCACGCGCTTGATGCGTCCGAGGGCGGAGGTGACGCCCGGCATGCCGGGAAGGAGGGGAGTGCTGATCAGGCTGGCGAGAAACAGCGCGACGACGATGACGGAAAGGATGCCGAGGATGGCCGACACCCGCTTGATCCAACGCCAGCGCTTTTCGGAAGGGTCGAAGAAAACCGCTTTGTCGCTCACCGTGAGGGATCAGAACTCAGGAGGGTGGCGGCGGCATTCTCGGAGCCGGTCTACTTTATGCTATAAAGTGTCGCCCGGCCGCGGCACGCAACCTTGTCCGGCTTTGCGCCGTAAGAAATCTTCGTCATGAACGTCATCGAAGTCCGCGGCCTGCGGAAAACCTACAAATCGACGCTCGGCAAACGCGTCACGGCGTTGGAAGGCATCGATTTCGACGTCGCTCCGGGCGAGCTCTTCGGCCTGCTCGGACCGAACGGCGCGGGCAAGACCACCACCGTCAAGATCCTCCTCGGCCTCACCCGGGCGACCGAGGGAACGGCGACGATCGGCGGGTTGCCGGTGAGCGATCCCGAGAGCCGGCGCCGCGTCGGCTATCTGCCGGAAGGCCACAAGATCCCTGGTTACCTCACCGCCAAACAGGCGCTTTCCATCTTCGGGCGGATGTCCGGAATGACCAGCGCCGACCTCACCGCCCGTTCCAAAGAGCTGCTGGACGTCGTCGGCCTCGGCGCCTGGGGCGACGTGCGGGTGAAGAAGTTCTCCAAAGGCATGACCCAGCGCCTCGGCCTCGCCTGCGCGCTCGTGCATCGCCCGACCGTTCTTTTGCTGGACGAGCCGACCGACGGCGTGGATCCGGTCGGCCGCCGCGAGATCCGCGACCTTCTGCAGCATCAGGCGCGGACGGACGGCACGGCCGTGCTGCTCAATTCGCATCTCCTCTCCGAGATCGAGCTCACTTGCGATCGCGTCGCCGTGCTGCGCCGCGGCAAAGTCGCCGTGGCCGGACGCATCGAAGAGCTGACGCGCACGACGGCGCAGTACCGGATGGTCGCGTCGCCCGTCGATGAGAACCTGCTCGCCGCTTTCCGAGAGACCGGCGCCGCGGTGGAGCGCGTGAACGGACACCTCGTGCTCTCGGTCCACGATCTGCAGCATCTCAACACCCTCGTCGACCGCACCCGTTCGGCGGGAGTCATGCTCTCGGAGCTGACGCCGGTTCGCTCCACGCTGGAAGACGTGTTCGTCGATCTCGTCCGGACGGAGGCCGCCCAGTGAAAGTCCTCTTCGCCAACATCGAAGACGTGATGCGGGAGGCCGCCGCGCGCTGGACGCTCATCGCGTACTTCTGCCTCTCCACGCTCTTCGTCATCATCTTCGCTTTCTCCGTGAACCTCGACGTCGTGGACGGCGCGCTCGCCGGGGCGAAGCTGTTCGGCAACAACGTCAACATGAACGGCTCCTCGGTCTCGATCGAGAAAGTCGTGCTCGGCTTCGAGTCGGGCTTCTCCGGCTTCCTCTACTTCCTCTGCACGTTCCTGGCGATCTTCGCCACGGCGCACCTCGTGCCGCGCATGCAGGAGAAGGGAACCGTCGACCTGTACCTCTCGCGCCCGATCTCGCGCTTCAAGCTGCTGATGTCGCGCTACTTCGCGGGGCTGATCCTCGCCGGAACGAACATCGCGTACCTCATCGGCTCGATGTGGCTGATCGTCGTGTGGAAGACGCACGTCGTGCATCCGCGCTTCCTGCTCGCGGGGCTGATCATCTTCTTCGTCGTCGCCACGCTGCTCGCGTTCGCGTTCCTGATCGGCGTCGTGACGTCGTCCACCGCCGTCTCGATCATGTCCAGCTACGCCGTCTTCTTCTTCGGCTTCATGCTCGCCGGTCACAAACGGTTCGCCGCCGCCGTCTCGAAAGAGTGGCAGGCGGGGCTGATCAACGGCTTGTATTGGGTGCTGCCGAAGACCGCGGAGATGTTCGGCGCGGTCATCTCGTTCGTGTCCGAGCAACGCCTGCCGCGCGAGCTGGGCGGCGCGCTCACTCCGACTCCGTTCCTGGCCACCGGCGCGTTCGCCGTCGGCTGTCTTGCTCTCGCATCCTGGCTGTTCCACCGAAAGGAGTTCTGACCATGAACCGGTCTCTGAAATCGCTTCTTGCAGTCGCTGCGCTCGTCGCACTTCCCGCGTTCGCGAAGAACGACGCGCTCTCGCTCATTCCGAACGACGCGGTCTCGGTCGGCGTCGTCCGCCTCGCCGATCTCCGCACCAGCCCACTCTCGATGACGCTGTTCAACCAGGCCGACAAGTTCGGCTCGAACGGGGAGAGCGATCGCTTCCTCTCCGAAGCCGGCCTCGATCCGAAGAAAGACGTCGACGTCCTCGTCGTGGCCATGGCCCCACACTCGAACCTCGGCACTGACGGCGAAGTGCTCGTCGCCGCCGACGGCCGCTTCAACGTCGACCGCCTGACCGCGGCGCTCGTCGAGCGCGGCGCGGTGAAGAAGAACGGCTATCTGCTGCTGCCGCACGAAGGCGACGGCTCGAAGGGCGGCCACAACGGCGCCGTCGCGTTCCCGAGCGCCGGCCTCGCGGTGATGGGCAGCGAGTCGCAGGTCGTGGAAGCGCTCGCGGCGCTCGCCAACGGCGGCACCTCCTTCCTCACCTCCAGCGGCCTCGGGCGCGAAGTCGCCCGCATCGATCCGCGCGCCAGCGCATGGGCCATTCTCGACGTGCCGCGCGCGCAGCGCCTCGCCGGCTCGGCCAAGGTTCCGCAGAGCCAGGCCGCGCTCGGCGCCGCCATCAAGAACATCTCGACCGTCGCGATGTGGGCCACGGATCAGGGCGACTCGCTCAAGCTCGCCGGCTTCGGCATCGCCCGCGACGAAGAGACGCTCCAGCTGCTCGAAGACACGATCCGCGGCGGCCTCGCCGCGATGCGCCTCGCTGTGCAGGACAAGGCTCCGGAGCTCGTTCCCGTGCTGCGCAAGTTCACGGTGAACCGCAGCAACGACGCGGTCTCCATCAGCGGCGTGATCCCGGCCGAAGAGCTGAAGAAGTTCGCGCAGAAAAAGGCCGCCGCGCGCCTCCAGGCCGAGAAGTAAGCTTTTTTCTCCCGAACAAAAACAAAGGGCCGCCTGGAGAGCCGGCCCTTTGTGTTTCTAGACAAAGCGTCGCAGATGTTCCCGCCACCACGGCCAGTCATGGCCGAACTGGCCGGGCCAGATCTCCAGGTAGCTCGGAATCCCCTTCGAGCCGAGGAGCGCGCTGAAGTCGCGGTTCTGCTGCACGAGCGAGTCGTGCTCGCCGGTCGCGATCACCCAGCCGACGCGCGCCAGCTTCGCCGCCCACTCCGCGTTCATGTTCGGGATGTAGGACGTCGGGCAGTTGAAGTAGCAGGTCTCGTCCCAGTAGCCGTCGAGGAACGAGTGGATGTCGTACACGCCGGAGAAGCAGATCGCGCGACTGACGACGTCCGGATACCGCGCCGCGAAGTTCGCCGCCTGGTACGCGCCGAAGCTGGCGCCGTACACGGCGAGATCGCCTCGCTGCGCGCGGTTGAAGATGTACGGCACGAGCTCGTGCCGCAGGTACGCGTCGTACTGCGCATGCCTTGCCGCGCGGACGGCCGGGTGCACCGATTTGTTGTACCAGCTCTCGTTGTTGACGGCGTCGGCGAGGATGAGCTGCACCTCACCGTTGTCGACCTTGTCCTCGAGCGAGGCGGCGAGACCGCGATCCTCGTTCTCCGAGTACTGGCCGCCGGAGGTCGGAAAAAGCATCACCGGCCGTCCGAACTTGCCGAACCAGAGGAACTCCATGTCGCGGCCGAGGGAGGGGGAGTGCCAGCGAACGTATTCTCTGTACATGGTGAGCGTTTGTGAATTGAAAATTTCAAATTGAAAATTGAAAATGAATTAAGAGATCAATTTCTCGTCTCTTTTTCAATTTTCAATTTTCCACTTTCAATTTCCTTAATTGCCTCCGAGCGGCCGGATTCTATACGATCCCCCGTCATGCGAAAGAAGCGAATCGGCATTCTCTTCGGGATGGAAGACACGTTTCCCTGGGCGCTGGTCAATGCGATCAACGCCAAGGGTGGGGATCAGGTCGAGGCTGCGCCGTGCGAGATCTCGTTCGCCAAAGACGACGGCGTCTTCGGCTATGACCTCGTTCTCGACCGCATCAGTCACGAGGTGCCGTTCTACCGCACCTGGCTGAAGTGCGCGGCCGCCAGCGGCGTGAAGATCGTCAACAACCCCTTCTGGTGGTCGGCGGACGACAAGTTCTTCGACAACTTCGTCGCCCGCGCCGCGGGCGTCGCGGTTCCGCGCACCGTCCTCCTCCCTCACAAGCAGTACCCGCCCAACACCGAGGCGAAGTCTTTCCGGAACATGCAGTGGGTGAACTGGGAAGAAGTCTTCAACTACCTCGGCTGGCCCATCTTCATGAAGCCGGCCTACGGCGGCGGCTGGAAGGACGTGTACAAAGTCCACGATCCGCAGGAGTTCTTCGCCGCGTACGACCAGACGCGCGACCTGACCATGATGGCCCAGGAAGCGATCGAGTTCGACTCGTACTACCGCTGCTACGTCCTCGGCCGGAAGCGGGTCCGCATCATGATGTACGACCCGAAACAGCCCCATCACCTCCGCTACGTGGCGAACTACCACACGCCGCCGGAGCTCGAGCAGCGCATCCACCGCGACGCGGTCGCGCTCTGCGAGGGTCTCGGCTACGACATGAACACCGTCGAATTCGCGGTGCGGGACGGCATTCCGTACGCGATCGACTTCATGAACTGCGCGCCGGACGCGGATTTGCATTCCGTCGGTCAGGAAAACTTCGACTGGATGGTGAACAACATGGCCGACACGCTGATCGAGATCGTCACCGGAGGAAAACCGCTGGAGCTGACGGGCAACTGGCCGTCGGTGCTGAATACGTCGAAGGATCCGGGGCAGCCGCTGGCATAATCGCGCCATGCCTCAACAACCTTCCTTCACTCTCGGCATCGAGGAAGAGTTCCAGGTCATCGACCCGGACTCGCGGGAGCTCAAGTCGCACATCGCCGAGCTTTTCGCCGAGGGCGAAAAACGGCTGAAGGACGAGATCAAAAGGGAGATGCACGACCCCGTCATCGAGGTCGGCACTCCCATCTGCCGCGACATCGCCGAGGCTCGGCGGGAAGTGACGCGTTTGCGGGGGGAGATCTCGCGGCTGTTGCGCGAGAACAACCTCCGCATCGCGGCGGCGGGAACGCATCCGATCTCGCACTGGGCGAACGTCCCGATCACGCCTGCGGCGCGCTACGACCAGATCGTTTACGACCTGCAGATGGTGGCGCGGGCGAATCTGATCTTCGGTCTGCACGTGCACGTCGCGATCGAAGACAACGAGACGCGCATCGCGATCATGAACGCGGCGCGCTACTTTCTGCCGCACATCTTCGCCCTCTCCACGAACTCGCCGTTCTGGTGCGGGCACAACACCGGGTGGAAGAGCTATCGGGCGAAGGTGTTCGAGCGCTTCCCGCGCACCGGCCTGCCGGACAGCTTCCGCGGTTGGAGTGAGTACGACGAATACGTGCAGCTCCTCATCCGCACGCGCTGCATCGACAACGCGAAGAAGATCTGGTGGGACGTGCGTCCGCATCCGTTCTTCCCCACGCTCGAGTACCGCGTTTGCGACGTGCCGCTGCGCGTCGACGAGACGATCTGCTTCGCGGCGCTCTTCCAGGCCGTGACGGTCAAGCTCTACCGGCTCTACTCACAGAACATGGGCTGGCGGCTGTATCGCAAGTCGCTGCTCACGGAGAACAAAGCGCGCGCGGCGCGTTTCGGCATCGAAGGCAATCTGATCGACTTCGGGCGGCGCGAGGAAGTGCCGTTCGGCCAGCTGCTCGACGAGCTGCTGAGCTTCGTCGATGACGTGGTCGATGAGCTCGGCTCGCGTAATGAGGTCTACTACGCGCGGGAGATCATGCGCCACGGCACCGGCGCCGACCGGCAGCTCAAGGTCTACGAAGGGACGAAGGACCTGCGCGCCGTGGTCGACTACATCATGGAAGAGACCGAGCACGGACTTTGAAGGTCGGCACCTCGAGAATGCAGAGAAGAGACATCCATCAGGATCACGAATTTTTCGAGTACGCCCGCCTTCAGGACTCTGCGCCCGAGGCTCGGCGGGATCGGATCGACGTCGCGATCCTGGACATGAACCATTCGTGGCCGAACGTCGGCCACGACTCACTCGTGCACGCGGTGCTCGAGGCAGCCGAGTCGCTGCGCGAGCCGCTGCGCGATGCCGGGCTCAAGGTGCGCGCGCTGTCGTTCGACGTGCGGCGCAAGCTGATGCTGCCGGACAATCCGAACGGTCGCTATCAGCTGTACATCGGGACCGGCGGCCCCGGCCATCTCGATCCGCGCGAGAACGACGGCGTGCGCGAGTACTCGCAGGGCATCAACGAGACCGACGCCTGGGAAGCGCCGCTGTTCCATCTCTTCGACAAGATCCTGGCCCATCCCACCGCCGCGCTCATCGGCATCTGTCATTCCTTCGGCCTGATGTGTCGCTGGTCGGGCGCCGCGCATCCGCGGCTCCGCGAGGTGAAGAGCGAGGGGATGCCGTTCAACTCGCTCACTGCCGCGGCGAGCAGCCATCCGTGGTTCTCGCAGTTCGCCGGCGAGCTGCCAGACGGCAAACGCTTCCGCGTCGTCGACAACCGCCTGTTCGATCTCGCGTTCGACGGCGGCAGCGCGACGCCCATCGCGTTCGAGAACGACGCGAGCGACGCCGTCACCACCTGCGAATTCGCCCGCTTCGGCGAAATGCCGCGCGTCTACGGCGTGAATCATCATCCGGAGATCATCGACCGCGAGCACGTGATGGCCGTGGTCGAGGAGAAGTGGCGCCACGGCGAGGTCTCGCGCAAGTGGTACGAGGAGCGCCTGCACACGCTGGAGAACGAGATGACCGGCGACAACGTGCGGCAGAGCCGCCTCACCTCGCGGTACATGCTGCTCGAGCCGCTGCGCTTCCACCTCGAGCGGCTGCTGCGCGAGCGGGCAGGCTGATGGATCCGCACTTCCGCCCGCTCTTCAACGAGCAGATCACCCCGGAGCGTTACGCGTGGTATCAGCGCGAGCTCTCCCGCCGCCTCGACACGCCGTTCGAGTTCCGCCTCGCGGAGTCGCCGCTGTTTCTGCCGGATGACTTCAAGGCGCAGCTCGTCGACAGTGCCAAGGCCATCGTCCAGCAGCTTTCCGATCCCGTCCGTCTGGAGCAGATGAAGGCCGCGATTCCGGCGCAGTGGAACACGCCCGGAATGGACGCACTGCCGAACTTCACGCAGGTCGACTTCGCCGTCGTGCGCGAAGGCGATCGCTACGTGCCGAAGCTCATCGAGCTGCAGGGCTTCCCGTCGCTGACGGCGATGCAGCTCGTGCAGCGCGACGTGTGGCGCGAGACGATGCGATCGATGGAGGGCCTCGATCGCGAGTGGTCGTGCTGGTTCTCCGGCCTCGACCGCGAGTCCTTTCTCGAGCTCGCGCGGCGGACGATCGTCGGCGATCACGACCCGGCGGAAGTCATCCTCATGGATCTCGAGCCGCGGCAGCAGAAGACGTATCCCGACTTCGCCGCGACGAAGATGCTGTTCGGCGTCGACGCCGTCGATCCGACGAAGCTGACGAAGCGCGGCAACCAGCTCTTCCGCGGCAACACGCAGATCAAACGGATCTACAACCGCGTGGTCTTCGACGAGTTGATGAAGAAGAACGTGCAGCTGCCGTTCGACTACCGCGAGGAGCTCGACGTCGAATGGGCGCCGCATCCCAATTGGTACTGGGTGTGGTCGAAGTACTCGCTGCCGTTCCTCGATCATCCGTCGGTGCCGAAGGCGACGTTCGTCTCCGACCTTCGAGGCGTGCCGGAAGACTTCGCCAGCCGCTACGTGCTGAAGCCGCTCTTCTCGTTCGCCGGCGGCGGCGTGAACGTCGAGCCGACTGCCGCCGATCTCGCCGCGATCCCGGAGAACGAACGCGGCAACTGGATGGTGCAGGAGAAGATCGAGTACGCGCCCGCGCTCGTGGCGGCAGACGGTGGGCCGGGCGTGAAGATCGAGATCCGGATGATGTTCCTCCGTCCGGACGACGAGCCGACGCCGATTCTCGCCCAGAACCTCGTGCGCCTCTCGCGCGGCAAGATGCTCGGCGTCGACTTCAACAAGTTGTTCACCTGGGTGGGATCGAGCGTTGCACTCTCGCCCACTTCGTGACGGCTGAAGCCTACATCCCGCCTCGCCCCACGCTTTCGAAGCTTCGCGCCGCAGCCGCGGAATGCAAGGCTTGCGATCTCTGGAAAATCGGCACGCAGACCGTGTTCGGCGAAGGTCCGGCGAAGGCGGTCGTGATGTTCATCGGCGAGCAGCCGGGCGACAAGGAGGATCTCGCCGGACGGCCGTTCGTCGGCCCCGCCGGCGCGCTCTTCGACAAGGCGCTCGAAGAGGCGGGCATCGATCGCGAGGCGGTCTACGTGACGAACGTCGTGAAACACTTCAAGTGGGAGCCGCGCGGCAAACGCCGCATCCACAAGAAGCCGAACGGGGAGGAGATCACCGCCTGCCGGCCGTGGCTCGACTCGGAGATCCGCCTCGTGAAGCCACGGGCGATCGTCTGCCTCGGCGCCACCGCCGCCCAGGCGCTGTTCGGCTCGAAGTTCCGCGTCTCGACGCAACGCGGCCAACGCGTGCTGTCCGATCTCGCCGAGTATGTGACCGCGACCGTGCATCCGTCTTCGATCCTCCGCGCGCCGAGCGACGAGGCGCGCCACGAGGAACGCGCGCGCTTCGTGGAGGATCTGAAGCGCATCCGGAAGGCGGTTCTCTAACATACGTGGGAACCGGCTTCAGCCGGTTCCGGCGCGGGCTGAAGCCCGCGCCCACGTTCCCTACATTCCTACGATTTGTAGAGTTTTTCGCCGTTTTCCCCTGTTCGTAGAGGGAGCCGGCGGCGTTTCTTGACGCCCGAAAAATCGGCGGCGTACACTCGCTCTCACCACACGAAATGTCCGCGTCGAACGACCATTCTCCTCGCCTCCTCCTCCGGCGTCGACTTCCTCGGACAACTCTCTCTCAACTCGCTAGCTATGAAGGAGCAGGCAGATGGCCACAGCATTAGCCAATGACAAATTGAAGGCCGCGGAAACGGCTCTGACGCAGATCGAGCGCCAGTTCGGCAAGGGCTCGATCATGCGCCTCGGCGCCAAGGAGTTCAACGCGATCAGCTCGATCTCCTCGGGCTCGATCGGCGTGGACGCGGCGCTCGGCGTAGGCGGCGTCCCTCGCGGCCGCATCGTCGAGATCTTCGGACCGGAGTCGTCGGGCAAGACGACACTCTCGCTGCACATCATCGCCGAGGCGCAGAAGGCCGGCGGTTTGGCGGCTTTCATCGATGCCGAACATGCGCTCGACGCCGAATACGCGAAGAAGCTCGGCGTCGATATCGACAACCTCCTCGTCTCTCAGCCGGACAGCGGCGAACAGGCGCTGGAGATCGCGGAAGTGCTCGTCCGTTCGGGCGCGATCGACGTGATCGTCATCGACTCCGTCGCCGCCCTCGTGCCCCGCGCGGAGCTCGAAGGCGAGATGGGCGACAGCCACGTCGGCCTCCAGGCCCGCCTCATGTCCCAGGCGCTGCGCAAGCTGACCGGCATCGTCGCGAAGTCGCGCACGTGCATGATCTTCATCAACCAGATCCGCGAGAAGATCGGCGTGATGTTCGGCAACCCCGAGACGACGACCGGCGGCCGCGCGCTGAAGTTCTACTCCTCCGTGCGCATCGACATCCGCCGCACGAACCAGATCAAGGAAGGGGAGGAAGTGGTTGGCTCGCGCGTGAAGGTGAAGATCGTGAAGAACAAGTGCGCTGCACCTTTCCGCCAGGCGGAGTTCGACGTCGGCTACGGCGAGGGGATCTCGAAGACCGGCGAGCTGATCGACATCGGCATCGAGCACAAGATGGTCGAAAAGTCGGGCTCCTGGTTCTCCTACGGCGACGTGCGCCTCGGCCAGGGCCGCGAGAACGCGAAGCAGTTCCTGAAGGACAACCCCGACCTCTTCACCGAGATCGAGGGCAAGGTCCGCCGCGCGCTCGGCATCTCGCCGGATCTGACGGTGATCGAAGGCGGCGCACCGGAAACTCAGGTGAAGCCGACCAGGGCATCACGGTAGGTCTTCATACGAAACTCGATCCTTGGGGCCTGGCCGTGAGCCAGGCCTTTTTGGTTCAGACGAAGAGTCGAACGCCTTCGAAGCCAGGCGCAGCAGCAACGCGAGTGGGTTCACCGTCAGAAACATCCTCGTCGAGATACTCGCCCAACTTCTCCTGTAAAAGTGATCGGGACACGCACGGTTGAAATAGCGTTGTGCGGCCGTGCCCTATCGATCGCGATACGATTCAAATCTCCCCGACCCATGCGACTCGATCAAGCCGTGGCCAGCCGGTTCCCGGAGATCTCGCGGCGCAAGGCGCGCGAGCTGATCTCCGCGCGGCGCGTGCTCGTGAATGATCGGCCGGTCGCGATCGCGTCGCGGGAAGTGGCGGACGGCGACCGCATCGTGCTCGTGGCTTCCGAAGCGGAGCTGACGATCCTGCGCGAGACGGCGCAGTGGATCGCGATCGACAAACCGTCGGGGATGCCGACGCAGCCCACGCGCGACCGTCAGCAGCGTTCTCTCGAAGAGCTGCTCCGCGTGCGTTTCGGCGAGATCTACCTGGTGCATCGCCTCGATACCGGAACGAGCGGCGCGGTGATCTTCGCCCGCACCCGCGCTGCGGCGGCGGAGCTTTCGGCGGCGTTCGCGCAAGGCGAGGTGCGCAAGATGTACGTCGCGTTGACCGCGCCGCCGTTGCGCCAGCCGGTCACGATCGAGAGGCCGATCGAAGGGCGGGAGGCGGTGACGATCGTGCGCGCGGTGCAGGGCTCACGCGCAGAGGTGGAGATCCTGACCGGACGCACGCACCAGATCCGCATCCATCTCTCGTCGATCGGGTATCCAGTTCTCGGCGACCGCCGCTATGGCGGCGCACCCGCGCCGCGGCTGATGCTGCACGCCTGGAAACTGGAGCATCCGTCGTTCGGAACGATCGAAGCGCCGCTGCCGGCTTTGTGAGCGAAACGCACTAAACCTTTGGGCGGGACGTTCACAACACGCCTTGCGATAGCATCCGTCGCATGGAATCGGTGACCATTCACGCAACGACGGTCATCTGCGTCCGGCGCGACGGGCAGGTCGCTCTCGCCGGCGACGGGCAGGTGACGGTCGGCAACACAGTCATGAAACACGGCGCGGCGAAAGTGCGGCGCCTCTACCACGACAAGATCCTGGCCGGATTCGCCGGCTCCGCGGCCGACGCCTTCGCCCTCTTCGCTCGTTTCGAGGCGAAGCTCGAGGAGTACCGCGGCAACATGGAACGAGCCGTCGTGGAGCTGGCGAAGGACTGGCGCATGGACAAGTACCTGCGCCAGCTCCAGGCGATGCTCATCGTGGCCAACAACGAGAAGGCTTATCTCATCAGCGGCACGGGCGATCTGATCCAGCCGGACGACGGCATCCTCGCCATCGGCTCCGGCGGCCCGTACGCGCTCGCCGCGGCGCGGGCATTGCTGAAGCACACGGACAAGAGCGCCACGGAGATCGCGCGCGAAGCGATGCTCATCGCGGCCTCCATCTGCATCTACACCAACGACAACATCACGGTCGAGAGTCTCTGATGGTCATTCATCTGCCTGGAAGCACGGAAGAAGTGTCTGCGGAAAAGCTCACGCCGAAAGAGATCGTGCGGGAGCTGGACAAGTACATCGTCGGCCAACGCGCCGCGAAGCGCGCGGTCGCGATCGCGTTGCGCAATCGTTGGCGGCGGCAACAACTGCCCGTCGATCTGCGCGACGAGATCGCGCCGAAGAACATCATCATGATCGGGCCGACGGGCGTCGGCAAAACCGAGATCGCGCGCCGCCTGGCGAAGCTCACCCGCTCGCCGTTCCTCAAGATCGAGGCGTCGAAGTTCACGGAGGTGGGCTACGTCGGCCGCGACGTGGAGTCGATCGTGCGCGACCTCACCGAGATCGGCGTGAAGCTCGTGCGCGACGAGAAGAACCGAGCCGTCCGCGAGGCCGCCGTGCGCAATGCGCGCGAACGCATCCTCGACATCCTCCTGCCCGATTCCCGCCGCCCCGCCGCCCGCCCGGCCTTCGTCCAGCCCGCACCGACGGAAGCGGAATCCACGGGTGAGACGCGCGAGAAGCTCGGGCGCTGGCTCGACGAAGGCCGCCTCGAAGAGCGCGAGATCGAGATCGACGTGAAGGAGCAGGGCTTCCCGTCGTTCGAGATCTTCACGCCGCAGGGCGTCGAGGAGATGGGCATCAACGTGAAGGACATGCTGCCCGGCATCTTCGGCGGCAAGACGCGCCGGAAGATGGTGCGCATCGGCGAGGCCCGCGAGCAGATCATCGCCGAAGAGGCGGAGAAGCTCGTCGATCAGTCGAACGTCGCGCGCGAGGCGATCGAGCGCGTCGAACAGAGCGGCATGGTCTTCCTCGACGAGATCGACAAGATCGCCGGCCGCCAGTCGGCAGCGAGCGGCCCGGATGTCTCCCGCGAAGGCGTGCAACGCGATCTGCTCCCGATCGTCGAAGGGACCACAGTGAACACGAAGTACGGGATGGTGAAGACGGACCACATCCTCTTCATCGCCGCCGGCGCGTTCCACGTCGCGAAGCCTTCGGACCTCATCCCCGAGCTGCAGGGCCGTTTCCCGATCCGCGTGGAGCTCGAGTCCCTGAGTGAAGAGGATTTCGTGCGCATCCTGCGCGAGCCGAAGAACGCTCTCACGACCCAGTACACCGCACTCCTCGGCACCGAGGGCGTCGCGCTCGCGTTCGAGGAGACCGCGATGCGGGAGATCGCGCGCTTCGCCGCCGTCGTGAACGACAAGACGGAGAACATCGGCGCTCGCCGCCTGCACACGATCCTCGAACGGCTCCTCGACGAGCTGTCGTTCGAGGCGAGTGAGATGAACGGCCAGACGGTGACGGTCGACGCCGAGTACGTGCAACGCGTCCTCGCCGACGTCGTCAAAGACGAGGATCTCTCCCGTTACGTGCTATAGGGCCGTATGAGTTGCAATATGCATGACGTCCCATCGATGCAGTAGAATGCCTCGGTGGGACGTCTGAAATTCGAGCTCTGGCTGAAGCAGCACAAGTGCGAGCTGCTCACGCAACGCGCGCTCACCCTCCGCTACATCAACACGAAGACCGGCCAGACTTCGACGTTCTCGAAGGTACGTATCCTGCGCTTCGACACCGTGATCGACGTCTGCGCCGACCTCGGCATCCCCGCACCGCCCCAGGTCATCGCCCGACGACGAGGGGTGCGCGGCGCTCGACTCGTGCTTCGTCGCAAGCTGCACGTGTGAGGGCGCGGTTCGAGTCGAGCAGCAGCTCCACCGCGTCTTTGAGATAGCGTTCCGCCTGCTCGATCGTGTCGCCTTCCCCGTGAATCTCGGGGAACTCCTCGACCCGAGCTATGTAGCCGCCCTCCGGCGCCCGAAGATAGACCGCAGTGAACGTATTTCGCATCGCCGTGATGGGCATTATAGCGCACGTAAGCCGAGGAAAAGCCTCGGCTTAGCCGTCACGGAAGAAATACCTCCACCGGTTTTGGCGACTCAGCTCACCGTCTTCTGGAAAGCCCGCGCGCTGACGGCGATCAGCACCAGCGAAATCGCCAGGAGAGACACGACCGGCTGCCAGAGATCGGTGAACGTCGACCCGCGAATCACGATGCCGCGCGCGATCTTGATGAAGTGCGTCGCGGGCAACAGATGTGCGAAGAGGCGGAGCGGCGCCGGGAGCGCGGAGAGCGGGAACACGTAGCCGGAGAGCAGCACGGACGGCAGCATGATGCCCATCGCCATCTGCATCGCCTCCATTTGCGACGTCGCGCGCGCGGAGATCAGCAACCCGAACGAGAGCAGCGCGAGCAGATACACGGACGACAGCAGGAGGAGCAGCGTCAGGCTGCCGTTGATCGGCACGCGGAAGCCGACGCGCATCAGCACGAGCACGATCAGCAGCTCGACGTAGGCGAGGCCAAGATACGGAATGATCTTGCCGAGGACGACGGCGAGGGGGGAGACGGGGGTGACCATGAGCTGCTCGAGCGTGCCGCGTTCCCGTTCCTTCACGATGGCGAACGCCGAGAGGATCGTGCCGGAGAACGTCAGCAGGATCGCGATGAGGCCGGGGATCAGCAGATTCGCGCTGCGCATGTCGGGGTTGAAGAGCATCACCGGATGCGCCTCGATCGGCGGCTCGGCGTTCGCCTGGGCGAGCATCCGTTGCAAGCCTTCGTTGAGCACGACGCCGTTCGCAGCGGCGAGCGCCTGCGTCGCGACGGTCGAGTCGGAGCCGTCGATCACGATGAGCACGTCGGCGCGGCGGCCGACGGCGAGATTGCGCGCGTAGTCGGGCGGGATCTCCACGCCCACCTGAGCGCGGCCGGCGACGATCGCCTGTTGCAGCTCCGCGCGCGAACGCGCCTCGCCGACGATCTTCAGATAGCCGGTCGCCTGCAGCTCGGATGTGAGGCTGCGGCTCTCCTGCGTGCGGCTCAGGTCGAAGATCACCGTCGGGATGTTCTTCGCGTTCATGTCGATCACGCCGAAGAGGATCAGCTCGAACACCGGGATGAGGAGCGCGAAGAACACGGTCGCGCGATCGCGCGCCATCTGCGTCAGCTCTTTGCGCAGGACGGCCCAGAGTCCGTTCATGACATCACCTCCACGCGCTTCGCCTCGACTTCCTTGCCGCGCGTTTCCGTGAGGCGGACGAACACGTCTTCGAGCGACGGCTCGATTGCGCTCACCGCGACTTTGCCGAGCTTCGCGCGTTCGAGCTCGCGTTGCAGCTGTGCGTCGTCGACGTTCGCATCGACCAGCAGATGCAGCGCCGTTCCGAAGATCGTCGCGGCTTTGACGTA
>Ga0213876_10001180_pt1 | contig 16518 bp, 11 predicted proteins | sample BarmaccomBMRX_R9_FD_160113 | JGI IMG/M metagenome (GOLD analysis project Ga0213876, IMG submission 160113) | Root-associated microbial communities from Barbacenia macrantha in rupestrian grasslands, the National Park of Serra do Cipo, Brazil - RX_R9 | ecosystem: Host-associated > Plants > Roots... | reverse complement strand
CGGACGCACGCCTATCAGCAGGTCGCGGATGGTGCCGCCGCCATAGGCCGTAGCAAAAGCGATCACCGTACCGCCGAAGATATCCATCTGGTGCGTTCGCGCTTTCAGTGCTCCGGTTGCAGCAAAGACAAAGATCCCGGTGTACATGATGAGCTCCACGAAATTCATAGCTGTAAGATACAATGGATTTGAGATCGGGGTAACTGGTTTATAAATCCCAAATCTGCAATCTCAAATCTCAAATTCCCTCTACCTTTGAAAAAACGCGAACCCATGTACCAAACCCTGCTCAGCTTTCTTGAAGACGGGATCCTCACAGTTACCATCAACCGGCCCGATAAACTGAATGCGCTCAATAAGCAGGTGTTCTCCGATCTGAATACCGTGCTCGACGAGATCTATAGCAACGATCTGATCCGCTCTGTGATCATCACCGGCGCAGGACCCAAAGCGTTTGTAGCAGGCGCCGATATCAGTGAATTCAGCGGGCTGAGCGATCATGAAAGCCGCGCTCTGGCCAAAGCAGGCCAGGATACTTTTTTTCGCATCGAAAACTCACCCAAACCCATCGTGGCATGTGTGAACGGTTTTGCGCTTGGCGGCGGTTGCGAACTGGCAATGAGCTGTCATTTCCGGATCGCATCGGACAACGCGAAATTCGGGCAGCCCGAAGTCAACCTCGGGCTCATCCCAGGCTACGGCGGCACACAGCGGCTCGTACAGCTGATCGGCAAAGGCCGCGCCATGGAACTGCTGATGAGCGCAGCGATGATCGACGCGAATACAGCTTTACAATATGGACTGGTAAACTATGTAGTACCTGCAGAAGAACTACTGCCAAAAGCCAAAACCATCCTGGGCCTTATCAATACCAAAGCCCCGCTGGCCGTTGCCAAATGCATCGAAGCCGCCAATGCCGTATTCGATGAAACAAAGAATGGCTATGAAACGGAAGTGGCTGGCTTCGGTTTCTGTTTCGATACTGCCGATATGAAAGAAGGGACCGCTGCCTTTTTGGATAAACGCAAAGCGAATTTCAGCGGGAAATAGGTCTGGTTACGTGAGGCGTCAGACGTGAGACGTGAATTGTGAATTGTGAATGGTGAATGGTGAATGTATCTGCTGTTTACTGTAAGTTCCCGTCCCGGCTTCCGCCTGACGACTCACGTCTCACGTCTCACGATTCACCATTCACTCATTTAATAGCCGACCTGATCTCTTCTGCAACCGGATGATCTGCGGTAAAGGTGTAGCCCATCAGCTTCGCCATGGTTTGTGCAAACTGTTTCTGGTACAATTGCATTTCTGTTTTCATCTCACCGGTTGCAGGCGTATTTGGTCCCATTACACCGAACCAGATCTGGTAGGCGTCTTCGATGGCAGCCCCATGACTTGTCCATTTTTCTTTCTGGTTATTTCCCCGCCCATGATCTGTTGTTACAAATAGCGTGGTCTTGTTCCTGTACTGCGGATCGGACTGCACGAAATCCCAGATCTGCTTCAGCCAGGCATCGAACTGGTGGGCCGCATCGAGATAAGAGCGGTACTGCCGGCCATGGGCCCATTCGTCGGTTTCGCCATAAGCGATATACAACACCCTGGGCCGCCGGGTCTTTAAATGTTCCATCGCCGCGTAGTGTGTGATCACATCAAAACACTCCTCCCTCCATTCTTTATGCATATCTGTCATCATCGCATTGATCAGCTGTTCATTTGCATTCGGCGCTTTGCCGCCGGTGAGATCATATCCTGCAACAACCGGAATGCCGCTTCGCTCTTCATTCAGTATCCGGTTAAAGGCATCCCAGGCGCCGAATGCGGCTACCCTGCCTTTCAGTTTTGGCTGGCGGTTCAGAAATTCGGGCAGCGTAATATTCGGGTTAGCTTTGTATTCGTTCTTATTGATAGCAGTATCTACAAAGCCGCACATGATCTCGCTGTAGCCCGGATAAGAGAACCAGTAAGGATTGCTCACGCTAACACGATTGCCATACAGCCTGTTCCCATATAACTGACCGTTCGATGCGAATGTTGACCAGAAAAACGGCATCAGTTTCTGCCGGCGCTCCATCGGATCGGAGGCCCAGTAATGACTGTAGAGGTAGGCGCTGTCGCCCTGGTCGAAACGATGGTCATCGGCAATGGCTTTGTCCATACCCATGAACAATTCCTGCCAGCGGTATCCGTCGGTGGTAATAATGATCAGGTTTTCGGTTTGCTGGGCCCTGGCGCGGATGGCTGCGCAGAGCAGAACACAAAACAGGATCTTTTTCATAAGCGGTTTATAATGCCTAAATATAGCAAGGGAAAAGGATCGGCCCGCGCTGCCCCTGTTTTCTTTTCCTTACCGTTTCGCCGTACCTTTGCGGGGCAAAATCATTCAACTCAAACCAGGATCATGGAATACCGTATCGAAAAAGACACCATGGGGGAAGTGCATGTTCCTTCCGATGTTTATTGGGGCGCGCAGACCCAGCGCAGCATTGAAAATTTCAAGATCGCACAGGACATCAATAAAATGCCGAAGGAGATCATTCAGGCATTTGCTTACCTGAAAAAAGCCGCCGCGCTTACCAACCTCGATGCAGGTGTATTGCCGGCTGAAAAGGCTGAACTGATCGGCCAGGTATGCGATGAGATTCTCGCAGGTAAACTGCAGGACCAGTTCCCGCTCGTGGTATGGCAGACCGGCTCCGGCACCCAGAGCAATATGAACATGAACGAAGTGATCGCCTATCGCGGCCATGTGATCAAAGGCGGCGCATTGACCGATAAGGACAAATTCCTGCATCCCAACGACGATGTAAACAAATCACAGTCTTCCAACGATACTTTTCCCACTGCAATGCATATCGCCGCTTACAAGATACTGGTGGAGATAACCATCCCGGGTATCAGGAAGCTGCGCGATACGCTGGCGCAGAAAAGCAGGGATTTTATGAATGTGGTGAAGATCGGCCGTACGCATTTTATGGATGCCACGCCGCTTACCCTGGGGCAGGAGATCAGCGGCTATGTATCTCAACTGGATCATGGTCTCAAAGCGATCGATCATACGCTGGCGCATCTCAGCGAGCTTGCGCTAGGCGGCACCGCGGTAGGAACGGGTATCAATACGCCAAAAGCTTACGATACCAATGTTGCCAAACACATTGCATCCCTTACCGGCCTGCCATTTGTTACCGCAGAAAATAAATTCGAGGCGCTGGCCGCACATGATGCCATTGTGGAAGCACATGGCGCCCTTAAAACCGTAGCGGTAAGCCTGATGAAGATCGCCAATGATATCAGGATGCTGTCTTCCGGTCCGCGCAGCGGCATCGGCGAATTGTTCATTCCCGACAATGAACCGGGTTCTTCCATTATGCCCGGCAAAGTAAACCCTACCCAATGCGAGGCGCTCACCATGATCGCCGCGCAGGTAATGGGGAATGATGTTGCGATCAATATCGGCGGAGCTACCGGACATTTTGAACTGAATGTTTTTAAACCGGTGATGATCTATAATTTTCTCCATAGCGCCCGGCTCATTGGCGATGGCTGTGTAAGCTTCAACGATAAATGCGCTACCGGACTGGCGCCTATCGAAGCCAATATCAAAAAACATGTCGACAACAGCCTGATGCTGGTAACTGCACTGAATACGAAGATCGGCTATTACAAAGCGGCCGAAATAGCGCAGAAAGCCCATAAAGAAGGTACTACCCTCAAAGAAATGGCGGTAAAACTTGGTTATCTTACAGCTGAAGAGTTTGACCAATGGGTGATACCGGGAAATATGGTGGGGGATTTGAAAAACTAAGTCTGGTTTCCCGTTCCCGTTTGGCCTTGTTCGCAATTCAACACTAAACTGCACAATATGAGAAAGCTGTTCCGGCTAACGCTATGCATTGCGTTTGGGTCTGTGTTCCTTGTAAAAGTTTATTCGCAGAAAGCAGAGAATCCATTGTACGAACAGACCAGTGAGGTGAATAACCTGATGGTAAAGTATGATGCCGACAGACAGAGCCTCTCCCGCTTCTTCGTGATCCAGAACTCGCCCGAACGTCGCGAACGCTTAAGGCAGAACGATCGCGACTACCTCGCCTCCCTCGAGAAAATGAACTACGATAAACTGCCCGTCGGCAGCCGGGTGGATTATATCTTGTTCCGCCGCAATGTGCAGAACGATCTCCGCCTGCTCGATCTTGAAGCAAAAGAATATGACCAGATCAAAAAATGGGTGCCGTTTGCAGACAGTATTTATACACTGGAAAAACTAAGGCGCAGGGGCGCTGCTTTCGATGCCAAGGAACTGGCGAGGCAGTTGACTTCATTGCAAAAGCAGATCTCACCATTGTCCAAAAAACTGGCCCAGGAACCGCCGATGACCTCGCAGTTGGGAGACAGGGCTTACAATACCATTAAAGGTCTGCAGGCTGCGTTGAAAAGCGTCAACGATTTTTATAACGGGTATGATCCGATGTACAGCTGGTGGGTGCCGATGCCGTATAAGGCGCTGGATGACGAATTGAACAGCTATGCCACAGAGCTGCGGAACAAGGGAAAAGCTTCCAGTACCCAGAAAGAAGACAAGAGCGGCATCGTTGGCAATCCGATCGGCCGCGATGAACTGATTGCGCTGCTTAAGTATGAAATGATCCCATACACGCCGGAAGAACTGATCGATATCGCTAATAAAGAATTTGCCTGGTGCGACCAGGAACTGCTGAAAGCGAGTCGTGAAATGGGCTTCGGCGATAACTGGCGCGCCGCCCAGGAAAAAGTAAAGAACACTTATGTGCCCGCCGGCGAGCAGCCCCAAGCCATTATGAAATTGTACAATGAATCTGTCGATTTCCTGAAAAAGCACGACCTGGTTACTATTCCGCCGCTGGCGGAAGAAGACTGGACCATGAATATGATGTCGCCAGAAAGGCAACTCGTATCCCCATTCTTTTTAGGTGGCGCCGGCCTGCTCATCTCCTATCCCACCAATACCATGAAAGAAGATGACCGGCTGATGAGCATGCGCGGTAACAACCCGCATTTTTCGAGAGCCACTGTGCATCATGAACTGGTAGCAGGCCATCACCTGCAATATTATATGAACAACCGGTACAAAGCTTATCGCAATTTTCCCACTCCATTCTGGACAGAGGGCAATGCTGTGTACTGGGAATTTTTATTGTGGGATCTGAAATTTCCGCAGTCTCCCGAAGACCGGATCGGTATGCTGTTCTGGCGCATGCATCGCTGCGCACGCATCATCTTCTCACTGAAATATCATCTGGGCGAGTGGACACCACAGCAGTGTATCGATTACCTGGTGGATCGGGTGGGACATGAACGTGCCAACGCCGAAGGCGAAGTGCGGCGTTCTTTTACCGGTGGCTACGGACCCTTGTACCAGATCGGATACATGATCGGCGCGTTCCAGTTCTGGGCGCTTAAAAAAGAACTGGTGGACAGCGGTAAAATGAGTTACAAACAATATCATGACGCTATCCTCCGCGAAAATGCAATGCCGATAGAAATGCTGCGGGCTATACTTACCGACCAGAACCTGCCGAAGGATTTCGAAACTTCCTGGCGGTTCTATAAATAAGCGGCTATTTTTTCGGAGGCGGATGCAGGGTCTGTGTATCCGTAGCAAGCGAACTCACCTGGTAGCCGCCGATATCGATAGCGGTTTTAGGGAAGGCCTGTTTCAGCGCAACAAGATCCTGCTGACTTACCATGGTTTGCCCGAGGTAGATTTCTTTCAGGCCGGTCAGCATTTTCAGCTGTTGAACGCCTGTGGACGTAATCTTTGTGCCAACCAGGTTCAGGTATTGAAGACGCGTTAATTGATTCAGCATAGGCAATAGGGCATCGGTGATATTGGAATGCTCGATGTTCAGCCGTATCAGCGATGTATTGGCCGTCAGCTTTTTCCAGCCTTCATTCGTAAGTGTTGCCGCCGGCAGTCTCAGCCAGATCAATTGTTTCCTTACATCTGCGAGCAGGGCGATCAGTGAATCATCGGGCTTCGGAATGCTCACAAAACTCGCCTGCAGATAATTGCTGTTGATGGCAACCGGCGTAATGGCGATCCCGGCTTTGCGCAACCGGTCGAGTAATGCCGGATCGGCGGCGTCAACTTTTTCTGCAGGGATCAGTGATTGTACCGCCTGCTGCTGGTGTTGCAAAGATTGCAGAGCGGCGGCTATAACAGCAGTTTGCTGAACATCCTTCGCTTTCTTATCAAATCCGGCGCCGCTGTTGATCCACCATTGGATCAGGTTTAGCTCCTGCTCCGTCGGTTGCGGCTTGCCCTTGGGCGGCATATGTTTTTCCTCCAGCGGATCGAGTACCAGGCGCCGGTACAGTTCGCTGCCACTGGCATCGCCGGAATGAAATACCTGGCCATTCTTTCCGCCTTTCAATATCCAGTCCTTTGCATCCAGCCTCAGTCCGCCTTTCTGTTTGATGGCGCCATGACAACCCCCGCATTTTTCAGTCAGTATGGGCTGAATGATATCGCTATAAACAACAGCTTCCTGTGTGTTGGCAATAGTTTTTTTTGTCCCCTGTCCACTGTCGGTTTTGACAGCCAGCGCTTTGGTCAGAAATCCTTCGCCATGGGTCAGCGTTCCGCCCAGATGTCCTGTGATCACAAGCAAAACGAGTACAGCAATAGAAATGAGGCGTGGTTGCAATGAAAATGGTTTAGAAGCATACCAATAACCGACCAATGAAATGACTGCTACGCCGATGCCAAACCATTTATGCCATTGCAGTGTGGACGGATCATAATCTCCGCCCGATGAAAGTGCGAGCCCGGTAAGACAGGACAATACGGCACTGATCGCGCCCAATAAATAAGTGAGCCTTACCGCTGCAGCCAGCCCTGCATATCTTTCCCGCAATGAAAGCCATTGGAACAGGATCGCGAGCAGGATAAACCCGATCGGCAGATGCACCAATACCGGATGGAAAGGGCCGATAAATTCGATCAGCCTGCTCATGCGCGGAGATAACGTTTACGGAGTAGCTGCATCATGTATTCGTTGATGCCCCACTGGTCAGACATCGGCTGCCTGGTGTATGGCAGCGTAGGCATATAATCCGGCGGGCCGAATTCAGTGAGCACCGTTAACCGGTTGGAACCATTTTTTATTTTCTGCTGCACCACCGCATCCCACCATTCGAGGTGACGTTTAACAGTAGCTTCCCATTCCGGTGCGCGGGGATCATTCACCTGCGGACCTTCCGGGTGCCCGATGCGCGCATGCACATGATCCACCCGGCTGATGGCAAGCTGAACGGTTTCTTCCTGGTCATGCAGCAGGGATTCATGCACATTGCACCAATGAGAGATATCGAGCGTTAACCGTAGATCCGGGTATTGACGGATATACTGTGCCGCAACATGCGCCGCAAACATGATCCGGCTGCGGTGCGATTCATGACAGATGGTAAGACCTGTTTCGCGCGACACGTTGTTGGTGTATTCGATAAAACGGCCGCTATCGGCTGCCGAAAAATAATCCCGTCCCGAATGGCAATTGATATACAGCGGGCGCTGCACTTTTTGATAAGCCGCACCGTCGAGCATTTGTTTGAATTGCTGAAAATGCGTCGCGGGATCCTTGTCAGATCCACCCACGAGAAATCCAACCTGTAATGCATGCTTTTTCAGCGCGTCGAAAAGCTCCTGTTGTGATCTTACATCGCCGGGCCACCAGATCTCGATGCCATCATAGCCTGATTGTTTGGCTTTGGCGCAAAACGCATCAACACTGCCGTTGAATCCCCAGTTGGTCCCCATCACCTGCAGCGAGAACTGCTCGGGTATCCTGAATGCAGGCTTCTCTGCAAATAATGATTCAAACGGCGTCAACGCCAGCCCGCCGAGTCCGGCAGACAGGGATAGAAATTTTCTTCTGTTTACAGTCATAGCAGTTAGTATGATTTAAAAAACTCTGCGAAAGCTCTATTAACTCATGTTCTCTGCGGTTAACTGTTCGCTGATATTTTACCGCAGAGAACATGAGATGCAGAGCTAACGCGGAGTTCAGCTGACGATCTCACGTATCACCCTCCCATGCACATCGGTCAGCCTGAAAGGCCGGCCCTGGAACGGGTAGATCAATTTCTCATGATCGAAGCCGAGCTGGTTCAATATTGTTGCCTGTATATCGAAGGCGGTGGTCTTTCCATTGATCGCCGCATAACCGATCTCATCGGTTTCTCCATAACTCGTTCCTTGCTTGATACCGCCGCCCGCCATCCAGATGGTGAATGCTTCGGTATGGTGATCCCTTCCTTTGAATGGATTTTTCTTTCCATCCCGGTTCTCCTGCATAGGCGTGCGACCGAATTCGCCGCCCCAGACAACCAAGGTCTCACCCAGCAGGCCCCGCTGTTTCAGGTCGAGCAGCAGTGCCGTTACGGGTTTGTCCATGCTGCGGCATTTATTGATGAAACCATAATCGATCGCCAGGTTTTCATCGGTACCATGGCTATCCCAGCCCCAATCGAACAACTGCACGAAGCGGACGCCTTTCTCCACCAGTTTGCGGGCAAGCAGCACATTGTTTGCGAAACAGGCTTTGTTCGGCTGGGTGCCGTACATCTGGTGAATATAGTCCGGCTCATCGTTGATGTTCATCACATCGGGCACCGAGATCTGCATCCGGTAAGCCATTTCATATTGCGAGATCCGTGACAGGATCTCAGGATCTTTGAATTCTTCGTAACTCAATTTATTCGCTTCATTGATCGCGTCGATAGAAGCTTTACGCAGATCGCGGTCCATTCCTGCAGGATCTTTCAGAAATAATACCGGATCGCCCTCGCTCCGGCACTGCACACCCTGATATACCGAAGGAAGAAAACCGCTCCCCCATACGCTTTTGCCCGCATCAGGAAATTTTCCTCCAGAAGTCAGCACCACAAAACCGGGCAGGTTATTGTTTTCCGTTCCCAGGCCATAAGTAACCCAGGAGCCCATACTCGGCCGGCCCAGTCGCGGGGTACCTGTATGCATCAGCAGTTGCGCAGGCCCATGATTGAACTGGTCTGTCTGCACCGCTTTCAAAAAGCTCACTTCGTCAGCCACCGTTGCAAAATGCGGAAGATGATCCGATACCCATGCCCCGCTCTGGCCACGTTGCTTGAACACAGCCTGCGGTCCCATCATCTTCGGTACGCCGCGGATAAATGCGAATTTTTTTCCCTGTAGCAGGGATTGCGGACAATCCTGTCCGTCCAGCTTCATCAGGTCGGGTTTGTAATCGAATAGTTCGAGCTGAGAGGGAGCGCCCGCCATATGCAGGTAGATCACCGATTTTGCTTTGGCAGGAAAATGCGGCGCGCGGGCAAGCAGCGGATTGGCGCTGTTGAATATATCTGTTGTTCCATCTTTTGCACCCAGCCAGTTGCAACCGCCAAGCAATGAGCCCAGTGCCATACCGCCCATACCGAGAAAGCAGTCCTTAAAGAAAAGCCGGCGCGTAACCTGCTCGAGGCTGCGGTGTGTTGCTTCGCGGATTATTTTACGATCATCTCTGCTCATCTACTTCTAATTTTTTGTGATGAATTCATCCGTATTCATCATCGCACCGGCCACAACGGCCAGTGCAGCTGTGGGCGCATCCTGAACTCCTCTGTTGCAACCAGCCATCAGTTGCATTTTCGTTTTATCAGCCTGGTATTTTTGTAATGCATTTCGATACAGCGCCTCAAACACCGCCAGTTTCTGCGGCGTGATGGGTCTGTACATCGCCAGTTCATATCCTTTGCTGATCTGCTGGCGAATGTCTTTGGCCTCTGCCTGCATCCGGTAAGCAAAATGTTGTGCGGTTTCGATATATGCTGAATCATTCAGTGTGGTCAGTGATTGCAGCGGCGTATTGGTGCGGATACGTCTCGCAGAACACACCTCTCGCGCCGTACCATCAAATGTGATCATCGATGGATAGGGCGCCGACCGTTTCCAGTAAGTGTACAATGCACGCCGGTATTGATCGCAGCTATCGCTTTTTTTCCAGTACGCGCCGTTCCAGGGCGAACTCCAGATGCCTTCGGGCTGATAGGGATACACACCGGGACCATACATCTTTTCACACAGCAACCCGCTCACTGCAAGCGCCTGGTCGCGGATCTGCTCGGCAGAAAGCCGCACCCTCGGACCCCGGGCATACCACTTATTGAAAGGATCTTTTTCGGTTGCACTGCGATCCAGTTTTGAATCCTGGCGATACGTAGCCGACATCACCATTTCCTTCATCAATTTTTTCAGGTCCCAGTTGAATTCGTACATCAGCTGCCACGACAAATGATCCAGCAATTCCCGATGCGTGGGCGGAATGCCCTGCGTGCCCAGGTCTTCCAAAGTTTCTGCAATACCCTGACCGAAGAACTGTTCCCAGATCCGGTTCACAATGGTACGTGCCGTGAGGGGATTTTTTTTATCGGTCAGCCATCTTGCCAATCCAAGCCTGTTCCTCGGAGCGCCGGCAGGCAATGCGCCGAGCGATCTCGGCACATCGGCTTCCACCTGCCGTCCTTTCACCAGCCAGTTGCCGCGTTCAAATACATGTGTTGGCCTGAACATATCAGGCGGGTTATCCGTCATGATCGGCGTGATCGTTACTTTAGATGAATACAGCAGGTCATAAAAATATTTCTGCGCGCTGTCATAGCCCGGCCTGCCTTTACCGGGGAATGGATTGGTGAGAAAGAACCAGTCGAACTGCATGCCGGTTTCTTCCTGCGATTTTAAATTTGGATTGATGTAAGTAAAGAACAGGTCATGCGCGCCGCTGGTAGCAGGGATATCGAAGGAAGCGAGTTTCCAGCTGCCTTTCGATTCCGCCACCTGGATGGTTTGCAGCACAGGGCCATCCGGTTTATCGAGATGGATCGTCCATTTGCCGCCGGGTTTCCAGGCGATATAGCGGTAGATCACCTGCGATCTCCCTGTCAAACCGATATTCGGCATCCGCGCTACAGCGTTGTTCCGCAACACCAGCCATTTGGTATCCGAAAGCGCACTGTTCACCAGTTGATCTGCTGCGATGGAATTGATCGAAGGCTCCTGTGTTTTTACAAAACCGGTCAGCTCTTTTTCGCGGTCGCGACCGTTCTCGTGCAGCCATTGTTTCAGCTTCAGGTATTTGATGCTGTCCTCTTTATGGTATTCGCGCAGCAGGGGATAATCATTATAAGTGTCTTCATCGCGGGTGTTGTTGAAAAACGCCATGAACTTGTAATACTCCTCGTGCCGGAACGGATCGTACGGATGACTATGGCACTGCACACAACCGAAGGTAGTTCCCATCAGCGCTTCCCAGGTGGTATTGACGCGATCGATCACTGCAGCTGTTCTGAACTCTTCGTTGTCGGTGCCGCCCTCATCGTTCGTCATACTGTTGCGGTGGAAAGCGGTGGCCAGTAGTTGCTCATCGGTTGCATTGGGCAGCAGGTCGCCTGCAAGTTGTTCTATAAGGAATTGATCATAAGGCTTGTTTTCATTGAAGGCATGGATCAACCAGTCGCGGTACCGCCAGATAGACCGCCAATCGTCGCGCTCATAGCCCTTGGTATCAGCGTAGCGCGCCAGGTCCATCCACATTGCAGCCCAGCGCTCGCCAAAATGCGGGGATTGCAATAATTCGTCCACCAGTTTTTCATAAGCGTCTGCACGCGTGTCGGCGAGAAATTTTTTAGCAAGTTCGGGTGAAGCGGGGATGCCGGTAATATCGAAACTCAGTCTCCTGAGCAGAATGGCTTTATCCGCCTCCGCAGTAGGAGTAAGTCCTTCCTGTTTCATTTTCTGGTAAGTGAAGGCATCGATATCGTTCTTCACCCAATCCTTTCCGCCCTTTACACCGAAGATCCAGTTGTCGACATTGGGCAATGGCGTTTTTTCCACCGGCGTATAAGCCCAATGATCGCCCCAGACGGCCCCCTCTTTGATCCATTGTTTTAGAGTGGAAATCTCTTTTGAACTGAGCGGCTCATGGCGGTAAGGCATCCGTTCTTCCGGATCGCTGAGGTTCAGCCGGCGGATCATTTCGCTGTTGGCGGGATCGCCGGGAATGATCGCAGGCTTGCCCGATTTGTTCACCGCCAGCGCATCACTGCGGAACAATAAACTGAACCCGCTCTGCCGCTTCACGCCGCCATGACAGCTGATGCATTTTTTATTGAAAATGGGCTTGACCTCGGTATTGAAGTCAACCTTCGAAGAGCCCGTAAAAGACAAAGCCGCAACAGCGCCCGCAACAAGTACAAGCACGATCAGGAGCATTTTCTTACGCGGCAGGAAATTCATGGCAGAAGATGTCTTCTAAGATAGAGAAAAGTCTGGAGTTAGGAGTCTGGAGTCTTTGGGCCTTTACTCCAGACTCCTAACTCCTAACTCCAGACTTACCTCTATCTCACTTTCTTCCCGCCCACATACGTCGCCGTAACTTTCACATTTAGAATATCAGTTTCGGGCACTTTCATCAGATCCTGATCCAGGATAATGAAATCTGCTTTCTTGCCCGCTTCGAGACTGCCAACTTCCGATTCAAGAAAACCCGCTTTGGCGGCCCAGATGGTCATGCCGCGGATGGTCTCTTCCCTGCTCAGTGCATTCTCCATCTGGAATCCGTTAGCCGGAAAACCCTTTGCGTCCTTGCGCACAACCGCGGCCAGGAAAGTTTTGAAAGGGGAAATATCTTCCACCGGAAAATCGGTACCCAACGGTATCCAGCCGTTCTGCTGCAGCAACTGTTTGTATGCATAGCCGCCTTTCAGTCGTTCTTTACCCAATCGCTCTTCCGCCCAGTACATATCGCTGGTAGCATGGGTGGGCTGCACCGAGGGCACGATACTGGCCGCGCCGAAGAGGTTGAAATCATTCTGGCTCACGATCTGAGCATGTTCGATGCGCCAGCGTTTATCGTTTTTACCATGCAGATATTTGTTATAGACATTCAGCATTTCACGATTGGCGCTGTCGCCGATGGCATGGGTACACATCTGGAAACCGGTGGTCGATAAAACCTTCGCCAGTGAGTCATAATGCGATTTATTGCGCAGCAAAAATCCCTGCCAGCCCGGCTTATCGCTGTAAGGCTGCAGCAAACAGGCGCCGCGGCTTCCCAAGGCTCCATCAGCATATACTTTAAAACCTTTTACATACAATTTATCCGTTTTGTACGGACCTGATTTGAGATACTTATTGAGATTCTCATCGTTATCGCTCAACATCACGTACATGCGCATATCGAGCTTACCGCTTTTCTGCAGGGCTTCTATTGCTTCCACATCTCTCCAGCCGAGTCCGCAATCCGTAACGGTGGTAAGGCCCTGCGCAAAACAATTCTGCTGCGCCGCCTGCAACCACTGGATATAGGTTTCTTTGGTAGGATCGGGGATCTGGTCATACACTTTATTGTCCGCATTATCGATCAGCACGCCGGTTGCTTTTCCTTCTTTGGTCTCGATCGATCCACCCACTACGGCCTGTCCTGCCTTGATGCCCGCCAGGTCCATCGCTTTTTGGTTGGCGATCGATGCATGCCCATCCACGCGTGTGATCACCACTGGTTTGTCGGGGAAAGCCTGGTTCAACAATTCATTCGTCGGAAAAGCTTTGCCGGGCCAGCGGTTCTGGTCCCAGCCCCGGCCCTGGATCCAGGCCAGATCAGGATGTTTGGCCGCGAAATCCTTGATGCGCGCAACGGTCTCCTCCCATGTATTAGTACCAAACAGATCTACCTGAAATAAAGAGCGTCCATATCCTACAAAATGGGCATGGGCATCGATAAAGCCAGGATACACAGCGGCGCCTTTTGCATCGATGCTTTCTGTGGCCTGGTATTTTTTCAGGATCTCGTCATTACTACCGGTAGCCACGATCTTTCCATCCTTCACAGCCATTGCTTCAGCCTTGCTGAATGCGGCATCAACAGTATAGATTACGGCATGGTGAACGATCTTATCTACTTTATCGGCTGAACAGGAGGTAAAAATGCATACAAGCACCATTAGTGAAACAATTCTCATAGAAGCAGTTTGACTTACTAAGGTAGGGGAAGTTTGGAGTCTGAAGTTTGGAGTTTGGAGTCTGGAGTAGAAAAAAACAACCTGGGCCCGTACTCCAGACTCCACACTTCTAACTCCAGACTTATTTAAGCAGTTCACAAGGCTTCAGGCCCGTATGCTTTTTAAAAGCCGCAGAAAAATGCGAGATGGAAGAATAGCCCAGCAGCGCGGATACATCCGTTACGCTTAACGATTTTTCATACAGCAGGTACTTCGCATGCTCCATGCGCTGCTGCTGGTAGAAGTCGAATATGGTGGTGCCGAATACTTCTTTAAATCCTTTCTTAAGATAGCATTCGTTCATGGCCACTTTGCGGCTCAGTTCCTTGATCGTGATCGGGTCGCCGATATGCTGGAGCAGGATCTCCCTGGCCTGGTAAATGCGCTCACGGCCGCTTTCGTCTGCCAGAAATTTGCAGCTGAAGCCTTCTTCTTTTTCGTCGATCAGGCATTCGAGGCTGTACAGCAGCAGCTCATGCATTTTGGCGTTTACGAAAATATTTTCAAGCGCGCCGGAATAACTGTGGTTGAGCAATGCATCGAGCACATTCCGCTTGCGGGTACAGAGCGGGAAGGTCTTGGTGAAAGCATGCGGATGTTTGAACGCAAGCACTTCGTCCTTGCGGTTGCTGAGTTTTACATTGTGCACGAACTGGTGCAGGAAAGTAGACGTGAAATGGAAAGTGAACACATCCACCGTCTGGTGCTTGCCGCTGCAGTTTTCGGTGGGCAGCTGGTTGCAATGCGCACAACTGCGCTCTTCGCAATACCGGTTGCCCGTGATGCAGTAACGCAGCTCCAGGTAGTTCTGCGAGGGTGTTTTGGTATCGTAATGGTAGACCAGCATACCGGTATCCTCCGCCACCCAGGGGTGCTGGGCATAGTAGCGGCGGATATTATACTGGATGGAGCCCGGAATATGCTGCTCTTTTTCGTGCAGCAGGTCCATGCTGGGTTCGATCCCCCCGCGCTGAGCCAGCTTCAGTATGTCCATTGTCTGTACCATCAGACTGCAAATTTAATGTATAAACATCTAATTTGCAAGTCATGGAACTGTAAGTTGTTTCGAGAGACGGAAAGCCTTGTTATGCGGGTTTTGGGTTTCGCGTTTCGCATTGAATTCTCGTCTATCTCACTAACCCGAAACGCGAAACCCGGGACAGCACTTTTTGGGGAAAAATAGGCTTGTTTTCTATCGGAAAACCCCCTTATTTTCAGTAATTTCGCACACTTCTAAAAACCACCTAAAACTTAGGATTTACAAGCATTTATGAGTCAGGAAGAAATGAACAAAAACGGCGCCCAGAATAAAGCCTATGGCGCCGACAGCATACAGGTACTGGAGGGGTTGGAAGCGGTGCGTAAAAGGCCGGCCATGTACATCGGCGATGTGGGTGTGAAAGGACTGCATCACCTGGTGTATGAGGTAGTCGACAACTCCATCGATGAGGCGCTGGCGGGTTACTGCCGCAATATTGATGTAACGATCCACGAAGACAATTCGATCAGCGTGGATGACGACGGCCGTGGTATCCCCACGGGCATCAATACCAAAGAACAGAAAAGCGCGTTGGAGATCGTGATGACGGTGCTTCATGCCGGCGGCAAATTCGATAAGGATACCTATAAAGTTTCCGGCGGTCTCCACGGCGTAGGTGTGAGCTGTGTGAATGCACTCAGCACCGACCTGCACGTTACCGTTCACCGCGAGGGTAAAATATTCGAGCAGCAATACAAGATCGGCATCCCTCAATACCCGGTTCGCGAGATCGGCGAAAGCGCGCGTACCGGAACCCGGGTCCATTTCTGGCCGGACCATACCATTTTCCAGGAAACAGTGTACCGCCGCGATATCCTCGAAGGCAGGCTGCGCGAACTTTCTTATCTCAACAAAAGGATCCGCATCAGTCTTACCGACCTGCGAGAAAAAGATGAGCAGGGCAATGTGTACTCCCGCGAATTCTACAGCGAAGGCGGTATCATCGAGTTTGTGCAGATGCTCGACAAGAACGGGAACCGCACTTCACTAATTTCCGATCCTTTGTACGTGGAAGGGCGCGATGAAACCACCAATGTAGCCGTGGAAGTGGCACTGACGTACAACGACGATTTCAAGGAGCATATTTTTTCCTATGTAAACAATATTAATACCATTGAGGGCGGAACGCATGTAACGGGTTTCCGTACGGCGCTTACCCGGGTTTTTAAGACCTATGGTGATAAGGAAGGCCTTTTCGAGAGAGCGAAAGTAACAGTGGAAGGCGATGATTTCCGTGAAGGACTCACCGCCATCGTATCCGTAAAAGTGCCCGAGCCGCAGTTCGAAGGCCAGACCAAAACCAAGCTGGGCAACAGCGAAGTGAGCGGCGTGGTGCAGACCACCGTTGCCCGCGTGCTCGAAGCCTATCTCGAAGAAAATCCCCGCGAGGCCAAGAACGTGATCTCCAAGAT
>Ga0213876_10001179_pt1 | contig 16526 bp, 16 predicted proteins | sample BarmaccomBMRX_R9_FD_160113 | JGI IMG/M metagenome (GOLD analysis project Ga0213876, IMG submission 160113) | Root-associated microbial communities from Barbacenia macrantha in rupestrian grasslands, the National Park of Serra do Cipo, Brazil - RX_R9 | ecosystem: Host-associated > Plants > Roots... | reverse complement strand
CCATGCGCGTCGCCATCTCCCCCTCGACTTTTTCCAGTACCGCAGCGAACAGCTCTGTCTTATCGGCGAAATGGTGATAGAGGGCGCCACGCGTCACGCCGGCGTCGCGCACGATCGTTTCCAGAGCAACGTCGGCGAAGCCCGGCGAAGCGAATAGGGGTCGCGCAGCGGCGATCAAGGCGTCACGTGTTTCGGCTGCACGTTCGGCTTGCGTGCGGCGCTTGTCCGGCATCGCCCAATGATCACCTCCCGGCGGCCGGATTCGGTATCGACCCACCGGCACGGGCCCAAGCGGCGAAACGATGCGTCGGTCAGAACACCTTGAACTTGCGGACGGACTCCAGGATCGACGGATCGCCGTCGGCTTTTACTCCGAGGTCGTCCCAGGTGCCGCGTTGAGTAACCCACCACACGAAAGCCAAAGAATCGGAGGTTATTTGAGCGGTGACGTCGGTGCCGTCGCCGATGCGCAGTTTCCGCGCGCACAAACCGTCGAGATTGATTTCGACCGTCTTCTCGATCCCGTTGATGAGGCTCGCGTTTTGCTGCGGCAGCGCCGCCCCGATCCAGTCAAGCGTCGGGGCAAGCCGCAGCTCGTCACAAGGCGGGGGGTCTCCCTTTAGCGGCCCGTTCGGCTCCAACAAATCGCCCCGAACATGGACGAAAATCTCGAAGGCGAAGGCAGCCGGCACCACCGAGGCCGGATAGGTGCCGACATCGCCAAGCGGGATTTCGACATCCTGCTCCTCGACCGCGGCGAGTAACTCAAGACCCCGCAAACTCACCGATTCATAGTCGGCCACAACCTCTTCGGGCGTCATCGAGCGGCGGGATTCGACGTAAAGGTCCGCTGCGCGTTCGGCGGGCATTCCGCCAGGATCGGGCAGCTTGGTCGGGTCGACAGCCAACCAGAAGCTACACGCCATGTGCGACACGAGGTCCTGCACCGACCAGCCCGGGCACCCGCTTTGCTCCGTCCACATCGCGGGCGGCATCATCGCGCACAGCGCCAAAACGTCCTCGCGGCCTACTTCAATCGCCTTCAGCGCGGAGCTCATTACGACCCACCCTTCTCTCAATAGATACATACGGTATGTTTGAAGATACACACCGTATGTATGTGAGACAAGGGCGGTCGACTGACCCTCGGCAGTGGTGGAAGACAGCAAGGCCCAGGTTGGAGGTTGGAGCGCTGGCGCGGGCCCTCCCCACCAACAACATCTTGACCACTCTCGCCGTGGGCGGCGGGCCCTACGGGGTGGTGGTCGCCTACCGCTGCGCTGTCGCAAACCGTCGGCGGTGGCGCGCCAGGGGTTGATCCTCGCTGCGGCCGGTGGACGCTCGTGCCGACTGGCCGAAAAAGACGGCGTCTGGGGCTTGTCCCGGGCTATGTCGTGCGTGGCGATCTCTTCAAACCGAAGGTCTCGCAAAACCGGCGTGGAGATCCTCTCGGGATCTACCGAGCGGCGCAAGAGGGGTCTACGCTGTGTGGCTACCGAGCGCTTGGCAGCAAATTTCATTGCGCGCCGTCGGCGCCCGCGACTGGTCGGGAGGTAGGGAAGTGGCGTATGTAACCGCAGCGCCGGAGCTGGTAGCAGTGGCGGCGGCGGATCTGGCCAGTCTGGGATCGACGATCGGTGTGGCCCAGGCGGCTGCGGCCGTGCCGACGAGCCAGATCGCGGCGGCCGCCGGTGATGAAGTGTCGGCGGCGATCGCGACGGTCTTTTCCAACCACGCCCTGCAGTTTCAGGCACTCAGCGGTCAGGCTGCGGCGTTTCATGCCCAGTTTGCGCAGACCCTCAATTCGGGTGCTGCCGCCTATGCCAGCACCGAGGCCGCCACCCATCAGCACATGCTGGCGGGCTTATGGGGCATTCCGGGGACGAACGGTGCAGCGTCGACGGCGCAGGCGTTGCAGAACCTGCCGACCGCGGCTGCCAATGCCGCCCAGGACATTCTCGGCAACACCGGCACCGGCAACATCGGCATCGGCAACACCGGCAACAACAACGTCGGCATCGGCAACAGCGGCACCGGCAACGTCGGCATCGCCAACGTCCAGCCGATCCAGGTGTTCACCCCTATCCAGCAAAACAATTTAGAGACGCAGGCTCCCAATATCGGTATGATTCAAAAAGGTTTCGGGAACCGAGGCCTCCTCAACTTCGGCAACCAAAACAGCGGCGCTGCCAACATCGGCAACGGGCTCGTCGGCTTTGGGTTGACCGGCAACAACCTGCAAGGTATCGGCATCCCAACCACAGGCATCCAGATTGCTGTTCCCCGGTAGATGGCGATCTGTTTGTGACGACCAGCCGTCCCAAAGGGAGACCTAAGGCGCGTTCAGGAGGCGGGCTCGGGTAGCCCGTCTCGTGCCATTAGCGCGACCTGCGCAGGGTGGACCAGGAGTTCTGAGCGGCCGCGTGAATGCAGAGGATCACCAGTCCCAGAAATCAATTCTCAGTGGAGCTGCCGGGAATCGAACCCGGGTCCTACGGCATTCCCTCAAGGCTTCTCCGTGCGCAGTTCGCTATGCCTCTACTCGGATCTCCCGGTCACGCGAACTAGCCGAGATGACGATCCCAGTCGCTGTTGGTGTCCCGATGAGTCCCGCGACCGAACGCATCGGTTGATCCCTCTAGCTGACGCCAGGATCCGGGTCGAGGGCTTTCCCGGTCTGACGGACTAGCTGTCGCTTAGGCAGCGAGAGCGTAGTCGCGCTGATGTGAATCGGCGCTTATATGGTTGCAACGACGCTTACGGTGGTCTCTTGCCTGCACCGGCACGCTTCCCTTGATTCGATGCGCGAAGTCGAAACCGTTCAGCCCCTCGCATCCCTCCCGATTTTCGGCAGGACACCCCATGGTACGCCGCTACCAACGACCGGCAATCGAATTAACTTCCCGCTCAGATCACAAAGTTCAAACGATCGACGATCTGGGCGCCCAGCTCTTTGTCCCCGCCAAACTCGATGTCCTGAGGTCGTGCTGGGCACATCGGGCGACCTCCGGCGAGCCGGGAGAACTGCAGCCCGTCCAGCCGAATCGTCGCCGTCGGATCCTGCCCGCCAAAGCCATCGACAACCTGAGCACGACCATCAACACTGACCCGGATGCTGCGTGCGGCTGGCCCGGTCAGCTCGAACAGGACGCGTGACCCGTCGGGCGCTTTGGCGAGCTTGCCGACGACGAAGCCCATGGTTGCCGCGACCTCGTCGAGGGAGAGTCGCGTCGCCGGCGTGTCCAGCTCCGCTTCCGACGACGGGCGGTTCAGGGCGTGGCGGATGTCCTGCTCGTGCATCCAGCAGTCGAAAATACGAATCCGCATGAACCGGCCGTAACTGTCCGGGCCCGCCGGCGTGAAACTCTGCGCGTTCCACTCGTCGTCGGAAAGGTTTTGCAGGGACACCCGACGATTGCCAGTCAACTCGCGGAACCGCTTGAGCACACTCGGGCCTGGCTCGCCGCTGAGATGGCGCACCCAGCATTCGTTCAGCACGCCGATGTCGTTGCGCACGTGCCCAAGCGCCTTGACGTCGACGTCCGGTTCGGGCTGAGCAATGCCGGAGAGGAAGGACTCGGTGCCGATGATGTGCGAGACCACGGCCTTGACGTCCCAGCCGGGCAAGGACGTCGGCGCAAGCCAGTCGTCCTCGGGCAGCCCTTCCAACAATTTGTCGATGTCGTCCCAGACGCCGAAGAGACCAACCAGCACGTCGGACTTGTCGACTTTGGTGAGCGGACGGTCAGCCATGATCGGATATTAGGCCCGTGGTGATAGCAGACGGCCGGAATCACGAGATGGCGTTGACGGCGGCCGACAAGCGCGACTTGAACGCAGCCGGAATGGGAATATATCCGTTGTCCGCCAGACCGTCCTGACCGGCGCCGATCGTGCTTTGCAGGAACGCCTTGACCGCAGTACCCACCTGCGCGTCGGAATACTTTGAACAGACGATCTCGTACGTCGCCAGCACAATCGGATAGGCGCCGGGCTGGTTTGGTCGGTAGAACGAGATCGTGTCGAGGGCAAGGTCGTTGTCCTGCTTGGTGAACCAGGCCGAGGAGATCGTCTTTCCTACCGAGTCGGCGGTGATCGCCACCGGGTCCGGACCGGCCGACGTGATGATCTTGGCCATGGCCAGCTGTTGCGCCTGGGCGAATGACCATTCGACGTAGGTAATCGACCCCTCGGCGGCTTTGACGGCAGCCGCGGCGCCGTCATTGCCCATGGCGCCCTCACCCACTCCGCCCTTGAACGCCTTTGCGGCACCCTTGCCCCAGGCGCCATTGGAAGCCGTATCCAGATACCTCTGAAAGTTGTCCGAAGTCCCAGACTCGTCGCTGCGGAACACGACACGAATGGGCTCCGCAGGCAGCGCCACACCTGCGTTCAGCGCCGCGATCGCGGGATCGTTCCACACCGTAATGCCGCCGTTGAAGATTTTGGCCGCGGTCTCACCGTCGAGGGTCAACGAAGTAAGCCCGTTGACGTTGTAGGCAATGGCGATGGGACCGAACACCGTCGGCAGGTTCCACGCCGGCGAACCACACCGTTGCTGCGCCCGGTCGTACTCGTCCTTGCTCAGCGCTGAGTCCGAGCCGCCGAAATCGGTTAGGTTGCCGATAAATTCGCTGATTCCGGCGCCGGAACCATTGGGTGTGTAATTCAGGGACTGCCCGGCGCAGGCTTGTTCGAAAGTTTTGACAAACCGAGTCATTGCGTTTGCCTGGGCCGTGGACCCGCTGGCCTTCAACGTCGGCTTGCCGCCGCAGGCGACCTTCGCCGACGACGTGCTCGTGGTTGCGTTTCCGCCGGTGGCGTTGTGGTTGTGGTCGCTGCCGCACGCCGACAACATCACTGCGCACGCGGTCGAAATCGCGAGCGCGGCTCCAAATCGGTTGTGTCTCAATTCAATTCCTTTGAACGTACAGATCAGACGATCCCGGCGGCGTGGCCGCAGCTCGCCAAATCGCTGTCGCCGTCGCAGCCATTAGGGCATATTAACGGCCACCGCTGGACATCGCCGGTTACGCATTTTGCGGGCCGAACATGAACTCCAGGTTGATCGCGGGTGGCGTCCAGTCCGCGCCAGGGCATGCCCGTCGACGCGCCGACTAGACTCGCGACTCGACGACTGTTAACCGGTCCGAAGTGAGTCTGACCGATCGGCGGGAAGGGTAGGTATGACGACCACGCACGTGCGCTCGCCCCACCCCGTGCGGCCGACATTGGCCGGCCTTGTCCTCGCGCTCGCGCTGCTCGGCGTGGCGGGAGCGGCGACCCCGAGCGCGCGCGCCGATGCGGTCGACGACAAGTTCCTGGCTGCCGCGAAGTCCAAGGGGATCAACTTCGCGTCGCCTCAAGCCGCGATCGTCGCGGGTCACGAGGTCTGCGACGAACTCGATCTCGGCAGGCAGAAGCCCGACGTCGCGTCCGAAGTGATGCAGAACAGCAACCTGGACAGCTATGCCGCGGGGTACTTCGTCGGCATCAGCGTCGCCGCCTTCTGCCCGAGGCATCTCGGCGGATAGTACGCACCAACAAGGCGCCAATCAGTTCATACCCTTGGCACGGCGACCCAGTTCGCGCACCACTTCGCGCTGCGCGTCGCGACGCGCCATGTCCTGACGCTTGTCGTGCGCTTTCTTGCCGCGCGCCAGGGCGAGCTCGACCTTGACCTTGCCTTCGGAGAAATACAGCGACATCGGTACCAGCGCGAGATTGCCGTCACGGGTCTTCCCGATCAGTGTGTCGATCTGCCGCTTGTGTAACAGCAACTTTCGGTTGCGCCGAGGCTCATGGTTTGTCCAGCTGCCGTGGTGATATTCGGGAATGTGCAGGTTGCGCAGCCAAACTTCACCATCGTCGACGGTGGCGAACGCGTCGACAAGGGAGGCATGGCCCTGTCGTAGGCTTTTCACTTCGGTGCCCAGCAACACCACCCCGGCTTCGAATACGTCCAGGATCGAATAGTCATGCCGGGCTTTGCGATTGGAGGCGATGATCTGCCTGCCGCCGCGCGCCTTGTCTGCCGTCACAGCTAGCGCCGAACGTAGATGCGGAGCGTGCCGTACGCCGTCAATCCAGCCATCACCACGCCCAGCAGGAAAAGAATCGGAGAGATATAGAGAATGTCCGCGTAGTCGACCTTGGCGATCAAATTGGCTTGGTAGAACTGGTTTAGCGCACTCTCCAGAAACATCGCCCGCACCAAAATCAGGCCCACGATGGCGATGACGACACCGACGGTGGCCGCCAGCATCGCTTCAACCAGGAACGGCAGTTGCGTGTACCAGCGGCTGGCGCCGACCAGCCGCATGATGCCGATCTCCGTGCGCCGCGTATAAGCCGCGACTTGGACCATGTTGGCAATCAACAGGATTGCCCCGACGGCCTGAACCACAGCGATGGCGAACGCGACGTTGCTGAGCCCATCGAGCACGGCGAACAGCCGGTCGATCAAGTCCTTCTGGTTGAGCACGGAGAGCACCCCGGGCTGACCCTGCATCGCGGCGTCAAAGTCCTTGTGCTGCTCGGGGTTATCCAGCTTGACAATGAAAGATGCTGGGAACGAATCCTTTCCGGCAACGTCCTTGTACTGCGGGAACTTTCGGATTGCGTCATCGTAGGCCTGCGCACGGTTGAGGAACCGCAGCGCTTTGAAGTCTGGGCGCGCCTCGATCTTGTCTCGCAGCGCCTTGCACGGGTCGGCGGAACACGTCGGGTCGTTGGCGGAGACGTCGTCGGTGAGGAAGACCTGGGTTTCGACACGGTCGAGGTAGATGGCTCGGGAGTTGTCGGCCAATCGGACCACCAGCAGACCGCCACCGAACAAACCGATCGAGATCGCGGTGGTCAGGATCATCGCGATGGTCATGGTGACGTTGCGACGAAGCCCGGTCAGGACCTCATTGAACAGAAAACCGAAGCGCACTTAGCGATCCATTCCGTAAACGCCGCGCTGTTCGTCCCTGATGAGCCTGCCCAGCGACAGCTCGACGACGCGCTGGCGCATCGAGTCGACGATGTGGTGGTCGTGTGTCGCCATCAGCACCGTGGTTCCGGTGCGGTTGATCCGCTCTAACAAATCCATGATGTCCCTACTGGTGTCAGGGTCGAGGTTGCCGGTGGGCTCGTCGGCCAGCAGCACCAGCGGCCGGTTGACAAACGCGCGGGCGATCGCGACCCGTTGCTGCTCCCCGCCGGAAAGCTCGTCCGGCAGCCGGTTGGCTTTACCGGACAGGCCGACCGTCTCCAGCACCTCGGGCACCACCCGGTTGATCTGATCGGTCCTCTTGCCGATGACCTCCAGCGCGAAGGCGACGTTTTCGAACACGGTCTTTTGCTGCAGCAGCCGAAAGTCCTGGAAAACGCAACCGATCACCTGCCGCAGACTCGGGACGTGACGGCCGCGCAGCTTGTTGACGTGGAACTTCGAGACCCGGACGTCCCCGCTCGTGGGTGACTCGGCAGCCAGCAGCAGGCGCATGAAGGTGGATTTTCCCGACCCCGACGGGCCGATCAGGAAGACGAACTCACCCTTGTCGATCTTGACGTTGACGTCGTCCAGCGCCGGCCGCGCCGACGACTTGTACTGCTTGGTGACATGGTCCAGGGTGATCATCACGGCACGCCAGTGTAGCTGTGTATTTCGCCGACCCGCGACGATCAGCTCGCCGGTGGCGCCGAAGTCGGCACCGGACCGGGCCCCGGTTGGGGTGGCTGCGACGGCCCCGAACCCGGGGCACCGGGGGTTGTGGTGGGCGTACAGAAGGGCGGAACGCAGGGCAGCGTCGGCAGGACGAACGGGGGCGGAGCCGTAGTCGTCGGCGTCGGTGAAGGCGGTGGTGTCGTCGCCGTGGTCGTCGGAGTGGGCTTGGGCGTGGAAGCGTCGGGCGGTTGCTGCACACGGCTGCGCGGCACCCACGTGTAGTTGGGATCGGGCACAAACCCGGGCGGGACCACCTGGGCGGGCGGCGGTTCGTTGTGGGTCGGCTCGGGCCGGTAGGTGGCGTAGAGCCACCAAACACCCATGAATGCGATGATCAACGCCAGCGTCGACGTGCGTACACGACCGCCGAATAGGTGGCTCGGCCAGCGTCGTCGCCGCTCGTTTTTGGTGTCTGCGAGCGTGGTTATGTGCGGGTCGATGCTCACCGTCGCTGCACCGCGCTCTCGGCCTCGTCCTCCTCGTCAGCTGCCAAGGACGTCTGGGCCGCGGGCACCGCGGGATCCTCGACGAGTCCAATGGTCGCGTCGGCCGCCGTCACGATGCCGGCACGCGCCAGCGCACGAATAACGAGCACACGCAGCTGTCGGCCGGCCTCGAACTGCTTGCCGGGCAGCGTGCGGGCCACCAGGCGCAGGGTGACGGTGTCAACTTCGATGCTTTCCACGCCCATCACGGTGGGGGCGTCCAGCAGCAACGGCCCCAGCGCCTGATCGTCGCGCGCATGCTCGCACTCCTGGTGCAACACGTCGTTGACCATGTTCAGGTCGGCGGCAGTTGAGACCGGGATATCCACGACCGCGCGCGCCCAGTCCTTTGACAGGTTGATCGTTTTCACGACCTGGCCGTTGGGAATGGTGAACAGTTCACCATCCGGGGAGCGCAGTCTGGTCACGCGCAACGTCACGTTTTCCACGGTGCCGCGGGCCTCAGCGGCGATTCCCGATACCGTCAACGAAACCAGGTCACCGAACCCGTACTGCTTCTCGACGATCACGAAGAAGCCGGAGAGCAGGTCCTTGACCAGCTGCTGGGCTCCGAAACCGAGTGCCGCACCCAGCACCGTGGCCGGCGCTATCAGTCCACCCACCGAAAACTGCAGGACATTGGCGACCTGCAGAACTACGACGATCGCAATGATCACGATGGACACCCAGGAGATCACCGACGCCACTGCTTGCCGGTGCTTGGTTGCCTCCGACTGGACCAGGACGTCGCCTTCGCCGTAGGCGAGTCGCCGGGTCACCCGCTGTGCGACCCAGCTGACGAAGCGGGCCGCCAGGACCGCCGCGATCAGCAGCATGACGATCCGCAGACCCTTGGCGATGATCCATTCGCCGATCTGGCCACGCCAAAAGTCGTGCCAGTGCCCGGCTCCGGCCATGGCGATAAAGTGTGTGTTAATCGTCATCTTTTCGGTTGCGCCACCGGATTCCCGCTTCTAGGAACCCGTCGATGTCTCCGTCCAGAACGGCCGCCGGATTGCCGACTTCGTACTCGGTGCGCAGATCTTTGACCATCTGGTACGGATGCAGTACATAGGAGCGCATCTGGTTTCCCCAGGAGCTGCCGCCGTCCCCCTTTAATGCGTCCAGCTCAGCACGTTCTTCTAAACGCTTGCGCTCCAACAACTTTGCTTGCAGAACCCGCATTGCCGCGACTTTGTTTTGCAATTGCGACTTTTCGTTCTGACAGGTGACCACGATACCGGTCGGGATGTGGGTAAGTCGAACCGCCGAGTCTGTGGTGTTCACCGACTGGCCGCCCGGCCCGCTGGAGCGGTACACGTCAACGCGCAAATCGCCCTCCGGAATGTCGATGTGATCTGTGGTCTCCACCACAGGAAGCACCTCGACTTCGGCGAACGACGTCTGCCGTCGGCTCTGGTTGTCGAACGGACTGATCCGGACCAGCCGGTGGGTGCCCTGTTCGACGGACAACGTGCCGTAGGCAAACGGCGCGTGCACCGCGAACGTGGCGCTTTTGATCCCGGCCTCCTCGGCGTAGGACGTGTCGAACACCTCGACCGCGTACTTGTGTTGCTCGGCCCAGCGGATATACATCCGCATCAGCATCTCGGCCCAGTCGGCGGCGTCCACGCCGCCCGCGCCGGAACGGATGGTGACCAGCGCCTCACGCTCGTCGTATTCGCCGGACAGCAGGGTGCGCACCTCGGCGGCCTCGATGTCGGAGTGCAGCGCCTTGAGTTCGGCGTCGGCCTCGGCCAGAGCCTCGGCTTCGTCCTCCTCGGCCGCCAGCTCGTAGAGCACCGGCAGGTCGTCGAGGCGCCGCCGCAGGTCCTCGACCCGGCGCAGCTCCCCTTGCGTGTGCGACAACTCGCTGGTCACCCGCTGGGCGTTGGCCTGGTCGTCCCACAGTTTCGGGTCGGAGGCCTGCTGTTCGAGCTTCTCGATGCGGCTCCGCAGTCCGTCGATGTCGAGCACCCGCTCCACCGTGGTCAGGGTGGAGTCAAGTGCGGCGATGTCGGCTTGACGGTCGGGTTCCACGCTCGACCACGTTACCGGCGGTTGCCGGTGGGTGGCTCCGGGATGCCCGGCATCAGCGTTTAGCATCGAGCAAGCAGCAGGTGAACCGGCGACCGCCACGCGACAGCCCTTTGCTGGCACCCGGCACGAACAGAAGGGCCCAGGTATGCGTCCGTATCACGTTGCCATCGTCGGCTCAGGGCCGTCGGGATTCTTCGCCGCGGCGTCATTGCTCAAGGCGGCCGACGGTACCGACGAGATCGACGTGATGGTCGACATGCTGGAGATGCTGCCGACGCCGTGGGGCCTGGTGCGCTCCGGAGTCGCGCCCGATCACCCCAAGATCAAGTCGATCAGCAAACAATTCGAAAAGACCGCCGAAGACCCGCGCTTCCGGTTCTTCGGCAACGTGGCGGTGGGCGAGCACATCGCGGCCCCCGAACTCGCCGAGCAGTACGACGCGGTGATCTACGCCGTCGGCACGCAGTCCGATCGCGCGCTGGGCATTCCCGGCGAGGATCTGCACGGCAGCATCTCCGCCGTCGATTTCGTGGGCTGGTACAACGCGCACCCGCACTTCGAGGAGAAGACACCGAACTTGTCGGGCGCCCGCGCGATCGTCGTGGGTAATGGAAATGTCGCAATCGACGTGGCGCGCATTCTGGTCACCGATCCCGAGGTGCTGGGGCTCACCGACATCGCCGATCATGCGCTGGAGTGCCTGCGTCCGTGCGGGGTCGAGGAAGTGGTGATAGTTGGCCGCCGCGGCCCGCTGCAGGCGGCCTTCACTCCGCTGGAGCTGCGCGAGCTGGGTGAGCTCGAGGGCGTCGACGTGATCGTGGATCCGGCGGAGCTGGAGGGCATCACCGACGACGACGCGGCCGCCGCCGGCAAGACCACCAAGACGAACATCAAGGTGCTGCGCGACTACGCGCAACGCGAACCGCGTCCCGGACACCGCCGAATTGTGTTGCGGTTCATGACTTCCCCGATCGAGATCAAGGGCGACGGCAAAGTGGAGCACATCGTGCTCGGCCGCAACGAGTTGGTCAGCGACGACAATGGATGGGTGTCGGCCAAGGACACCGGAGAGCGGGAGGAACTGCCGGCCCAACTGGTCGTGAGATCGGTCGGCTACCGCGGTGTGCCCACCCCGGGGCTGCCGTTCGACGACAAACGCGGGACGATCCCGCACACCGGGGGCCGGGTGGAGGGCAGCCGCAACGAATACGTCGTGGGGTGGATCAAGCGCGGGCCGACCGGTGTGATCGGTACCAACAAGAAGGACTCGCAGGACACCGTCGACACGGTCATCACCGACCTGACTGGCGCGACCGACCTAGCCGATTTCGGGGAGGACCACGCCCGCGAGCTGGCCGACTGGCTGGCCTCCCGCCAGCCGAAACTGGTCACCTCAGCGCATTGGGGAATCATCGACGAGTTCGAGCGCACGGCCGGTGAACCGCACGGGCGCCCGCGCGTGAAACTGCCCAACATCACTGAGCTGCTGCGCATCGGACACGCCTGATCACGGGTCCAATAACACCCCGGGGTTGAGAACCCCCGCCGGATCAAGCGCGGACTTCGCGGCGCGCAGCGCCACCACGAACGGATCGGGACGCTGCCGGTCATACCAGGGCCGGTGGTCGCGCCCGACCGCATGGTGGTGCGTGATGCTGCCGCCCGCGGCGCTCAGCGCCTCCGACACGGCGACCTTGATCTCGTCCCACTGCGCGTCGAGAGAGCCCCAGCGCCCGCCCGCATAGATGCCGTAATACGGGGCAGGGCCGTCGGGATAGACGTGGGTGAACCGGCACGTCACCACCCCGGCGCCGGAGACCTTCTCGATCGCGGTCCTGGCGGCGGCGATCACCGCGGCGTGCAGGGCGTCGAATCTGTCCCAGGTGCAGGCGGTTTCGAAGGTCTCGGCGATGACGCCGCGGCGGGCCAGCGCGTCACGCTGGTACGGCATCCTTAGGAACGTTGAGCGCCAACTTGCGGCGGGATCGTTTTCCGCTGCCCCGCTGGGTGATTCGCGAGCACGCCGCGCGGTCAGGACGCCGCCGTGTTCGGCCGCGATCTGCACGGCCCGGTCCAGCCACGGATCCACCGGGTGGTCGGCGGATTCGAAAGCCAGCACCAGCAGGCCGCCACCGACCGCGCTACCGGCATTCAGGAATGCCTCGGCGGGGTCCAGCAGCCGGCAATTCGCCGGATAAAGACCGGCCTGCGCGATCGTTCGGGTCGCGGTGACCGCGGCGGCCCAATCGTCGAACTCCACCGACGCGGTGACCTGCCACCGCGGGCGGTCCTGCACTCGCACCCAGGCTTCGGTGATGACGCCCAGGATTCCCTCGGAGCCCAGAAACAGCCGGTCCGGGGACGGCCCGGCACCCGAGCCCGGCAGCCGCCGCGACTCGCTGATCCCGGCCGGCGTGACCACCCGTAGCGCTTCCGTCAGGTCGTCGATATGGGTGTAGAGCGTGGCGAAGTGCCCACCGGCTCGGGTGGCCAACCATCCGCCGAGGGTGGAGAACCCGAAAGACTGGGGGAAATGCCGCAGCGTCAGATCGTGTGCGCGCAGCTGATCCTCGATCGAGGGCCCGAGCGCGCCCGCCTGGATGCGAGCGGCGCGGCTGACGCTGTCGATCTCGAGCACCGCACCCATGGCGGTCGTATCCATCGTGACCGCGGGACCGTCGAACCGCGGCTCCACTCCGCCGGTCACCGAGCTGCCGCCGCCATAGGGGACCACCGAGATGCCTTGGCGCACACACCAATCCAGCACGTCGATGATGTCCTGCTCGGTTCGCGGCCGCACGATCAGATCGGGGACGTGGTCGAGCCGGCCCTGCAGGTTGCGGGCGACGTCACGAAATGCCTTGCCGCGCGCGTGCCCAGCACGGTCAGTAGGGTCGGTCGAGCACAGCGCGGACAGCGACGCCGGCGGTGCGATCCGCGGCTTCATGGGCCCGGCCGGCCCGAGCGCCGACGGGTCCGGTGGCGGATGATCGCTCAGGTCATGCCCGGGTAGTAGCGCAGCGGCCCGTGACACCAGTTGGGCGGTCTCACGCTCGGAGAGCGCATCTTCGACGGTGCCCCAACCCCACCACGACCGCATACCGGGCGTTAGCGCTTCATGACGATGCCAACCGCACCGACAACCAGCAGCACGATGGCCGCGAAGATCGCCCACCCAGCCCCGACGAGCCACCAGACGACACCCAACGCGATGAACGCCGGTGATAGCGCGAATAGCACTATGCCGGGATTCTGCTTGATCACCTCGAGGGCGCTGCGAGCCCTCATCGGATCGATTTCCTTGCCTGCCATGCGTTTCTCCTATCGAAGCTCAAAGTCCCTGCGACGCGGGACTACCCGGCGGCCGGATCGGGCGGCGCGAACTTCCAGTTGTCCGGATTCTTCGGGGAATATACGACGGGCATCACCTGACCCGGGGTCGGCCACTGGTCGATGTCGACGGCCATGCGCTGATACACGGCGTGCTCGCTGACGGTGGGGCCGTTGATCACTCCGGCGATGGTGACGAACTGCTGACCGATCGCGTCGGGACGCGGGCTGACGCCCGTCACCAGCAGCGTGCCGCTCGCCAGCTCGCCACGTGGGCCGCGCGGGATGAACCGCGGGGCGAGGAAGGTCAACAGGATCGCGATCAGCAGGATCAGCACACCGAATTCCCACATGAACCCCATGGTAGGGACGTGATAGGACTGCGTCATGAGTCAGGACGATCTGACGTTTGCGCTGACGCTGGCCGACCGGGCGGACCGCGTGACTCGTGCCCGGTTCGGCGCGCTGGATCTGCGCATCGAGACCAAACCGGACCTGACCCCGGTGACCGACGCCGACCGAGCCGTCGAATCCGACCTGCGCGACGCGCTCGGGCAGCACCGGCCCGGCGACACCGTCCTCGGCGAGGAATTCGGCGGGACAACCACACTCAGCGGACGGCAGTGGATCATCGACCCGATCGACGGCACCAAGAACTTCGTCCGCGGGGTGCCGGTGTGGGCGAGCCTGATCGCGCTCCTCGACGACGGCGTCCCGACGGTGGGTGTAGTGAGCGCGCCCGCGCTGCAGCGCCGGTGGTGGGCGGCACGCGGTCGGGGCGCCTTCGCGGCGGTCAGCGGCGCCGCCCCACGCCGGTTGTCGGTGTCCTCGGTGGCGGCTCTGGATGCGGCGAGCCTGTCGTTCTCCAGCCTGTCCGGGTGGGCGGATCGTGGCTTGCGCGACCGCTTCATCGACCTGACCGACGCCGTGTGGCGCGTGCGCGCGTTCGGCGACTTTCTGTCCTACTGCCTGCTGGCCGAGGGGGCCGTCGACATCGCCGCCGAGCCGGAGGTGTCGGTGTGGGACCTGGCGCCCCTCGACATCCTCGTACGCGAAGCGGGCGGGCTGTTCACCAGCCTTGACGGCACTCCCGGCCCGCATGGTGGGAGCGCGGTGGCGACCAACGGACCCTTGCATGAACGGGTGCTGAGCACGCTGGGCAACGTGTGAACTACTTAACAGGTAGGTTCTATCTTACTCCGGAGTAAGATACGGTTATCCGCATCGCCCCCACAACAGAGGCTGCTGCCATGACCAACACTCTTCCTGCTGCCAAATCCGACGCCTCCCGCCCGAACCGGCCAAAAAGCAAAAGCCGCCAGACCGCGGTCGGGATGCAGCCGCACAAGCGGACCGGGATCGACGTCGCGCTGGGCCTGCTCACGCCGATCGTCGGCCAGGAATTCCTCGACAAGTACCATCTGCGCGATCCGCTCAACCGCGGCCTGCGCTACGGCGTGAACAAGATGTTCTCCACCGCCGGCGCGACGAGCCGTCAGTTCAAACGGGTGCAGAACCTGGGCGGCTCGCCGACCCGGCTGAAGTCCAGCGGTCGGGACTACTTCGACCTGACGCCCGACGACGACCAGAAGATTATCGTCGAGACCGTCAACGAGTTCGCCCAGGAGATACTGCGGCCCGCGGCACACGACGCCGATGAAGCGGCGACGTATCCAACCGACCTGATCGCCAAGGCCGCCGAACTGGGCATCACCGCGATCAACATCCCCGAGGACTTCGACGGCATCGCCGAGAACCGCTCGAGCGTCACCAACGTGCTGGTGGCCGAGGCACTGGCGTACGGCGACATGGGGTTGGCGCTGCCGATTCTGGCCCCCGGGGGCGTAGCCTCCGCACTCACTCATTGGGGCAGCGCCGAGCAACAGGCGACCTACCTGAAGGAGTTCGCCGGTGAGCACGTCCCGCAGGCCTGCGTGGCGATCGCCGAACCACAGCCGCTGTTCGACCCCACCCGGCTGAAGACCACCGCCGTGCGCACCCCGTCCGGATATCGCCTCGACGGGGTGAAGTCCCTGGTTCCTGCCGCGGCCAATGCCGAACTGTTCATCGTCGGCGCACAGCTGAATGGCAAGCCGGCGTTGTTCATCGTCGAGTCGTCCGCCGCAGGCCTGACCGTCAAACCGGACCCGAGCATGGGGATTCGCGCCGCGGCCCTGGGCCATGTCGAGCTCAACGAGGTGTCGGTGCCGCTGAGCGCCCTGCTGGGCGAAGACCAAGCGTCGAATGACGATTACTCCGAGGCGCTGGCGCTGGCCCGATTGGGCTGGGCGGCGCTGGCCGTCGGCACCTCACACGCGGTGCTGGACTACGCCGTCCCCTACGTGAAAGAACGCCAGGCCTTCGGTGAGCCGATCGCCCACCGCCAAGCGGTGGCGTTCATGTGCGCCAACATCGCCATCGAGCTCGACGGCCTGCGGCTGATCACCTGGCGCGGGGCGTCCCGCGCCGAACAAGGGCTCCCGTTCGCCAGGGAGGCGGCGCTGGCCAAGCGGCTCGGCTCCGACAAGGGCATGCAGATCGGCCTGGACGGCGTGCAACTGCTCGGCGGCCACGGCTTCACCAAGGAGCACCCGGTCGAACGCTGGTACCGCGACCTGCGGGCCATCGGGGTCGCCGAGGGTGTCGTAGTCATCTGAGTCGTTATCCAGGTTCCGAGCGAAAGATCAATCATGGCAATCAATCTCGAGTTACCGCGCAAACTCCAAACCGTCGTCGTCAAAACCCATCAGGGCGCCGCCGAGATGATGCGGCCGATCGCGCGCAAATACGATCTGAAGGAACACGCCTACCCGGTCGAACTAGACACCCTGATCAGTCTGTTCGAGGGAGCGGCCGAATCGTTCGCCTTCGCCGGCGCCGACGCGCTTCGCGACGAGGACGAGAGAGACAAGAACCACAACGGCGCCAACATGGCCGCGCTGCTGCAGACTTTGGAG
>Ga0213876_10001178_pt1 | contig 16529 bp, 17 predicted proteins | sample BarmaccomBMRX_R9_FD_160113 | JGI IMG/M metagenome (GOLD analysis project Ga0213876, IMG submission 160113) | Root-associated microbial communities from Barbacenia macrantha in rupestrian grasslands, the National Park of Serra do Cipo, Brazil - RX_R9 | ecosystem: Host-associated > Plants > Roots... | reverse complement strand
GTCGTCGGAGTCCTGGCCGGGCATGCGCACCACGCTATCGCGACGGCTTTTGGTGGAGTCCTCTGTTACGCCGCGCCGGCGACGGCGTATACCGTCGATCCACTCCTGCTGGAGCAGCGCACACTGCGCGGCGTGGAGGGTTCCGGATTTGGGCTGGTGCGAATCTTCGAGGGGCAGATGGTCTCGCTCACGGTCGCGCTGCCGAGCGAGGGTCGCCAGACCTATCATCACGAACTGGACGACAGGGTGTTGAACCGACTGATCGGAGAGTCGGTGGTCGCCGCGTGATCATTCTCACCACGCGGCGCGTGCTGCCGATTGAAGGCACCTTCAACTTCCGCGACCTGGGCGGCTATCCGACAACGGACGGCCGCCAGACCCGCTGGCGGATGATGTACCGCTCGGATTCGCTTCACCGAGTGACGGCGTTGGTCGAGCTCGAGCTGCGCAGCATGGTTGACTTGCGGTATCCGAAGGAGTGTGCGCAGGACCCGTGCGCCTCGCTTACCGGCGTGGCGTATCACGCGCTGCCTCTGTTCGAGGATCCGCAGCGCGCCACTGATGGCACTGTCCCCGAGTTGGATGCAATTTATCGCGTAATTGTGGACACACGCCAGCCGCAACTGGTCCGCGTTCTCGATACGCTTGCATCAGCAGATGCACTACCGGCGGTGGTGTTTTGCACAGCTGGGAAGGACCGCACAGGAGTAGTCGTCGCCCTGCTGCTCGGCCTGTTGGGAGTTGAACGGTCGGCGATTGTTGCCGACTATGCCGTCAGCGCATCGCTGCTTGCGGATTCGCCACTTGGTGACAGGGTGCGCGCAAGCATCACCGCGCGCGGCCTGGACCCGGTGTTAGCCGACCGATTACTCGTCTCACCACCCGACCACATGGAGCGACTGCTGAGCTATGTCGACGAAACCTATGGCGGCGTCGAAGCCCTGGCCATTCGGGCGGGGTTGGCTCCGCAGCGCATTGAGGATCTCCGCACCGCGCTCCTGGAATAAACAAGTAGAACCGTACCTCTACCTTGCTCCCGCGGTGCTGTTGACGGCAGTGTGGGTGTACTGGCCGATGCTGCGCACGCTGCAACTGTCGTTCTACGAGTGGAACCTCCTCCCAACCCGCGACCCCGTGTGGCTTGGCCTCAGCAACTACGCGCAGCTCTTGCGTCAACCGGAGGTGTCACGCGCAGTCCTCAATTCGGCGCTGTACATTGTTGGCCTGGTGCCATTTACGATCTGCATTCCGGTCGTGCTGGCATTAGCCCTCGGTCGTGTGCGCGCGCCAGCCGAGCGCGTTTACCGCGCCCTCATGTTCCTGCCAGTACTCATGGCGCCAGTCGTTTCGGCGATCGTGTGGCGCTGGATCATGAATCCGAACGCGGGCATTCTCAACGCACTGCTGCAATCAGTCGGAATTGGCCCCGTCGACTGGTTCCGAACGCCAAATGTCGCCCTCTGGGCAATTACGGTGATCACCGGCTGGAAGCTACTCGGCTTCAGCACGCTGATTGTTTGGGCTGGGCTCACAAACATCAATCGTGAATACCTCGAAGCCGCCGTGATCGATGGCGCGACCAGCTGGCAGCGTCTACGTTTTGTGATCGCGCCGCTGCTGTCGCCGACGCTGGTGTTCATGCTGCTATTGACCGTGCTGCTGTCGGGGCAATTGACATTTCCGATCATCAATGCGCTCACGCAGGGTGGTCCGCGTGACACAACGACGAATATCTACTACCTGCTGTGGCAGTTCGGCTTTGAATCGTTCAACGTTGGCTTGAGCTCGGCGGCCGGCGTCTTGTTCTTCGGGGGATTTCTCATTCTCGCCGTCGGACTGATGCGATTGGTCGACAGGTTGTCATTTCACGATGCTTGACCGCGCACGCGTTGCTTCTCACGCAATGTTGGTTGCGGTGTGCCTGGCCACGGTGCTGCCATTCTGGTGGATGCTCAGCACGTCGTTGAAATCTGCGAACGTGGTCTTCGACCTGAGTCCATTACCGACGGCGCCAACATTTGAGAACTACGTCCAGATGTGGCGTGCCATTCCGATGGCGTCGATGCTGGTGAACACGTTCCTCAACGCCGGCCTGTTGATGGTCGGACAGGTCATCGTCGCAACGATGGCCGCCTATGCGTTTGCGCGCTGGCGTTTTCGCGGCGACAACCTGCTGCTGGTTCTGTTTGTGGGTACCTGGCTCGTGCCGTTTCAGGTCACGATGCTGCCCAATTACGTGCTGCTGTCACGCTTGGGTTGGCTCGATACGCTGGCGGCGCTGGTGGTGCCGCACCTGGGCAGTGCCTTCGCGGTCATCATGCTGCGCCAGTTCATGAAGAGCTTCCCACTGGAGCTGGTGGAAGCCGCACGATTGGATGGCGCTGGTAGCTGGGCCATCCTGTGGCGCATGATGGTGCCGAACCTACGTGCGCCGCTGGCGACCCTGGCAATTCTGTCCTTTATTTCCACATGGAACGAATACTTCTGGCCGCTGCTGGTGACGTCCCGACCAGACCGTACCGTCGTCCAGGTGGGCTTGCAAATGTTCCTTTCATCCGACGGCGAGCAGTGGGGTCCGCTGATGGCGGCGGCCACCGTGGCGACGGTGCCTGTGCTCCTGGTCTATGTGCTATTCCAACGTCAGGTGGTGGAGGCCTTCGTCCGCTCAGGCCTGCGGTGAGCCCTCGAAACGTTGGATGACCCTCCAGACTTTCTCGGGCGTGAGCGGCATATCCAGCGGCGTCGCCACGGGATCGAGCCCGAGTGGCGCAAGGGCATCGAGCACCGCGTTCACCACTGCGGGTGGCGCAGAGACGCAGCCGGATTCGCCCACGCCCTTCGCGCCCAGCGGGTTCGCGGGGGATGGCGTACACACCAGGTCCAGCTCCCAGTCGGGCAGCATGTCGGCCGTCGGTACGGCGTACTCCAGCAATGAGCCTGTAAGAAGTTGACCGTCGTCGCCAAAAACGATGCGCTCGTATAGCGCCTCCGCCACACCCTGCGCCAGTCCACCAGAGACCTGACCGTCGACGATGAGCGGATTGACGACGGTGCCGCAGTCGTCAACCGCAACCAGTCGCTCAATGCGGACCTTGCCCGTTTCGCGATCGATTCGAACGACGGCGATAGTGGCGCCAAACGGCACCGCGTCAGCTTCGGCGGCGAAGTTGTCGTCGTTGCGCAATCCACCTGGTCCGGCAGCCGCGGCGATTTGCGCAAGACTGATCCGCCGGTCGGGGACGCCCACCACCTGGACGCCACCATCCACGTATTCGACGTCCTCTATCGAGACCTCAAGGAGTCCCGCGGCAACTCGCAGCGCCTCTTGTTTGATGCCTTCGGCAGAAGATGCCAGCGCGCTGCCGCCGACGACCAGGCTGCGACTGCCACCCGTCCCGCCGCCGGTCGGAGTTTCATCGGTATCCCCGTGCAGCACGCGCACCGAGTCGAACGCAACACCAAGTGTGCTCGCGACAACTTGCGCGAAACTCGTTTCGTGCCCCTGCCCGTGCGAGGACGAGCCGGTGCGCGCGATGATGTGGCCGTCGGGCTGAACTTCGATGCTCCCGAATTCCTGCCCCTGGCCGCTCACCTCGATAGTGGTTGCGAGACCAATACCGACCAGGGGAATCGGCTGACCAACCTGTTGGGCATGTTCACGCAGTTCGCGTTGTTTTGCGCGGAGACTGGTATACCCCACAACTTCGAGGGCATGTGAGAGGGCGCGCTCGTAATCGCCACTGTCGTAGATCGAGCCGGCACCGTTGGTAAACGGAAAGTCGGCGGGTCGCACGAAATTGCGCCGACGGACCTCCACCGGATCCAGGCCAAGCTGTCGACCGACCTCTTCGATCGTTCGCTCGGCGATGAAGCCCGCCTCCGGACGACCTGCGCCGCGATACGGTCCGGTTGGACCGGTCGTCGTCAGCACACCGAGACCTTCCGCGAAGTACACGGGGATACGATATGCGCCACTTGCGTAATCCACCACGCGCATCGGCGGCGTCGCGACCGGGTGCAACTGCGTACCGCCGACGTTGTGAATGCATCGAACGCGAAGCGCAGTGACCTGGCCATCGTTTGTAAAGCCAGCATCCACGAGGTTCACCTGGTCGCGACCTTGCAGCGTGAATGCGAGGTCTTCGCTCCGGGTGGAGACCCAACGGACTGGGCGATCGAGCTGCATTGCCAGGAGCACCGCCGCGAGCTCGTCCGGATAAAGGCTGGATTTCGAGCCGAATGCTCCACCAACGTCGGGTGCAATCACCCGGATGCTCGACTCCGGTCGACCCAACACCGCACTCAGCGCATTGCGGGTGAGAAACGGCGACTGGGTGGACCGCCACACCGTCAACCGGTCGTTCTGGCGATTATAAACGGCGGCAATTGCGCGCGGCTCCATCGGCACCTGGGCAAGCCGACTATGCTGAATGCGCAGGTGGATCTTTCGCTCGGCACGCTGCACGGCCTCGTTCACCGACGCGATGTTGCCCCGTTTCACCGAGTACACCACGTTGGTACCGAAGTCCGGATTGAGCAGCGGCGCATCTTCTTCGAGCGCGCGTTCGGCGCTGGTAATTGGTTCGAGCGGCTCGTACTCCACCTCGATCAGGTCGGCCGCATCACGCGCCAGACGTCGATTGCCGGCAACCACCGCGGCGACCGGGTAGCCAACCATGGTCAAGACCTCGTGCGCGAGGGCAGGCAGCGGCGGGACATGGTGTTGCTCGACACCGCGCGCCCGGCTCGGCATCCGCGGCAGGTCCTTGACGTCGGCGCCGGTCCAGACGGCCAGCACGCCTGGCGCGTGCCTTGCGGCCTCAATGTTGATGGCCGCGATCCGCGCGTGCGAATGGGCCGAGCGCACGAACGCGACGTCCGCCACGTTCTCGAGCTTCAAGTCCTCGACATACTGCCCTTCGCCGCGCAGCAAGCGCGGGTCTTCCACACGCTTGCGATGGACGCCGATTTCGGAACCAACTTCGGTGCGAGTGATGCTCATAGTCCGTCATCCCACGATACCGGACTGCCTGCCCGCCGATCCGCTGATGCGCGGCGACGCAGGTATCCTGTAGGTCGTGTCTGTGGGACTTGAGCGCAAGGCAGGCGTTGAGGCCGCGGCGTTCGATGTGGCAGATGCCTTTGCGGCCAACGAGTTGTTCTGGCGCAATGGCTGGACCGACGGCCTGCCGATCGTGCCGCCAACTCCCGACCTGGTGGCCCAATTCCTCGAAGTGGTTCGCCTCGAAGCTGATGCCGTGGTGGCGACCGAGCCGGTACGCCAGCGCCGCATCACCGCTGGCAAACTGGCCATCAATGCGGTCATGGCTGGCTGCCTGCCAGGCTATATGCCGTTGCTCACCGCGACAGTGCAGGCGCTGTGCGCCCCCGAGTACAGCTTGCATGGAGCTTCGGCGAGCACTGGTGGCAGCGCGCCGCTCATCATCGTCAACGGTCCGGTTCGCCAACAGCTGGGGATGGAGCCGCTGCACAGCGCATTCGCCACCGTGAATCGCGCAAACGCCACAATCGGTCGCGCGATCCATTTGCTGCTGTTGAATGTGCTCGGCAGCATCCCCGGCCAGATGGATCGCTCCACGCTGGGCCACGCCGGCAAGCTGACGTTCTGCCTCGCCGAGGACGAGGAAGATAACCCGTGGACTCCGCTGGCGCAGGAACGCGGTGTTCGGTCTGGACTGTCCGCCGTGACGGTCATGGCGGCGGAGTCGCCGCACCAGGTGTTGAACGAATGGACGCAGGATCCCCGCGAATTGCTGGAGACTCTGGCCGCGGCAATGCGCGCCAACATGCTGACCTATTCCATCTGGGCTGGCAATTACGCGATGGTGATTCCGCGCCAACCGCGTGAGGTGCTGACCAACGCCGGCTGGAGTAAGAACGATATCCGCGACTACATTTTTGAGTCCGCACGAGTAAAGCGCGGCCAGTGGCGCGACGTCGGCAAGGCCGCGATCGCAATGCGCGGCGATGAGGAGCGCGTATATACCGCGCTGCGCAGTCCGGAGGATCTGCTGGTCGTTGCCGCGGGCGGTCCGGCTGGAGGATTCTCGGCAATCGTTCCGCCCTGGTACGGTAACAAGTCACTGGCTGTCACGAAAGAGATTGCAGATGAGTATCACAGTCCTGAACCCCACCAGTAGCAGCGAGTCACAACCACTCCAGATGGCACGTCGCCTCGAGTCACTCGAAGGTCGCGTGGTGGGCGTGCTCGATAACCACAAGATGAATGCGGAGCGCATCTTCTTCCGCGTGGAGCGTAGCCTGCGCGAGCGTTACGGTGTGCGCGAAGTACTCTGGCGTCGCAAGCACAACTTCAGCGCGCCGGCTCCGGCTGCTCTCATCGCGGAGCTGGCTGCTTGCGACGCCATTATCACCGGTGTAGGCGATTGAGGGAGCTGTTCGTCGTGCAGTGTGCACGACGCCATCTCGGCTGAGCGCCTCGGCATTCCCGCCGTCGGCGTCATGACGGACCGTTTCCTGCCAACTGCAAGATCGATGGCGGCAACCCTGGGCTTACCGAGCTATCCGGTGGCGTGCATCGCGCACCCTATCAGCGACAACACCGAAGCCGAGCTCCAGATCAAGGCGGACCAGGTTGTCGACCAAGTGGTGCGGTTGCTGCTGCGGGGGTGACGGCCTCGTCCGAGTCCCTGGACTTGCCGCGCGTCTGGGGCTAGCGGGCGGCGAGCCGAAGCGCAGCTGAGGCTACGACTGGCGCGACGTACACCAGCGGGTAGGGAATATGCGAGTACCAGCGCGCACGCACCACAGTGATGACGGCGCCCGCGAAGTAGATCATCAGGCCTATCTCGGCGAGCAGGCCGATGGTCGGAACGAACAAGCCGACCAGCAGGCCAACGGCGCCAGCCGTTTTCGCCACGCCCAGCCACGGCCACCACACACGTGCGACGCCGTAGTCGTTCAATGCTTTCACCACCCAGTTCGCGCGGAAGAGCACAGCAGCGGCTGAATAGCCGACGAAGGCGGCCGCCACAATAGTGACGATGGTGTACGCGAGAGACATCTGAGGTCCTCCTTTTCGTTCGACGAATCGGTCGTCGAAGAGAGGACACATGCCAAGCCCCCGATGTGACAGCGCTACACACTGTGGGAGAAGAGTCCGGACCAGTCCTTGGATAGACCTCAAAGTAGTTGGAGAAGAATCAGGACGAGTCTCTGATAGACCTCAAAATACGTTGAACTTGCGTCACTGGCATCTGGTACAAGTTGGGTACTGCAACAATGCCAAAGCTCATCGGAAAGTCGCTGTTGCGTCGCGAGGATCGACCGCTGCTCACGGGCAAGGGCCAGTACGCGGGTGACGTCAACCTGCCGGGCATGCTGCATGTGGCGGTGGTGCGGTCGGTCTACCCGCATGCGCGGATCAACCAGGTTGATCTGGCGGCTGCCCGCTCGATCGAGGGCGTGGTCGGCGCCTTTGCCCTGAGCGATCTACCCGAGATCAGCAGCACGCTCAACGATCCCGCGCCCCCGGGCATGCAGCCCGAGCCACGACCCGTGCTGGCCAGCACGAAAGCGCACTACGTTGGCGAGCCCATCGCGGTCGTCGCGGCTCAAGACGCGGCCACAGCTCGCGACGCGGCGGATGCGGTCGAGGTGGACTACGTGCCCCTCGACGGAGTTGGCAACGTCGAGACCGCGCTGCAACCAAACGCGGCAGCCCTGCATGAGGAGCTCGGGAGTAACGTCGCTGGCCAGGTAGAGCGCAATTTCGGCGATATCGATGCCGCGTTCGCGTCAAGCGAAGCGGTGGTGGTGCGAAGCGACTTCCGCTTCGGTCGCGTGATTGGCGGATACATGGAGCCGCGGGCGGTCGCCGCAACTGTCGATCCGGAATCCGGTCGACTCACGCTGTGGACCTCCACCCAGTGGGTCTATGGTGTGCGTGACCGCATCGCCTCCATTCTTGGTGTGGACAAGAGCAAGATCCACGTCGTGGCTCCAGACGTGGGCGGGGCCTTCGGCGCCAAGGGGCAGGTTTATCCGGAGGAGATTCTGCTTGCGGCACTCGCGCTGCGTCTGCGGCGTCCAGTGCGCTGGGTCGCGACGCGCACGGAAGATACCCAGGCCACCGGCCAATCCCATGGCGATACCGCCCATGCGGAGCTCGCGGCGAGTCGCGACGGAAAGTTGCTCGGGCTACGTGTACAGCTCCGCCACGACGTTGGTGCCTACGGTGGGCCGGGCTTGGGGCAGAGCGACAACATTCTCAGCCACGTCGTCAGCGCGTACCGCCTGCCTGCGCTGAAAGCAATCTCCACCCTCGTCTATACCGACACGGTGCCGACCGGCTTCATCCGCGGCGGAGGTCGCGAGATCGGTAACTTCATCATCGAGCGGATGATGGATTTGCTCGCGCGCGAGCTGCAGTTGGATCCGGCGGAGTTCCGCGCGCGCAACCTGATACGTGCATCAGACATGCCGCACGACACCGGCTTCAAGCGCATGGGGGGTCGCGCCGTGGTGTACGACGGCGGCGACTACGCACAACTGTTGGATCGCGCGCTGGAGGCCGTTGGGTATGCGGAGGCTCGCAAGCGCCAGGTGGACGGCGAGCGCATTGGCATCGGCGTGGCCTGTTGCGTCGAATCGGCTGGCATTCAGCAGCCTGAGCCGGCCACCATTCGCATTCAACCGGACGGTCAGGTGCACGCGTATCTCGGATCTACGCCTGGAGGACAGGGCCATCGCACCACGTTTGCACAGGTGGTGGCGGAACACCTGGACTGGCCGGTGGAAAAGGTCCAGGTGTTCGTCGGCGATAGCGATAATGTCGCGGCATCTGCCAATACCGCTGGGAGTCGGTCGGCATTGGAGGTGGGCAACGCGGCGGCGGCCGTCGCTCGTTCGGCGCGACAGTTGCTCTTGGAGCGAGCGCAGACGGCCCTGGAGGCACACCCGCAAGACATCACTGTCGGTCCGACTGGGGCGGAGGTGCGCGGCGCGCCAGACCACCAGGTGGACCTTCCAAAGTTGCTGGGTGAGTCGTTCGAGGCGCAGGAGACGTTCCAGAGCTCGGGCGCCTATACCGGAGCCTGCCATGCGGTGGTACTCCAGGTGGATCCTGAAACGGCGACAGTGGAAGTGCTGCGCTACGCCGTTGCGCACGACTGCGGCCAGGCCATCAATCCGCTGCTGGTGAACGGACAGCTCCAGGGTGGGCTCGTGCACGGTATGGGCTATGCGCTCATGGAGCAGGCGGTCTATCTGCCCGATGGAACGTTTGCAACTTCAAACTTCGCGGATTACACCCTGCCTGGCCGCGGCATTCCCATGTCACTCCAACCACGTCTGGTGGAGGTTCACTCGGAGTTGATCGGCAACAACCCGGAGGGCTTCAAAGGTGTCGGTGAGACCGGTACCATCGCCGCGCCCGCCGCCGTCGCCGGCGCGCTAGAAGACGCCATCCGCCGCCTCGGTTCCAACGTCGTCCTCACCGAAATCCCACTCACCCCAACCAAGTTGTTCAACGCACTCAACGGGGTGGCGGCAAGCGTGTTATGACCTGCCCATTCTGCGATGCTGACAAGCCCGAGCTGATTTCGCTCTTCGGCTCACAGCTGCTCATGAGCCAGTATCGATGCACGCGCTGCGGCTCCTACTTCGAGGGCTTGCGCAGCGACCGCGGCGATCCTCGCGGAGGTACCCTCCCCGCCACCAGTTCAACTGATTCTGCGAATGAACCCTAACCGCCTTCAAAGGAGACTTCCACAGCAATGGTCTTGCCAATGAACACCGAGGCGGTCACGCTGCTGCGCATCAAGAGCGGCAAGCTGGTGGAGGGCCTCGAGCACATGTCGCCGATGTACCTGGAGGGCATCAAACGCATCCTGACCGTTTCGGCCGACACCGAATTGATCAGTGCGCCAGCCTATTTTCGCGCCGCACAGGACGCACCCAGCCTGAACGCGTTTGGCACCGCGATCAGCATCGTCCAGGACGAGCTCGCCCACGCGCACATCGCCTATCGGCTGCTGGAGGACCTCGGGGTGGACAAGGACTGGCTGATCTATCAGCGGTCGGCCCGCGAATGGAAGTACCCCTACGCCTTCGACGTCCCGCTGGACACCTGGCACGAGTTGGTAGTGGCCAACGCGTTTTACGACCAGGCTGGCTACGAGCTGCTCTCGGACGTGTACCACTCGACCACCTTTGGCCCGTGGAAGCGTGCGCTGGCCAAAGTGGATAAGGAGGAGACGTTCCATCTGCGGCACGGCCAGCAATGGATCCGGCGGCTCGCGCCCGATCCCGTCGAGCGCGAAAAGCTGCAGCGGGCGGCGGACTGGATGTTCATGCTAACCGTGGAGTGGTTCGGCTTGCCCGACCGTGAAAAGCGTCACAGCGAGCAGTTGGACTACGGCTTCAAGGGTCGTACGAACGACGGTTTGCGCCAGGCCTGGATGGCCAAGGTGGTGCCATTTTGCGACGAGATGGGCCTGCGCGTACCCGCCCACCTCGATGCGGAAACCAGTCAATACGTCATCGACGTACCGTTCCCCGCGCGTTTCGACGCCTCTGAAAAACGGTGGCTTTTCGAAGAGGGCCAGATCGGCTGGGACGAGGTGCTCGAGCGCTGGAAAGCGCGTGGTCCAATGAACGCCGAATACGTCGGCACGCTGCAACGCGGCTGGAGCGCGCCCACCGCGTGACCGATCCCTCCGCAGGACCGAACGTGCCGGGGAACCAGGGCGTGGTCGCTCGACTATGGGACGCCCTCGGAGAGGTGGAGGACCCGGAGATTCCCGTGTCGGTAGTCGATATGGGCCTGATCGTCTCGATCGACTATGACCCACAGCGCAACGCGGCAAGGCTCAAGATCACCTATACGGCGATGGGCTGCCCTGCGATGGACATGATCCAGGACGACATCCGCGCGCGCCTGCTCCGCGAAGACGGAGTCGACCAGGTCGACATCGAAGTCGTGTGGGATCCGGTCTGGACCGCAAGCCGCCTGAGCCAGCTGGGACGAGGTCGAATGCGCGAGCTCGGGCTGGGGGTATGAACCAGCGCCGAGTCTGGCTGGTGTTTGCGCGGCGCCGTTACGAGGAGCCGCTGTACCAGGTCGGCACGGTCACGGCCGAGGATCCCGAGATGGCGCGGCTCTTCGCCCAGAGCATTTACGACGAACACCCCTGGATCGAGATGGTGGTGACTCCGCGCGATCAGACCCAGACTGTCATCGCGGCATGAGTGAAGGCCTGTTCGAGACCGCCACGGACCGCGAGTCGATGGAGCGCGCTGCCGCGGCGGCCGCACCGGTGGCGACTGACCGGGCCGACCTGGCGATGGTCCACACGCTGGCGCCCGCCTTGCGCGAGCCGATGTTCGCGCTGCTCAGCTCACTCGCCGACAACAAATACGTGCTGGGTCGTCGATACGCGGAGTGGTGCACCGGTGCGCCGATGCTCGAATCGGCGGTTGCCGCGGCGGCTATGGCGCAAGACGAGCTCGGCCACGCCCGCTCCTTCTATCCGCTCCTGCGGGGCTTTCCCGGTGGCCGAGATCTCCCGCAGATGGAGGAAAAAGGCTGGCAACAGCGCCCAACTTCCGCGGTGCGGTGTCTTGACCGCCCCTTTGCAGGATGGCCAGAGTTCGTGGCCGCGAACCTCGTCGTGGACACGGCGCTGACCGTGCTCCTGGGAGCCGCCACTGAGTCGCCCTACGAGCCCCTGCGCCAGCGCGCGCGTAAGATCCAGCAAGAGGAGACCGGCCACTGGGTGCACGCCACCGGCTGGTTGCGCCGCCTCGGCCGCCAGGTGGAGCCCGCGCTGCCCCAGATGTGGGACGACGCCTTCACCTGGTTCGGCCGGCCTGACGACCCAGTCCTCGAGCCCCTGTCAACAGGTGGAGTTCTGTCCGAAGCACCTGAGCAGTTGCGCACCTCACTGCGGGCGCGCCTCGAGCGCGTCCTGGACGCCGCGCACTTGGCCCAACCCCTGCTCGCGCGCGAGCTGCCCTGGCATCGCTGGGCTCCCGCCGCCCGCCGCCTCCGCTAACCTCACAGCCAACATGCTGCTGCTGCCGCCCCTGGTTCTCAGCATCGGTGTCGCAGCAGCAGGTGGTTGGCTCTATCTGCGCCGGGCGCCGCGCCGCGCGCTCGACGTCCCCAACGCGCGTAGTTCGCACACCCGGCCAACGCTCCGCGGCGGCGGACTCGTGATCGTTCTCGGCTTCGTGGCAGGTCTCGTCGTGTGGCTGCTCGACGGCGGCATCCTCTCGCCGCGCGCTCTGGGCTGGCTCGCCGGTGCCCTCCTGGTGGCCGCGGTCTCTTTCGTCGACGACCTTCGCCCACTGCCGGCGCTGCCGCGCCTGATCGTGCACATCGTCGGCGCGCTCGTACTGACGGTGGCAGGCGTTCAAGAGCGAGATCCAGGCTTGCTGCTCGCATCGGTCGCGGCATTCACATACGTGGTCGTTCTGACCAACGTCTACAACTTCATGGACGGCATCGACGGTCTCGCCGCTGCGCAGGCCATCATTGCTGGAATAGCCGTGGCGATTGCTGGCGCGGTCACAGGCAACGGGCTGGTGACGGCCGGCGGTAGCCTCCTGGCTGGTTCGGCACTGGGCTTTGGCCCATACAACCTGCCCCCCGCGCGCATGTTTATGGGCGACGTGGGCAGCACGTTCCTCGGCTTCAGCTTCGCCGGGTTGATGCTCCTCGCGAATATCGGGGTCGGTGGCAACCGCCTGCCGATCGAGTTCGGCCTCGTGCTGTTTGCGCCGTTCGTGTTCGACAGCCTGGTCACCCTGTCCCGCCGTGTGGTTCGCGGAGAGCGTTGGTACATGGCTCATCGTTCGCACTACTACCAGCGGCTCGTCAGTTGTGGCCTGTCGCATGGGCAGGTCACCAGCCTGTACGCTGGCCTGGGCGTGGTTGCGGCGGCGGCGGCGCTGGCCGTGCTCTTCGCCATGGAGCCACTTCGAGAGGTGCTGGCGGTTGTTGCCTACGCGCCAATGCTCGGCGTGGTCGCGCTGGTCTACCGCCTCGAACACCCGCAGCAACCGAATCAGGGGTCGCACGTTGTCACTCAAGGACAGAGCTGAAAATTGACTACGCTTTGCGTCCTTGGGCTGGGCTACATCGGTCTGCCGACCGCGTGCATGTTCGCCCTCGCGGGTCACGAGGTGATTGGTGTTGATCCAAGCCCGCGGGTGCAGGCCGCGCTTCGAGCCGGCCGCGCTTCGCTCGATGAACCGGAGTTGCAAACCCTGGTCAGTCGGGCGCTCCATTCGGGTCGACTCCACGTAACGACGCGCCCCGAACCAGCGGACGCATTCGTCATCGCCGTTCCGACTCCGATCCAGCCTGACACGAAAGCCGCGGACCTTAGCTATGTCGAGCGAGCCGCGCGAGACGTGGTACCGCTGCTACACCCTGGCAACCTGGTCGTCCTCGAATCGACCGTGCCGCCCGGCACCACGCGTGATGTGCTGGCTCCGATCCTGGCGGGTTCAGGCCTCCAGCCGGGTCGCGACATTCACCTCGCACACTGCCCCGAGCGAGTCCTGCCGGGTCGCATCCTCGTAGAACTGGAGCGGAACGATCGACTTACCGGCGGCCTTACGCCTGAGTGCGCCGAACAGGCCGCGGAACTGTACGCCTCCTTCGTGAAAGGTGCGATCGTCCGCACCGATGCCACCACCGCCGAACTCGCCAAGGTGATGGAAAACACTTTCCGCGACGTCAACGTGGCGTTAGCCAACGAGTTTGCGCTGATCGCCGAGCGAATTGGCGTCGACGTCTGGGAGGCGATCGGTCTGGCCAATCACCATCCGCGGGTAAACGTGCTCACGCCCGGGCCTGGCGTTGGCGGTCACTGCATCGCGGTCGACCCGTGGTTCCTGGTTAACGCCGCTCCCGAGGTTGCTGCGCTCATCCGCACTGCGCGGTCGGTCAACGACGGCATGCCCGCCCACGTGATCGACCTTCTCCTTAGGCTGGCGCCTCCGCCCGGTCCGGTGGCGTTGCTGGGTGTGACCTATAAGGCAGAGGTCGACGACATTCGCGAGAGCCCCGCTCTTCATGTCGCGGAGCTCGCCGCGGAGCGAGGCTACGACGTCCGCCTGTGCGATCCGCATGTGCGACCCGAGACGCCCGGCCTGCCAGCGCCGCTTCTGCCACTGGCGCGTGCTCTGCGTGATGTCGAGGCCGTGGCGGTGCTCGTCGATCATCGCACGTTCCGCGAGCTTGACCCTGCCATGGTGGCTGGCCTCGTCAGGCAGCGGCGCGTGCTGGATGCGCGCAACGTGCTGGACCGCGATGCCTGGCGCCAAAATGGTTTCGAAGTCTCGGTTCTGGGCGCGTCCGCTCTACGAGTGCCCACCAGTGCGTAATCGGCCACTGCGCTTCAGCCCCGCCCCCTGGCAGCTCGCCGCCCTGGACGCCGTCGCCGGCGCCGCCGCCGTCACCCTGGCGACGCTGCTTCGCTTCGCTGACGAGGGAACCGTCCCACCGACGTACGCCGAGCGGCTGCTGCCCTGGGTAGCCATCGCCGGCGTGGTCCAGGTCCTTACCGGCGAATTGATGACTCGCCTCCGGCGACCGCAGTCGAGTTTCGCGCATCGACCGGTGGCGCCGTTTCTCATTGCAACGCTGGCGTGCCTGGTCGTCGTGACGGTGCTGAATGACGTTATGTTTCGCGAGCCGCTGTGGCACCTGCCACACTTCGTGGCAATCGTGTGGCCACTGCTGGCGTCCGCCGCCAGCGCGGCCTTGCGCCTGGCCGCCGCGCGCTCGATCGAGGTCGAGGAGCTCCTTACGCGCCCCGTCGTCCGTCTCGACGTAGAAACCTGCAGTGCAGCCCTGGGTGGCAAGCGCATCCTGATCACCGGCGCGGCGGGGTCGATTGGCGCCGAGCTGGCTCGCCAGGTGCTGGCGGTCGAACCTGCCGATGTGCTGGCGGTGGATACCAACGAGACCGGGCTCTACGAACTGCAAGGCGATACGCCGGGTGTCCGCACCTGCATCGCGGACGTGGCCGACGCGCGACGAATGCGCGAGCTGTTCCTGCGCGAGCGACCCCAGGTCATCTTCCACGCCGCGGCGTATAAGCACGTGCCATTGGTGGAAGCCAACCCCGACCAGGGCTTCGCCATCAACGTCCTGGGCACCCTCGCCGTGTGCGAAGCGGCGGTCGCGGCCGGAGCAGAGCGGGTGGTTGTGATTTCCACGGACAAGGCCGTCAACCCCTCCAGCTTCATGGGACTGACAAAACGCGTAGCCGAGCTGATGGTTGTCGCGCTGAGTCAGAGTGCGCCCTCGGGCACCATTCTTTCGGCGGTGCGTTTTGGCAATGTGCTGGGAAGTCGTGGCAGCGTGGTGCCCACCCTGCTGCGACAGATCGAGGCCGGCGGCCCGATAACGATTACCCATCCCGAGGCGCAGCGCTACTTCATGACGGTCGCCGAGGCGGCCAGCCTGGTGCTGCTTTCGGCGGCCGACGGGTCGCCCGGCGGACTCTTCGTCCTGGACATGGGCGATGAGGTGCGCATCGAAGAGCTTGCGCAGCGATTGGTCCGATTGAAGGGCCTGCGCCCTGGCCGCGACGTACGCGTGCAGTACACCGGCTTGCGACCCGGCGAGAAATTGCGCGAGGAGCTGCACGCGGCGGACGAACGCCTCGCTGCCACCGATCGCGGTTCGGTGTGGAGAGTCGTCCCTGAATACTTTGTGGACGGTCGAGCGTTGCTGGAGGGTGTGCGCGAGTTGGACGCACGCCGACAGGCCACCCGCGTGGACGTCCCCGAGTATCCAGGTTTACTTCGTGACCTCATCGCCCGAGTGACCGGCAAGCATGCGCGCGTTCAGCCTAAGGCGCCAGGATGAGGTGCAAGTCGCCAAACTCATGCCAGAGGTATTGGTGCGCCAGCGCCGCCGCGTACGTGCGCTCGAGATGGCTCCTGCCACAGATTGCCTCCAGCATCGCGAGGTGTGTGGCCTTCGGCTCGTGAAAGCCGGTCAGCAGACTATTCACCACGCGGACTCCACGCTCGGGTGTAATCACCAGCTCCGTCCAGGCGTGTGTGGCGATCACGTCGCCTGAAGCGTCGTCAAACGCGGATTCCAGCGCGCGCACAACGGTCGTACCGACCGCGATGATCCGTCGTCCGTCACGTCTTGCCTCGCGAACCGCGCGAGCAGTGAGCTCCGGTACCCAGAATTCCTCGGCGTACGGTCGCTCGTGCGTTTCGAGACTCGCGACACCAGTGTGTAATGTCAGGGTGACAAAGCCGATGCCGCGATGCGCTAATTCTGCCAGAACATCCGGCGAAAATGCGCGTCCGGCTGACGGCATTTCGGCGGAACCTGACGGTCCGGCGTATACCGTCTGGTACATCTCAAGTGGCCACTGGCCGCGTACGTAGCTGTAGCTGATGGGTCGTCCGTAGCGCTGCATCAAGCTGTTGACATCGGTGGAAAAGTGCGCCACCCACAAACGCTGCGAATCCAGATACGGCACAAGCAGCCGAATCGTCGCAAGACC
>Ga0213876_10001177_pt1 | contig 16533 bp, 9 predicted proteins | sample BarmaccomBMRX_R9_FD_160113 | JGI IMG/M metagenome (GOLD analysis project Ga0213876, IMG submission 160113) | Root-associated microbial communities from Barbacenia macrantha in rupestrian grasslands, the National Park of Serra do Cipo, Brazil - RX_R9 | ecosystem: Host-associated > Plants > Roots... | reverse complement strand
AGCGTATGCCCGCCGTGCCTGTTCTCTCGCATCGCGGGCGACTTCTAGCACGGCGCGAGGTGGGTAGCAACTGAAAGTCTTGCACCGAAGGTGCATAGTTTTGCACTAGCGCGTCTGAGACAATAAACCCGGGCCTTAGAGCCACAGCCGTTCTCTATTTCGTCGTTATCACTATGGTCGGTGTGTGTTGGGTGGTGGCCCGCGCCACGTCTCCCTGGGTGAGACCTACTTGGCCGGACGTTAGACGCAAGCCTTGGAAGATGACGGAGGCGGCGGGAGGAGTCCTCTTCGACCTCAACGGCAACGGCACACGCGACCGCTTCTCCTGGACTGCCGCCGGCTCGGACGATGCTTGGCTCGTGCTCGACCGTAACAATAATGGCAAGGTTGACGCTGGCAGGGAGATGTTCGGCAACTACACGACGCAGCCGGATTCCGCTAACCCGAATGGCTTCCTGGCTCTTGCCGAGTACGACAAGCCGGGTGCCGGGGGGAATGGCGACGGCGTAATAGACGAGCAGGATGCTATCTTCCCCTCCTTATGGCTATGGCAGGACACCAACCATAACGGCATCTCAGAACCGGGTGAGTTACACACGCTTCGGGAACTTGGCCTCAAATCCATCAGCCTCTCTTACAAGGAGTCGAAGCGCACAGATCAATACGGGAACCAGTTCCGCTACCGGGCGAAGGTGGACGACGCGAAGGGCGCGAAGGCCGGGCGCTGGGCCTGGGACGTGTTCCTCGTCCCGGGTCAACAGTAGTCGATAGCCGGCCTTAACAAGTAAGCTGCGCCGTGAAGCGGTCGCCCGGTAAGCCTCATGCCGGGCGACCGCTTCTTTACGCCAGACCCCGGTGCGCTTGAAGCTCACGTACACGTACAAGTTTTCTGTATTCACACGCTCATTAGGCTCGTAAATACTGGCGCATGCCGTACCACCGGCGCCGCGGCCGCGCAAGAGAATTCTCGCCGCCGTAAATTTTTCCGGCGCGATGTATTTCCGCCCCCGCCGCGCGCTCTGTTCCGCCGGTGAGGTTATTCGGGCGCCGACAGCGCGGCGCCCTTGATAAGGGGTTCGGCTTCAGGCTTCTTGCCTCCCTGCCGCCGCCACCTACGGCACAAGGGCTTTCATCACTTTCGCGGAAGGGCGCCGCCCTTCGACCCAAGGAGAAACATCATGTTCCCGACTCGTCCCCTCGCAGGGCTCTCCCTGCGCGTACCCGGACTGCGCCGCGCGGCGCTCCCGCTCTTCGCACTCGCCTTCGCCCTGCTCGCCTCTTTGAGCGCGCGGGCGCAGACAGCCACGGTCTTCGGCTCGCTCTCCAACTTCGACGTGGTCAACAACACGGAGCACGAGGCGCACGGCTTCGAGATCGAGCTGGAAGGCTTGCAGCCGGGCGACGTGCCCTACTCCTTCGGCGCCACGCGCTACGGGCAGGCGCGGGTCATCCCGACCGCGACCGGCGTCGCCGTCCGCTGGGAGAGCGCCTACGACCCCGGCCTCGGGCAGTTCACGCAGACGACCATCGCGCACGCCGCCGGCACCCCTTTCGCGGGCATGTGTTATTCGTGGAACGGGGCGGGCTACGCCGGGAGCGGCTGCGAGCACTTCGGCGTCTCGCTGGCGAAGAACGCCTTGAAGACGACCTACCGCTGGCTCGTCGAAGACGCGAACGCGCCCGGCACGCTCGTGCCCTTCGACCCGCCGGTCGCCATCCCCGGCCCCGTCTACATCGTCACGCCGCCGGCGCAGGTGGGCGAGGTGCCCGTGCTCGAAGCCGAGATCGAGGCGCCCGAAGCGCCCGAAGGCCCCGAGCTTTACGGCGACGCGCAGTGGGTCAAGGTCTTCAAGACCGAGCTTCAGCGCGAGGTGAATCTGGACGAGCTGATGAGCGACAACGCCGTCGTCCCGCAGGACGCTTCGAAGGTCGAGGTCGCGTGGGAAATCCTTCAGGCCGACCCGCCGTCGAACAGCAACGGCAGGCAGAACCGCGGCCGCCGCGGCAACTCCGGCCCGCTCGCCGCGGGTACGCGCGCCGTCGTCCGCCGCTACGAGATTTACCAGTACACGGGCGCTTACGACCCCGTCACGCACGAGGCTTTGTGCGCCGACGGCCTGTGCAACGCGCCGGCCGAGGGCGAGGTCGGCGACTACGTCGGGGCGCAGATGGCAGCGGCCAACGTCGGCGTGCCTTCGGTGACGGTCGGCATCGCGGGCGGCGGCAAGGTCGCCTCGGCCGACCGCTTGATTAGCTGCGGCTCGAAGTGCGGGGCCTCTTACGAGGCGAACACGCAGGTGACTCTGACGGCGAGCGCCAACTCGGGCTCGGTCTTCACGGGCTGGACGGGTGCGTGCGCCGGGCAGCAGGCCACCTGCACCCTGAGCGTCAACGAGGCGCTGAACACCACGGCCAACTTCGCGCCGCTCTTCAACCTCGTGGTGAAGACGGCCGGGTCGGGCTCGGTGTCGAGCACGCCGGCGGCCATCGACTGCGGCAGGCTCTGCTCGGCCAAGGTCGCGTCGGGGACGCGCCTGACGCTGACGGCCGCGCCCGCCGCGGGGCAGAAGTTCACCGGCTGGTCGGGCTCCTGCGCGGGGACGCTGCTGACGTGCACCGTCAACGTCAACAAGGACACGCAGGTGCAGGCGAACTTCAAGTGAGCGGTAAGCAGTAAGCAGTAAGCAGAAGGCGGCCGCGGGGCGTTAAGCTTCGCGGCCGCCTTCTTGTCTCGAAAGAATAATCAAAACGTAACCCGGCGCGCGGGCGCCGGGTTTAAAGTGGAGCGTTTGCTTTTCGAGGCGTTCGTCCTCTTCTCTCTCTCCGCGAACACGTCTTTCAACTTACAGATGGAGTTTGACAATGAGCATTGATGTGACCCGAGCTTTGCGTTTACTGACGGCGGCCTTCGGCCTGACGCTGGCGATGCTGCTGGCGCCGGCCGCCTTCGGGCAGGCGGCCGCCCCTTCTTCGAACAACCGAAGTCTGACGCAGGTCAACACGCGCCCCGTCCCCGTCGGCGCCAAGGTCAAGTTCCGCGGCGTCATCGTCCGCCGCGACGGGGACACCTTCATCGTCCGCGACGCGAGCCGCACCGACACGCAGGTGCTCCTGACCGACGAGACGAGCATCAAGTCGAAGGGCGGGTTCCTGAGGGGCGGCAAAAGTTACGCCGTGACGGACATCCTGACCGGCCTCATCGTCGAGGTCGAGGGGCGCGGCGACCGGCAGGGGCAGCTCGTCGCCGACAAGATCAGGTTCAACGACTCGGACATGCGCGCCGCCATCACGACCGAGACGCGCGTCGGCCCGGTCGAAGAGAATCAGTTGAGACTGTCGGGCCAGATCGACGAGCTGAGCGCGGTCGCCGACGAGGCGCGGCGCGAGGCGGCCACCGCGCAGGAGACGGCCAACTCGGCCCACGAGCGCATCTCCTCGCTCGACGACTACGACGTGCAGGATGAGACGGTCGTCAACTTCGCGCTCAACAGTGCCGTGCTCTCTCCGGAGGCGCGCCGGCAGCTCGACGACCTCGCGGCGAAGGTGAACGCCGCGCGCGGGTTCGCCATCGAGGTCTCGGGGCACGCCGACGCGACGGGCAGCGCGGCGCGCAACTTCCAGCTCAGCCAGCGGCGCGCCGAGGCGGTCGTGCAGTACCTCGCCGTCAACCACCACATCCCGATGCGCCGCTTCATCTCGCCGATGGGCTACGGCAAGACCGAGGCCGTCGCCGACAACTCGACCGCCGCCGGCCGCGCGCAGAACCGCCGCGTCGAGGTCAAGGTGCTCATCAACCGCGGCATGTCCCGGCCCGTCAACACCGCGCGCAACCCTTGAAGAATTTGAAAGTTCAAATTTGAAATTTGAAATTTGAACTTAAAAGAAAGGCCGGGCGGACGCGAGTCTCTTAGTGTCCGCCCGGCCTTTTTGTATTCAATACCGCTAGACGCGCGCGCCTTCGGGAGTTAGGATGTGCGGCACGTTCGTCCCAACGCCTACCCGCCCGAAGGAAAACGAAGATGAGAAATTTCTTGAAAGCGACGTTCGCTCTCCTGCTGCTGGTCTCCGCCGCGACGGCGCAGATGTGGACGCCGGAGCTGCAAATCAAAGTCAGGGCCGTCGGCACGCCGCGCGTCTCGCCCGACGGCAGGCGTGTCGTCTACACGGTGAGCGACGCCGTGACGACCGCAGACCGCAGCGAGTACGTCTCGCAGGTCTGGATGGCTACGTCCGACGGCAGAGAGAACGTCCAGCTCACCTTCGCCGACAAGTCCTCGACCAACCCGCGCTGGTCGCCCGACGGTAACTGGATCGCCTTCACCTCCACGCGCAAGGAGAACAAGAACAACCTCTACCTGCTGCGCGCCACGGGCGGCGAGGCCGAGCCCCTGACGGACTTGAAGGGGAGCGTCGCCGACTTCGAGTGGTCGCCCGACGGCCGCTCCATCGCCTACACGTCGGCCGACCCGAAGACCGAGGAGGAGGAGAAGAACGACAAGGCGAAGAACGATTTTCGCTGGGTGGACGAGAACGTCAAGATGGCTCGGCTCTACGTCATTCCGATTCAGAAAGACTCGGCGGGCAAGCGCGAGCCGCGGAAGTTGACCTCCGAGAACTACAACGTCGGCGAGTTCGACTGGTCGCCCGACGGCTCCCGCATCGCCTTCAGCCACTCGAAGACGCCCCTGGCGAACGACTGGACGACCTCGGACGTGTCGGTCGTCGAGGTCGCGACCGGCAAGGTCACGGTCTTCGCCAACACGCCGGCCGCCGAGAACGCGCCGCTCTACTCGCCCGACGGCAAGTGGGTCGCCGTCTCCGTCAGCGACAACCCGCCGCGCTGGGCGCAGAGCGGCACCATTGAAATCTTCTCAGCTGCGGGCGGCCAGCCGAAGACTCTCGCCGCCTCCTTCGACGGCCAGCCGGACGTCGCGGGCTGGTCTGCGGACGGCCGCCGCATCTACTTCAGCGAGGCGAAGGGGACGGGGACGCAGCTCTACGCCTTCGACGTCGCGGCCGACCGCATCGAAGAGATCAAGACGACGCCCGCCGTCTACACCGCCATCGACCTCAACCGCGCGGGGACGGCCTTCGCCTTCGTCCGCCAGACGCCGGAGTCGCCGCAGGAGGCCTTCGTCGCCGCGGCCTCGGACTTCGCGCCCGCGCAGGTCAGCCGCGCCAACGCCGACCTACGGCTTCCGCCCGTCGGCAAGACCGAGGTCGTCCGCTGGAAGTCAACCGACGGGAAAGAGATTGAAGGCTTGTTGACCTACCCCGTCGGCTACCAGGCGGGGCGCAGAGTCCCGCTCATCCTCAACATCCACGGCGGCCCGGCCGGCGTCTTCCAGCAGACCTTCGTCGGCGGGCGCGGCGTCTACCCGATTGCGACCTTCGCCGCGCGCGGCTACGCCGTCCTGCGCCCGAACCCGCGCGGGTCGAGCGGCTACGGCCTTGAGTTCCGCCGCGCCAACGTCAAGGACTGGGGCGGCGCGGACTTTCAAGACCTGATGACGGGCGTGGACAAGGTGATCGAGATGGGCGTCGCCGACCCCGAGCGTTTGGGCGTGATGGGGTGGAGCTACGGCGGGTTCATGACGACCTGGATCGTCACGCAGACGAAGCGCTTCAAGGCGGCCTCGGCTGGCGCGCCCGTGACCAACCTGATGAGCTTCACGGGCACGGCCGACATCCCCGCCTTCATCCCCGACTACTTCGGCGGGCAGTTCTGGGAGGCGTCCGACCTTTACCAGAAGCACTCGCCGATGTTCAACGTCAAAGGCGTGACGACGCCGACGCTCATCGAGCACGGCGACGCCGACATCCGCGTGCCCATCTCGCAGAGCCTGGAGTTCTACCACGCGCTCAAGGCGCAGGGCGTCCCCACGCGCATGCTCGTCCTCCCCCGCCAGCCCCACGGCCCCACCGAGCCCAAAATGCAACTGGCCGCCATGCAGGCCAACCTCGACTGGTTCGACAAGTACCTCGGCGGGACGGAGAGCAGTAGGCAGTAGGCAGTAGGCAGTTAAAAGGCAAGACAGCAGCGAGCACGGTTGAGCCCCGGAGGGGCGACATGTTTATAGCTCAGGGCGTTTATTAATTCCCAAGCTCCGTTAGGAGCGGCATGTACCTGTCCGCTCCCGTCTCGCCTTAACTGCCTGCTGCCATCTGCCTACTGCCTACTGCTCTTCGGGCGTGCGTTCGAGTTCGAGTTCCATTTGGAGGCGTCGGAAGGAGTCGCGGGCTTCGGCGAGGAGTTGGCGGCCGCGCTCGGGGTCGCCGTGGGCGAGTTCGTGGCGCGCCCAGTCGCGGAGCGTGCGCGCGCGCTCGGCCTCCATCTGGATGCGCGCGAAGATCGAGAGGCTTTGGGAGAAGCAGGAGGCCGGGTCGCGCGTCTCGCCGCCGACCTCGATTGCAGACTCGGAGTTCGAGGCGACGAGGCCGAGCACGCGCCAGGCTTCGGCGAGGTGCTCGTGGTTCTCGATCTCGCGGCCGAGTTCGAGCGCGCGCAGCGCCGCCCCTTTCGCCTCGGCCAGACTCCCGCGCCCGAGCAGCGCCTCGGCCAGGAAGCGGTAGTTCTCCGAGAGCCCGACGTAGCCGGCGGCGGTCGCCAGCTCAATCGTCTGGCGCAAGTCCGACTCGGCCTCTTCGTGCTCGCCGAGGCCGTTGCGCGCGGCGCCGAGGTTCGAGAGGTAGAGAATCTCGCCGTTGCGGTTGCCGATCTCGCGCGCGATCTGGAGCGCCTCGCTGTAGCGCGCGAAGGCCGCCGCGTAGTCGCCGCGCAGCCGCGCCGTCTCGCCCAAGCTATTGAGCAGGTTCCCGACGTAGCGGCGATCGCCCAGCTCCCTGTAGATGTCGAGCGAGAGCGACTTGAACTCCTCGGCCTGCTGAAACTGGCCGAGCATGTGGTAGGCCATCCCCAGAGACTTCAGGCACTCGGCGCGCACGCGGCGCCCCTCGTCGCCGAGCTTGTCCACGAGCGAGAGCGCGCGGTCGGCCAGCATCATCGCCGCGCGCGCGTCGCCGAGCCGCGAGCAGACCTGGCTCTGCAAGTTGAGCGCGCGCGCCAGCTCGACGCCCGCGGCGGGGCCGGTGACGCCGGCCGCGCGCGCCAGCATCTCGGCGCGCTGCGTGCTCTCGAAGCAGGTGCGGTTGTCGCCCTGGCTGCTCTGCACGAGCGCGATCTCGTTCCAAGCGCGCGCCTGCGCGGGCGCCGACTGCAAAGCCTCGGCCGCGGCGCGCATCTCCCGGTACGCCTCGACCGCCTCGGAGTAGCGCGCCTGCACGCGCAGGACTTCGCCCAGACCCTCGAACCACTCCATCCTCAAAGCGTTGAGCGCCAGCTCGTCTTCGGGCTCGGTGACGGCGCCGCCCGCGCCGAGGAAGCCGAGCGCCTTGCGGTAGTAACGGATGGCCGTCTCGGGCGCGTAGGTCTCTCGGGCCTGGCGGCCGGCGCGGCCGTACCACTCGGCGGCGTCTTCCGGGGCGCCCGCGCGCTCGAAGTGCTCGGCGATGAGGCCGGCGTACTCGCCGACGCGGCCGCCGCTGTGGCGCGCGAGCCAGTCGGCGGCGCGGCGGTGGTACTCGCGCCGCTCGCGCTTCAAGACGCTCTCGTAGGTCACGTCGCGCAGCAGCGCGTGCTTGAAGATGTACTCGCGCGCGCCCGCGAAGGCCGCGGCCTCGCGCCGGTAGACGAGTTCCTTCCCCCTTAACGATTCGAGCACGCGGCCCACGTCGATTGCGTCGTCCGGGGGGACGTGCTGTCGTGAGAAGGGCTCGCGCGTCGTGACGCGCCGGACGGGCGCGGTCACGCCCGCGCCGAGGTGCTCGACCGCGTCGTCCCAGAAGACGCGCCCGATGACGGAAGCGCGTTGGAGGACGGTCTTCTCCTCCGGCGTCAGCCGGTCGAGGCGGGCCTGAAGCACGCCCGTCAGGGTCGGCGGCACCTGCACCTCGCCGAGCCGCGTCGCGTCCACGCTCCACTCGTCCGAGCCCGTCACGATGACGTGCTGGTCGATGAGCATCTTGATCAGCTCTTCGACGTAGAAGGGGTTCCCCTCCGCCCCGCCGACGACCAGCTCGCGCAGCTCGTTGGGGATGCCCTGCGCGTGCCTCAAAATCTCTTCGAAGAGCTGGCGGCTCTCCTTCTTCGAGAGCGGTTGCAGGCTGAGGCGCGTGTGGCGCTCGCGCCCCTCGCCCCAGGCGGGGCGCCTTTCGAGGAGCGCGGGCCGGGCGAGGCAGAGGAGCATGGCGCGGTCGTGCGCGCAGTGGAGCGCGAGGTAGTCGACGAAGTCGAGCGAGCCGTCGTCGGCCCAGTGCAGGTCGTCGAAGTAGATGAGGACGGGGAGGTCGCGCGCGATGTCGGAGAAGAAGCGCGCGGCGTAGCGGAAGGCGCGGTCGCGCACCTGGCGCGCGTCGTCGCGGATGCCCGAGACGTGAGGGCTCGCCGAGTAGTCGAAGCCGATGAGCTGCCCGATGAAGTGCGCGCGCATCAGCACCTCCGCCTCGGCCGCGCCCTTGCACATCGAGAGCATGCCGCGCTCGAGCTTCTCGCGCGCGACCTCCGGCGGGTCGCTGTCCTGTATCTCGAAGCGGAACGAGAAGAGGTCGCGGACGAGCGAGTAAGGGAGCCCCTGGTCGGACTCGCCCGCGCGCGCGTTGAAGACGTACCACACGTCGGGCAGCAGCTCGACCCAGTTGCTGAACTCGTAAAGCAGGCGCGACTTGCCGAGGCCGGCGTCGGCGAGCACGGTGACGACCTGCAACTCGCCGTCCTCGAAGACCGCTTCGAGCGTGTCGGTCAGGCGGCGCAGCTCGGCCCGGCGCCCGATCATCTTCGTCTCGACGCCCTCGACGCCGCGCGTCTGGACGCGGAAGGCGCGGCGCTTGGCGCGCTGGACGTTGTAGAACTGGACGGGGCCGGAGCGGCCGCCGGTGTGGAGCGTGCCCGGCGGCAGCACGTCGAAGACGCCGCGGACGTGCCGGTAGGTGTCGTGCGAGATGAGGACGCCGCCGACGGGCGCCTCCTGCTGCAAGCGCGAGGCGAGCCGCACGGGGTCGCCCGTCACCGTCAGCTCGCCCGTCACCCCGACCTCGCCCAGAAGCACGAGCCCCGTGCTCACCCCCGCGCGCATGAGCCGCGCCTCCTCGCCACCCCCGTTGGAGCCTTCCGCCTCTCCTTCGGAGACGAAGGCGAAGAGGGCCGACTGTAGTTCGAGCGCGGCGCGCACCGCGCGCTCGGGGTCGTCCTCGCGTGCGCCGCGCGCGCCCCAGAGCGCGACGAATGCCTCGCCGACGCGCTTCGTCACCTCGCCGCCGTGCGCCTCGACGACCGCGTCCACCAGCGGCCACAGCGAAGACATCAGCTCGCCCACGTCCTCCGCGTCCAAACCCTCCGTGAGTCGGGCCAGCCCTTCCGCGAGGTCTGCGAAGAGGACGGTCAACTGCCGGCGCTGCTCGGTCGTGTGGTACTTGCGCCCGACGACGCTCGGCACGCGCGCGGGTTCGGGCGCGGGGGCCGGCGGGCTCTCGGCCTTCTGACTCTGCGCCGGGGTGTGCAGCGTGTCGGCGCGCAGGTCGAGCAGACGCGCGACCCGGCGCAGCTCTTCGCGGAACTCCTTCGCCGAAGAGAAGCGGTCTTCGCGCCGCTTGCCGAGCGCGCGCGCGACGAGCACGCAAGCGTCCGCGGGGACTTCCGCAGCGAGGTCTGTGAGCGAAGGCGGGGCGCCATGCAAAATGGCGACGACGAGGTCGCCGAAGTTCTTCTCCTCGAAAGGGGGGCGGCCCGTCAGCATCTCGTAGAGCACGCAGCCCAAACTCCAAACGTCCGAGCGGCCGTCGAGTTCCTGCCCGCGCACCTGCTCGGGCGACATGTAGGCGGTCGTCCCCAACACGACGCCCGAGGCCGTGTTGACCTGCGCGCTCGTCGGCGCCTCCGTGTCCACCGAAGGGACGGGGGCGACCTGCTTGGCGATGCCGAAGTCGAGTACCTTGACGTGCCCTTCCTCGTCGAGCATGACGTTCTCGGGCTTCACGTCGCGGTGGATGACCCCGGCGGCGTGCGCCTTCTGGAGCGCCCCGGCCACCTGCGCGCACACGTCGAGCGCCTCGGCGACGGAGAAGCGCCCCTCCCACATCCGCTCGCGGAGCGTCTTCCCCTCGACGAACTCGGTGACGATGAAGAGGTGGCCCTGCTCCTCGCCGATCTCGTGGACGGTGAGAATGTTCGGGTGGTTGAGGGCGGAGGCCGCGCGCGCCTCCTGCTCGAAGCGGCGCACCAGCTCCTCGTCGCGCGCGAAGTGCGCGGGCAGGAGTTTGAGCGCGACGCGGCGGCCGAGCCGCGCATCCTTCGCGAGGTAGACGGTGCCCATGCCGCCCGCGCCGATCTTCTCAAGGACGCGGTAGGCGCCGAGCCGGGTGCGGCCCGGCACGACTTCGAGCGGCGTCTGCTCGCCGCCCTTGCGCCTGCGCGGGGAGGACTTCGAAGGGGAAGACTTGGGCACGGACTTCTTCGACGCGGCGGGCTTCGACGACGACGCTTTACGCGGGCGCGTCTTGAGCGGCGAGTCGGGCGCGGCCGGCTGCTCGCCCGTCCGGACGAGCGCGTCCACCTCGCGGCGCAGCTCTTCGTCGCCCAGGCAGGCGCCGGCGAGGTAGGCGGCCCGGCGCGCCGGCGCGAGCCCCATCGCGTGCTCGTAGATGTGTCTGATCTGCTGAAGTCGCTCGGGCGTCATCGAGCTGCGCCTCACCCGGAAGGCTTGTCCTTTGCCGCGCGTCGTCCCGGCGGGTTCTTTCGGCGAGCGCGCATTGTAGCACCTCGGCGGCGCGCACGTTTGTCCAATCTAATCTGATTTTTTTGCACGCCGCGAAACATTTTCGGCCCGCGCGCCATTAAGAGTTGAACTCACCCCGCAAAGAAGGGGCGGGGTTCCTCGCACAGAAGCCCCGCCCCTTCCCCACACGTCTACGATTGTTTTCAGCCGCGCGGATTCGTCTGCGCGCGCCGCCGGAGCACGGCCGTGCGCGACGCGGGGACGAGCGCGCCCGCCTCGGGCGGCGGCGGCTCCGTCAGGTGCGTGAACTCCTCGGCGTGCGATTGCAGGTACGAGAAGAAGCGCTCGAACTCGCGCTGCATCGCGTCCATCTTCTCACGCATGTTGAGGATGATCTCGACGCCCGCGAGATTCACCCCGAGGTCGCGCGTCAAAGACAGGATGACTTCGAGCCGCGCCAAATCCTCGTCCGTGTAGAGCCGCGTGTTCCCCTCCGACCGCGAAGGCTTCAAAAGCCCCTCGCGCTCGTAGAGCCTCAACGTCTGCGGGTGAATCTCGTACTGAGTCGCCACCGCGCTGATCGTGTACGTCCCGCCCTTACGCCGTTTCATAGGATTTTTGATTTTAGATTTTTGATTTGCGATTTGAAGAACGCGGGCGGCCCGACCTCTCCAAATCAAAAATCAAAAATCGCAAATCCAACATCTACTCCAGCCCCATCGCCACGCGCGGGTTCTCCGGGTTGAGCTGCGCGTAGCGCTTGAAGAGTTCCTTGGTCTCTTCCGAGATGACCTTCGGCAGGGTGACCTGGACTTCGACGAACTGGTCGCCGCGCGCCTGCGGGTTTCTTAAAGAAGGGATGCCGCGCTCGCGCATGCGGAACTGCGCGCCCGACTGCGTCCCCGGAGGAATCTTGAGCTGCGCCTTGCCCTCGATGGTCGGCACCTCGATCTTCGCGCCGAGCGCCGCCTCGGCAATCGTCACCGGCACCTTCACGTAGATGTTGTCGCCCTTGCGCGTGAAGTGCTTGTGCTTGCCGACGTTCGTGATGATGAAGAGGTCGCCGGCCGGGGCGCCCATCCGGCCGCCCTCGCCCTTGCCCGGAATCCTCACGCGCGAGCCCGTGTCCACGCCCGCCGGAATCCTGACCTTCACCGTCTCGGCCTTCGGCACCGTCCCCTTGCCGTTGCAGAGCGCGCACGGCGGGCGGCGCTTGCCCGCGCCGCCGCAGTCCGGGCACTCCTGCGCGAACCTGAGACGCCCGCCCGCCTTCTGCACCTGCCCCGAGCCGTGGCAGGTCGGGCAGGTGATGGGGTTGCCGCCCGTGTCGCCCGCGCCGTTGCAGCGCGGGCACTGCTCGGAGCGGTTGACCGTGATGTTCGTCGTCAAGCCCTGGACGGCCTCCTCGAACGAGAGCGCGAGCGGCATCTCGATGTCGGCGCCCTTCTGCGGGACGGGGCGCGGCGGCTCCTTCTCGGCTTTGCCTCCGCCGAACAGCTCCGAGAAGATGTCGCGGAACGAAGAGCCGCCGCCCGCCGAAGAGGAGGTCGTCGTGTTGCCCCAATCGAAGCCCGCGAAGTCGAAGGGCACGCCCGCGCCGTGCCCGCCCGCGCCTCCGCCCGGCCCCGCAGCGCCGCGCGCGGCGGCGTCGGCCAACTGGTCGGAGTAGGAGCCGAAGCGGTCGTAGACCTTGCGCTTCTTCTCGTCGGAGAGCACCTCGTGCGCCTCCGTGATCTTCTTGAAGCGCTCCTCGGCCGCCTTGTCGCCCGGGTTCACGTCCGGGTGGTACTTGCGCGCGAGCCGGCGGTAAGCCTTCTTAATCTCCTCCGGCTTCGCGTCCCGCTTGACGCCCAGAACTTGGTAGAAGTCTTCTTTTGCCATTTGGTCTGAGACGGGCAGACGCGGTGACGGGGAGACGGGGCGAAAGCAACTTCCGATTTACTCCCCGTCTCCCCGTCTCCCTGTCACCCCGTCCTACTTGTTCTCGTCCACGTCCACGTACTCGGCGTCGATGACGTTGTCGTCGCCGCCCGAGGAGGTCGAGCCGCCGCCGGTTGAGCCGGTGGAGGCGCCCGCCGCGTTGGCCTGCTCGCCGCCCGAAGCGCCCGCGGAGCCGCCGCCCTGGTAGAGCGACTCGGCCAGCTTGTGCGAGGCGGTCTGGAGGTTGTTGAAGGCGTCGTTCAGACGGTCGGTGCCGCCCTCTTCCAGAGCCTTCTTCGCGTCGGCCACGGCCGTCTCGACCTGCGACACGGTCGCGCCGTCGAGCTTCTCCTTGTTCTCCGAGAAGGTCTTCTCGATCTGGAAGACGAGGCCGTCGAGCCGGTTGCGCGCCTCGACCTCCTCGCGCTTGCGCGCGTCCTCGGCCGAGTGCGACTCGGCGTCGCGCATCATCTTGTCGATCTCGTCCTTCGACAGGCCCGAAGAGGCCGTGATCGTGATCTTCTGCTCGCGCCCCGTCCCCATGTCCTTCGCCGACACGTTGACGATGCCGTTGGCGTCGATGTCGAAGGTGACTTCGACCTGCGGCATGCCGCGCGGTGCCGGCGGGATGCCGACGAGGTGGAACTTGCCGAGCGTCCGGTTGTCGCCCGCCATCGGGCGCTCGCCCTGGAGGACGTGCACCTCTACGCTCGTCTGGTTGTCCGAGGCCGTCGAGAAGATTTCCGACTTGCGGGTCGGGATGGTCGTGTTCCTCGGGATGAGGATCGTGTTCACCCCGCCGAGCGTCTCGATGCCGAGGCTGAGCGGCGTCACGTCGAGCAGGAGGATGTCCGTCTTCTCGCCCGAGAGCACGCCGGCCTGGACGGCCGCGCCGACGGCGACGACCTCGTCCGGGTTCACGGACTTGTTCGGCTCCTTGCCGAAGAAGCCCTTGACGATCTCCTGCACCTTCGGGATGCGGGTCGAGCCGCCGACGAGCACGACCTCGTCGATCTTCTTTGCGTCAACGCCCGCGTCCTTGATGGCCTGCTCGACCGGCGGCAGCAGCCGCTTCAGGATCGGGTCGATCAACTGCTCGAAGCGCGCCCGCGTCAGCTTCATCACGAGGTGCTTCGGCCCCGAGGCGTCGGCCGTGATGAAGGGCAGGTTGATTTCGCTCTCCATCGTCGAGGAGAGCTCGATCTTCGCCTTCTCGGCCGCCTCCTTCAGACGCTGCAAGGCCATCTTGTCGTTCGAGAGGTCGATGCCCTGATCCTTCTTGAACTCCTCGATGATCCACTTGATGAGCGCCTCGTCGATGTCGTCGCCGCCGAGGTGCGTGTCGCCGTTCGTCGATTTAACTTCGACGACGCCCTCGCCGACTTCGAGGATCGAGATGTCGAACGTGCCGCCGCCGAAGTCGAAGACGGCGATGGTCTCGTCCTTCTTCTTGTCGAGCCCGTAGGCGAGCGCGGCCGCGGTCGGCTCGTTGACGATGCGCATCACTTCGAGGCCGGCGATGCGGCCCGCGTCCTTCGTCGCCTGGCGCTGTGAGTCGTTGAAGTAGGCCGGGACGGTGATGACCGCCTTCTCGACCTTCTGGCCGAGGTAATCTTCGGCCGCCTGCTTCAGCTTCTGGAGGATCATCGCCGAAATCTCGGGCGGCGACCACTCCTTGCCGCCGGCCTCGATGCGCACGTCCTGGCCGGCCGACTTGACGCCGTAGGGCACCTGCTTCTTCTCCTCCGAGACCTCGTCGAAGCGCCGCCCCATGAAGCGCTTGATCGAGTAGACGGTGTTCTCGGGGTTGGTGACGGCCTGGCGCTTGGCGACCTGGCCGACCAGGCGGTTGCCGTCCTTGGTGAAGGCCACGACCGAGGGGGTCGTCCGGCCGCCCTCGGAGTTGGTGATGACAGTCGGCTCGCCGCCTTCCATCACGGCCACGACGGAGTTGGTCGTGCCCAGATCGATACCGATAATCTTGCTCATGTTTTCTGCCTCTCCCGATTTTCTAGCCGCGCGGCCCCCTTCAAACGGAGCCCCCAGCCGCGTGCCGCAGTCAGTTGCCTGCCGTGGCCCTTTGCGCCCTGCGCCGAGCCCTCTCGAAGGGGCTCGGCGGGCGCTCCGGCGACCTTGAATGCGCCGCTAATATAATATGTGAGCCCCTTCTTGTCAACTTTTAGTAGCAGAACTCCCTCCGCACGTTGCCCGGCGCAAGTCTTTAGAAATTAACGGATTAGCCCCTTCACCCCGCCGACTCGCGCTGCTGCCGGTCTTCGTTCAGCAGTCTCGAAGTCCAGAAGACGTAGTGGATGCCCGAGACGACGGCGAAGGAGAAGACGGTCGTGTAGACGGTCGGCAGGTACCCGCGCAGGGGCGGGAAGCTGGCGGCGATGAGGATGAGGACGACGGCGCCGATCTGGACGGTCGTGTTGGCCTTGCCGAGCCAGGAGGGCTTAAAACCCCGGAAACCCGTGACGACGTTGATGGTCGCGGCGCCGACGACGATAAAAACGTCGCGGCTGATGACGGCCGCCGTCACCCAGAAGGGGACTGGGAGGTGGCGCGGGTGCGGCTGGACGAGCGCCTCGGCGGCCATGATCGAGGGCATTGAGAGCGTGATGAAGGAGGTGACGAGGAGGAGTTTGTCGGCGATGGGGTCGAGAATCTGCCCGAGCGGCGAGTATTGATTGAACTTGCGGGCGAAGAGCCCGTCCAGCCCGTCCGTCACGCCCGCGACGACGAAGACGGCCAGCGCCCAACCGAACCTCTGGTAGTAGAGCGCGCCCACGAAGACCGGGGTGAGCCCCATGCGCACCACGGTCAGGAGGTTCGGGACGGTGACGACTTTGGAGGCCATAAAAAGGTCAAAGTTCAGAGTTTAAAGTTCAAAGTCAAAAGCAGGCTCTCGAACTTTGAACCTTGAACTTTGAACTTTGAACTAGTCCGCGCGGCGCAGCGTCAGCAGAGAGACTTCGGGCAGGCAGCCGTAGCGGACGGGCAGGACGACCGTGCCGAGGCCGCGTGTGACGTAAATCTGCGTCTCGCCGCGGCGGCCGAGGCCGCGCAGGATGCGGCGGCGGACGCGCCCAGAGGCAGAGCGCTCGGAGCGCCAGGTGACTTGGCCGCCGTGCGTGTGGCCGGAGAGCACGAGGTCGCAGCCCGCACGGGCGGCGCGGCGCAGAATCACGGGGTTGTGCGCCAGAAGCAGCTTCATCTCGTCGGCGGAGGAGCCCGCGAGCGCGAGCGGCAAGTCTTCGAGGCCGACCATCGTGTCCTGCACGCCGGCGAGCCAGAAGGAGGCGCCGCGGTCTTCAAAACGGAGCCCTTCGTTGTTGAGCACGCGGATGCCGGCGAGCGTGAAGAGGTCTGTGACGAGGTCTGCGTCCACCCAGTTGTCGTGGTTGCCGAGGCAGGCGTAGACGCCGCGCCGCGCCTTCAGTTTCCCGAGCATCTCGGCGCAGGGCTGGACGTACTCGCGCTCGTGCGAGACGTAGTCGCCGGTCAGGGCGACGATGTCCGGCTGGAGGCTGTTGGCGACCTCGACGGCGCGCTCGACCTGCTCGCGGCCAGTGAAAGGGCTGTGGTGGATGTCCGAGAGGTGGACGATTCTCAAGCCGTCCAACTCGCGCGGCAGGCGCTTGAGTCCGACGGCGTGGCGCTCGACGGAGAGCTGGTAGGGCTCTGCGAAGGCCGCGCGCGCAATCTGAGCCAGCCCGGAAGCGATTGTGCGCAGGGGAGTCGTGCGCCCGGCGCCAGCGACACGTCGCCGCTCTCTCCAGTTGGTGATTGTTGCCATCTTCGTCTGTGTCGGTTTAAAGGAGTGCCTGAAAAACTTTGCGAG
>Ga0213876_10001176_pt1 | contig 16536 bp, 19 predicted proteins | sample BarmaccomBMRX_R9_FD_160113 | JGI IMG/M metagenome (GOLD analysis project Ga0213876, IMG submission 160113) | Root-associated microbial communities from Barbacenia macrantha in rupestrian grasslands, the National Park of Serra do Cipo, Brazil - RX_R9 | ecosystem: Host-associated > Plants > Roots... | reverse complement strand
TCCGCTCGCCAATGAACTGAATCATCTCGGCAGATTCATCCGCTGACGAGGCCCATGCCTTCATCCCCATGAAGGCGCCCCCCGGCGGGCATGAGAAATCCTTCGTCTCTTCGCTCACCACACCCTCGGCGATGACGGTGTAATGCCGGTACGGCGTCTTGAGCCCTCCGTATCGCAGTTTGAGCTTCCAATCTTTATCTGATTCGTCTGTTCCCACACGACCTCCAAATGAAGCAACCTAACGCCAGGCATCACCCGCCGCCCCGTGCCGTTCGATGAAGATGAAATCTTGCGTGACGGCGGTCGGGTGCATGCCGTTGTTAGGCGCGGCTGTGCTCAAGGCCAAGCCATCGCTACCCCCTCGTTCGCGACTCCAGCCTAAGAGGCGTTTATGAGCCTCAAGCGGCCTCCGACCTTTTATATTGTTCATCCGCTAAAACAACCGATGTCTCTACCTGCCGATCCGGAATCGCCCAATATTTCTTTAGCAGGCGTTTCTTCTCCTCCTCACCCACGAGACAAAAACCATGCTTTTCATAGAAACTGATTGCCCAATCGGCGGCCTTCCAAGTCCCGATCAAGATCGGCTTTGTTGAATCTTTAATCAGCTCCCGAAGTAAGAGCGATCCGACGCCCTTGTTTCTTTGCCTCGTCCTCACATACGCATGACGAATTAACGCCACATCCGTCCTGTCCTGAACCCCCATGACTCCGATGATTTCATTGTTATCGGCGTAACAGAAAAACCTTACGCCATCCTCGATTTGCGCTTTTAGCTCCTCCCTCGTCATGTATGGCTCACGCCACCGATCTGGCGGGATAACTCCTTTATAAGCGGCGGCCGCGTCATTGATGATATTGAAGATTTCCTCGAAGTCTTCATCAGTACCTTTTCTTATCATCAGCTCCTCCATTTCTCAGCAGATTCTTCATTACCCCGGGTGCAGGCCACGTTCATATTAGGAAGCGCCTAACGCCGCCAATCACCCGCCGCCCCGCGCCGAAAGCGACAATATTTACGGCGCCCTTCAAGGTGGATGAAAGGCAAGCGGCGCGGGGTCGGCTGGAAGGACTTGTTCGGCTGCCCTGCGATCAATCTCCTCAATGCTTGATAGCCGATCTCGAAGATTGGGTCATGTACGCGGCTCAACCTTTTGTCCAGCAGATTGACAAACACGGGTGGCACAAAATTCTCTCTCGGCGTTCCGTTGATGTGATTCAGCCTTTCACCGGCATAGCTAACGCTGATCTTGGTATGCGGCAGCTCTAAATTGAAGATGCCGCCGTTCAGACCCGCCATGCGCGTTCCGACAATGGTTGCTCTTTTCATCCCATCTAAGCCGATGGCCATGCCTTCTCCCATGCTGGCTGTCCAGCGATTGACCAGCACAACTATCGGAGCTTTGTACGTCCAATCTCCTCTCGGCACTACCTCTTTCATGTACGCCGGCTGATGCAAGGGAACTACTTGCTGATAAACCGCCCGCCGCTCAAGCAAACGGCCTAAAATAGGCTCTGGTGATCGTGGCTCGCCCTGTGATCCATTCCGCCCACAGATCGAGACCCGTCGGCACTAATCGAGGAGAGGTCTTCAGGTTAGTGTTAAGGCTCGTATGATTATCGTAAAGTTCATCCAACACTCTCTCTAAGAGAGAAACAAAGTCGCCCCGGCTCTTCACTGCGGCGAGGTGCGGGCGGTACAACTCTCTCACTTTGTTCCAATCGGTCTCTTTTTTATCAAAGTAGGCATAGTTATCCCGCAAGCCTGACCACGTCGTATCGAAGTCGGCGGTGAACTGCGCTGAGGTCAAGGATTGCTGTGCGGTGACATTAGTGCAGGAGAGGCATGTCAGCAGAATAATGACGATATGCCTTTGATTCGATACTCGCACCAACTAAGCTGTCTCCTTTATATAAAGGATAAAGCCATACTAGAGCAAAGCAGCCGAACGATCAGGTTCACCGGGCCGGCGCGAGCCCACCGGATGAACGGCGAGCACCAGATGCGCCGGCTCCGGTGCAACCGCTAGTTCGGCGTCGTTGGGGTCACCGACGCTGGCGTCAGATGAGGGACACTTTCGTCGTGCCAACCCAGCGTGGCGCCGCCCCTATCCTTTCCCTAAGCACCCAGTTCAGCTGCGCCGTGTGGTGCTGCACGTGGCGAAGGTTGCGCAGCAGCAACTCCACGTAACTCTCCCGGAGCCACTCGAATTCGCACTGCCTCACCGCCGCTTCCTGCGTCAGCGCCGCAATCGCCAACCGGCACCGATCGCGACACGCCCTGAGATACTCACCCAGTTCGTCGCGGCTGTAGACCCGCTCAGGGTAGACGCCGGCCGGGTTCAGTTCATCGAGCGTGAAGGGCGCAGGCGGCGCAAACCCGTCGACCGTCCCGAACGTGTAGAGGTCGAGGAAGAAGAGCGTGTGAAACGTCACGTACCAGAGCGCCCGCGGCGGTTCTCCAGCCCGCCAAACTTCGTCCGGGCACGCGTGGATGGCGTTCTCAAGCATGTCGATGGCGCCACCGAGCTGCCCCCAGACCATCTGTTTCCACTCTGCGTCGACCATTGCCGATCTCTCCCTCCAAAAGGTGAACGCAGACGCCGAACGCCTGGCATCACCCGCCGCCCCGAGCGATTTGATTTACATGACAGGCGGCGTGTCGGCGGTCGGGTGCATGCCGTTGTTAGATGCGGCGTTCACTTTCACCGCACCGACGCCGCAAATGCCTATTGAACAGCTAACACATACTTCGCAAGCGAGCCGATGCGGGCGAGCGTGTCGAGACGCATTCGTTCAGGCAAGTTTTCGCCAGATGGTGCCTCGCGCCGGATATAAGCCCCTTGGATTGAACGGCGAGGCTCGTCGGATGAATTTACCATATGTCCATGCCAGACCGACCCGTTGAAAATGATGAGTGAGCCTGCCGGACCGCACGCCACAATTTGGTTTTCGTAGTCTGCCCGATGGCCGCGCCTCAACTCGTCCGGAACAGTTGACCAGTGATGTGATCCCGGGATAAATCGTGTAGCTCCGTTGTCGCGCCGAAACTCATCTACCATAAAGATGAAACCTATCATCGTCCACCCTTCTCGGTCGCGCTCGAAGTCCACATGAAGTGCCTGCGCATCCGAGCGAGGGCGAACAGTCCTCGCATGCATCGTACTGAGCCTGAAGGGTTGCCCGATTATACGGCAGCACGCTTCTAAGACGGGTTGATAGGTATATAATTCATCAAACTCTGAACCTCGATTGATGAAATCTCTGACGCGGGTTGTCGTACTGCCAATCTTCACGTCGTCGGAGCTCGCCGAAGCTATGGCTGCATCATACGCCGCCGCCAAAGGCGCCAATTTGTCAGGAACAATCGGACCCGGAATAACAACGAAGCCGACATCTCGCAGGTCTTGGATCGCACTCACCGGAAGTTGACATCCCGCGCCAATAATGTTGAGCCAGTCTTGCATAGAAGAAGCATCTAACGCTAAGTAGTAACTATGATAGCGAGGGAGTTGAGTCTCACTCTCCGAGGGCAGTATGTTGTGAACTCCGAACTCAGCAACATCTCTCTTCAGCAAAGGAGACTCAACACGCCCAAGTATAGCAACACGCTCCCCGCTGGCGAGCACGTTTTCGTCGGCCTCGACCTGCACAACCTGCGTTGGCACGTCACCATCCGCACCTCCGACGTCGAGTTATCAAGCGCCGCCATCCCCGGCCGACTGGGCAGCGCTGCGCCGTCTGCTTGACCGCTACGCCGGCCACCCCGTCACGGTCGTCTACGAGGCCGGCTACTTCGGCTGCTGGCTCCACGACCTGCTCGCCGCCTCCGGCGCCGACTGCGTCGTCACCCCGCCCTCGCTCATCCCGCGCGAGGCCGGCAACCGCGTCAAGACCGACCGCCGCGACAGCCGCAAGCTGGCGCTGCTGCTCGCCAAGGGGCTGCTCAAGCGCGTCTGGGTGCCCTCGGCGCGGGAGCGCGCCGAGCGGCAGGTGGCGCGCCGCCGCCGGCAGCTCATCCGCGACCGCGTCCGCACCCAGAGCCGGATCAAGGCCGAGCTGCGCTTCAACGGCGTGCGGCTGCCTGAGCACCGCGGGGCCTGGACGCGCCGCTTCGTCGAGGGGCTGCGACACCTCGACTGCGAGAGCCCGTGGCTGCAAGCCTCGCTGGAGAGCCTGCTGGCGCAGTACGAGTTCTTCTCGCCCCAGGCCGCGCACCTGACCCGCCTGCTGCGCCAACTCTCGGAGACCGAAGCCTACCGCGAGCGCGTCTCGGTCCTGCGCAGCATCCCCGGTGTCGGGCTCGTCGCCGCCATGGAGTTGCTGCTGGAGTTGCAGGACGTCGGTCGCTTCCGGAGGGCCGACGAGTTGGCCGCTTACGTCGGGCTGACGCCCAGCCAGTACTCCAGCGCCGAGAAGGTACGCATGGGCCGGATCACTAAGGCGGGCAGGGGTAGCCTGCGCGCCACGCTGGTCGAGGCCGCCTGGCACCTGGTCGGCAGGGACCCGGCGGCGCGCCAACACTACGAGCGGCTCAAGGCGAGAACCGGCGCCAAGCGGGCCATCATCGCCGTCGCCCGCAAGCTGCTGCGGTGTAGCCGAAGGATGCTACTCAACCACGAGTCCTACGTCTCCGGCTTCGCCCGGAGCTGAACGTCCCGCGAGCCGAAGATCATCGACGAGGCCGGAGGATGGCGTTAGTACGTCTGTGAGTGCTCTGGCCGGAGCGACCACTGATAATTAGTGTGCCACCTCCGCACCGCACCTCGGAAAAGTTACATGTAGCTGCCAGCGAGCAGACTACGGATAGCAGGATGGTTCGGGTTCACGCTTAATACTCAGTGATGCTCCGACCGAAACATGAAGGCCAACTTCTCGGCGGTCAACACGCGCGAAATCCTGCGCGGCGTCCTCAGCCTCCCGATCTCGACCTGGAACTACAAGACGCAGGACGCCACCATCCGCCACATCGGCCCGATGGCGCAGGACTTCTTCGCCACCTTCAAGGTGGGCGAGGGCGACAAGACCATCACGACCGTCGATCCCGACGGCGTGGCGCTAGCCGCCATCCAGGGCCTGAACGAAGAACTGAAAGACAGGGACGCCAGGATTGAAGGGCTCCGGCTACAGCTCAAACAGCAGCAGGAGCAGATTGACGGCCTGAAGAAGCTTCTCTGTCTGGGCCACGCCGACGCGGCGGTCTGCAAAGAAGGAAGGTAAAGTCCGTGCGCCAGCGTCTCTTTACGGTTCTGCTACTGCTGCTGCTTGCGGCCGCCGCGCGCGCGCAGGGCGGCGCCCCACAGATCACGCATTCGTCCGTCAACGGCGCCGGCGGCGCGGCCGCGCTCACGACTTCGGCTCTGCCCGCGGGCATCTACGCCGTCACGGCCGAGTACGGCGGCGACGCAGACTTCAATCCTTCTTCCGGCGCGCTGAGCGGAAGCCAATCAGTGGGAAGCCTCTTCGAGTTCTCGCAGGGGCTCTATTCGGCGGCCGAGCGCGCGGGCTCAGTCTCCGTCATCGGGCGAGTCGGAGAAGAGCTTCGTCGTGCTCGTCAATGACGACTCGTTCAACGAGGGGCTGGAGACGACGCGCCTGCGTCTGTCCAACCCTTCAAACGGGTCTGCACTCGGGCAGCAGTTCTCTGTCACGCTGGAGATCGAGGACGACGCGCAGGAGTCAACAAACAACCCGATTGAGAACGCGAGCGACTTCACAATCCAGCACTACCACGACTTCCTCAACCGCGAGCCGGACGAAATGGGTCTCGCCTTCTGGAAGGGACAGACGGCCAACTGCGGCAGCCCGGAACCGGAGGTCTGCCGCGTTAACGTCTCGGCGGCCTTCTTCCTCTCGATCGAGCTTCAACAGACGGGCTACTTCCTCGAGCGGATGTACAAGGCCGCCTTCGGCGACGCCCCGGGCGTCTCGACTCTGGGCGGCGCGCATCAGCTCAGCGTGCCGGTCGTGCGCCTCTCGGAGTTTCTGCCCGACTCGCAAGCCGTCGGCAGGAACGTCGCGGTCGGCCTCGGAGACTGGGAGCGGCAGTTGGAGGCGAACAAGCAGGCGTTCGCTTTGGAGTTCGTCCAGCGTCAGCGTTTCAGAGACGCGTTCCCTTCGACGTTGACGGCCGGCGAGTTCGTCGCGAAACTCGACCGGAACGCGGGCGGCGTGCTGACCGAATCGGAGAAGACTAATCTCATTAACTTCGACCCGGCGGACGAGTCGAAGCGCGCGCAGGTCTTGTGCGCCGTCGCGGAGAACGCGGCACTGTCTAAGGCGGAGTCAAACCGCGCCTTCGTGCTGATGCAGTACTTCGGCTATCCCAGACGCGACCCCGACGCCGCGCTCGACGTAGACCACACCGGTTACGACTTCTGGCTCCGGAAGCTCGAACAGTTCGGCGGCGACTTCCTCAAGGCCGAGATGGTCAAGGCGTTCATCTCGTCAGACGAGTACCGCAAGCGGTTTGGCCAGTAGCTACAAGCTGAGGTCAAACGGAAGGCCGCGGGGGCATAATCCTCCCGCGGCCTTCTGCCTTCTCTTCCCTTCGGAAATCATAATGACCCTTATCCGACCTGATAACGTGAAACGTCGGCCGACGTAGCCTCTAACCACAAGATGTAGGCTGACAAGGTGTGCAAAATAAGAGAGTGAGGGACGTTTCACGGCCATCTTGAAAATGCGCGTCCGACCACAATTTGTTGTACCAGTACGAGGCCGCGTCGCGCCCTGCGCGGCCGAACCCAGCCAGCGCTATTTGAAGTCGTACGCGAAGCCCAAGTGCAGGCCGGAGCGGGGACTCGCGGCGAAGCGCCCGCCGAGCACGCCGAAGGTGAGCGAGAAGTTTTCGCGCAGGGCGTAGCTGCCGCCGACCTGCGCCTCCAACTGCCCCCTGCTGAGCCTGAAGTTGTTAGTCACCGCGCCGAACAACTCCGCCCCGAGTTGCAGCCTCTTCGTAAAGCCCCTGACGAGCGAGCCGTTGCCGGTGAAGACCTGCCCGCGCGAGGAGCGTATGCCGACGACCCCGGTCGAGGTGTTGCCCGCGAAGAGGACTCCCGCATTGAGTCTGCCCTTAGTCCTCTTCGTCAGACTCTTCTGCGCCACGCCGTAGAGCCAGTAGTCAGCAAGCCCCGAGCCGAGCTGCCTCGAAGAGTCGCCCGTCGGCGACTCCACGTAGAAGACGGCGGCCAGCGCCGGGAGGCGCGAGCCCTCGCGCTCGTCGCGCAACCTGTACTTGACGCCGAACTGCGCGTCGCCCACCCCGAAGGCGTTACCCGTCGCCGCCTTCGCGTTCACGATCGTCAATAGTGGAAAGTTGACCCCGAGCTCTATGCGGTTCGTCAGGCCGTAGTTGAGAGTGAAGTTGTCCGTGTTCTGCCTCAGGGCCGGGTACGAGGACTCCTGTAACAGGTCGTGCTCGTTGAAGAACTCGAAGTGGAGCTTCCCCTTCTCCGTGGTGTCGGCGTCGTCGGTGTAGAAGGGTATCTGCGCGCGGGACTCGGCCGCGCACAGGGACAGGAGCGCTAGCAGGAGGCCGAGCGTTAAGGGGCGGCGGCGCATGTCGGGTGCCTTTAGCCTGCGGAGGCGAGATGGAGTCTACGTGGGCTATCTTACCTCAGGTCGCCGTCGAGCGCGCGCAGTGCCCGCCACGTCTCGCCGGCATTGAGGTGCTCATCGTCGGCATCGGGCTGTGTTGCGAAAAATATTTTAGAGCGCAGAGGGTTACAGACGGCTCTTCCTCAGGCAGCGATTTGAAAGAGCGAGGCGACGAACTTCGCCTGCCCTATCGCGTCTCTACCGCTCAGCCTCTTCACCTGTCCCTTCCTCATCATGTGCAGAGCTTCGATGCCTTCTATTGCCCGCTCCGCGGTGTGAAAGTGAGCGGAAGCATGGAAGCGGCGGACAGCACGCCATAGACGAGACCGCAGATTGTACCGAGCAAGATGCGGGACATGAAGGGGAACTCCTTAAACGGAATGAAAGCGCGGGCAGATTAAAGCACTTCTATTCAACAATGGAAATGACCCACTAGAGAATCTCTTTCGGCTTGATGGTTAGTTTTGGCGAACTTCATCATTACCGAATTGGGTTCCCTCTTCAATTCTTACGTCGAACTCACTTTAAAATGTAGCTTCTCGTTATGAAATCAACACATCTCTGGTGCCATACCGTGCTGAACATAAAAGCCCGCGCCGGTAGAGTCGCACAAACATTTAAGCGAGCGGTAAATTCGAGGATTCATGCGGGCGTGGGCGACCCGCAAATACCTGAAGCTTTCGCCGGGTTTCAGGATCGTCCCCGAACATCACACATAGGGGGGGGCAGGCCATGCTTCGCTGGCTGGAACATTTGTCGGGCGCACTGCTGATGCTGCTCGTGCTGCTGGACGTGTTTCTGACGGTGCTCTACGCGCGCGCGGACATGGGCCTCATCAGCCGCATCCACGCGCGCTGGACGTGGCGCTTCTTCCGCGCCGTGTCCAAGCCCTTCGGGAGAGCCCGTGGAATCATCCTCTCCTTCGCCGGGCCTGCCATCCTCGTGTCGCTCGTCTTGCTCTGGGCGTTTCTCCTGTCGGTCGGTGCGGCCCTCATCATTCACCCGAACTTGGGCGCGTCCGTCCGGGCCAGCAGCGGCGAGACTCCGACCGACTTTATCGCGGCGCTGTACGCCGCCGGCAGCAGCATCTCGCTCGTCGGAGCGAGCAACTTTTCGCCGCAGACGAGCGGCTTTCGCCTGCTCTACCTTTTTAATTCAATCATCGGCACGGCGGTCACTTCGCTGACGCTGACCTATCTGATGCAGGTCTACAACGCGCTCCAGCGGCGCAACAAGCTGGGCCTCAATCTTAACCTCGCTTCGGCCGAGACGGGCGACGCCGTCGAACTGCTCGCCGGCCTCGGGCCGGAGGGTAAGTTTGAGGCCGGCTACTCGTACCTTTCGGAGATAGCAGGCGGCGTGGCCGGGGCCAAAGAGTCGCACCACTTCTACCCCGTGCTCTTTTACTTCCGCTTCGACGAACCCTTCTACTCGATGTCGCGCTCGGCGCTCGTCGCGCTCGACACCGTGACGCTGATTAAGAGCGCGCTGGACGACGAGGAGTGTGCATGGCTGAAGGAGTCCGCGGCGGTGGCGCAACTGTGGCGGGCGTCCATGCTCCTGGTCAAGACGCTGGGCGACACTTTTCTCTCAGGGCGCGCACAAGACCCTCAGCCGTCACCTGACGCGCAGACTCTAGAGGGTTGGCGTCGTCGCTACTCGGCGGCCTTGCGACGCCTCGAGCAGGCCGGCCTGCGAACCCGGAGCGACGAGCAGGCGGGCGCCGACCTTTACGTCTCGTTGCGCGCCCAGTGGGATCATCAAGTTAAGACGCTCGCCGCCGCGCTGGCTTATCGCGTGGAGGAGATTGACCCGGCCGGGAGTCGTCCTCAATCGGTGGACGAGCGGCAGGAGTTCAGCGCGCGACTACACTCGGCCGGTTAATTGACATGAGTTCGACGTAAGAAAAGGAAAGAGAACCCAGTTTTCGCACCAGATGAAGATGCTCGACGGCGAGTAAAGGGGGAGGTCATGGACCTACAATTACGGGAGAAGAGGGCGCTCGTCACCGGCTCGACCGCCGGCATCGGCTTCGCCATCGCCGCGGAGTTGGCGCGCGAGGGCGCGCGCGTGGTGGTCAACGGCCGCACCGACCGTAGGGTGGACGAGGCGCGGAGAAGAATAGAGGAGCGGCACCCCGACGCTCAGGTCAAAGGCGTGGCGGCCGACCTCTCCTCGGCTGAAGGGGCGGGCCGGCTGATCGACGCCTGCCCCGACGTGGACATCCTCGTCAACAACGTGGGCATCTTCGAGCCGCGCGCCTTCGAGCAGATCGACGACGCCGACTGGCTCCGGTTCTTCGAGACGAACGTCATGAGCGGCGTCCGCCTCAGCCGCCATTACCTGGCGGGCATGAGGGGGCGCGACTGGGGGCGCATCGTCTTCATCTCCAGCGAGTCCGGAATCAACATCCCGGCCGAGATGATCCACTACGGCGTCACGAAGTCGGCGCAGATCTCGCTCGCGCGCGGGATCGCCGAGACGACCACGGGGACGGGCGTCACGGTCAACTCGGTCCTGCCCGGCCCGACCCTCTCGGAGGGCGTGGGCACGTTCGTGCGCCAACTGGCCGAGGAGCAGGGCGTTACCGCGGAGGAGATGGAGAGGCAGTTTTTCGAGACGGCGCGCCCGTCCTCTCTCCTGAAGCGGTTCATCGACCCGGAGGAGGTGGCGCACCTGGTCGCCTACGTGTGCAGCCCCCTGTCGTCCGCGACGAACGGCGCGGCGCTGCGGGCGGAAGGGGGAGTCGTCCGCTCAATGCTGTAGTGGCGTAAGGTCGGGACGGAGTGGAAGTACCTCTATCGTGCCATCGATTCTACCGGCCAGATTAGTTTGCAAAATACATAATCGCCTCCTCTTCGTAGCCGAGGAAGTTAACGGCAGTGTTGCGAAAAATATATTCGGACGCAGAAAGTCACCAGTGACTCTTTCTCAGGCGGCGATCTGAAAGAGCGAAGCAACGAACCTCGCCTGACCTCTCGCATCGCTCCCGGCTAACCTTTTGACCTGACCCTTCCTCATCATGTTCACGGCTTCAATACCCTCCAGAGTTCGTTCAGCGGTGTGGAATGTCTTGAAGCATTGTGACGCCCGCACCTTCTTCTTGACGAAGCGGTGATCTTGCTCAATCACATTGTTAAGATACTTCACTCGTCGGAGCTTACAGTCATGGGGAATGACTTACTCATCTTGAGATGAAGTGAAGGCATCCGGATAAGCGGCGTTCTTATCAACACTAATCGAGAACGGGAGGCGGCGATGCTCAGCCCGCATCATCTTCTTAAAGAACCGCTTTGCCGCGGAAATGTCGCGTTTCGCGCTCTTGCATGAATTCGATTGTACTGCCTTGCTTATCCACGGCGCGGTACAGGTACTTACATGTCTTACCGACGCAAGATGGAAGTCTCATCCACTCGATATGAAGTGCCGCTCATCTTCAGGTGCCGACGAATGCGTTTATTCAAGGGTATGATCCCGGAGAGTGATGGCCGAACTGGAGGGCGGATTATAGCTCAGAGACAATTTCTGCAACGGAGCCCTCGTGAGTTGGGGGACGCAGGGGTTATAAGTCAATGTCATGCGGGAAGGCATTATAGACTCGTTACGGCTATGCCAAATGACTGATTAGACACGACGGCGGGAGTTCGCCACGGCGTAAAGGCTTGTTACAGATCGCGAAAAGTTCCCGCGGCTGGGAGGTGGGTTGCGCTTAAAGCTCTTCGACCTTGAGTTGTGTGTCCGCGCCGCCCCATGCACGCTCAAACTCTCTCCGCACCAGTGCGGCGGCGTGATCCTTCCCCTGCCCTTCTAAGCTCTTAACTAAGCCGAACAGCGAGCGCCCGTTGCGCGGGTTTCTCAGCAGGTCTGCGCGGAAGATGCTTTCCGCTTCGACGTAATCGCCGTACAGGAGGAGCAGGCCGCCGAGCGTTTCTCTAGCCGGCATACACCAGTCCGGCGGCTCGCTGTAGGCGAGAGCATCTTCCGACTCTACTGCTCTCCTCAAGGCATCGAGGGCGGCTTTCCTGTCCCCTTTGGCGCGCGCGATTCTGGCGCTTAAAACATAGTCCGCAATCCGGAACACTTCGCGCTCGCGGTTGAGACCAATTACCGCGTCGGCGGGGATGGCGTTCACCTGTTTGATGAAAAGCGCTCGTTCGGCCTCAGCCTCCGCGGGCTTGCCCGTCCACGCGTAAGCCATCGCGCGCGCCCAACGCCAGAACGTGTTTGTGTCGAGAAGACCTCGATGCGGCTCCGTCGATTTCAGGATGTCGTCCCAACGGCGGAAGCGAACGAGCAGCCAGACTGAGGCCGACATGACTGCACCCGGCCCGGCGCGCTTTCTCAACGAAGGGTTGACGAGAGACTCCAGTTGGGCGGTCGCCGCACTGGCCGCGCCGAACCGCCCTTGCATGCTGTAGGCTGTCACCAGAAAGTTGAGGCAATGTCTGGCGTGGCCGCTTGACGCCTGGTCGCCAGGGTGGAGAGCGAGCGCTGCCTCGTTGCTCTGCGCGGCAGCTTCGTAATCGCCGAGGCGCAGGTAGATGTGTGAAGGCATGTGAACGAGGTGCGCCGCCGCGGCGCACAGGTTCATCGCCCGCAGGCGCTCGGCACTGGGGAGCCCCCACTCCGGATGGGGCGACGCCTCGACGGCGTGGATGTAATAATGGTTGGCCCCCAGGTGGTTCGGGTGGCGGCGCAGAACCGACTCCAGCACGGACACTATCTCCCCCGTCCCTTCGGCCGGCCTTCCGTCCACAGTCCAGAGCTTCCAGGGCCGCAGGTTCATCAAACTCTCCGCGTACAGCGTCGCCGCGTCCGGGTCGTCGGGGAGCAGTTTGGCCGTCGCGCCCATCGCGTCTTTGTAGTCAACCGCGAGTTGTTTCAAGTCCGCCTGCGGCTCCGTGGAATATCTCTTCGCCAAAGCCTTGATGTAGAGTTGTTCGCTCTCCGAAGCCCCGCCGGAAAGCGCCAACGCCTTTTGAACGGCCTCGAAAGGCTCTTTCTCTCCTTCCGCGTCAATGTCCTGGTTGATGTTAGGCCCGCCCGCCAGCGCCAGCCCCCAGTATGCCATCGCCAACTGCGGGTCGAGTTCGGCCGCGCGTTGAAAGGAGCGGCGGGCGTCCGGGTAGTTAAAGGCGTAGACGAGTGCCAAACCCTGATCGAAGAAACGCTGCGCGCCCTCCGAGTTCGTGGAGACTTCGTGGTGCAGGTCGCCGAGGCCGCGCATGAGGGTGATCGCGGCGTCGCCCTCAGGGGCGTCGTGCGCGTGTTGCGAGAGGGCCGCGCCGCACGTTGGTAAGAGGAGGAGGACGGCAAGGAGGATTCTCATCTGAAGTCTCCTGTCGGTTCAGAGCTTGCTCAGAACTTGAGACTCTCCGGCAGCGTCCAGCTTACCCACCCACACGTCCGTCACCGTGCCCCGGCTGACCATGATGATGGTCGGCGTGCCCCCCACGCTCAGCGCGCCGAGCTGCGCCTGCTGCACGTCCAGCGCGGGCACGCCAAGCTCGCTCAAATAACTTCGGCCCTCGTCAACGGCCTGAGGCAGGACGGCAACGACCTTCACCTGCCCGGCTTTGTCGGCCGCCTCCCGCGCGAGTCGCTGGTAGAACGGCGCGCTCTCGGAGCAGTAGTGGCAGCCCTTCTGTAAGACGAGCAGCAGCGTCTTATCCTGTGAAGCTAAATCAACGCCGGGGAGGGCTATCTTCGCGCCGACGGACGGCCGTTGCTGCGCGGGCGTCGGGTCGGCGAAGATGTACTGTTTGACCAACACCGCGCAGACCGCGACGGCGACGACTATGATCGCGACGTTGGCGAGAAATTCGATGTGCTGTTTCAGCTTACTCATGGTCGATCACTCGCAAAAGTTAAAGGGCGGACGAAAGACGAGTCGTTGCGGTCGGGCGGTTAGATAGCCCTGAGGCCGATGGGGCGGCCCCGTCTCCTCGTCAACTCTCGCCCGTCGAAGACTGTCGGGTTGGGCACCCCGACCTCAGGGCTATCACGACGGCGTCTGAGGCATCAGAAGCCGCAACACGCCTTCGAGCACGCGATGTTCGCTCTTCTGCAATTTCCGATGCACTGGAAATTGCCGTTACATTCCGCGACGCACGCTTGCGCGTCGAGGCCGCAGCCGCACTCGTCGCCCGAGCAGCCGCACGCGGCGGCCGGCCGCTGCGTGAGCGCCACCAGAACCAACAGCATCATGAGCAGGAAACCGAGTTTCTTCGCCAGCATAGTAAATCTCCTTTCAAGGCAGGGTTAGCTTCGGTTGATGGAAGCGCGCGCGACCTGAGCCCGCCCGGGCGAGACGCGGCGGGCGAAACTGACAGCCTGCTTCAGTCGCGACAAGCACGAGCGCCGCTCAGGCGCAGTCTTCCGTGACGCGAGGGCTCCGGGCTGAAGCTAGTTGCCTCCGGCCCCGCCGTGTATAAGTTTGTGATGAACTGGCCGAGGAGTTCAGCGAACTGGCCTGTGAAGATGGCGAGGTGAATTCGGCGGCGCTCCGCCTCAAAGCGGCGCGTTCTTCAGAGTGCGGAGCCCAGCGCCTCCTGCAAGTTCTCGCGGTAGCTGCGCGAGAGCAGGAGTTGTTCGCCGCTACGCAAGACGATGTGATACTCGCCGTGGAACCAGGGCTGGAACTCTTTGATCTTATCTATCTGAACGATGGCGGAGCGGTTGACGCGCCGGAACTTTTTCGGGTCGAGCTGCGTCTCCAAACCGCCGATAGTTTCCCGCAGCAGGTACGTGTTTTCGCCGCTGTGCACGGAGACGTAGTTGCCCTCGGCTTTGATCCAATCTATCTCGCTGGTCTCAAGAAAGAAGACGCGCCCGCCTGACTTGATGACCACCCGTTCCAGATACTGCGGCCCGGCCTTGATCTCTTCGAGGAGCGCCAGGATGCGCGCGTCCAGACGGCCGTTCCTCTCCAGCAGGATGTGCTCCTTGGCGCGCCGCCACGAAGTTTCGAACCGCTCCCGGTCGAAGGGCTTGAGCAGATAGTCGAGCGCGTGCACCTCGAAGGCGCGCACGGCGTACTGGTCGTAAGCGGTGACGAAGATGACGTGGGGCGCGCGGCCGTTCCGAAAAGTCTCAAGGAGTTCAAAGCCGCCCGCCTCCGGCATTTGCACGTCGAGAAAAATCAGGTGCGGCGCGTGCTTCCCGACGGCCGCGGCGGCCTCCCCGCCGTTCTCGCATTCGCCCACAATCTCCGCGTCGGGGTCGCCCTCCAGCATCTCCCGAATCATCCCGCGCGCCAAGGGCTCGTCGTCAACGATCAGTACACGAATTTGCGACGCTGAGGTCATCACGCTTTCGTCCTCCCGCCCGGGTTACAAACCCGTCACCGTCGTCTTGAGGTTGGGGGGCGTCGTTCCCGTTCGTTAAAGGTATTTCGAGGGTCACGGCCAAACCGCCGGCCGGGTCGTCGGCGATTTCGAAATGATGCCGGGTGCCGTAGAGGTGGTTGAGGCGCGTTTGCGTGTTAGCCAGCCCCAGCCCCTTCTTGAACAGCCTTTCGGGGTTTCGATTCGAGGCGAGTCCGGGGCCATTGTCCCGCACCTTGATAACGAGGAATTCGCCCCTCAGTCTCGCGCGAATTTCGATCTCGCTGGGGCCGGAGCACGGGGCGACGGCGTGGCGGATGGCGTTCTCGACGATGGGTTGCAGGATGAGGTTCGGGACGCTCACGTCGAGCGCTTCGGCGTCAACCTCGATGCGCGTCGTGAGGCGGTCTTGAAAACGTATCCGCTCGATCTCCAGATAACAGTGCAGGAACTCTATCTCCTGATTCAGCGTGACCTCCTGCGTGCCGGAGTTTTCCAGCGTCAGGCGCAGGAAGTCGCCGAGGCGCGCGATCATCGTGCGGGCCGCTTCAGCGTCCTTGTTGAGCAGGGCCGAGATGGAGTGGAGCGTGTTGAAGAGGAAGTGCGGGTGCAATTGCATCTTCAAAGCCTGCAACTGTGCCTGCGAGAGTTGCGCTTCGAGCTTCGAGGCGCGCAGTTCGCCCTGTTGATACTTCTGATAATAGCCATGCGCGAAGGCGAGGAACGCGATCAGCAGGTACATGACCACGCCCTCCGTCCAGTTACTGAGAACGAACTGCAAGGAGTTCTGAATCAGATAAGGGCTGCCTTCCGGGCGCACGTAGGTGAGATACAGGACGAAGTGTTCGAGGGCGCCGACGACGAAGGCGTACAACGAGCTGAATAGCAGATGCGCCGCCGAGTTGCGCAGCCAATGCCTCCGGTCGAGGGGCAGGCGTCGGACGAGCCAGAGTATCAAGGGCGTGGCGAGCGCCCAGAAGTAACTCCAACTCATCTGGATGAAAAGGGCGCGACTCCACGGGACGGGCTGCTGCGACCGCGCGTTCGCGAGGTACGACTGCGCGCCGAAGGTCAGACCGGCGACCGTCCACACGCCGAAAATGAGGGCCGCGCGCGCCCAAGGGCTGCGCCGCCACCTTCCGCCGTTTGCAGAGTGGTTCATCCCTTTTCAGACCACGAGCGGTTCATCTGAGATCACCGATTAGAATCACGTCGTTGACCATGACGCCGCTCGCGTAAATCAGGCGCACGGGAAGAATCGGCGCAGCCTTGAAAGCGCTTTGAAGACCTTCGCCTTCGCCCGCGACCACCCTCCGCGCGAGGGCGGAGAGGAGGCCAGCCGCTTTCCCTCTTCCCCCATAGATTCCTTGTACGACGGTGCGCGATGCCCGGATGCGGCCGCGAGCGTTGATAGGCGTACGAAAGGCTGTAATCCGTCCGATTTTTAAGACGCAACCATTGAGATGGATTTATGTATTGATGTCTGGAAAATGATTACGTCCCTTTTCGGCATTTTGTGCGGGGCGCGTGATACCGGGGCTTTAGACCGCGAATGTAATCTGGCGTAAGCTATGACGTGTGCGGAAACTCAAGGCGACCCTCAAGTACTTCT
>Ga0213876_10001175_pt1 | contig 16538 bp, 16 predicted proteins | sample BarmaccomBMRX_R9_FD_160113 | JGI IMG/M metagenome (GOLD analysis project Ga0213876, IMG submission 160113) | Root-associated microbial communities from Barbacenia macrantha in rupestrian grasslands, the National Park of Serra do Cipo, Brazil - RX_R9 | ecosystem: Host-associated > Plants > Roots... | reverse complement strand
GCACGCCGCACAAAACGACGCGGAGTTGAAAGACGGAGGACGAGGTCGAATGACTCATCCGAACACAATACCCTAGCTTGCCCCCGAAAATTTACGCTCTCCCAGGAGGCCGCTAGGCCCAATACCAGGAAAGAAGAACGACGATTTATTCGCAAGTTATTCGCCGCGGATAAGTACGCCTGAAATCCAACTCCGGCGACACACCGGAGCCGAATTTCTCATGCCGCGGCCATCTTTCCGCTTCGCCCAGCGCCTGCAATGTCGATATGCGCCAACTCGACATCTGTCGAAGCCCAGCATTCGCCCGCCAGTCTGTGGAAATTTACTGCCTGTGAGAGATGCGGATTAGGCGGCGGTATCCAATGCGACAGGGCCCGGGCGGGCGCCCATCGGAGAAGACTCTGGTGCCGACCTCTAACAATATTCGAACCGCAATCTCGACTCGGGCGGCAAATGGGGTTAGGTTTTTAGCTCCGCATCCGGGGCCCGCGTGTCGTGGTGCGAAATCGAATTCAGAACTGATTTCTGGGAACCCGGGCAACGCGGACAATCTTCACACATTTTTTACATCTCGTTTGCGACTCGCGTCTTGTCCGCGTGTTTTACTTCTGAATGCGGGGTGGTGGTTCGCCTTTAAGGTCCATAAGCCCAAATGAACGACCCTGCGCAAAAGGAAAGAAAGCACGTGATGAAAAGATATATCGGGTTGTTTCTGCCCAGCCTCTTAGCTGTCAGCATGATCTTTACCGAAGACGTTCGTGCGGCGGCGGGAAGCCTCGATCCGACGTTCGGCACTGAGGGTGTCGCGACGGCAAGCTTTAACTCTACGTTTCTGGTCGGCGATGTAATCGAACAGCCCGACGGGAAGATCCTGGTGAGCAACAGCTACTTCCCGTTCCAGGTTGCGCGCTTCGAGGCCAACGGGAGTCTGGATACGAACTTCGGCGACGGCGGCAGCACCAATCCGTTCGCTCCGAGTAATCAACCCGCCAGCAGCGCGGGCGCGATGGCAGTGCTGCCGGACGGCAGGATCCTTGTCGGAACCGCCGTCCCCTGCGGCGCCGCGCTAGTCCGCTTAAATCCCAACGGCAGCCTGGATTCGAGTTTTGGCAGCAGTGGCATCGCCTCCGTTTGCGCACCGGCTGGATTTGGCCTTAGCGGCGGACCCTTTCTGGTGCAGCCGGATGGCAAAATCCTTCTTGGCGGCACGGCCAGTCAGGTGAACTACCGCTCGTCGATCTTTCAGACGTTTTTGGCGCGGTTCAACGCAGACGGCAGCCTAGACAACACGTTCGGAACGAATGGATCCATCAATGTAAAGGGTAGCCAAGGCGTTTCGGCCATGGCGCTGCTAACCACCGGCGACATCCTGACCCTGAATTCGAGCGCCATCGCCCAGTTCAGCTCGACAGGCGCGCAGCGAGCCAGCGCCACCAGTGGACCCATCGCGGTGACTGCCGCATCATCGTTTCTCCGAGAGAGGATCGAACCGAACGGCGAGTATGTTCTCGGCGTAACCGTCAACGAGGGCATTGGCCGCTGCCACGACTACGACTCGCGGGTGATTCGCTTTACCGCGACCGGCAGCGTGGATACGACGTTCAACCGGCCGAGTTTCGATTTCGTCGGCGAAGGCGGATGCAGTAATTCCGACGTCGCTGGCGCGATAGACATTGAGGCCGATGGCAAGGTCGTGCTGGCCGGCCGTCAGGGTCAAACGACTGCCAACAGCGCCACGAATGTCCTCGTCCGCCTGAACACGGACGGCAGCTTCGATTCCGGTTTTGGGTCCGGAGGGTTCGTGTTCAATAATCAGCCTGCCGGCGCGAACGGGTACTCGGCGGTGCTCGTGCAGAATGACGGCAAAATTCTGGCTGTTGGAACCGGACTCTCAGGCCAGAACAACTCTCTCGTATATTTGGCCCGCTACCTGGCCAAATAAATTGTTTCGGGTACGTGTCCTGTTTCCGTTTAGCGCCCGGTCAGGCTCCAGCTGGACCTGTCCCGTATGGTCCAGAAACCCAAACGCTCCCCATTCAGGCGGCTGCGCGGTAATAGTAGTTCAGCATCCCACTCAGACGTTCTCGTTGCTGGACCGCACCGGTGTTTCCCACATGACTTGGTTCCGGGTGGATGAGCTGATTGCCTAGACCTGGATGATGCCGCTCCACATGGTAGTGGGCCACGAACTCGGAAACCGCTCTTCGCAACGAGCCCTCACCAAACAGGATCAGCCGCTCTCAGCAGGATTCTTTGATACTGCGCACAAATCGTTCCGCGTGCGCGTGCAGATTCGGGGAGCGTGGCGGTAGTTTCACGGACTCGACACCGACACCCGCCAGCAGACTCAAAAATTCTGTCGTGAACAGCGGGTCTCGATCATGGATCAGATAGCGTTTCTCCTTCAGGATTCCATCCACCGCGTCGGTGACCCTCCGCCCGATCTGGCCCATCCACAAGCCGTTCGCGGCGGAGGCGATCCCGCCATCTCGACCTGACGCGTAGACAGATCGAGGAAGAACAAGACCACGAAGCGCTGCAGTCCTTTTCGCGTCCACACTTCCACCGTAAAAAAATCGGCCGCCACGATCAGCTCCCAGTGCCGCGCCAGAAACTCTTTCCAAGTCGTTTTCCGGCAGCGTTCGGGTGCCGGTGCCGCGCCATGCCGTTCCAGGATGGCGGCAATCGTGCTGCGGGCCAACTCGTGCCCCAGATGCGACAAGGCACCCTGGATCCGGCGGTAGCCCCAGTCCCGATTTCCTTCTGCCCAGCGCACCACCAACGCCTCAACCTCTTGCGCTATACGAGGGCGTCCGGGTCTGCGCTGGGCACTCCCATCCTATTTGTGGGCAATCAGTTGGCGATGCCAGGCCAGCAAGGTCTCCGGGGTCACGATCGAAGCCACCGCGGCCAGTAGTTTCCGTCCCAACCCTTTGGCCTGGGCCGCTCAGCGGCGACGCTGGTCGTCGTTGAACCGCAGCCGACGACTGCCGAGTTGCTCGCGCAGCACGCGGTTCTCCTCACATAGATACTCAATCGTTTGCCGTTGCTGTTGATTTATCCAGCCAGCGACGGCAATCCCCACAAATCGGAAGGGATCGAGGACTTGGGGCACCTCCCCAGTGTAGGGTCCAATCGTGTTGATCGCCGTAACAAGCACTCTTGCCTGCAGATCGAATTTCCGGTCCATACGGGGAAGCGTAAGCGCCCTGGTACGGGCTCCTTCGGACCTAGTCAGACATCCGGGTAACCAGCCATCTTCTTGCCTTGATCATGCAGTACATATCCACGGCCGCCTGAAGGCTGACTTGGTTCCAAAGGTAGCGCGTACTCCCATGATGCGCCCAGTACCGGCGACGTTGGGTGTCCGGGAAAGCACGGCGTAGCGCTCGTGTGGCATATGCCTTGAAATCGCAAAACATGCGCTCGGGCGCTGTCTGACCACCGATAACCGCATGCACGGAGTTGTTCGAATGTGGAAGGCGTGGGCCCTCCATTGGCGATGGATGCACACAGAACAAAGCGCCTCCAGGACGATTCGTCTGGTCTCGAGCTCGATTGTCCAGGGTGTCTCGTTGAGATGAACTTGCCAGTAGATCTGCCGCATTGGATTGGATGGCAACATGGGGCTGCCGGGAAGGGAATGCTGCGCATTGACCCAACCCTTTTCCGAGCCCGGCAGATGTGTTCCATAGGGGGAGAATATCAAGAAGTAGGCCAAAACAGGCACACGAAGCCAGTGCCGGACTTGATTCGAAACTCTCAGCCTTCCAATTTAGGTCGCTTACGCTTCCGGCTCGGTTTCAGCAGTATCACCGACTGAAAAACGTTCAGAAGGAGTACCCTTTTCGCCACCGGTCCTTCATGAAATCTCCTCAAAACATGTAACTCCTGTAGACAGAATCCTTATTATTAGGTGTTAGGAGTCAATTCCTGCCCGCCCAATCAAGTTTGGAGGAAAGAAACAGTATGGCAATCGAGCTGACGCGGGATTTATTAGCTGGTTCAGCACTCCGTGTTTTATTGTTAGGCTCAATCGCGGCGTTCACTTTGTTCACAACCCAGGCAGCCCCGCTGGCAAGTGGCATGACGATAATTGATCTGAACCCTACCACCGTTGACGAACTAACAAGTCTCGGCTTCTCAATCACTCCGATCGCTCCGGCCACGCTGAATGGGTTAACAGCCTCCTTCCCCATCACCGGCGGTACGGTAACAGTCATTGATCACTCGGGCGGGCTCGACTTCACCAAAGACAACTCACCCGCCCATATTCAGGACTTTGTTATCGACCTCAACACGAACATCTTGTCCGGTCTATTTACAACGGACGGAGTCTATTTAGCTGGCGTCGACTTTTTCGATCTCTCCTGGAACGGCGTTGCCTATGACATGACGTTGGATTCGCAACTTGCGGGCATTTTAAACCGAGCTTATGGGGCCCCGAATCTGACGGGAGCGATCATCGGCACCGCAACCATCACCCCGGCAGGCGAGCCCGCGCCAACACCTGAGCCCACCAGTAGGGCTTTGATTGCCGGGGGGCTTTTCATTACCCTGGCGCTCACTCGGAACCGAGCCTGGCGGCGTTGCTGAGAGTGTGATTATGCTGGCGCGCTCTTTGGGTCTCGGCTTCCTGCTCATTCTTGGATCAACTCGATGTGCGAAAGGCAACGAGATCTTTACGAATCTCGTGCTGGGGCAGAACTATAACACGGCGATCGGTAATCCAGTGAGCGGTATCGGAGTCACAAACGGTCGCAAAGGGATCGTACTGGCTGCCCAGTTCACGCCTACGATGGGTTTCACCTTTACAGAGGCCAAACTCGCGCTCGGTCTGACAGAAGGGACGAACAGTGTGGATGTGTATCTGGAGTCAGACTGCGGAGGCCTGCCATGCACACAGATCGACGCGATGACTTTAAATGGTGCGCTATCGGAGGGCTCGAGCTCGCTAGTCACGGTACACTCGATGGCCAGCCCGCTTCTGAATGCACAAATGCCCTACTGGTTAGTGCTCACCGCTGGAGCGGCCAACACGGTTACCTTCTGGTACGACAATATCGCCGGCGATTTTTCTAATTCGAGCGACTTCGCGGTTGCCTTCAGCGGAGACCCAAACGGGCCATGGAGCCACTTTGGTGAGGGGCAATCCCGTCCCGCATTTGAAATCGATGGCAATGCCGAGCCTCAACCACCCGCACCGCAGACGCCAGAGCCATCCTCACTGCTCCTTTTTACTTCTGGCCTGGTAGTTGTGATCTCGGCATTGCAGGCGAAGCGACAAGCTGGCAGATCCCGGCCATAGATTGCCCGATCTCGCTAACCGAATCCGCCGTCCAGGTGAAACGAGGATAAATTTTTCGCAAATATGTAACTCCTGTGGGCGGAATCCTTATTAAATGTTAGGCGTTAATCCCCACCTGTCAATCAAGTTTGGAGAACAAAAGAGTATGACAATCGAGCTGATTAAGACGGATCACACCAGGACCATCCAGCAGTACCGGCCACAACTCACAGGCATGGCCGGTCGCGTCTCCGCATGCTTCCGGGCCATGCTAATGACTATTCTGTTCCTGCCGCACAGTGGCCTGGGCGCCACTCTGCTCCGGGATCCCGGCGCCCCCAGCATGACCAATGTCCAGGATGTCCTTGCCGGGAATTGGACGCTTTACAAGATCGACGACGTTATGCTCCTCCAGCAGGTAAATCAGCAAAATGGCCAAACGAACACAAACTTCATAAACCTTTACACCAACAATTCAATTCTGCAGCCCCAAACGAACGGCCCTAATCTCGGTAATAGCTATACATATGCTCCTGGAAGTGTTGCATCCGCTACTGCAACGGCTCCGATGTACAACGCTGTGGGGGACGACATTATCACGATCACGACCAACTTCCCCTATTGGGTTGTGAATTTCATGGATCCGGTTACGGGATCCACACAGCAACTCAACGTCTCGTCCGAACTGGAACCAAATGGTGGGACGGTGTTCTCGCGGGTTGTCATGGGCAAGTTTAGAGGCGATGGCTTATCCGAGGCGCTTCTCTTTGTGGAGTCGGTCTTTGTCGATCACGAGTTATGGGGGATGAATATTGTGGCCCCCTCGGATGTGAACACGGTCGATTCGGCCTTGATTCAAGGACCGCAGATCTCGGGCTGCGTAGGGAACCCAAGCCCCTGCCCGCCGGGCATTTTCCCAGCCTTCGGCAGTATCGTGGTAGGCGATTTCAACGGGGACGGCCGCGATGAGATCGCTGCGCTCATGACGGACTACCAAACGATTCAGTTCTACAGCGTTGACCCTAACACGTTCGCCATCACTCCAACTACGTCCCTGAAATTACCCCAGCCGATCGGTCTCAGCCGGCCACAATCGGCCGCTTCGAACGCCACCTTGGCCGCCGGACGGTTTCGAAATACTCCGAACCTCGAGCTGGTCGCCATCGGCGAGATCCCCAACAGCTATGAGGTTACGATCTACAGTATTCAGACGGTGCAGACGCAGAACGGCGTTAGCACGTTTAACCCGACCGTTGTGCAGACCTCGACTACAGCCACAGGGTATAAACCTGGAGATGATCCAAATGAGCCCCACCCGATCAACGGAGTGTTGGCGCAGGTGGCTCCCATCTTAGCTCCCGCTTTGAACAGCTGGTCTCTGTCCAGCCAAGAACAACTGGTCGTCGGCATCCAATATGACCCGCCGAATGCCTGGAGCACAGGCTACGTGTGGATCGGCACATTCGATTCCGGTTTCAACTTCAATCTGATCCAGTCAGACGACGATTTACAAGAAAATGGCTGTCTTATAGGAATGAAGGTCGGAAATTTCGATAATCAAAATTCTAACGGTTCGCGCAATCCGAACCTGCAGATCGCACTTTTTGAAAATGTCGGCAGCGGTGCCGCTCTTTGCCAGCCGAACTTCAACAACGGCTTTCTATGGGTCAAAATCATGAATATCAACGTTCCAAAAGACTTTGATATTACCCAGCCGCCGCCCCCGACGAACTGGCTGGCACAAGCGTCCTCGATCAAACCAAATTTCCCCGCCGGATACGACGCCATACAATCCGTAGATCTAATCACAGGCGACTTGCAAAATCGCTCACTCCTTCTCGGTCCACCTGACATTGTAACCATACCGGAGCAGTACCAAGTAAGAATGGCCCTCGGGATACCGCCGATGCATGTCGATTACATCACTCCACCGGATTATTCGGACTGCCAGGACACGACCATCACAAGCGGCCCTTGCATTGTCAACCTGACTGTTCAACCCAGCGCGCCGGCACCGACAACCACGGCCTTCGCCACTCAATTCAACTTCACGTCCAGTTCCAGCAAAAATACGCAAAGCAGAACCACGACGAGTTGGGGACTTTCCACGAAGGAAACCACAGAAGCGAAGCTAAGCTTCAACGACTTAGAAGAGAACGTTTCCGCAGATATCAAGGATTCGGTCACGACCAAGTACACGGGTACCGTCTCGCAGCGCTACGACACATACCAGAAGCAGACAAATAGTCTCACAGTAACAACCGGTTTCGCTGATTACCTGTTCTACACCGCCCAGGACATGAATGTGTATTACTATCCGGTGCTCGGCAAAACGGATCAACAAGGGAAACCCCTCTATGTGGAGTTTTCAGTTCCCGATAACGTTCACCATCTTGATAATGACGCAACACTAGAAGATTGGTACCAGCCCGTGCAGGAACCAGGCAACGTTTTTTCGTATCCCTGGAGTGAATCTCAGCTTCAGGCGGGATTTGGGAACACTCTCAACTTACTCACGACACAGCCGAGCTGCCAGGCAACAGATACATCCGGGGCCAGCTTCTCAACGACGTGGACGAAACAGGCGCAGAATGGAACGACTACGGGTAATAGCAATTTCTTCTCCAACGAACTTTCTGTCAGCATGTCGGAGGGTGCGGGCGTCAAAGGCGTAGATGGTGCAAGCTTCAGCACCAGTTTTGATATCACAAATAGCTCGTCGCTGAGCTCGTTAAACGAAACGCTTCTTACGCTCGATGCTTCCACAGGTATTCAAGCTACTAAACCGAAGTTTTTCAACTTGTCAGGTTCCGAGTACAGTTTCGGTGGATACATCTTCGGCGAAACAAATCCTAACCCGACTAATGGAATATGGGACCAGCTTGCGCTGCCAGTAGATCTGCAAGCTGCGGGTCCCATGTTTGTCGCGTATATTGTCGATCCTGTTCCTCAGAATTCTGGCGGATCCTGTAGCGGAAGTGGCGGCAACACTTGGTGGACCCAAGCGTACAACCAGCCGGATGTTGGCTTCAATCACCCAGCGCGCTGGAAGTGGCAGCCAGACAGCTCGAACCTTTCGAAGGATGTGTCTTTCCATACGCCCGATCCGGACAATCCCGCTGGGTCAAAGTTCTATTGGATGAAAGGATTCTTTGTCACCAAGGAGGGAATTACCAGCAATGGCAATGGACCAGCCGGACACAATCTCTCGAACGCAATATTGGGAGACCAATTAACATTGACTGCGCGTGTCTACAACTTCAGCTTAGTTGACACGCCACCGAATGCCAGCATTCATGTGCGCTTCTATGGCCAATACTTTTGCAGCAGCAGCGGGGAAACAAGCTGCAATCCACCAACCGGCTCGTGTACTCCCGGCCAGTTGTGTGGGGATGCGTTTCAAATCGGCGAAACTCAACTCGCAAACATCCCCGGATTCAAATCGACCAGCACGAACGGGAAGTTACCAAACTGGAGTATGGCGAGCATACCCTTCAAGACCGGTGACACGTATCCAGTGAGCCTATCCGGCGCACATCTGGTCTTCTGGGTGGTTACCTGGATGCAAGACAGTAGCGGTAATCTTGTTGGGGAACTTCCCGGCCACGGACTAACGGATATCCCCGATCCAACCATCATTCAGATTGGCGATGTGCCTATTGAGGACTATAGTAACAATGTCGGCATGTACGAAGTACACAATAACGGGTTCTTCATCGCTCCTCCATCGGTTGTAGGTGCTCCGAAAACAGCGCCGAGCGAGGTAAAACAGATCGTACTCTCCGCTGACCGGAAGGTCATGTTGGATCAGGATTCAAGAATATCCGCTCGCATCGAGGTTGCAGGCGGTCCGACCAGTTCGGTAAGAATCGCTTACTTCGATACTACTTCGAGCTCTGCAGGACTCTCGACTCAACTGATTGACCATCAGACCGTGCATTATGTGGAAGCAGACAGCTCGTTCTACCACACGACGCTTGCCCAGATGAACAGTTGCGGGCCGCACACGATCGTTGCCCGAGCCTTTACTCGCGATGCACCCATCGTCACGAGTAACTCGGTCACCGTGAACGTAAGAATAGAGCCGGTCGAATGGGTGCAGGGAATGATCGACTACTTATCCAGATTGAGCTTGCCTAAACAACAGACTCGGCCCCTGCGGGCTCAACTGGAGCGCGCTCAGACATTATTTAGCGAAAACCACATTCAACGTGGTGTCTCAGTGCTTAAGGTATTTGCGCAAACGGCCGAAGCCATCAGGAATGGCAGTGATCCCCAGGTAAGCGACAAACTGGCGCGCCTCATCGGTCAGGCGCAAACGATCAACGGTTGTGAGGGGTCGGCGCGCTCGCCGCGGCTTACAAACTAGGGCGGGAGCGCAACGCACATGCACAACACACTCGCACTTCTTCCTTACGGGCTGGCGCTGCTAGGCGCCGGCCTGGCCTGCGGGCTTATTAATACCCTTGCCTCATCGGGATCGGCAATTTCGCTGCCGGTGCTGATGATGCTAGGGCTATCGCCGTTGGCCGCGAACGCCACGAACCGGCTGCCCGTACTATTCGGCTCTCTCATGGCGCTCCATACGTTCCAGAGAAAGCACGAAGTGAATTGGCGTGTTGGGATGATGGTCGCAGTTCCGGCTACGGTGGGCAGCGTAGCCGGGGTGCTGCTGGCCGAAAAGCTCCCTCGCCGCGACATGGCGTTAGTCATCACCGCAGCGGTTCTGGTGGCGTTGCTCCTGCTGTTTACGAAGCTCCGACAGGTGCTCCAGCGGCCCTCGGACCGGCTGGCTCACATTACTGTAATGGGGGTGATCGCGTTGCTGGCGGTGGGTTTTTGGCTCGGTTTCATTGTGCTTGATGGGGCGACTTATCTGCTGCTAGTACTCATCCTGATCTTCCGATTCGACCTGGTGCGTGCCAACGCGCTGAAGGTCTTATTACTAGTAACAACTACCCTGGTGCCCATCGCGATGTTTAGCAGTGCCGGCAAGATTCACTGGACGGAGGGCCTTCTGATGTCCGCCGGCAGTATCGCGGGTGGGTATCTCGGCGCGCGCTTCACTATGCACGAGCGCGCGAAGTTCTGGATCTTCCGCATTCTGGTCGCGGTGTTGGTGCTGGAAATTGTCCATCTTTCGATTCAATACGCCGCATCATACGTTGGCTATCGAAATGCGCCAGGCATCTAATACGGTTTTATTGCGAAGTTTCACTTGACCCAACTGAGGGACGAAGAGATGGCTTGAACTTATGCGCTCCGCTAGGCGGCAAGACCGAAGAGCTTCGCCACGAATGTTGCTTCGGCCACCACGTCGTTTTTTGCTACCCGTCTCACTCGTCCCTTCCGAATCATGTGCATCGTTTCGATCCCTTCGAGAGTGCGACGCGCGCTCGGGAAAGTTTTGTAACCCTTGGCTAACCAGGTGCGCTTTTTCGAAACGCGGTGATCCTGTTCGATCACGTTATTCAAGAATTTACATTGTCTTAGACGCACGCGCTGCGGCAGCTTTCCTGCGCGCTTCAGCTCCCTGATGGCGGCTGGATAAGCTGGATTTTTATCGACGTTAATCACTCGCGGAATGGGATTCACTGGACAGCGAAACACCTGGCGAAAGAAGCGCTGGGCGGCCGCTTTGTCGCGTTTGGCCGTGAGCAGGAAGTCAATGCTTTGTCCGGTCGAGTCGACGGCTCGATAGAGATACCTTTCCTGCCCTTTGACCTTTATGTACGTCTCATCGACACGGTAACTTTTGTTGACGGACTTGAGATAAGGGCGACACCGCTTGTTTAATTCCGGAGCATAGGCTTGCACCCAACGCCAGACACAACTAGCATCCACGGCAAGTCCTCGCTCAGCGAGCAATTCTGCCACATGCTCATAAGCGAGCGGGTAACGCAAATACCAACGCACCGCCATAAGGATCACTTCCCCTGGATACTGGCGACCTTTAAACGGGTTAGCGGGCGTGATCGGCACGGCTTTTCACCCTACCAAATCGTCAATCTGAAACTTCGCAACGGAACCGTGGCGCACTCCTTACTGACCGTGATCTGGCACATGCTCAAATACGGCACCGAATATCGCGAGTTAGGGGCGGACTACTTCGACCGGATCGATCCACAGCGCCTCGAGCGTCAGGCCGTGGGTCGGCTCGTGCGCTTAGGCTTTGCCGTGACTCTGCAGAGGAAACCCGCTTAACAGCTGTACCAGAGGAGATTTTCAGGAGAGCATCAAGACTGGAGTTAGGCTATTGAACCGGATCACCGGCGAATGAAACAGCGAACCAGACCGATGCTGGGCTTCAAACGGTTCGATTATGCGGCCTTAACCAGTAGCGGCATCGAACTGGTTCAGAAAATTCAGAAGAAACAATTTCAAATTCAGAAATGAGGTGGCCCATCGGCCACTATGCCGGAACTGTAGCGGGCCGTGCTGGCTGGCTAATCCGAAAGTTAGAGAAATTCGAAAGTGCACAGTCCGCTTCTAAACTTTGCACCAGAGCCCCCCAACAAAACCGTTCCGACCGCCATTTTGTGATAAGCTCTGTATCGCAGTAACACTGTGGACGAATGCTTGTACTGCGGCTTGCCCGTAACCGAGTCCGAACGTTCAAGCCAGATTTGTCTGCGGTGTTTCCTCAAAGCAGGGCTGGACGAACACTCCGACGCCGAGTCCGATGACTCATTCGGTTCGTACAAAATCATTTGTCGGATTGGTCAGGGCGGCATGGGGATGGTCTACCTGGCCGAACAAACTCAGCCCGTGCACCGGGAAGTCGCGCTCAAGGTGCTAAAAGCGGGCCTGGATACGGCGGCCGTGCTGGCCCGCTTTGATACAGAGCGCCAGGCGCTCGCTCTAATGGAACATCCAAATATTGCGCGGTTCTATGAGGCAGGCAGTTCGGGCCGGGGACGCCCTTACTTCGTGATGGAGTTTGTGGATGGCCTGCCTATTACGGCTGCATGCGACGAGCATTGTTGCTCCATCCGTGAACGGCTGGCATTATTTGCCGAGGTGTGCCGCGCCATTGAACATGCTCATCGCAAAGGAATCTTACATCGCGACATTAAGCCTTCCAACGTTCTGCTCACTGAGTGCGACGGGCACCTAACACCAAAAGTAATCGATTTCGGCATTGCCCGAGCGGCAACCGGCCATTTAACCGGCCATACTATCGTGACAGGCTTTGGAGAGCTTCTTGGCACCCCCGAATACATGAGCCCGGAACAGGCTACGTTCGGCAGCCATGCTATGGGGCCCGCATCGGACACATATTCGCTCGGCGTCTTGTTATATGAACTGCTCGCTGGCGTGCTTCCGTTCGATCCGACCCGGTTGCGCGAATCCGGCCTGGCAGAAACAACGCGCATCATTCGCGAGGAGGACGCGCCTTCTCCAGTGACACGGCTCCAGCAAACTGGGTTCTTAAGCGCAGTTGCGCAAAATCGACATACCACTCCGGAAACGCTGCGGCACCTACTCTCGCATGAGTTGACACGGATCCTGAACGTTTGCCTGCAGAAAGACCCGAAACTGCGCTACCCAACCGCGGCGGCTCTTGCCGAAGACATTGATCGTTTCCTGCGAGGTGAACCTGTGCTGGCACAAGGTCCGACAGTTCTCTATCGCACTCGCAAGTGGCTGCGGCGCTACCGCATTCCCGTAACTGGTTTGGCCGCCGCAGCAGTTGTGGCTGGCTTCGCGTTATGGTTCTGGCAGCAGCCGTCGCATCCGGTTACTCCGCCGAGCATTCAACCTTTGACCTCGTATACCGGAACCGAACTCGAACCGAGCTTTTCTCCAGATGGAAAGCAGTTCGCATTTGTCTGGGATGGCGGCACTGGCAACTACGATATCTATGTCAAGCCAGTCCAGGGCGGCTTGCCTGTACGACTTACTACCGATCCTGCTCTCGATCTGTTTCCAGCTTGGTCTCCGGACGGGCTCCGCGTCGCCTTTATTCGCGTTTCACCGCACGAAGAGGCGCTCTATATCGTTCCAGCGCACGGCGGGCAAGAGCGCAAGATTACGTCGTTGCATACTCAAGCGCTGGGTGCGGCAGGAGATGTGAGTTTGAGCAGCCGCCAGCCGGGCCCAGCGTGGTCTCCGGATGAAAGATCAATCGTAGTCGCGGATTCGCGTGACTATCCCGGGCCAGATGCACTGTATGAGTTCTCTGTCGACAGTAGCGGGTGCCGGAAGCTCACAGCACCCGAACTAAGCTCAGCTGGAGATTTCCTACCGGCGTTCTCGCCGAATAGTGGCGCTTTGGCGTTTGTTCGCAACGGGAGCACACGCGGCCATAGTAGTTTGTACGTGCTCGAACATGGCACTGTGCGAAGAGTCCTTTCAGAACAGAGAGCGATCAACAGCCTTAGTTGGATTTCGAACAAAGAACTTCTGTTCAGCTCGAACAGATCAGGACCCAGCATGCTATGGCGTATTTCGGTCAAAGGTGGCGTGCCCGCACCCATACTCGGCGCAGGACGGGGAACCAAATTTGTTTCCTATTCGCGAGCAACGAGGCGGATTGCTTACACAGAGGACCACCTAAATACAAACGTTTGGCGCCTTAGGCTGAATCAAACAACACCGGCCGTTCCGGAGAAATTTTTGTTCGCCTCGCGCGAAACCGAGAGTGCGGAGTATTCGCCCGACGGAAGCATGATCGTTTTTGTATCGAACCGGCTCGGCACACGGCAGCTTTGGTCTGCCAAAGCGGACGGTTCCAATTCCGTGCAGCTAAGCTCGGTCGCCTCCGAAGTTCCTATTGGCACGCCGCGATGGTCCCCCGATGGGAGGCAGATTGTTTACGATACGGTGCAGAAGGGACACTCGGCGATTGCCATGATGGACGCCGACGGCAGCCGTCCTCATCTAGTAACGAGCGACCCCTGGGACAACATGATGCCTAGCTGGTCGCATGATGGGCAGTGGGTTTACTTCACATGCAAAATAAACGGCACTCTCCAAGTCTGCCGGAAACCAGTGGCCGGCGGCCCTACAACCGTCCTCACAAGCAAGGCCGGCGGAGGCGATCCGCGTGAATCTCCCGACGGACTGTCTATATTTTACGCCGGGCCAGGCGGGATTTGGAGAGTAGGGCGGGAAGGAGGAGACGAAGCTCTATTACCCGGCTTAGCAGACGGCGATAACGGACGTTACTGGACCGTTGCGCGGGACAGTATCTATTTCCTCCGCAACACGCAGCAGCCCTGGATTGTGTATCGATACGATCTGACGACGCGCCGTATCTCGCCTGTAACGACAATTGAGAAACCACTAAACTTCGGCTCTCCCGGCTTGGCGGTATCGCCTGATCTCGCGTACCTGCTGTTCTGCCAGGTAGACGAACGAGGCAGCAACATCGTTATGGTCGAGGGACTTTTCCCAGATTAGGAGACCGTGGCCCTTTATGCCGAAAGGGAATTCAGCAGAAACCGAATCTCATCATCAACCTCCTTCGGATCTGCTAACGTATGGCTGACGTTCGCACGAAGTAATTCTCGATAGCGCCGCCGTAACCGGTGAATCGTAACTTTGACTGAGCTTTCTGTGGTTTTAAGCTCTGTGGCGAGATCCGCGTAAGAGGGTGGATCTGAACCTCCAGGGAGAAAAGAGCGCACATGGTGAAACAATCGTCCCTTCCCCTCTCGAGCAAGGGCATCCCGCAATTGTTCGCACGCTTGTGTCACAAGTGTAAGCGCCCATTGACGATCAAATACCTTTTCAGGCGTGTCGCGATACTGCAAGTCGCACACAAACCGTTGTTCCGCAGCGGCAAGGTCAATCGGAACCGAAATCATATCTCCACCCCGCTTTTGGGCGCTGCGTCGGTCCGCCTGATCTGCGAGAAAGTGCCTCAATGACGTTATTAGGAAGGACCGGAATCGGCCGGCCGCAGGATTGGCAGACGCGAACATGTGCCGATCTAAAAGCTGCAGAAAAAAGTCCTGTGTTAAATCTTGCGCCTGCTCCGGTGAAGAAACACGGGCCCGAATGAAAGAATAAACAGGATACCAATAGATGCGACAGAGCTCAGCTAAAGCAGTCTCCGCCTCAGTCGCAGCGTCGCTGGACGAAGAAAGAATCAACGACCAGTGCGTTGTCGGAAACGACCGGGTACCAGGCATAGTGATCGTTTGCTAGGAAGCAAGGAAGCCTCATATCCAGTGTAGTCGGACACCGCAAACAGGAGAATTAACCGCCGCACGGCGGCTCCGGTGCCACAGGGCGTTGGACTCCCCACCATTTGTCAAGGGAAGAAAGACTGTCGGATGGGCTGACGCCCGTTCTTGGATGCCCTCCGCTCACGAGCCCGTCAACCCCGCTCGCCAGGCTCGTGCCTGGCTCCGCGCCGCTGCGCGGTGGCTCTGGCCAGGGTTTGACAGACTCTCCGCTGCGGGCTGGGCCTGGTCATGCCAGAAAGGGCAGAAGCGGCCCTTTCTGGCCTTCTCCAACGGGAAAGGCAGCACAGGCGCTGACGGCCTCTGGTCTTACGCGCGGACACGGCGATACTTCAGGGCATGGGGATGAGGCACGAGCGCGAAGCGGCCCTACGGAGTGGGATGCCACGGATCAGATCAGAGGGAGGTACCTTCCGGCATAACGATCTCCCTGTGAATCAGATTGATCGAGTAATCCGTTATGGCTCCATGCCGCCAGGGAAGCCTTGCCACTGGCGGTGACGGTGCGCAACGAACGGGGCTGGGATGGGCCGCTTGCTGTCGCCTTCTCGTGAAACGCGGCGGAGCCGGAACCCAGGAGTCGAGAAGATTGGGAACAGCCGATGGACTGGACTCCGCCGTCTTTGTATCTGTTTGAAACAGGCAAAGAGTTCTGGGCCGAAATCAGCTCTCCGGCTCCGAACGTTGCCGAGTATCAGGCGATACAGCTGGATCTGCCCCATGCGGCACGGCGCTGGGGACGGCGTATCTTCAATTCCTACGAACAGATACCGGCGAGCGGGTTCGGTCGTTCCTCGTGACCGTTTCGCTTTGCTGGGAGCAAGGAGCGAATAGAAGCGGCGGCGAGACACTGGTCCGTGACGGCGAAAGATCGGCTAGTCTCAAGCCCCGCCGATCGCGTCTACAACGCACCTGTTCCACTTCTGCGGATTGAACAGTTGGCGTGCTCTCAACATAGCCACTAAAACGGCAAGCCACCGATCAGCAAGAGCTCTTAGCGCTGTTCCGTGCGAGTGCCCCTTTTGCCTCAACTTCGCATACTGTGTTCGGCTGCGCTC
>Ga0213876_10001174_pt1 | contig 16553 bp, 6 predicted proteins | sample BarmaccomBMRX_R9_FD_160113 | JGI IMG/M metagenome (GOLD analysis project Ga0213876, IMG submission 160113) | Root-associated microbial communities from Barbacenia macrantha in rupestrian grasslands, the National Park of Serra do Cipo, Brazil - RX_R9 | ecosystem: Host-associated > Plants > Roots... | reverse complement strand
GTAGTTTCCACCGATGAACCGGGCGGGCTCGAAGCGATGATTCCCGAGCACGCCTGAGCCGCCACTGAACTTGCGAATCTGAGGGTACGCATACGCGGCGTTCCCGGCGCGGATCGCCGACAGGCAGACGGCGCAACAGGGTGGCAGCAGCCGGTTATCTGCGTCCAGCAGGAAAACGAAAGGTGTGTCGGCCGCATCGATCCCGGCGTTTCGGGTGGGTCCCAGCCCGGCGTTGGCATGATTGTGGAGTACGGCTACGCGGTTAAAGCGCGCTGCATGTCGCTGCGCCCAGTCGACCGCGGTGGCAAGCGACCGGTCGGTGGAAGCGTCGTCTACCACCACCAGGTCAAGAGCGGCTAAGGTCTGCTCTCGCACTGAGTCCAATGCTTCTTCCACATAATGCGCATAGTTGTGCAGGGGAACCACGACCGTTACTTCCGCTCTACCAAGCCGGTCAGACTCAAACGCGACCTCGGAAGCGGGAATTTGAATACCCGGCACCTTTCGGGGCGGTGGGCAATGCAGTTCAAATGCAAAGGCGCGGGTCGCACTCGGGCTATCGCCGCACAACAAAGGCAGGGCCGAAAGCATTGCGTTCGCTCGTTTCAATGGTCCGTACCGCCAGAGCACGGCGTGATGGGCGGAGCGAGCAATCCTGCGCCGCAGGGTCGGGTCATCCACCAGTCGAATCAAGGTACGATACCAGCTTTCCGGACCATCCGCGAGAAAACCGGTCATGCCGTCCTGAATCGCGCGGCGGTACGGACCGACCGGCGAGGCAATCGTGGGCACATCAGCGAGTGCAGCCTCGAAGAACTTCAGCTCGCTTTTGGCTTCACAATACACGTTACCCACTACCAGTGGCGCGATATTAACGTCGAACCGCGCAATCTCGTCCGGAAGCCGGCGCAAAGGCACAAGGTCACGCCACTCAATCCGGGATGCCAAGCCCTGGAAGGCAGGGAATTCGTCGAGGTCAACTATGGTCCGGAATAACACTAACCGGCAGTGCGGCCGGTCGTGCAACAATCGTGCCATCGCTCCCGCCATAACGGCAAAATCCCGTTGGTGAGTACGTGAGCCTGCGGCGTAACCTACCCGCACCAGGCCGTCTGCTCGCTCCGCGCGCCGGCGACGCACGGCAAGGCGGGAAGCCAGGTAAGTCTCAGTGTCGAACCCGTTAGGTAGGACCAGCGTAGGACGTTCGAAGCGACGAAGGTGCGATGCCAGTTCCTCGGTTGGAGCGATACAATAGTCGGCTGCCATCATGGTCGACTGGAGCCGCGCGTAATGCCCTTGCAGCTGCTGCTCCGTCAGACTTTGGGTACGGATGCCGTCGATCACGTCAAGACGAGCCAGAGAAGGATCGATCATTAAGTCATCGACATCAAAAATCACCCTTGCACCCGCTTTGCGCGCGGCTTCAACCGTAGAAGCGAGTCGCGGCTCCCAGGGCGCGCGCCAGATGACGAGGAGGTCGGTTCCAGCCATGTGTGCCGCGCGTTCCGGCAACCCATCCACGCGGATCCAGGATACCTCTGCACCGGCTGCCTTCATCGCGGCGGTGTGGTACATCACGCGGTAAAAGTTACCCGGCGTATCGGGCTCCCCGGAAATGTAGAAGACCCGCACCCGGGCCCGCATGCTTCCAGCCGCCCCGGCCAGCGCGGGTGTTTGCACGACGCCCGCGTTCGCCTTCGCGAGGTCGGCACGCGCCCGGACGGTGCGTTCGACCGCGCGTGCCCGCAACTCCCTTTCAGCAGCGGCCCGGCTCGCCGATTCAGCTTGTATCGCGGCTAAGCGTCCCTCACGCGTTGCCGCCTCGTCCTCAAGTATCTTTATGCGGGTCTCACGGCTCGCCAGTTCGCGTTCGAGGGCTCGTAGACGTGCCTGGCATCCGGCGGTGTCCGCTTGTTCCTGAGGCGGGGGTTGTGCCAGCAGCAAACACCGTTCACCCAAGAATGAAAACCGCTGACGCAGCGCATGCACCTTCGCAGCGTCACGCAAAGAACATAACTCAAGCAATTCTGGAGCGGGTGATCCTCCGGTGGCGAGGATACCCAAGCCATGCCCATGCAGGAATTCGAATGAGGGGAACCGCCCGCGCAGCTCCCCCCAGAGGCGCCAGACCTCAGATGCATGCGCGCGCCGGTTCGTGCCGTGGATCAGAACCACGGCCTGGTCCGACAATTTTGGAGACCAACGGTCAAAATCGTGCCGCGCGGCGTCATAAGCTGCAGAACCATCAATGTGCAAAAGGTCGACTGAGCCATCGCCGACAAAAGGGAGCGCTTCGTCGAAGCTGCAGCGGAGAAGTTCCGAGAAGGCGCCATACCGGGGGTCATGGAAACGACGTAAATCCCGGTAAACATTTTCGCCCTTATCATCCGACTGACCATCGCCCTGCCAGGTATCCACGGCAAAACACCGGGTTTCCAATCGGTGGCGTACTACCGCCTCACACCACGCCGAATACGACACCCCATGGCGGGTGCCGAGTTCGACCAGCAGACGCGGCCTGAGGGCCCCAACGATCCAGTGAGCGAACGGAATATGTCCATACCAGGCACTTACGACCCCAGTCCGCGTCACACCCCAAAACAAGGGGTCAAGATCTGGTGTCCAAAGGTAGTTTAGCCGTTCTGTCTTTACGTGATCCGTGGGGCCTTTGTTCATTGCGTAATCGATTCGCGGTCCATTATTCAGGCGCACCTACCCGGTACGGAGCCTCAGCCGGGGTAAGCCGGCGATTAAGTGCATGGACTTCCTCGAAGAAGCGGTACCACGGTCTTTCCCGGCGCGGTGACGATGGTACCTCGAAATACTCCGACGCAAACAGAAGGTTCGGATTATGGAACGGATCTGCGGACTCAAGGAGGGTGCCCCAGGTTTGGCGCATGTACTGGTATTCAAGCAGAAGCCGGACCCGTTTGCTGGGATCGGTATTCTCTTGACCACGGGATGCCGATTCCAGGTGGAACAGTTCAGCCGCGGGCGTCCAGACTACACGGTAACCATAGTCTCCAACCCGCAGGCAAAAATCGATGTCATTGAAGGAGACCGGAAGGTTGACCTCGTCCAAGCCGCCGACTTCCAAAAACACCGAGCGCCGAACGGCAACGCACGCTCCGGTAACGGCCGAAAGCGTGCGCAATAAGGCAAGTTGACCAAAATAGCCCGGCCCATTGCACTCGGCTTGCCGGTGCACGTGCGTGATCCAGCCCTCCGGGCCCATGACGACGCCGCCGTGTTGCACCCGGCCATCCGCATAAAGCAGCTTCGCCCCAACGACCCCTACATCCGGCCGGAGCGCGTTTGCAACCATTTCACGCAGCCAGCCGGCTGCAATTACCGTCACGTCATTATTGAGCAGGAGGAGAATTTCGCCTTTAGCCTCTCTGGCCGCGGCGTTATTCAGGGCAGAATAATTGAAAGGTCCAGGGAGACGCAGGATCTTGATCGCGGGGTACTCACCGGAGAGACGATCAATCAGAGCGAGCGCAGCCGGATCGACGCTTTCATTGTCGACGATCAGCACTTCAAGATTACGATAGTCGGTCCGGTGTAGAACGCCGTCGATACACGCGGCCAGCAAATCCGCCCGATCGCGGGTCGGGATGATTACGGAGACCAACGGCTCAGGCGCAGGAACCGGCCACACGACGCGCGTCGCGTGCGGCATCTGCGGCGCCGGCCGGACAAGCGCGGCCCCGTAACCACGCACGTTCAGATGATCACGGACTGCCCGCCGAGAGGCGCAGACGGCGCGGAGGCTTTCGGCTGCGGCTTCTGGATGGCTTGTCGCCTCGGTACGATGGGCATGGTAAAGGACCGTTGGCACGTGAGTGATACGGCCGGGGTCAGTTTCCGCCGTTGCACGCAGGGCTAGATCATGGAACTCGGCCCCTTCGAACCTGGGTCGCAGAAAGCCGATCGACGCCACCAGATCGCGGCGGTAAACGGCGAGATTGCTGATATAATCCTGAGCGAGCAGCAGGTCCGGATCCCAGCCGGGTTTGAACCACGGATCGCTGCGGCGCCCGTCAGGCGCGAGGTGATCCCGGTCGCTGTAAAGAACATCCGTCTGCCCACGCTCGCCGAGAGCAAGCGCAACTTCGTACAAGGCATGTTCCGCAAGGCGATCACCAGCGTGCAGAAAAGTGACGAATTCACCTGTCGCCAGTTCCAGGGCGGCATTAACCGCGCCTGCCGTTCCGGCGAATGAATCCGAGCGTATCGATCGAACGCGCGGATCAACCGGCATCCAGGCGCCGAAGACGGTTTCCACCAACGGCCCGGTTTCTCGATCGAGGGCCATGCACAACTCCCAATTGGGATAAAGCTGCGTCGATACGGACTTGATCGATCCATCCAAGGCCGCCGCCGACGTTTTCGCGAGCGACAGAATTACCGAAATGACGGGGCGGTAAGGTAAGGTGGCGATCTGCGTGCGGATTACGGACCGGTCTGTATTGCTAATCGTGTCATACTCGCGAATCCAGTGCTGGTAAGATTCGGTCGGGTCCAGTTTGGGTTGAGCAAAGCCCTTCGAACCGTTTTCGGACCCTGCGATGGCAACCAGGATCTGCGCCCGCGTCGCCCCTTTGTCGCCGGCAGCCAACCAAAAAGCCAGACGTTCCAGTTCTGGCTTGCGCCGGAATACAGCCCGGTACAAACCGGAAATATAGCCAAGATCGACGCTCAGGCGTGCTCCGTGTCGTGCCTTGAATTCATCCGAGTCCACCAGGTTCTCAGCTAATTTTTCCAGGGGCGTTCCCGAACGGAGTCTTTCAACCTCGCCGGCGAATTCGGCTCCGTCCGCAAACCGGCCTAAGGCGGCTTGATACAGCGAATTTACCAGCTGCGCGTGGTCCTGATGCTGTGATTCCGGTACCCGATCCGGTAGCGTTTGCAACGCGTTGGCCAAAGCCTCGTCAGATCCGGCGAAATCCGCGAGCACCTTTGCCCGAGTTGCACCGTTTTCGCCCTTGGCTAACCAATGGGCAAACCCTTGCGGATCGGGCTCGCGGCCAAGCCCGTCACGATACAAGGCCGTGAGGTATTGGCCATCGACCTGTTGGCCCGAGCCGTGGCGCGTCTGAAACTCAGCGGAGCGCGTCAGGTCTTCCGCGATCGCCTCAAGGGCCGTTCCGGTCCGGAGCCGTCTGACGTTTGCGGAAAGGCCCGCCTCATCCGCCAACCGGCCAAAGGCGGCCTTGTAGAGGGAGTTTACTAACCGGACATGCTCGGGGTTCTCGAGATGGTTCGCCGAGCCGGGTAGGACGCTGAACGCCTTGTGCAAGGCTTCGTCGGAGCCGGCCAGCGTCGCAAGGACCTTCGCCCGAGTTGCACCCTTTTCGCCCTCGGCTAACCAGTGCGCAAACCCTTGCGGATCGGGCTCGCGGCCAAGCCCGTCACGATACAAGGCGGTGAGGTATTGGCCATCGACCTGTTGGCCCGAGCCGTGGCGCGTCTGAAACTCAGCGGAGCGCGTCAGGTCTTCCGCGATCGCCTCGAGGGCCGTTCCGGCCTGGAGCCGGCTAACGTTTGCAGAAAGGCCTCCCTCATCCGCGAACCGGCCGAAGGCGGCTTTATACAAGGCGTTAACCGCTGCCGGGTATACAAACCGCGAATGACCCGGGTCGGATAAGTCGTTGGTGCCCGAAGGAATACCGGTTACTAACCGTTTCAGAGAGTCAAAGGCGCTTCTTACAGAGAGTCGCTTAAGACTATGCAAATAACCTCCGACGGCCATGATCGATAAATACCTGAGGCTGCGCGGTCAACGCGCCTCAAATCCGATTCCGATTCCCTTTGATGATCAACTCAAAAAAATACAGATCTGCTCCTTGGGTCCCGCACTATGGCTCTGTCTTACCGGCTGAAGCAAGCATTATCGTGGCAGCACGTCAGACATCTCCGGAAAGGACCCTGGGGGGTCAGTTGCGAAGGTGATGGCCGCTGCTCGACCCGTGCGCTGGTCAACGGCAACGGCTTTGACGAATAGCCTATCACACCGGTCTGCGAGTTGGTTCAGCCGCCTTTGCTCCTCCGGGGCAAAGTAGCCGGCTGCCCCCCCGGGGCAAAAAAACCGCTCAACCATCCTGAGAATGGGTGTAGACGGTCGAGCTAACTTTTGTGCCCCGCAGTTCAGCCCGGAAAGCGTCTACCATCATTCGGACAACGTATTCTACCCGGGAGACTTCTCCCGCCGTCAAATGACCCACGATTCCGGAGCAGGACACGGCATCAAACCGGCCCAACTGCTCCGGATCAATTCGTCGTACCTCGTCCTTTCGCCACTCTGCTGAATCGATCCCGAGGATGTCAGCGGCAGAACGTGCCCTTGCAAAGTTCGCCTCGCTCCGATCGATTGCCACCACCTCTGCGCCGCAACGTACACCTTCAATCGCATGCCGGCCTTCATGGCAGTCTAACTCGAGCATGCGTAGCCGGCCCGCAGGCGTTCGGCACGCTCGTGCCAAGCCAGCGTAGCACCCCCGAACCGGCCGGCAAGCCAGGCAAGATCGTCAAGGTGCCGCTCCGCAAGGCGGCGCAGCAGGGCCGGAGGAAGTTGCGGCGGCGCCGTCGGGTTGGCATTAGCCGGCGCTGCAGGCTCCGGAAACATCGCCGGGTTGAAGCTCACCCCGAGGAAGTCGCAGATTCGGCGCAACAGGCCACTGGGGTTGCCGAGCAGGTCATCAAACAGAAAACAGCCAAGCGAGCCGGGCGCCAAATGACGCTCCCACCGTTCGATGGTGTCCCGATAGGCCGAGCGCTGCCGGCATCGTTCGGTATCCAGTTCGCGCTCGAATTCGACGATGGCCGGAGTCGTGGTTTTTCCCGTGGCGGTGGTTAATTCGTGGAGCGCACCGGACAAGGCACGCGCGATCGGGTCGCGCATTAGAAAAATTACGCGCAGGCCAGGGATCAGCCAAGTCGCCTGCGCCACGGCCCGTTCGGGAAGCACTGCATACGCCGGCGTGATCTCGCCGGCCATAACGCCGCAAGGTGCCTCTTCGAACAGGGAAGCGTACCAGGTGGCATCAACGCGCCGGGAGGTCGCAAACCGTCCGGCCCATTCCAGCCGTCGCCACGCGGCTGATCCGCGATCAGCCGGATCTGCGAGCATGCTCGCCTGAGCCTCGGCAAGGAAGTGCAACCGGTGCCGCACCCAGCGCTCGCACCCCATGCCGGCGAGGTCATCGAAAAAATGCAGCTCCTTGCACGGCGGCAGAAATAGCTCGGGATGCATCCCAAGATTGCGGTGCAGCCAGGTCGTGCCGCTTCGTTGCGCGCCGATGCATAAGAAATCCGGAAACCGGCCCACGTCAGGGGCGGGAACCTGGTTATACAGAACTAACGGACTCACCGTAAAGCAACCGGGACGACACATCGGATCCAGACGGAAGTGACGCAGCGGCTCATCCGCCGTGAACACCCCGGTATACGCACCCCGTCCGTCCGTTTTCAAAATGATGCTTCGTTCCGGTGCATGCTCCGGTCCGGGCGAAAAGAACAACTCCACGGGCCCGCTTCCCGACGGCACCGTTAGTTGGACCGACGCATAGTAGGTGCCGGACGGCAGCGGCTCACCGGGAAGCGCGTAGAGCAACTGCGGGTCCGGCCCGGTGCTGACATACGCGGCGTACTCCTGCCGTCCGCCTTTGTCCAACACCTGAGACCATCCGGCCGGCGTGAGGCGCAAACGAATGGGAAGGGTGGTCGTGCGAGAGTTGGCCGGCGGGGTAACCGGAAGCGGCCCTGCGTCGGTATGCCGGAGCACCTCGTCCACGCGCGCGGTGATGCCGGCTGCCGCGGTGCGCGTCAGCTTCTGCGCCAGCGGCCCGAGACCGGTAAGCACGGCCGTCGCCACGGCACCGCCTACCCGTAACATCTGGTCTCGCAACTGTCCCGTGATGCTGGGATAAAGGGTTTGGCCGGGGTTCGCGTACGGGTCGTCCGCCGGCCTCAGATGTCGACAGGCGAGCGGTTCGTTGATAAAGCTGATCGGGTAACGAGCCAGGAAGCGAAGGTTAAACTCCCAGGCGCCAAGCACCGGGAGGTCTGTTCGGTACGGCCCGACTTCTTCCCACGCCCGCCGCGTGTAAACGAACGCAATCGGCGGGAACTGGTTTTCCGTCAGCATGTCAGGCAGGCTGATGACCGTCATTCCCGGCCTGAACTGTTCACGGGTGAGTTCGATCAATATGCCCTGGTTGGTACGCTCGTGCACGAGCATTGAAGCCGTGACAACGCCTTGATGCCCAGGATGCGCTAACTCGGCCAGGCAAACCTCCAGAAAACGCGGGCGCCAAGTGTCATCGTCAGCGTGAACGGCAATGTCATCACCCCGCGCCTGAGCGATGGCTTGATTCGTGGCCGGCTCTACGCCGACCGGGCGCTCAAGGTGCAGCACGGTCAAGCGCTGCCCGATTGCGCGCCGATACGGCGCAAGTGCTTGTTCTACCTTTTCGGGCGCACCGCCGTCGTTGACTACCACCAACTGCCAGCATCGATGAGTCTGGGCCAGCACGCTGCGGACAGCGCGCGGAATGAACGGCGTGCGCTCACGCGTGCACATAACGATGGTGACCGTCCGCGTTGAGTCGGGCGGTTCCGGCGGCAACGGTAATGGCGCCGCGGCTTTCCCTGAATCTTCCGGCATCGGCAGTGACCGGGTGCACAGCGCGGCATAGAGTCGCTCGCAAATTGAAACTGATAATCCAAACACGGACGCGGGTACCTGTGGCCCCAAGTGGTGACGGTGTTCAGGCTTTGCCAGCGCAACCGCGTGGGCCAGTGCTTCGGGGGTAATCTCAACGTCCAGCGTCTCGAGCAGCGCCCGCAGTACGGGTTCCGGTGCCGCCAGCAACTTGTCGAATTCCACCACTGAGGCCGGCAAATGATCCAAGGCGCGTAGTGCGTCCTGCATATGCGCGAGCCAGGTCGCGACGGCGTGATCATGCGGCATTTTGTTCCGTACCCGGAGGGACGCAGCGACTGCTTCCGGATGACGGATGCACAGTACCGGCACAGGTTCCAACCGGAGTTCGTCAAGCAATGCAAGCCATACCGGCAACAAGCGGCACAGGCGCGGATCCTTCAGCGCCCAAAGTCGCCTTGCGCCCAGTTCCTGGCGTACGATCGCGGTCAGCCTCTCTTTGGCTTCCAGCGTTTCCGGCCAGGAGAGCCAGTCTGCCGGCAGTGCAATCGCTCCGTCTGGTCCGTACCACGTGCGCCCCAGTGCCTCCAGCAACTCCTCGTGGATGGCCACGACCTCAGCATGTTCGCCGTAACCGTTCGGATTATCCGGGCGTGGGGTATTCAACAAGTTCGTACCGAACGGCAGTCCGGCCGCTGCCAGCATATGGGCCAGCAGCGACGTGCCGCTACGGTGCATGCCCATGATCAGGACGACTCTGCCATACAGGTTCCCCGGTGCGGTAGCCTCCGCCATCGCGGCAGGCTATAAATCCGCTGTCGGCGATGCAAGGGGAAGCGCACCTGCCCGGGACGGGTCCCTTTCAGGCGCTTTCGCCGGTCCGGGGGGTCGTGGCCGGCCTTGACCTTAAGGCGTGGACCCATGCCGAGTTCGTCGCGATACCGGTTTTCCGTGTAAAGACGGTGGTGACCGGTTGCGCGTATGTCGAAGCCTGGTAAGCCGATTATCATCCGCTCGTTCTCGGTGTGGTCGTCGGTGAAGACTTGGCGACCACTCACGTAATACCAGGCGTGAACGAGTTCGTGGAACAAACCCACGTGCGCCGGACGCGTGCTTTCACCGGTCAACTCGTTCCAGGGATCGTACTCGACCGTGACCTTGGCGCCCGATCCGTGGTCGAGCCAGGGCTCGAGAGCCAGGACGAGGTAACGGTAACCGCGGTCGCTCTCCTTCGGTAGTTCCTTCGAGCCATTGAGCCAGGCCGCCACGATATCCTTGTTGATCTTGAGGTCCGCGCCGCCGGACTCGGCGGCGTCGCCGATGAACGACGCGATCGAACGCGCACTGAGTCCCGATTTGCGGACCGCCTCCTGCAGCACCGACAGGGGATCGGGGGTCCCGATCGGCTCACGGAACGGGTTGCCCAGCGTTTTGGAGGTATTGGGCGCTCCCCCGTCGCACTTCATATAGGTGGCGACGAAAAGCTTGGGAAAGCGGATCTTCACGTCTTTACCGGCTCGCTCCAGGCTCGACAGCAGGGCCAGCCCCACCTTTGTCGAAGCGATGGTGTCCAGCAGTGTGGTTATCTCCTTGAGGTATTTGGTGCTGAAATCCTTCTTCGGGATGACTTTGTGCGTCTTGGCCTCCACCTTGTCTTTAGACGAGGTAATCGGATCGTGCTCGATCAGGAGGTGCGGGAAGTTGCGGTAGGGTGTGGCAGGCATGGTACGGTCCCGGTGGGGGGTATGGTTTGCAGCGAGGTTGCGGAGTAACCCGCGGGTGTCGTCCTTCAAATTTCGGACCTGATCACCAAAATGATCCACGAGCGACACTCGATTGCAAATTAGTTAAGACACCAGTCCCACCTACCCAAACCCCCTTGGTTTAACGCCATTCGGGACAGGTCCGCACGTGCGCGGGCAGGGCCAGGCCGGAGGTCAGACGTACAAGGCCGGGAGAACGGGAAACACTTCACCAATTCTTGTCGCACCGTCCCTTGAATGCCTTCGTCTCGATCGAGCAGACGCTCATTCTCAACCGGCACAACGCTTGATTGAGCTCCTTCTTTCAGTGATGCTTGTAGCCCGTTCCATGAAGATCACCATCACGCCCGCCGCCTTTGACAAGGCGTTGGGCATCGAAGGCAAGAGCTTTTCGCTGTCCCAGCAGCTCAAGGCCGTACAATTGGCACTCACAGACTACGCGCGCGACCGTGACAGCGCGGCTCTCGAACCCAAGGCACGCATCAACCTGCTTTCCGCGATCTATACCTGGAAGCAGGAAAAGCCGACCGAGTTCGACAAGTACGACGCAATCGGAGACGGCGTGGTGCGCAAGCTGGCCGTGCAGACCGGGCTCGACGACTACCGGCCCGCGCCGTCGGCGTCGGTTCTGCTGCATGGGGAGCGGCGCGTGGCTCCCACCGAGCGTGCCGAACCCACCGTGACGCCCTTGTCAGGCGACTTGGCAAGCCTGCTCGTCGAATACGCCCGCCGCGGCAAGAAGGTAGCGGTGCTGGTGATTGATCTCTACGGTGACGACTTTGACGCGCAAGGCATGAACGCCCACTACGACGGCACACCGGCGACGGTCAAGGACCACATCCAGCGCCTGCTGGCGCACACCCGGGCCGACCTGGGCGGCGGGCGCTTCGAACACCTGCCCGTGTACATCTGTTGCAAGACGACGACGGTCAAGGGACGCGAGCTGGTCGGCGACTTCAGTAACGCCGTCACCAGTTGCTACCGCGAGCTGATCATCTCGGGCACCAACAGCGTGCTGGCTGGCACCCGGCTGGTGGCCGACATGCGTGAGAACGGCATCAGCGATGTCTTCGTCACCGGCTTCGACGCCAACATGTGTGTGGCGGCCACGATTTTCGGCACCGGCGTCAAGGGGCCGGGCTACACGCCGGGCCTGTTGGACCACGGCTTCAACGTGCTGACCTCGCGTTTCGTGCTCGCCTCGGGCGGCAGAGCGCTGCAGGGCAACGATGGCTGGCCGTACATGGGACGCTGCAACGTGTGAGGCACCGGAGGGGGTGAAGCCCACGCCTGGAGGTCCGGAGCCAATGCCGCCGCCTCCCGGGGGGCAGGCGGAAAGCGGCACCTCGGCGCTCAGGAAGAGCGCGCGCGGGCGATTTCGTTTTGCTTCAACGCCTGGGACGGCGATTTCCCGGGCTTTTTCTTCTGGCTTTTTCCAGGAGCCGCCAGGCGAAGATCACGAGAAGCGATCCGAGAAAGGCGGCGATGAGGTCCTCGAACGTCACCTTCAGCTGCCCGAGCCCGAGATCAATTCTCAACAGCCTGAACAGCAGGCCGCCGATCACTGCGCCGGCCATGCCGACGAGGAGGTTCAACCAGCGGCCCAAGCCTTCCCTTTTCAACGTAACCACTCGCCCGGCGAGCGTTCCCGCAAAACCGCCGACGATTATCCAGATGATGATTTCACCAATGGTCATGTCTTGGATGCTTGGATGCTATGCGCAAATCCGTGGCTCCGCGAGACGCTTCGCAGGCAAATGGGGACAGGCCAACGTCACAAGGGGGCCGTTTCGGTTCAGTTACCATTGACCCTCCAGATTCCATCGGGCGGCCGGGACGATTTTTACGGGCGTTGCAGCGCCAGATTTCTCAGCTCCCGCAGCGCGATGGACAACATCGACAAGTCCAGTTTGCCGGTGCCTTGAAGATCGGCGAGCACCTGCCGGCTGCGTTCCAGGGCGCTCTTGTTTTCCGCTTCCCATTGCCGGACGAGCGCATCCGGCACGTTCGCGTGGGGGCTGAGTTTCGAAACCGCGCCGGTAAGCTGGCTCTGGAGGCCGGAAAGCTCGTCTCTGAGCGCGGCCTTGGCGAGCGCGTGCCAGTGAGAATCCGCAGGCAGGCTGCCGATCTGCTTGTGGAGCCAGGAAAAATTGAGTCTCCCGCCCACGGCAAAATAGATGCCCGCCGCGTCCTCGACGCTGCGCTTTGTTTGCATTGCGACCTCAGTAATATCGAGTGCCGAATAAAGCGGTTCGAACCTCACCAAGCGCCTGGCGAGATCGTTCGGAACCTTGTTTTGAGTCAGGCGTTCGGCTGCCTGCGCAAGGCCGGCGCTCTCGTCAGCAGCCAAAAACCGGTCAAGGCTCGCGGCGAGGGCCTTAACCCCGGGGGCGAAATGGCCCGCGGTTTTCGCGATGTCATCTCTCAAATCCCGATAGCGAAGAAACCAGAGGGTTGCGCGTACCATCAGCCTTTCCGAGGCGATCAGCATGCCGGTCTGCACCGCATCCGGGACTTTGCTGTCGAGAGCTTCGACTGCCTTCCAAAAGGAATCAAAGTCGAATACCTCACGCGTGAGCAGGTAGGCGCGCACCACGTCCGGGATCCTCGCGCCGGTTTCCTCCTGCATGCGGTGCACGAAGGTGCTGCCGACCCGGTTAGTCATTTCGTTGGTGACGTGGGTCGCGATGATTTCGCGCTTGAGCGGGTGACGCTCCATGTGCTCGCGATAGCGCTCGTGCAGCGGCGCAGGAAAGTAGCGCACCAGCGCGGTGGAGACGTACGGATCGTCCGGCACTTTGGAGGCGAGCAGCGCATCATAGAGCATGATTTTGCTGTAGGCGAGCAACACCGCGCGTTCCGGCGAGGTCAGGCCGGTCCTGGCTGCCTTGCGCGCAGCTAACTCCTCGTCGGACGGCAGAAATTCGATCGCACGATTGAGTTTACCGGTCTTTTCCAGGTCTTTGATAAAACGCGCCTGGGCGTCCAACAGCATCCTTTCGCGCACGCTCAACGATTGGGTCTGGAAATAATTGTCGCGCAGAACCAGCGCGCCGACTTCGCCGGTCATTTCAGCGAGCAGTTGATTGCGTTGCTCGACGCTCATGCCCCCTTCGGCGACCACTGAATTGAGCAGGATCTTGATGTTAACCTCGTGGTCCGAGCAGTCGACCCCGGCGGAGTTATCAATCGCGTCGGTGTTGATCCTGCCGCCGTTAAGCGCGTATTCGACGCGCCCGAGCTGGGTGAATCCGAGGTTGCCGCCTTCCGCGACCACCTTGCAGCGAAGTTCCCTGCCGTTCACCCGGATCGCGTCGTTGGCGCGGTCACCTACCTCGGCGTGAGTTTGAGCGGTTGCCTTCACATAGGTGCCGATCCCGCCATTATAGAGCAGGTCTACCGGGGCTTTGAGGAGCGCGCGGATCAGATCGGTCGGGGTGAGCGAACCGTCAGCCACGCGCAAGGCTTTTTTGACTTCAGGGGTCAGCGAAACCGATTTCGCGCTGCGCGGGTAGACGCCGCCGCCTTTGGAGATCAGCCTGGAATCATAGTCCGCCCATGAAGAGCGCGGCAGGTTGAACAACCGGTCGCGTTCCTTGAAACTTGTTTCCGGGTCCGGATCGGGATCGAGAAAAATATGGCGGTGATCGAAGGCGCCGAGGAGTTTGATGTGGCGCGAAAGCAGCATGCCGTTGCCGAAGACGTCGCCCGACATGTCGCCGATCCCGACCACGGTGAAATCGGCGGCCTGGGTATCGAGCCCCAGTTCGCGGAAATGGCGCTTAACCGATTCCCAGGCGCCGCGGGCGGTGATGCCCATCTTTTTGTGATCATAGCCGGCTGAACCGCCTGAGGCGAACGCATCGTCCAGCCAGAAGCCGTACTCCTTTGAGATGCCGTTGGCGATATCGGAAAAGGTCGCGGTGCCCTTGTCCGCGGCGACCACCAGGTAAGGATCGTCGGCATCGTGGCGCACCACGTCTTTGGGCGGAACCACCTTGCCTGCGGCCAGGTTGTCGGTCAGATCCAGTAAACCGCGCAGGAACGTCCGGTAACACGCGATTCCTTCGTTCATGAAGGCTTCACGGTCACTGGGAGGTTGCTTGACGACAAATCCCCCTTTTGAGCCGACCGGGACGATGACGGTGTTTTTGACCATCTGCGCTTTCATGAGGCCGAGGACTTCGGTGCGGAAGTCTTCGCGGCGATCGGACCATCGCAACCCTCCGCGCGCCACCTTCCCGCCTCTTAGGTGCACCCCTTCGACGCGCGGCGAGTAAACGAAGATTTCGAACCGGGGTTTGGGCTCAGGCAGCCCCGGCACCAGCGCCGGGTTAAATTTGAAAGAGAGGTAGGGTTTGGCCGCGCCGGCATCGTCTTTCTGGAAATAGTTGGTGCGAACCGTCGCTTGGATCACGGCGAGAAAACGCCGCAGGATACGGTCTTCGTCCAGGTTGGCGACCGAATCCAGCGCCTTTTCGATTTCGGCCGCCAATGTCTGCATGGTTTCTCCGGCTTCGGCCGCGGTCGCGGGATCGAAACGCGCGACAAAGAGTTCGACCAGCTTTTTCGCGATCGCCGCGTTGGCCGAGAACGCCTGTTCCACGTACGCCTGCCTGAAGGTGAACCCGGTCTGGCGCAGGTATTTGCTGTAGGCGCGCAAAATCGTGACTTCGCGCCAGTTTAGATTTGCCCGCAGCACGAGGCGATTGAAGTCGTCATTTTCAACCTCGCCGCGCCAGGCACGCGCGAGTGCTTCCTCGAACCCGCTTTTTATCCGGGCAATATCCAACGAAATGTCTCCCGGGTGACTCATGCCGAAATCATGAACATAAACCGGCGGCGCGCCGTCGGGCTCCACTTTGTAGTAAAGCTCGTCAAGTACCTGGACGCCCATGCGTTCGAGCATCGGCAGGCTTGAAAACAGGGGCACCGGTTCGCCCGCCTGGAAAAGCTTCAGGCGCAGCGGGGTGTTGCCCGCCTGGTCACCGGCGTAAAGGTCCATCGCGAGTTTTTGCTCCGCCCCGAGCGCGTCCATGATCACCGCGTCGGTAACGGCTTCCGCGACGGAACGATCCTCGCGGTAGCCCACGGGAAAGGCGTTGCCGAATCGGACGTAGACCTGGGTGCCCCGCTCTTCGCCCAGGCGGGCGATGAGCGCATCGTGCAGGTCGTCCTCCCAGCGGCGCGCCGCCTTGACGATCTGCTTTTCGATTTCGCGAACGTCGAAGTCAGGCACGCTTCCCGGTTTGGTGCGAACGACGATCAGCAGGCGCGCCAGGGGGGAGTCGTCCAGGTGCAACGTGAACTCCGAGTTGATGCCGTTGAACGCCTGCATCAGGATCTGCTGCGTGCGCCGGCGCAACTCGGTGCGGTAATTTTCGCGCGGCACATAGACCAGGCATGACAGGAAGCGGCCGTAAAGGTCGCTACGCACGAAGAGGCGCGTGCGCTGGCGGTAACCCAGGCGCAGGATTCCGATCGCCTGTTCAAAAAGGTCGTCCTCCGATATTTGGAACAGTTCGTCGCGCGGATGCTGTTCCAGGATCGCGACGAGCGCCTTTCCCAGGTGGCCGGCGGGATCGAACCCGGCGCGCGCCACGACGTTGCTTACCTTGCGGCGCAGGAGCGGGATGTCCGCCGCCTGTGAAGCGTAGGCCGTGGAAGTAAAAAGTCCGAGAAAGCGCCGTTCCCCCAAGACCTGACCCTTTAGGTTGAAACGCTTCACGCCGACGTAATCAAGGTAGCCGGGGCGATGCACCGTCGATCGCGAATTCGCCTTGGTCAGGATCAGCAGTTCGGGAGCGCGCGCGAGTTTTCTTACTTCCGGGGTGACCGTGGCGAAGCTTGTCGAAACTCTGGTCTCACTCGTCTCTCGCAAAATGCCGAGGCCGGATCCCGGCACGACGCGCAAAATATCTTCGCCGTTCTCTCTGACCAGATCGTAGTCGCGATACCCCAAAAAGATGAAATGGCCATCCGCGAGCCAGGCCAGGAATGCCTTCTCTTCTTCCACGGTTTCGGGGATCAACCCTTCCGGGTAGGGCGGTCTGATTTCGACGACCAGCTGGTTCAGGTGGTCCTTCATCCCTGGATAATCCTCAACGGCCTTGCGTACGTCAGTG
>Ga0213876_10001173_pt1 | contig 16567 bp, 14 predicted proteins | sample BarmaccomBMRX_R9_FD_160113 | JGI IMG/M metagenome (GOLD analysis project Ga0213876, IMG submission 160113) | Root-associated microbial communities from Barbacenia macrantha in rupestrian grasslands, the National Park of Serra do Cipo, Brazil - RX_R9 | ecosystem: Host-associated > Plants > Roots... | reverse complement strand
TGCTCCCATCCATGCCGGCCTCCCTTCCCAGCCAGCATGGTGAATCAGAAATGCGCTGATTTGGGAATCCCAATTCGATTCAGCCTAATCTCATCCCGCTTTAGCGCCGCCCAAGGACGCAAAAGGAGAGGGGAGAACTGGCAAGGTTCCGTTGTCGTCCGCGGGCCGCCTACCTATTCTGCCGCGAATCATGACGTTTCCCGCGAAAACCCTGCCAGTCGAAACGCTGCCCGCCTTTCTCGGTGTGGTCAGATCGTTGACCGGAAAGCTTTGGCGCGACCGGCTCGATGCGCGGGGGGCCGCGAAGGCGCTCGCGATCGTGCAGCGCCACCAGCTTCCGGAAATGCTGGCGCGCGTGCTCGCGGGCCGCGAGGTCGAGATCGACGCGGTGGCCGAGTTTCTCGATCCGACCATCCGCAAGCTGATGCCGGATCCCTTTACGGTCACGCAGATGGAAGTGGCCGCCAGGCGGATCGCGGATGCCGCGGTCCGCGGCGAGCGCGTCGCGATTTTTGGCGACTACGATGTCGACGGCGCCACTTCGGCCGCGCTCTTGGCCTGGCATCTCCGTCATTGCGGGCTTGATCCCCTGATCCACATTCCGGACCGGCTGTTCGAGGGCTATGGGCCGAATACCGAAGCGGTGCGCGCGCTGGCCGCGAAGGGCGCGACGCTCTTGGTGACCGTCGATTGCGGCACCACCAGCCTCGAGCCGCTTGCGGAAGCCCGGCGGCTCGGCATGTCCGTCGTCGTGATTGATCATCACCAGGTTGGCGACGACCTACCCGAAGTCGACGCGCTGGTGAATCCAAACCGATCAGATGATCTCTCGGGACTTGGCTATCTCGCCGCCGTCGGCCTCGTGCTGGTCACGCTGGTTGCCGTCAACCGCGAGCTGCGCGCGCGCGCCTTTTGGACCAGAGAGATGCCGGAGCCGGACCTTTTGTCCGTGCTGCATCATGTTGCACTCGGCACGGTGGCCGATGTCGCGCCGCTGATCGGGCTGAACCGCGCCTTTGTCGCCAAAGGCCTGATCGCGATGCGCCGCCGCGACCATGTCGGGCATACCGCACTGATGGACGTCGCGCGATTGAGCGGCCCGCCAGAAGCCTGGCATCTCGGCTTCATGCTGGGCCCGCGCATCAATGCCGGCGGGCGGATCGGCCGTGCCGATCTCGGCGTGAGACTGCTGCTCGAAGGGGATCCGTCCGAAGCCGCGCGGATCGCTGCCGAGCTCGACCGGCTGAACAGTGAGCGCCGCGTCATCGAGCAGGCCGCCGAGGCACAGGCCGAAGCCGAAGCGCTGGCCGCGCTGGGCCTGGAGGACAAGGGCGCGGTCATCGTCACGGCGTCGGAGGGCTGGCATCCCGGCGTGGTCGGGCTGGTCGCTGCGCGGCTGAAGGAGAAATTTGCGCGGCCGGCCTTTGCCATTGCGCTCGAGCCCGGCGGCATCGGCACCGGCTCGGGCCGTTCGATCACCGGCGTCGATCTCGGCAAGGCGGTGCGCCAGGCCGTCCACGATGGCGTGCTGACGAAGGGCGGTGGACATGCGATGGCGGCCGGCGTCACGCTGCGCAAGGAGAGGCTCGCCGAATTTCGCGCTTACCTGGAAAGCGCGCTGGCGCGCGATGTGGCCGAGGCGCGCCATGTCAACGAGCTGTTTGTCGATGGCGCGGTCAGCGCGCGCGGCGTCACGCCCGAATTCGCCGCAACGCTGAACCGGGCGGGGCCGTTTGGCAGCGGCAATCCGGAACCGGTCGTCGCGCTGCCGTCGCATCAGCTGGTGTTTGCGGACGAGGTCGGCCAGGCGCATCTGCGCCTGCGCTTCAAGGCGGGCGATGGCGCCATCGTCAATGGCATTGCATTTCGTTCCATCGGTCAGCGGCTCGGCAATGTCTTGGCGGAGCATCGCGGACAGGTGCTGCATGTCGCAGGCTCGCTCGCCGTCGATCGCTATCAGGGCAGCGAGCGCGTGCAGTTCAGGGTGATCGACGTCGCTGTGCCGGACGACGGACCGTCGATGATCAGGTAGAGGATATGACTTCAGCCACCCTGTCGCAGTCGCGCCAGCACTTTCAAGCCGCCATAACCGTCGGCTGGCTGGAGGCCCGTTTTGACTTGGTAGTCGCGGATTGCCTTCATGGTGTCGTTGCCGACACGCCCGTCGGTGCCGCCGGTGTCGAAGCCGGCCTTGGTCAGACGGGTCTGCATCTCCTGCACTTCGGCGAGCGTCAGCGCGCGCTCGGAGCCCGGGAAGGGCTGGATGAACGGGCCGCCGCCCAGAATGCGATCGCCGAGATGGCAGATCGCCAGCGCATAATTCATCGACGGATTGTAGCTCTTCACCGCGTAGAAATTCGCACCCAGGAGAAACGCCGGTCCGCCAGGCACCGGAATCCAGAGCTGCGCGGACGCGTTCGGTTGCGCAAACGCCCCGCCGTCGGCGCGCGTCACGCCCGCGGCCTGCCAGACCGCATAGCTGCGGCTGCCGCTTGCAGTGCCGCCGGCGCTGCGGACTTCGTAGCCCCAATGTTCGCCGCGATGATATTTGCCGCGGCCAACGAGAAAGCGCGCGGTCGATCCGAGCGCGTCATCCGGCTTGCCGAATGGGGAGATCTTTCCGTCGCCGTCATAGTCGAACCCGACATTGAGCCAGACTTCCGGCATCCACTGGGTGTGCCCCATCGCGCCGGCCCAGGAGCCGCGCATTTCCTCCGGCGTGCTCCAGCCGCGATCGACGATTTTCAAGGCGTTGATCAGCTCGCTTTCCCAATAGGCCTTGCGGCGCGGCTCGTTCCAGGCCAGCGCCGCCAGCGAAGGAAACACCGGACGCATGTGGTTCTGCTGCACCAGGGGATCGCCAAAAGCGGATTCCACGCCCCACAGCGCCAAGAGCGTGCCGCGCTCGACGCCAAAATCCTTCTCGATGCGCGCGAACAGCTTTTCGTTGTTCTTCAGCGCCTCCTTGCCGTTGATGATGCGCCAGTCGGAGACGCGGCGGTTGATGTACTGCCAGATCTGTTCGTTGAACTCCGGCTGGTTTCTGATCTCCTTGAACACGCTCATGTCGGGCTCGACACGCCCCATCGCGCGTGTCCAGGTCGCATCCGAAATGCCCTTCGCCAACGCGCGCGCGCGAAAACCGTCGCGCCATGCATCGAAGCCAGGCGGCGCGGCAGCATGCGCCTCGATCGGCAGGGCCAGCACCGCGGCTCCGCTCAGCGCGGATCGCAGCAGCGCGCGGCGTGTCGGGTTTCGGGGAGAATCAGCGGGTTCCATTGCCGTGCATTTTAGCCGCAGGATGGCAACAGGGGCAAAGGCGATCGCGCGTCGGGAACCATCCGCCCTACTGGAACATGGCGGCGATGCTTGCCAGCCAGCGACGGATTGTCACGTCATTTCGCGCGGTCACCTCGCGTTCCCGGGTGATTGCGGAATCTGCGACGGCAGAAAATCAGTTCTCCCTGCCTTCCTGCGGATCGAGACGGATAGCATCATCCTGCTGGGTCCGCGCGGCGATTGGAGAGGCCGCAATCAACGGTCCGATCTCGCGGCCCCGCCCGCGGATCAGCCGCTCATAGGCGGAGACCAGCGTGATGTACGGGTTGACCCAGATCCAGCCATCGCGGGTGAAGACCTGTACATCGAAATGCAGGTGGCGCGAGGTCCCATTGGGATGGTCGAGATAGTTCGAGACCACGCCGATCTTTTCGCCTTCCGCGACGACGCGCCCGTTGAGGACGCCGTCGGCGTCCATGCTGGCCGGATTCATGTGCATGTAGCGGAAGCGGATATGCTCGGTCAGCGTGTTGACCTGCAGCGTCGCCGCCTGCTGCTGTCGCGCGCGGATCAGGATGCCGTCGCGCACCGCGAAGACCGGCTGCTGTTTGGGGTCGCAGGAGTTCGACGAGTCGCTCGGGGCAGGGCAGGCGCCCGCGCGGAGGTCCTGTCCCTGGTGACCATGGCCGCCGGCGCATTGCCCGACATTGAAGCTGCGCGCCTCGCAAAAATTGTCGCGCCATGGGTAAAGCCCGGAGGGCCGGTCGGAGCTGTCGCCCGACTGCCGGCGGCCGAAGGATTGCGAATGGATGAAGGCGGGGGCGTCCAGCGGAAAGCGAATCTGGGAATAGCTCGTCAGGTCGGCATTGCCGATCTGTCCGCGCGGGCCGCTTCTGGCGAGGATGTCGCCGACCGGCCGATAGGTGAAATCGGAGGCATAGTTCGGCGGGCGCTCGGCAAATCCCGCCAGGATATTGCCTCGTGGCTGCGATGGCTGGCCGCCGGCAATCCGCAACGCCCGGAGAAACCGCTCGGCGACCGGATAGGCCTCGCGACAGGCGAGCCGGCGCGGTCGCGGCACGCTGTCGAGACACTGGATCGAGACCACGTAGGGGACGCCGAACCGGGTGAAGGCGTAGCGCACATAACCTTCCCGGATGAAGCGGCGCAGGTCCGGGTATTGTGCCGACAATGCCTTGACGGGCTCGCCCATGCCGCCTGGGGGATCAGCGATATCGTAGATCAGCTGCGAGCCGGTGATTTGAACCTCGATCGGACGGGCGAAGGTGCGTTGTGGCAATCCGTCGCCGGCGCCGGGCTCGAGCGAGAACACGGCGTCATAGCCCGAGGGGCCGGCATCGAAGAAGTCGACGGGACGGAAGTCCGCTTGGTAACGCGCCACGCCGAGCGCCATGCGATTGGCGCCTGCCTCGAGCCAGCCCGCGACGTCGAATGGCAGCAGGACAGGCACTGGACTGCGGTTGATTCCGGGAAAGATCGGCGAAGTGACAGCGTTCAACTGCGCGAAAGCAGGGAGCGCTCGCGGACCGAGCGGGCTAAGGCGCCGTTGGGTAGCGAAGGTGAAATCGGCAACGACCGCAGGTGCGGCGCTGATCTCCGCCCGGAACTGATCGAGTGCCGCGTGCCATTCGACTGGGATTACCGAGATTGCTGGTGTGCGGAATTGATCGATTGCGAAGGCTGTACCGGCCTTGAGCAGCGCGAAAGATGCCAGCGTCCACGCGACGTACCGGACAGCTTTCGTTTTCACCGCCTCGCTCTCCCGGCGCTTGGCGCCGATTTGAACGCCCCCGCTGCAGGCGACGATTCGCATTTAAGCGACGTTCAAAGGCCCCCCGCATTCCAGAGCCGCGCGGCAAATGGAGAATCGCCAACACCACGCAGCTTCGGAAGCAGGACACAAGTAGTGCCCCATTTCCGAAGTTCGTCAACTCCGCGCAAGCCCGGTCCGTCCGAGATTGCACACAAGATGCAATTTCGCAGATGAATTTTCGACTTGAAGTAATGAGACGCGCACATCACAGCCGAAACGAGAGTGGCTCAGGGCGGCGGCCATCGCGTGCTGCCGCCGGTCCTGCGCTAATCCTTGGCGCGCTCGGAGTAGGATCCGTCCTCGGTCAAGACCACGATCCGCGTGCCGACGGTGATGTGCGGCGGCACCGCCGTCCGCAGTCCATTCGACAGCACGGCCGGCTTGTAGGAGGAGGACGCGGTCTGGCCCTTGGTGACTGGCTCGGTCTCCACCACCTCGAGGGTCACGCGCTGCGGCAGCTGAATGGCAACCGGCGTGGCATCGTGCATCGACAGCTTGACCGTCATGTTTTCCTGCAGGTAAGCCGCGCCCGAGCCCACTACGTCCTTTGGCACCTGGATCTGGTCGTAGGTCTCGTTATTCATGAAATGAAAGCCGTCGGCATCCTCGTAGAGGTAATTGTAGTTCCGCTCCTCGATGGTAGCCTTCTCGACCTGGTCGGTGGTCTTGTAGCGCTCGGAAACCTTCACCCCGTCGCTGATTCGACGCATTTCGATCTGACTGACCGGCGTTCCCTTGCCGGGATGGATGTTTTCAGCGCTCAGGACGACGTAAAGCTTGCCATCTTGCTCGATGACGTTGCCCTTGCGAATAGAACTGGCGATGACTCTCAAAGCTGTTTTTCCTGATGTTCTGGGTCTGGACCGGACAAAAAAGGCGGACCCGACGGCGGCTGACGCGGTTTCGGGCCGCAACATACTGATTTTGCCGGTCCGCGCTAGCGTTTTGCGGACGCGGCGGGCTGCGGCGCGATGACTGTAAACGCCCCCGCGTCACCCTGGTGGTCGGCCGACCGGCATGCCGATTTGCGGCCGTTTCTCAAGGCCCGTGGCGCAATAACGCGGGCCTTGCGGTCCTGGTTCGGCGCCCAAGGGTTTACCGAAGTCGAGACCGGAATAGCCCAGGTTTCGCCCGGCAATGAAACCCATTTGCATGCGCCGCGCGCCGAGTTCACCGGCGTCGACGGCCGCCGTGTCACGCGTTACCTGCGAACCTCGCCCGAATTCGCCTGTAAGAAGCTGCTGGCCGCCGGGGAAAGCAGGATTTTCGAGTTTGCGCGGGTTTTTCGCGATCGCGAGCGCGGCGATCTGCATCTGCCCGAGTTCACGATGCTGGAATGGTACCGCGCCGGTACCGCTTATGATGCCGTCATGGCCGATACCATCGTCGTCATCGCCAATGCGGCTGACGCAACCGGCATCGGGCATTTTTCGTTCCGGGATCGAACTTGCGATCCCTTCGCCGAGCCGGAACTGCTGACGGTCGCAGCGGCCTTTGAGCGCTTCGCGGGAATCGATCTGCTCGCGAGCATTGTCGGCGGCGAGGGCGATCGCGCGAACCTGGCACAGGCAGCCGCGCAGAAAGTCCGGGTTGCAGAGGACGACAGCTGGTCGGACATCTTCAGCAAGATTCTGGTTGAGCATATCGAACCCCGGCTGGGGCAGGGGCGTTTGACAATTCTGTTCGAATATCCGACGCCTGAGGCGGCGCTGGCGCGCGTGAAAGCGTCGGATTCCCGCGTCGCCGAGCGCTTCGAGGTGTATGCCTGCGGGGTCGAGGTCGCCAATGGCTTTTCGGAGTTGACCGACCCGCAGGAGCAGCGTCGCCGCTTCGTCTTGTCGATGGATGAGAAGGAACGGCGCTATGGTGAACGCTATCCGCTCGATGAGGATTTTCTCGACGCGGTCGGGCACATGCCGCAGGCAAGCGGCGTTGCACTCGGATTCGACCGGCTGGTGATGCTGGCGAGCGGGGCGCTCCGGATCGACCAGGTGGTCTGGACGCCGCCGCCAAGCGACGCGTGAGCCGTGGATGAGGCAACGACAGTGACAATCACGTTGCGCGCGCCGAAGGAGATCGTTGCCCGCGGGTTTGCGCATCCGGATGATCTCGCCGTGCTGGAAGAAGTCGCCTCCCGCTACGCGGTCGCGGTGACGTCTGATCTCGCCGCCCTCATTGATGGAAGCGATCCGGACGATCCGATTGCGCGGCAATTCATTCCGTCTGCCGCAGAGCTCGACGGCGCGCCGGGCGAGCGTGCCGATCCGATCGGCGACGACGCCCATTCTCCGGTGCCCGGCATCGTGCACCGCTACCCGGATCGCGTGCTGTTCAAGCTGGTGCATGTCTGCGCGGTCTATTGCCGGTTCTGCTTTCGGCGCGAGATGGTCGGCCCCGGCAAGGAGAGCGCGCTGTCGGAAGCCGCTTATGCCGGCGCGCTCGGCTATATCCGCAGCCATCCCGAGATCTGGGAAGTCATTCTCACCGGCGGCGATCCCCTGATGATGTCGCCGCGGCGGCTGGCCGAGATCATGAATGATCTCGCCTGCATCGATCACGTGAAGATCATTCGCATTCACACCCGCGTGCCGGTCGCGGAGCCTTCGCGGATCAGCGACGAAATGGTCGCTGCGCTGAAGTGCCAGGGTGCGACGACCTGGGTCGCGTTGCACGCCAATCATGCGCGGGAACTGACGGCGACAGCACGCGCCGCATGCGCGCGACTGGTTGACGCAGGCATTCCCATAGTGAGCCAGTCGGTGCTGCTTCGCGGCGTCAATGATGATCTTGCGACGCTCGAAGCATTGATGCGGGCGTTCGTTGAATGCCGGATCAAACCCTATTATCTCCATCATGGCGACCTTGCGCCCGGGACGGCGCATCTGCGGACCACGCTGGCGCGTGGACAGGAGTTGATGCGCGCGTTGCGAGGGCGGGTGTCCGGATTGTGCCAGCCGGAATATGTGCTGGACATTCCCGGCGGCTACGGCAAGTCGCCGGTCGGACCGGTCTATCTGACGACACAGGAAGAATCTTTTTCCAGCGAACGTGAACCGTCGCAAGAAACCCGTTATCGTGTCGCCGACTATTGTGGCGAGGTGCACGTCTACCCACCGGCACCTTGATGGACGGACGGGGGTATGAGCATTCGGCTTCAACGCCGGCTGTCCGCTTTGGAGATGGGAGGAGCAACATGACGAAATGGATCATCGCGGCCGCGGCTTTGGCGCTCGCGGCAAATGCCGCCGCGTTGGCGCAGAGTGGACGCAACAAGAGCTCGACGACGGATTCCATGAGCAACCGGCCTATGATTGACGCGCCGGTCGGTCACCGCCAGCCGCGTGCCGGCGACTTTGCGGACGAGAAGAACCTGAGCAATCCGAGCGATCCGATGAACAAGGAAGACGCCGCGCTCGATCGCAAGATCAAGAGCATCTGCCGCGGCTGCTGACGCCGTCGCGGACTGCGGCGCAGAGCCGGTTCGTTGAGCGCCGCGCAGGCTTGCGAACCGGATTTTGCGGCCTCACGTCTGGCGCACGGCGAGCGCCATGCCGACCATCGATGCGCCGCCGATCACGAGGTTGATGCCGACCAAAAGGCCGACCGCCCACAGCGCCGAGCCCGGCAGCCCCGTGATGATGATGCCGGCAATCACCACGTCGACGACGCCTGCGATCAGCAGCCACGACCAGCGCTCCGACAGCTCGCGGCGATGCTCCAGGGCATACATGATCGTGGCGACGCCCTCGGCGAGAAAATAGACGCCGACCACGATCGTGAGCGTCAACGTGCCCTGGATCGGCTGCCACAACAAGATGATACCCGCGGCGATTGCCAGCACGGCCGATAGCAGCGACCACCAGAAGCCGGGTGTGCCGCGCGCCCACAAGGTCAGCGCGAGACCCGCGATGCCGCTGATGAGGAACATCCAGCCCAGAAAGATCGTGACGGCCAGACTCGCGAGCGGCGGCAGGATGATGGCGGCGAGGCCGAGCAGCATCAGCAAAATCCCCTCGATCAAAAAGGCTTTCCAGTGCTGGCGCACGGCGGCACGCATGTCCGATTGCAGTCTCTCAATATCCTGGGGAAGGGTCATTCGGCGATCTCCCGGAGGTGCCATGCTACTACTCTAACCTCGACCGGGCATGGACGAAAAGCCCTCGGCTGTCCGTATCCGGTTACGCCCCAGAACATAGATCGCGGTCGTGACAACGAGTAGGGCGCTGCCCAGCATGATCGAAGTCAGTCCGATCGGAACCAGGACCAGCGTCACGTTGCGTTCGGGATTGACCAGCCAGTGGTGCAGCGAGGTCAGCACGAAAGCGAGGCCGACAAATCCGGCGCCGCCGCCGGCCAGCAGCAAGGCCCACATCTTGCGCAGGCGGCTCAGCCGCTCACGCGCCAGGTCGGTACGGGGGGCGTGGTGGCGGGCGACCCGTCGCACCAGCCTTGCCGCGAATGCGATCGAGGAAAAGCCGACCAGCATGCTGGTCAGCCCGAGCCAAAGCCGCGTTGAGGCATCAAGGTCGGGATTTTTCTGCAGCGTCAGCAGCGGAAAGTCGAACGCGGCATGCAGCGCCAGCGGCCCCATCAGCATGAGGGTCCAGCTCGAGATGCGCGCCCAATCGCGGTGGCGACGGTTGGCGCCGAGCGCCGTGCCGGATCGCGCGATCGCCATATAAGCGCCGGCAATGATGCCGAGCGCGCCATGAAACGGCACGGTGAGGACCGTGCGCAGCGCAGCCAGCGATCGCCACATTTCGGCGTGCTGAACGAGATAGGCGAGATTCTCGTAGGCGGCGAAGCCGAGGCCCGCCGCGGCGCCATAGACGACGGTGTCCATCGGATCGGCGAAGGGGCGGCGCCGCGCTGTAATCGCGGCGATCACCAGGATCTTGACCGTCTCTTCCGGCAGCGCGACGCCAAACACCGAATGCATGGCTTGCTCCAGCCATGGGGTCTCGGGAGCAGCAATCAGCCGCGCAAACGGCGCGCGGAGCAGTCCGAGCAGGGAAATACTGGCCGCGCCCAGCAGAAAGGCCGCCCATACCTTGACGGGCGAGCCGGGGTGTTCCCCGGCCGCGATCACGATCCACAGCATCAGCAAGGCAGGCGCGACCGCGGCGGTCCCGATGACGGTGGGAAGGGACTCCAGAATGTTCATCAACGCGGCAGAATATGTGCTTTTTTGGAATGATCCACTGCAAATGGGCGAGCCGCCTGTCGCGGCAAGGGCGCGGTTGACGAGCGGTATTTGCGCCTCAGCGAACCATATCCGGCCTGCACCTGTCTGCTCCGCCTCGTGATCGGGGCTCCTCCGGGCGCGGCCGGTTCCGACTTTACCGGCGGCGAATTCCAGACCGCGCGCCCCTTCCAATCCGCCGGCCATCCCCCATGTCGTTGAAGATGCAGCCGCCTCAGCAGAAAGGTGACGAGAACAGGAATCTCCTTTTCGTCGCCGTCTTGGCATATCAACGGCGTTCCGGGGCTTGAGCAGATCAGAATCATCCAAGTCTATCAAAGGGTTCTTGAATTTGCCGACAACAGAATGCAGTTGTTGCGTTGTGCCAGCGAGCGGGGAAGCAAGATGCGGTGGGGTGACGGCCTGATCTTTCGTCAGGAGCCGAAAATTGGCGGCTTGATCACGTTGTGTCGCGTTGAGGTGTACGCGAAGCCGGCGCTGCAATCCGCGCCGTTCGCCGGCGAGTGATCTGAAAGGCGATACATGTCTTCCTTCGATCTGGCTGCGTTGGTTCTCGCCGGAATCGCCCTGTCGGCGGCCTTCGTAAATGGCGCGATTGGGTATGGCTTCTCCTCGCTCACGGTGCCGTTGGCGCTGGTCTTTTATACCAACCGCGTCCTCAATCCCGCGATCGTGGTCGTCGAAGTCCTCATCAACTTCTACGTCCTCTTCATCAATCTGAAGGGCGTGCCCTCGGTCTGGAGGCGGGTGATGCCGATCCTGATCGGGCTGCTCCCCGGCATCGCCATCGGCTCGTTCGCGCTGGCCTCGCTGCAGCCGGGCTGGATCAAGTTCTGCACCTACACCGTATTGCTGCCGCTGATCCTGCTGCAGGCCGCCGGTTGGCGAAGGCCGATCGAGTCGACCTGGATGGTCGGCCTTCCCTTCGGATCGATGCTGGGCGTTCTCTACTCGGTGACGACCATTTCGGGCCCGCCGCTCGCCATCCTGTTCAACAACCAGGGGCTCGTCAAAAACGAATTTCGCGCCGGGCTCGCCTTGGTTCGCGTGGTGGAATCGACCGTGACCGCGGTCGCCTATTACAAGCTCGGCCTGTTTATCCAGGAGAGCAACAATCTGATGCTGGTGCTGATTCCGAGTGTGCTCGTCGGCATCCCCTGTGGCGCTTACGTGATCCGCCGGCTCGATGCCGAGACATTCCGCCGGATCTGCATGAGCTTTGACGCCTGGGTGGTCGGCTTCGGCCTGTCGCGTGTGCTGATCGAACTCAATCTGATGCAGAGTCCATGGGCCTACAGCGTGATGGGGGCCACCATCGTGCTCGACCTGTATCTGCTGTACATTTTCTTCACCGCGCACAGGGCCTCGCCCGCGGAGCGTCCGCAGATGGCGGAGCGCTCGCAGGCGCTGGACCGGTCGCAGACGGTCGAGCTCCGATAGAGGCCGACCGGCGCGCTCATGGCCTGACGTCGGCGCCGCCGGTCCTGGCCTTCTTCGGCTTTGCGGTGGCGACCGTGGCTTTTGCGCCGCCATCGCTGCGCACCGCGCCCCAGGGATCGGTCGGTCCCTTGTCGGGGATGTTACGGAGTGATTTTCGGTAGGCGTCGCCCGCGGCCTTTTCGGACTCGATCTGGCCGGGCGACTTGTCCTTGTCCTCCTCACCATAGCGCGGCACGTGATTGTCCTGCGCGATGGCCGCTCCGGCCCATGTTGCGATCAGGATGCCGGCCAAGACAATGCGCATCAAATTGCTCCCTTTGAATTGCAGTGGGCATCAGCCTTGTGGCGCTGATTTGACGCCGGCTCGCAGCCGGAGATGTCGGCGATGGATGTCGCGCGATCCGGGCAGGGCGGTGTCCTGCAACCAGCGATAGGGATTTTATTTCCGGTCGATAAAATGCAAGGGAACGCTGGAGTTTCACGGAAAGACAAACCGTTGCACGACGAGGGCATCGTCAATGAGTTGATCGCCGTCGGCTTCCCCTCGACGCGATCCGTGGCCGTCTCGGCATCTCGCCGGGACGGCCTCTTTCGTGGTGGTCGTGTAACCCACGCAGTGGGGCGGGCGGTTGGGGGGCACCACGCTGTCGTCGCCCGGCTTGACCGGGCGATCCAGTAGTCCAGAGACAGCAGAGCGGATAGGCCGCGGCGTATTGGATCACCCTCCTTCGTGGGTGATCACCACTGAAATAGCGGTAACCGCGATCGATCAACACACACTTCATCGTTCCCGCGGCGCCGATGCGTCCGAGCTTTGCGAAAAATCTGTCCCTCTGCAAACAGAGGGCGCAGGGAAGGCCGGGTGCCGGCCGCACCCATGGCCCGCCAGCATCAAAAAAAGCTGGCGGCAGTCACCACAGGTTTGGCCGAACAACCGGCCTTCCCTGCGCGATGGCTTTACGGCTTATATCGCGCTCTCCCTGGGGACCGGGCTTTCTTGCCCCCATCGCCGCGCGAAGCCAGGCTTCGCACGACTTGGTCTCAGCGTCGGGAGACCAGGACCACGCGGCTTTGCCGTACGTGATGATGCCGCTCGTCTGGCAACCTCATCGCGTCCACCGCATCTCCAGCCCAACGTTCGTGACGATCGCGAAACGCCCCTCGTGCGGGCCGGGATGGCGGGAGATAAGCACAGAATTCTGGAAAACGGAAGCAAATTTTTTGTGCCGGCGTTTCGACATTGCTTCCCCTTTGAATGGACGAGCGAATTTCGTCGCCGTGCCGAAGCGATCGTGCCCAGTGCCGAGCGATGCGACGCCGATGGCGCCGCGAAAAACTGCCCGACGGGCGAATCGGTTGCAGCGCATGTCGAGACCTCCGGCGTCTGTGCCGATTTTTGCAAAGCCTGCTTTGCGATGAAAAACTGGGTTGCACGACGTCCCGGATCATCATCGTCGTTCGAGGTCGTCGCAACGATACAATTTGGGGAAAGTCGTTGGCCTCGCCCGCCTGACGACAGCGCCTGGGATCGCCTGTCCGGCACCTCACCGCAGCGTGATGCGGCACGCCGGCGAAGCGGCGAAATATTGTTCGGCGCGCGGGGTCTCATCTGTCAGGACCAGGGGAGGACAAGGTGAAGACAGCGATTATTGCATTGTCCGCCGCCGCTCTCGTGTCATTGGCGCCCGGCGCACCGGCCGAGACTTTGTCGAGCAACGCGCCTGCCATGCGGCATCACGTGGCAAAGAAACATCACGCCGGCATCTCCGCTCAAGCGCGCCAGCGTCACACGCGGGCCGGGGCGCGTTCGAGGACAGGTTACCCCGACGCTTTCGGCTATGCGACGCCGGGTGTTTCAGATCAGGACTTCATTCGGTCTAGACAATTTGGCGGCGGTGGCGGTTCGATGTAGCCCGCCTGACGCGCTCCGCGACCCCATTATACCGCTATCGTTGCCATCAAAGCGCCATTGCTGTGTCCCAACAGTGCCCGCAGTCGCGACCATTGCGTTTCTGGTCGCGCTAAAGGGCGTTCCAGTCAGATGAAATTTCCACTTGTGTCAGCTGGCGCGCTTGTCTGGCTTGCCGCTGCGTTGCTTCTGACAGACGCGGCTGCCCAAGCCCCCGCCCAGACCACCGGCTCGACCAGCCCCGGCGAGTCTGCCGCAAAAGACGAGCCGCCGCCGGGCGGCTGCATGCCGATCGGTGTCACGGCATCGGGCGAAATCGTCTTCCCGTTTCTCTGCAAGGGCTTTATCGAGCAGCACAAGGCTGCAAACGAGAAGCCGGCGGCGACGGACGACAGCCGAAAACCGGCCGCTGCGGACGCACACCCCAAGACTGCTGAAGAGAAGAGCGCCGACAAGAAGAGCGCTGCGAAGCAACCGGACGACGTCACCGCGAAGAGCGCCGAACCCGCGCCCGAAGCTGCGCCGCAAGGCTCGAGCCAGACGCCGGCCGCCGCCGAAGAGCAGCGGCCGAACGGCGACGGAAAGCCTGAAAGTGCCGAAGACAAGAGTTCGGCCGCCAAGCCGCCGGAGGCGACCGCGTCGATCGCAAGATCCGGTCCGGAAGCGCCTGAGCCGGCATTGCCGGAGCGCGGGCGCAGGAAGCCGCGTGAGAGCCGCGAGGGCCCACCCGGCTGTAGGCACTTCCGCAGCTATGACGCGAGCTCCGGGACCTACACGGATTATTCCGGGCGACGTCGCGCCTGCCGGTCGTGACGCGCGTCGGTCGACAAGCGCGCGAAGATCACAAGAACATCTTTGCGATGTCGAGCGTGGAGCGGACGCCGACGTCGTCAAAATGCTGATCGAGCCATTTTCCGGCGGCCTCGCGCCCTGCGTCGCGCAGCCGGCAGAGCAGACCCCATTCCGGGTGGAAATGCGTGCCCGTGCCGAGCTCCGACATCAGGCGGTCGTTGCCGATCCAGTGCATGAACATGCGGCTGTGCTTGGTCTGATCGAGCTCGCCATTGTCGATCAGCCCGGTGGCAAAGGCGATCGCGCGCATTTCGCGCATCAGAGATGAGTTGAAGCTGATCTCGGTGATGCGGTGCAGGACATCGGCCGCGCTCGTCGGGATCTCGTCGCGTGTGATCGCGGTGACCTGCACGATGACGACGTCCTTGGCGCCGCGGCGATAGATCAGCGGAAAGATCGCCGGGTTGCCGAGATAGCCGCCGTCCCAATAATGCTCGCCGTCGATCTCGACCGCCTGGAAATAGGGCGGCAGGCAGGCGGAGGCGAGCACGGCCTCGACGGATATCTGTGGCGTCTCGAACACCTTCATCTTGCCGGTGCGGATGTTCGTTGCGTTCAGAAATAGATGCGGGGCAGGCGAATGGTTGAGCCGTTCGAAATCGATGGTCTTGAGCAGCACGTCGCGGAGCGGATTGAAATTGAGCGGGTTGAGCAGGTTTGGCGGCAGCGTGTGCGTCAGGGTGTGGATGACCGCATGATAGGGATGATATTCCGGCGGCAGCTTCAGCGCCTGCAGCCACTGGTTCCAGCGTGAAAACAGGTCGAACATCACATCGAGCCGCGACACGGCGTACCAGAACTCATGCAACGTTTGCCGCGCCGCTTCGGGACCGCCTTTGGCGAGGCCGGAGGCGAGAGAGACCGCGTTCATGGCGCCCGCGCTGGTGGCGCTGATCGCCTCGACCCCCAGCCTGCCGTCCTCGAGCAGGCGGTCGACCACGCCCCAGACGATCGCGCCATGCGCGCCGCCGCCCTGCAGTGCGAGGTTCACGTTTTTGGATGGACCAGTCACCTCTCACTCCCAAGTGGCTTCTGTGTGCCCTGGCATTCCCTCTGACCCGGGGGCGAGCGGGGGCGCTTTCACCACTCGCGTGACCGGTTCAGGAGAGATCGTATTCCCGTTGCGTGCAAGGGGGTCATCAGACGAGGCGGGCTGCAAACCCGACCTGGGCCAGGCGGCAGCTGGGACTGAGACGGGGCGGCGCGGCAAATCACCGAACCATGAAGCGCGCCGTTTGGCCTGATCCTCTCAACGACTTCAAGGCGACGATGAGAGGCGGAAAAATTTTCGGCGCCAGCGGGGGTCGAACGTCTGAATCAATGGGGAGCATGTGATGCGAGGCGCTTTTTGAGCGCATCTTTCGTGGTGGGCTGACATGAAAACGTTTCTGGTGACCGCAATCGCCCTGGTCGGGCTCGGATCAAACGCCTCCGCGGCCGATCAGCCCGCGGCAAGGGCCGCGCCTGTGGTCAAGGCCGCGGCGCCTGTCAAGTTCAGCTGGACCGGCTGCTATGTCGGTGTCTCCGGCGGCGGCAATTGGGGCGACAGCGAGCAGATCGCGCGTTCCGGCAACACCGCGGGCACCACGATCACCGGCAATTTCAGACTGAAGGGCAGCATCGCCGGCGGTGCGCTCGGCTGCGACTATCAGATCGAGCAAACCGTGATTGGCTTCGAAAACGATGCGTCATGGACCGACCAGCACGGCAGCGCGCCGGACCGGCCGCCTTTCAACGTCCGGGCGACGAGTTCGACGCGCGAGAAGTGGATCGACACGCTGCGCGGTCGCGTCGGCTACGCGTTCGACCATTTCCTGCTCTATGGCACCGGGGGCGTTGCCTTTGCCGGCACCGGCGTCACCGTCTCCCTCGCGTCGGGCTCCATATCCGAGTCGAGGACCCGCACTGGCCTCGCGGTCGGGGTTGGCAGCGAATGGGCGGCTTGGCTGACGTCCTGGGGCGCGGTGAGCTTGAAGCTCGAATATCTGCATGCCGACTTCGGCAGCAGGCAATATATCAATCAGCCGAACCCGTTGCCGGCTGCCACGCG
>Ga0213876_10001172_pt1 | contig 16571 bp, 14 predicted proteins | sample BarmaccomBMRX_R9_FD_160113 | JGI IMG/M metagenome (GOLD analysis project Ga0213876, IMG submission 160113) | Root-associated microbial communities from Barbacenia macrantha in rupestrian grasslands, the National Park of Serra do Cipo, Brazil - RX_R9 | ecosystem: Host-associated > Plants > Roots... | reverse complement strand
TGGTACGGTCACGGCGGCAGGACCGGCTATGACCGGGAATGGCGGGCTGACCCGAAATTGAGCGGCGGCGGTGAATTGATCGATCAAGGCGTTCATCTTATCGACCTCGCCTCCCTCTGGCTGACCGACTTTACCCGGGTGGAGGGTCACGCCGCCACTTATTTCTGGGACATGCCCGTCGATGACAACGCGTTTGTCAGTTTGCGCGATGCAAAGGGCCGGACGGCCTGGCTCCAGGTCAGCTGCACCGAGTGGAAAAATCTATTTTCGTTCGAGCTGTATTTTCAGCGAGCCAAGTTTCACGTCGAAGGGCTCGGCGGCAGCTACGGCCTCGAGCGGCTTTACCACTACCGGATGTTGCCCGAGATGGGGCCGCCGGAAACCGTCATTTACGAGTTTCCACGGGGAGACCGGTCCTGGAACATCGAACTGCAGGAGTTCCTGCAGGATATCGGACAGGGCCGGCCGCCCAACCCCGGCCTGGCCGAGGGCATCCGCACCCTGGAAATCGTTGAAGAGATTTACCGCCGAAGCGGCTACGATCACTCCGCGGGCACGGCGAAATAATCCGCAGAACACGCAGAAAGAGGGAAAACATCCACAGATTACGCAGATTACACAGATTAAAAAGGGATCTCCCCGCGCCCCGTACGCGGCCGCTCCGAACTCCAAACGCCGAGCCCCGAACTTTACTCGACACCCTCATTTTCATCCGCAGAACACGCAGAGAACGCAGAAAAGAGAAAACATCCACAGATTACGCAGATTACCACAGATTAAGGACCCGTGGGCCGAAGCCGCTCCGAACTCCGAACTCCAAACGCCGAGCCCCGAACTTTACTCGACACCCGCAACCCCTCATGATTATCACCCGTTCTCCACTCCGTATCTCTTTGGGCGGCGGAGGCACCGACCTGCCGTCCTATTATGAGGAGCACTCCGGTTTTCTGGTTGCCGCCGCCATCGACAAGTACGTCTACATCACGATTCACCAGACTTTTGTTGACGAGTTGATCGTCAAGTATTCCAAGCTTGAACGGGTCAAGTCGGCCGATCAGGTCGAGCACCCGATCATCCGCGAGGCGATGAAAATGGTCGGGCTGGAGGGACCGTACCTTGAGATTACGTCGATGGCCGACATCCCGGCCGGCACGGGCCTGGGATCGTCCGGCAGCTTCACCACCGCGTTGCTGAAGGCGTTGCATGCCGTCAAAAAGCACCTGGTGCACCCGGCCGAGCTGGCGGAACAAGCTTGCGACCTTGAGATCAACCGCCTGGGCGAACCGATCGGCAAACAGGACCAGTACATCGCGGCGTACGGCGGGATCACCTGCTTCAAATTTATGCCGGACGGCCGGGTGGACGCATGGCCGCTGAAGATCACCGAGGAGACGCTGTTCAACCTGGAGGATAACCTGTTGCTTTTCTTTACCGGCTACTCGCGGTCGGCCTCCTCCATCCTGCAGGAACAAAAACAGAAAAGCCTGGTGGCCGACAAGGCGATGATTGAAAACCTGCATTTCGTCAAGGACCTGGGCAGACAGAGCCAACGGGCGTTGGAGGCCGGCGACCTGCACGAGTTTGCACGCCTGATGGACGTGCACTGGCAACGCAAGAAAGAACGCTCCGGCAGCATGTCCAACCAGCACATCAACGAATGGTACGATCACGCCCTGGCCAACGGCGCGCTCGGCGGCAAACTGATCGGCGCCGGCGGCGGTGGTTTTCTGATGTTTTACACCGAGGACAAATCCCGGTTGCGCCATGCCATGCGCGAGAAAGGCCTGACCGAGGTCCGCTTCCGGTTCGATTTCGAAGGCACCAAGATCGTGGTTCAGTCATGAGCTGGTTCAGACCGAAACTGCTGAGCGCGGGATGCACATGCCGAACGCAATGGCGGTCGTGATCCTGGCCGGCGGGCTCGCCACCCGCCTGCGTCCCATCACGGAGAAAATTCCCAAGTCCCTGGTTGAAGTGGCCGGAAAACCGTTTCTGGACCATCAGATTGCGCTTCTGCGCCGGTACGGCCTGACCGACCTGGTTCTCTGCGTGGGACACCTCGGAGAAATGATCCGCGACCGTTATGGCGACGGTTCCGCCTGGGATGTGCGGCTGCATTACTCGTTTGATGGGCCGAAACTGCTCGGCACGGGAGGTGCCCTGAAGCGCGCGCTGCCGCTCCTCGGAGAAGGTTTCCTGGTCCTTTACGGCGATTCCTACCTGCCGGTCGATTACCAAGCCGTCGTCAACGCGTTCCGCACGGCGAACCAGCCGGCGCTGATGACCGTTTTCGCTAACGCTGATGCCTGGGATAAAAGCAACGTCTGGTGGGAAGACGGGCGCATCAAACTTTACAGCAAACGGGCAAAGCTTCCCCAGATGCAACACATCGATTACGGGCTGATGGTGCTCACCGCCCCAATCTTCGATCCCTACGACGCGGAGCAGCCCTTCGATCTGGCCGAACCGCTCGAAGACCTGTCCCGGCGCGGCCGGCTCGCCGGATACGAAGTGCGTCAACGCTTTTACGAGATCGGCTCGCCCGCAGGCCTGGCCGAACTCAACGAGCTCCTCCGGAAATAAGAAAATGCCACAAATGCCACAAGCGGAAAAATGCCACAAATGGAAGAGAACCTGCTTGCAACCTCCTTCCCGAAAACCACACGGATAAGGAGAAGTAAAAAAACAGCTCAATCGCGGCATTCTTTTGTTTCCATATTCCGTTATTCGTGCCATTGACCCGATACCACGGGCCGGAGAGTGTCGGGAATGGCCCAGATCGGAAGTCAGTCATTTGTGGCATTCTTCTCGTGGCATTCTCTCCTATGAGTACTTACAGCGCTCAGCATCTCGCCGAAACGGCCGAGATCGTATCCCGAATTGATCCCGCAATCCTCGAGTCGATGGTCGATCATCTGCACGAGGTGCGGTCGCGCGGCGGCCGGTTGTTCTTTCTCGGGGTAGGGGGCAGCGCCGCCAATGCGTCGCATGCCGTCAACGATTTCCGCAAAATCGCGGACATCGAGGCCTACGCTCCGACCGATAACGTTTCAGAACTGACCGCGCGCACCAACGACGAAGGCTGGGCGTCAGTGTTCGTGGAATGGCTGCGTGGAAGCCGGCTCAGGCCTGAGGATGCCGTGATGGTGTTTTCCGTCGGAGGCGGTAACATTGAGAAAAACGTGAGCCCGAACCTGGTCTCGGCGCTTCTTTACGCCGAAAAGGTAGGCGCCAAAATTCTCGGCATCGTAGGCCGGGACGGCGGCTACACCGCCCAGGTCGCCGATGCCTGTTGCGTCATCCCAACCGTCAACCCTCAAAACGTCACGCCCCATTCCGAGGCCTTTCAGGCCGTGCTCTGGCACCTGTTTGTCTCGCACCCGAAGCTGAAGGTTCAACAGACCAAATGGGAATCGACGAAATAATCCGCTCACACGGCGGGCACAGCGGGTTTGGCGGGCACAACGTAAGAGTTCACACGGCGAACACGGCGGAACACGGCGGGAAGATTAAATCATCCGCAGAACACGCAGAGAACGCAGAAAAGAGGAAACATCCACAGATTACACAGATTGACACAGATTAAGGGCACACGGCGGGAAGACCAGTTCCGTTACTCGACACCCGGCACTCGACACCCGGCACGCCGCGCTGTCTTCCTCGACCGTGACGGCGTAATTAACCGTCCCGTCGTGGTTGACTCCAAGCCGTACCCGCCCCGCTCATCGGCGGAGTTCGACCTGCTGCCGGGGGTGCCCGAAGCGTGTTCACGGCTGAGGGCGGCCGGCTTTCTGCTGGTGGTGGTGACCAACCAACCCGACGTCGGGCGAGGCACGCTGGACCGGGCGACGGTTGAACTGATCCATGCCGAGATGTGCCGCCGTTTGCCGATCGACCTCGTCAAGGTCTGTTATCATGCGGGCGAAAAGTATGGCGAACCATGCGGGTGCCGTAAGCCCAGGCCGGGGATGCTTCTCGAGGCGGCGCGGGAACTGGAAATCGATCTTGCCAGCTCGTTCATGGTGGGCGACCGGTGGCGTGACGTCGACTGCGGAAAACGGGCCGGTTGCCAAACCATTTTTATTGATTGGAATTACGACGAACCGTTGCGGGAGGCACCGGATCTCCGGGCCGGCAGCCTTTTGGACGCAGCGCGATTACTTACGATGCCAACTTCCGCCAGATGAAAACGCTCGACTACCTTTCCGTAAAGATCTTTGCCGACGGTGCCGACCTCGCGGGCATGCTCGACCTCTACCGCAATCCGGTCATCAAAGGACTTACCACTAATCCGACGCTGATGCGCAAGGCGGGGGTTAAAGACTACGAGAGTTTCGCGAAAGAAATTCTGCAAAGCGTCCAAACCAAACCGATTTCGTTCGAGGTTTTTTCGGATGAATTCCCGGAAATGCGGCGCCAGGCACTGAAGATCCGTGACTGGCAGCACAACGTCTTCGTCAAAATCCCGATCACCAATTCGCACGGCGAATCTGCGATTCCCCTGATCAAGGAACTGGCCGCCCTGGAGGTTCAGCTGAACATCACCGCCATCCTGACTTTGGACCAGGTCCGGCACGTCGCGGCGGTGTTGAATCCTGACGTTGCGGCGGTGGTTTCCGTTTTTGCCGGGCGCATCGCGGACACCGGGCGGCATCCCGACCCGATCATGCGGGCCAGCAAATCGTTGTTAAGCCACCTTCCCAAAGCCGAGCTCCTCTGGGCAAGCGTCCGGGAGGTGCTCAACATCATCCAGGCCGAGGAATGCGACTGCGACATCGTCACCGTGCCGCACGACATCCTCAACAAGGCCATTAAAATGATCGGCACCGACCTGACCGACCTCTCGCTCGACACCGTGAAGATGTTTGCGCGCGACGCGCACGAGGCCGGGTTTACCTTGTAACCTTTCGGACCAAAGGGAGAAAGGGGGGGAACGGTTCGGAAATCACCGGACCCTTTGCCTGCCTTGCCTTATTGGTGCTGCGGCTGGATGGTCCAGAGCGGGCTCACTGCCGGTTTTGTCGGCTGGTAAACCGGCTGAGGCGGATGATTAAGCAATGACGGCGTCAGCGCTCCGGTCTGCGCGTCCTTCCAGAACACTTCCGCCGGCGTGCCGTTGCCGTTGACGTTGGCTGCGCCCGCGAACGTCAACGAGGCCGGCACCGCCTGAAAGGCAGCCCGGACCGGCGCGCCGGTCCCGTTCATGTACCAGACGGAGACCAATCGCCCGCTGGGGTCGAGCCAGAGAAGGTCGTCCTTGCCGTCTCCGTTCAGATCCGCCACGCCCTGGAGCGTGGCACCCGCGCCGGCGCTCGCCTGCCCGAAAGCGACCGGCGAGACGGATGAAGCGTTGTTGAAAAACCAGGCGCTCACGCTGCCGTCCTGCGCTTGCCAGACGAGTTCAACGCGGGTGCCGCCTTCGCCGGTCAGGTTCGCCGCTGCGATGAGCCGTTGTTGGGTCCCGACATTTTGCGCATAGGTCTGGGTAAACGAGAGTTGGCCACTCACGAGGCCCGTATTTCGCATCACGACCGTGTCCCCCGTACTCAGGTTCCGCCAGACCAGGTCGGCCAGGCCGTCTCCGTCCAGGTCGCCGACCGCCGCCAGATTGTAACCGGGTGCCGGCGGGTTAACGCTGACCGACGAGAGCAGCTGGGCGCCGTTCATGAACCAGATGGTGACGGAAGCATCGACCAGGCTTTGCCATACCACGTCGCTCTTGCCGTCGCCGTTCAGGTCCGCGAAACCAAAGACGCGATACGGAAATGTGGCTACCGGGATGACGCCGTAGCCGTTGATCGCGAGCCCGGCCATAATCCAGACCGCAACTGAGCTGTCACCGGAATTCCTCAGCAGCAGGTCCTGTTTGCCGTCGCCGTTAAAATCGCCGGCCCGGGAAACGAATGGCTGCGTGTCGGCGGGCGCAGAAGGAAGGGAAGGGGTTACGGAAGTTCTGGCGCCATAAAGGGATTGGCCGCCCGCAATGTCGTCTGCGGTCAGGTCATCGGTGTTGCTGATCACCGAATTCATGATCGCATTCACGGTTTGGCCCGCCTGGTCCGGGTGGCCCAGGCCGATGAAATGCCCCAACTCGTGCAGCGCCACCCGCCGCAGGTCGATGGCCGGAGTCTGGAGCGGTCCGCGATACGAATTCCAGACGTAAGCGGTGTTGAAAACGATGTCCGTCGGCGCAAAGGTGCTCGGGTTGCCCGGGTAGTAATAGATTTCCGTGACGGCCAGGATATCACCGCTCAAATCGCTGCCGCTGGCCGATGATGCGAAACCCGCTTCAGACAGGCTGTTGCTCGAGTTGGTCCCGTTCGGATCGGTTCCGTCAACCGCCTGAATCTGCAGGTTCTGCAGGTAAGAATTCCAGTCAGCCACAGCGTTGTCGAAGACCTGGTCGTAGCTCAACGACCCATCCTGCAGGGGGAAGGTGGCGAGGTTGGCCCCGAGTTTCGCCTCGGAAGCCGTCAGGTTATCGTAGATGGTCGGGTTCGGCGTGGCCCAGACGATGTCCTCGAGGACGTATCCTTCTACCGGACAGGCCAGCGCTGCCGAAACCGCCAGGGCGATGAGAAAAAGCCGCTTCATGGGAATAATCTATTGGCTCGCGGCCTGCCGCACCCGTTCCAGGAACTGGTCAACCGTATCCGCCGAACGCAGGTAGTCTCGGGTGGTCACTCCCGTCATGGCCGGTACCCTGGTTTCGAACTTTTCAGTCCCGTTGACCGGCTGGCCCCAGTGTCGATACACGCGATCCACATTGCTCTCATTGTCGTGCACGACGCGCATGGCCCCTTGAGTAAGGCCCAGCACCGGACAGACCAACGCCTTGCCGGGTCCCGCACAAAAGAGGATGTAGCGTTCCCCGGGTGAAAACTGCGGCACATCGGGTACCTTCAGCCCGCGCCCGTCGATCTCGCCCCCAAGGAAATCAAGCGTGAGGCTCCCGCCGGGATTCCCTTTGATGCTTTTAAGAACGAGAAAACTTACGCGGGTCCGGATTGCCTTTGTCCCGGCTGGCGTTGCCCAATAGGATTGCACGTTCTGAACCGTGACGTCGGCGATGATTTCTGCAGATTTGCAGATTTGCTCCAGGCTCATCGTCCGGGCGAGCGAAGCCATCGCCTGGCCCGCGAATATCAAGCCGGCCAGCAAGGCGCAGACGCAAGCCGCGGAAACGCGGTTTTTTCGAATGATTCTCAGTGGGAATGCCATGGCGTGCTCCGGGCTAAGCGGCGATTTTGTTATGGAAATTATCGGTAATCCCCTTTTCTCACGACGACCGGCGTTCTTGCCAGCCTTTTCGTGCACCCCCCTTTTCGCTTAGGCTTTTCAGCCGGTTCTGGAAAGCTCATTTTTCGTCGTCTTAACCCGTACCAGCGCCATTGTTCCGTCTTATAACCAGGGGCGTTTTCTGGCGCCGACGCTTCGGCCAAGAGGGCGAGGCCCAGCCAAATTTCAACTCCTTCTCCTTCATCACCTTGAAGGTCCAAGCCTGCGCGGCAAACCGTTGCGTGCGTCTATCTCGCTGGAACCTTGCTCAAGGACGTAAGATGTGCTGAGGATAAACGCCGTTTGAGGATCCTGTTAACCCGACTATCAGGGTGTTATGTCAATTTATGCTGAACCGCGTCGCGTACTCGACTTAAACGACTGTTATTTTTACCACACGATTGACCTTCCGCGCCTCGGGAGGATCGACGGCAGTTGGTATCTGCATGATCTCAGAAGTTACCTTGGCGGTGTAGACTTTGAAGGAAACCGTGTGTTAGATGTAGGTTGCGCCGGCGGAGCGCTGAGCTTCTATATGGAACAACAAGGGGCAGAAATTGTCTCTTTTGATCTTGATGAGTGCGGAAGTTGGGACATGGTTCCCTTTGCGAAGTGGGCGGACTTCGAACATATATCCGAGGAAAGGAAGGCGATTATTCGAAGACTTAATAACGCCTACTGGTTTGCACACGGGCTTTTCAATTCAAAGGCACAGGTTGTATATGGAAACGTTTATGCTATTCCCGGCGCGATTGGGCCTGTGGACATTGTAGTTTACGGCTCAATTCTGATTCATTTAAGAGACCCGTTCCTTGCGCTGCAGAGCGGACTCAGATTAGCTAAGCATACGGCGATCATCACCGAGCCCCTGCGTGCCCAAGGCCAGGCGGCGACGGAACCAGTCCTTGGCTTTCTTCCAGACTCAACAACGGTCGAGCCGAAAGACGCTTGGTGGGATGTCCGTCCCGGGTGGGCCATGCGCGCTCTCGGTGTACTTGGATTCGAAGATGTCCAGGTCAAGTATCATACGCAAATGTATAATGGTAAGATCGAACAATTATACACCGTTGTTGGAAAACGAACTCATGGGCATGTCGTTCCGTGAGTGGCCGGCCGCAATCCGGCAGGCGGCAGCGACGATTTTCCTGGTCACAAACCGTTCGGACCGAAGTGCAGAATCGTGGGTGAAAGAGGATTCGATTGCAAATCCGGGTAATCACCAGACTATAATTAGGTGCTAGAAAGTTTTCCGCTACCTTGCTGGTGCGGCTTCGCCGACCTGCAGGATTTCGCGCCGGGCTACCGGCAATGCAGCCGATGTCGCACCCTCCTTTCTGAGGGTCGCGTCCGGCGCCGGTACGACAAGGTCGAAGATGAAGAGGAGGACTTTTACGGCAGGAATTACTGGTTTGAACACCAGAGGGACCAGCTTGGACTTCCGGACCTCCGGACGCGGGCGCATACCGACTTCATCGACCGATACCCGCACTGGCTCCGTTTGGTCTATGATCTCGGTCTGAGTTCGGGGAAGGCTCTTGAGCTCGGCTGCGGGCACGGTGGCTTTGTGTACCTGCTGCGCCAAGCCGGCTTCGATGCGGCGGGGCTTGAGCTGAGCCCCTGGCTGGCCGACTTTGCCCGTCGTCATTACGAGATCCCGGTATTCGTGGGACAATTGTCGCATCAGAAGATCGATCCGCGAACGTACGACCTGGTGCTCGCGTTCGATGTGCTGGAACATCTGGAGGATCCGCTCGGCACGCTGCAACTCTGCCGCAAGGTCCTCAAGGGGGACGGCCGGATCCTGTTACAGACGCCGCTCATCCCGGCGGGCGCCAGCTACGAGGCGTTACGGACGAGTGATCACCCTTTTTTGAAGATGCTGATGCCGGACGAGCACCTGTTTCTGTTTCCGGCCCCTGCCCTTCGCGCTCTCCTTGATGCCGCCGGTTATGCCGCGATCACTGAACAGCCCTCGGCTTTCCCGCAGCACGATATAACCCTTTCCGCCGCTGCGGGTCCTTCCGGCACCCGTTCTCAGGCAAAGCCGGAGCCGCCCCCGGTCGCGGCGGCGTTGATCACCTTGTTTGATACAAATCGAGCGCTGCATGAGCACTGCAGGGCTCGTGAGCACGACGCCGATGCGCGTCTGCAGCTCCTGCATGAGGCCGAGTCCAGGCTGATCGAGCTCGAACGTGAGGCCAGTGACCGGCTGGCGCTGCTGGAGCAAGCCGGATCCAAGTTGATTCAGCTTGAGCGCGATGCCAGTAGCCGGCTGGCGCTGCTGGAACAAGCCGGATCGAGGCTGATTCAGCTTGAGCGCGATGCCAGTGCCCGGCTGGCGCTGCTGCAGGAAGCCGGATCGAGGCTGATTCAGCTTGAGCGCGATGCCAGTGCCCGGCTGGCGCTGCTGGAGCAAGCCGGATCGAGGCTGATTCAGCTTGAGCGCGATGCCAGTGACCGGCTGGCGCTGCTGGAGCAAGCCGGATCCAAGTTGATTCAGCTTGAGCGCGATGCCAGTGACCGGCTGGCGCTGCTGGGAAAGGCTGACGTCGAACTGCGAGAGCAAATCAGCCGGCGCCAGGAAAGCGAGCAGGCATTACAAGAGCAGATCATCCTGCGAAACGAAAGCGAGCAGGCCTATGCCCTTGCCTCTGAGCAGTGGCGCATGCTCGTCATCGGCACCTGCAATCAATGTCTGGATAACCTTAAGGGGCTTTCGTCCCGCGGCCCCCTGGCGGTTTTGGGCTGGTTAACGGGCCGGCAGCGTAAGCACCGGGATCTCTTGGCGGCGACGGCGGAGGTCGACGAACTCGTCCGTTTGATTCCGGCGATCCGCCAGTCGCTCGAACGTACCATCCTGGCCGAGCAACGGCGCTTGGCCATCGAAGGAAAAGGCGGCCAGCACGATGATGGAACCGATTTACCTGGCGGCTTGCCCAATACCGCCTTGACCCCCGAGGTTTTACGTGCGCACCTTGACGCGGTCGAAAAACTAGCGGTCCGGCTGGTCTTCCTGCGCGGGTTGCTCGCTCGAGAAGCCAACACCTCTCTCCACCGTCAGACCTGTACTCAGGGTGGGATCGCTGCCCGCGAATGAGCGCGGGCTTGACGCCACGCTGACAGAATGCCAAGAGTCGCTTGGGCCATTCATTTGGCTCGTCCTGAAGCGCTTCGGGCTTCAGGCTTGTGAGAGTCGTGTACGATGTTTAAGGGGAATGCAGTCCAACTGATCGTTGATTTGACTCCACTCAGGCCCGGCGGCGCCAACGGCGGCGTTAAGCCGGCCATCGCGGAATTCCTCAAGGGGTTAGCGAGTAGCCGCCGGCCGCGGTTCTCCCTTTTCCTGATTACCAATTCATCTACGGAAAAAGAGGCCCTCGCCTGGCTGGGGGCTAAAGCGGAGAACCTTTGCCTTGATCATCCGGGCGCGCAAGGGGATTTGCCGGAGGCATTTTTTCGCGGGCGCCGGTTTGACGTCTTTTATGCGCCGTTCGGCATGGTACGCTTCCCGCACTCCGGGCTGCCGACTGTCTCCATGGTAGTAGACTTGCTTCACCGGGACTACCCGGCGTCTTTGCCGTACCAGGAAATAGAATGGCGGGAACGCTACTTCTCGCAGATGGTGATCTCGGCTGACCGGTTTCAAGTCATCTCCGACTTCACCGGCCGCCAGTTGCAGGAGCACTATAAGGTGCCCCGTGAGAAGATCTTCCGGACTTACCTGCCCATCCACGACCGTTTTGGAGCCGTGCACCTGCCGGGGCCGGCGGAACCGCCGGGGTATTTCTTCTATCCGGCGAATTTCTGGCCCCACAAGAACCATGAAGTTCTGCTCCTGGCGTATCAATTGTACGTGCGTGAGTTGGGCCCGGAGGCGTGGCGCCTGGTCCTGACGGGCAGTGATTCCGAGCGGCAGGAGCAATTACAACTTCTGGGTGAGACCCTGGGAATTGCCGGCCATATCGAGTTTTCAGGCCATATCCCGGAAGCGGAGTTGGGCCGGGTTTTCGGCGCAGCGTCTGCACTGGTTTTTCCCTCGTTGCATGAAGGATTTGGCATCCCGCCATTGGAGGCGATGCGTTTCGACGTGCCGGTGATCGCTTCGGAAAGCGGCAGCCTTGGCGAAGTTGTCGGGGACGCCGCCTTGACGGTGGATCCTCGTAAGCCGCTGCTGCTGGCGGAGGCGATGTGCCGTCTTACCCGCTCGCCGGAGCTGCAACAGGTCCTGCGCGAAAAAGGCAGGCGCCGGATCGCCGAATTTTCCTTTTCCACCGAGCTGTCCCGATTAACCGGCGCCCTTGTTGAGGCGGCAAATAAGGGGGAACGTCACACGGATTCACCAAAGGTCGCGCACCGGCTCGGGCGGTGGCGGGCGCGCCAGCTGACGGCCGGCCGCGCATTGGCCGGACGTGCGTATCGCTTTCTTCGGGACCGCGTATGAGCCCGTCCTTCAGCGTGGTGACCCCATCCTACAACCAGGGCAGGTACATCCGTGCCACCGTGGAGAGCGTGCTTGGCCAGAACATCCCGGGTCTGGAGTACCTCGTCATTGACGGCGGCAGCACGGACGAGACGCTGGAGGTGCTGCGCTCGTACGGCGACCGGCTCTGGTTCTGCAGCGAGCGGGATCACGGCACGGCCGACGCGATCAACAAAGGTTTCGCACGCGCGCGGGGCGACCTCCTCGGCTGGCTCAATTCCGATGACGTTTACTACCCCGGCACCCTGTCGAGGGTGATCGCCCTTTTTGAGGCACACCCGGAGGTCGACGTCATCTACGGCCGGGCGCACCACGTGGACGCCGGGGGCCGCGCCATCGATGAGTACCCCACCGAAGCCTGGTCGTTTGAACGGCTGCTGGAGCATTGCATCATCAGCCAGCCCGCGGCCTTCTTCCGCCGCCGCACCGTCGAAAAGTTCGGCCCGTTGGCGGAGGCTCACAAATACTGCGTCGACTACGAGCTTTGGATACGCTGGGCCCAGCGCGGAGCGAAGTTCCTATACGTGCCTGAGTTTTTTGCGGCCACGCGCCTTCATGAGGCGGCCAAGACGGTAGCCCTGCGCCTCCGCTGTCATGAAGACATCAACGACATCCTGGTGGAACGCCTCGGGTACGTCCCGGTACGTTGGCTTTCAAACTACGCGCACATACAGACTGAACAGCGGGTCGACCGGTCGCGCCATGAGTTGGTTTTTATCTTGCTGACCGCCGCCCGGTGCCTGCTTGCCGACCTGCGCTGGAATAAACGGATTTCGGGTTCGACCGTGGAAATGCTCTCGGGTTGGGCCAGGCACTTCTGGCAACGGTTACGCTCCTCATGATTCCGGGGCATGAATGAAGATCGCCTTTGACGTTGCGCAGACCTGCAGCCCGAAAGCCGGGTGCGGCTGGGTGGCTGACCTCCTGGCGCGGGCACTGGTCGAGGTCGCCCCGGAGCACCGGTTTCTGTTGCTGCACCATTTTGGCACCTGGCTGAATCCGGAGATCAAAGCGGGCACCCACATCCATGCAGCCAACGTTGAAGAACCGATGGCCAGGTACTCGGTGGCCGAAGCGCGTGAGTTCTGGGCGGAAGTTGCCGGTGGCAGGCGCACGTTGCCGGGGGAGCCCGATATCGTGCACGCAAACTGTTTCCAGGCGCCGGTAGCAGGGCCGGCCAGACTGGTGTACACGGTTTATGATGTCAGCTTCTGGGTTTGCCCGGAATTCACCACGGAAGTAAACCGTCTGGTTTGCCAGAAGGGCACGCTGGACGCCCTCAACCGGGCGGCGGGTTTGGTGTTTATCTCGGAATATTCCCGGCTCGAGTTCGAACGGTTGTTTCCTGGAGTTTGTGAGCGTCGCGGCATTCAAACTGTCGTGGCGTTGCTTGCGTCGCGGTTCCCCCCCTTGGAGCGGTCCAGGGCGCGAGCCGTGACCGGCCCCTGGCTTGCCGTAGGCTCGATTGAGCCACGAAAGAACTACGACCTTCTGCTGGACGCGATTGAGCTTTATTGGCAGCAATCGCACGTTCGACGACCCCTGGCCATTGCCGGGGGCACCGGTTGGAAGTCGGAAGGTACCCGGGCGCGGATCAAATCCCTCAAGAAAGAGGGGATGGTCCGTTACGAAGGCTACGTCGACGAGGAGCGCCTTCAGAAATTGTACCGTGAAAGTTTTGCCCTCCTGTTTACGAGCCATTACGAGGGATTCGGACTCCCGCTCATTGAAGCCATGAGCCAGGGCTGCCCGGTGATCAGCACCCGCAACACCAGTCTGCCTGAAGTCGGTGGCGATGCCGTTCTCTGGTGCGAACGGAGCGACGCAACGGAGCTGGCGAGCCACATGCTGGCTCTTGAGCGGTCCCCAGGTCTCCAGCTGGCCCTTTCTGAAAAGGGAGTAAACCATGCCCTGTATTTCAGCTGGGAGGCAACCGCTCGCAAGGTGCTCCAGCTTTATCGGCTCATCAGGGAGCACGCTCGTTGCGACTGAGCGCTGCGTTGACCGAACCCACTCAATCCAGCTTGCTACTGCATCCCGGGGCGATCCACCGCAAAACGCGAAGTTTGTAGCAGGTACGCGGAGAGGAGCAATGGCCGCACTTGAAAATCGCTGCTTTGCAAGCGTTTTTCTCGGACCCGCGCCTTTTCACGCCTGGACCGTCTACTTGATCGCAACAACCAAACTTGTGAACCCTCCCTTTTTCGTACTGAAATCCAGCGCTTCATAGTGCTGCAACTGCAGGGCGCTACCCGCTTCCGTACTTACATCCTCCAATGGCAACTCACTAAGCCGATGAAACTGCCTGACTTGTGAAAACCCTGCCCTCTTCATTACCGCCTTCTGAAGACTGAATTCCATGTCTCTTTCGGTGGTTCCGTAGTCTCTGACGGCGGCGACCGCCTCGGGGGTCTTTGAATGGCCGCATCCCGGTTCAGCCGTGATAAGGACACCACCATCCTCCAGCGAGTCATAGATGTTTTTGAGGAGCCTGTCTTCATCGGTTGAGTGATGCAACGCGTCATAGATGACTGCGCAGCCAAACTTGCCGTGGCTAATTTCCGCTTCGTAGTCACAAACGTAGAGATCCACATTCGCCAGTTCTCGACAATTGATCACCGCCAGGTCGATCATGGCTGGGGCTATATCAAGGCCAACCACAGAATATCCGGATTGCGCAAAAATCTTAGATGTCCATCCCGAACCGATGCCTAAATCCAAAAGTCTGGCCGGAGGAGACGGGAGCAACTTCAAGATTTGAGCAACGTCCATCAGGTACCAACCTCGACGTGAATCCGTGAAAGGTTTCCCCAGAAGGTAGCTATGGACTTCATCCAACGGTACCTTTAGAACCTGGGAAATATTTTCGACGTAATTGACTTCATTCATCTTCGACTTCATTCGACTTAGCGCTTCCATAAATCGCTCTCCTCCAGACCGCGATGACCGTCATTCCCTGGTTCATCGGCAGGTAGACTGATGCGTTCGCCCGCCAAACGATCGTCATGCCGGCCTTCGCAACCACCGCCCGCGAAGGCGCTATTCAGTTCTTTTTCAGTCCTGTCAACCCCAACGTTTCAGAGAACTTACGCACCGTGACGCTTGAGGGGGCGTAGTTCTCGGCCATATTGGACGTTTTGAGCATGCGTTTTACAAAGTATGTATTCGATGATCGAAGAGATACTCAAGGCAGCGACCGAATCTGCATACGATTTCCGGAAAAATGCGTATCCGGATGATCCACTCAGGCACCTGTTCCCGGAATGGATCCCGTATTACCGGCTCAAATGGGCGATCGCGCGGGTACTTCAGCCACGGAGCATCCTCGAGATCGGCGTCCGGTTCGGGTATTCGATGCTGGCGTTTTTGGACGCTAGTCCCTCGGCCCGGTACGTTGGCATAGATCTCGATTCGGCAACCTTCGGCGGCTCGGTGGGAGCAATCGGGTGGGCTCGTCACGTTGCTAAAGGGTACCGGGCCGACTTCATCGTCGGGGATTCCACGAAAATGGATAGATTCCCTGGTGACCGCTACGACTTGATTCACATCGACGGGCAACAGGATGGGCAGGGGACGATGCATGACCTCAGGCTCGCATCTGGCCAGGGCTCCTATGTGCTGGTAGACGGCTACTTCTGGTCGAGGCAGAACTTTCTTGGGGCGTCCGAATTTCTGTTTCGTTACCGTGACCTCATCGAATTTTACGAAGTGATCCCGGGTTACGCCGGTGAACTCCTGATCAAAATGAGGGAAGCCGGCCCGTTTGCCGGCCTGCAGCCGGCCGAATCGAGCATGGCCCTGCGCAACGTCTACACCAAGGACTATTACTTGCTGGATTGCGAAGGGTATGAGGAATTTAAACGCACCCGCGGTGCGACGCTTGAAGGCGCGCGTTTGGAAGCGGTGGCGAGACTATGCGGCGTCGGCCCCGCGGGGAAGGCGCTGGACCTTGGATGCGGCCGGGGTGAACTGAGCCTGGAACTTGCGCGCCGGGGGTTTGCCGTCGATGCGATCGACTACTCCAAAGACGCGATCGAAATCGCCAGCGAGGCTCTGGCAAGAAACCCGGCGATCTCATCATCGATCTCGCTCGAGTGCAATGACGTTAACCAGGCTGGGATGAATGGCCCCTACAATGTTGCCGTGGCCTCGGACCTCATCGAGCACATGAAGCCTTCTGAACTGGACGTGCTCTACCGGCGAGTCAGCGAAAATCTCGCGCAATACGGGCTGTTCATCATCCACACGTACCCGAACGCCTGGTATTACCAGTACGAGTACCGGCGAAAACTACGAATTGCCGCTGCGATCGGCGCATACCTTCCGGTTGAGCCGCGGACCCGATACGAGTTGTTGATGCATATCAATGAGCAATCTCCTCGGGTTTTGAAGCGGGAACTCAGCAGGCACTTTCCGCACGTGCTGGTCTGGTTCGGGAACCCGTATGAGCCCGGCGAAAATCTTGGACGGAAGTTTTCGATTCAGGAAATGCGTTCTGCACCGGACCTGTTCGCCGTGGCATCGAACTCGCCCATCCCGCTTCCAAGGATGCTTAGTCGCCTCCGGATGGAACAGATCCTGGAACCGCTCTCGGCGGTGAGCCTCCGTGTGGTGGCACCTCCTCGCATCATGCAAGCTTCGTCCGGTTACGACTTACAGGTTGAACTGCACAACGGGAGCAGGGTTGATCTGAAACACAGCCATCCCATAGGAGGATGAATGCGAGGCCAAAAAAAGTGGTTGGAATGGCTCTTTAACTCTGTCACTCGACAGAGGTGAAAAAAAGAAACGCCAAACCAACCGCCTCCAAGCT
>Ga0213876_10001171_pt1 | contig 16573 bp, 15 predicted proteins | sample BarmaccomBMRX_R9_FD_160113 | JGI IMG/M metagenome (GOLD analysis project Ga0213876, IMG submission 160113) | Root-associated microbial communities from Barbacenia macrantha in rupestrian grasslands, the National Park of Serra do Cipo, Brazil - RX_R9 | ecosystem: Host-associated > Plants > Roots... | reverse complement strand
GGTCGAAGTCGGTGACGACGACAGCCCGGTGGTCGTCGAGCACGCAGCCGAGTGCGAGGCGCTGCTCGTGCTGCGCCCTGACCATGTCGAGGTGTGCCGGCCGGTGCCGGCGGCCGAGGAGGGCGCACCGCTCGATCCGCTGACCCCGGCCGGCGTCCTGCACGATCTCCCGAGCGGAGAGGTGCTGGGCGACGCCGCGGTAGCGGAGCGGCTGCGGCGCCAGGGCCGGGTGCTCGGTGCGGCGACGCTCGTCGGTGCCGCGCAGGGCGCGCTCGACGTCGCCCGTGCCTACGCGCTGGAGCGCGAGCAGTTCGGCGTGCCGATCGGCTCGTTCCAGGCGATCAAGCACATCCTCGCCGACATGTTCGGCCGGGTGGAGCTGGCCCGGGCGGCGACCTACGCAGCCGCCGCCATCACCGTCGATCCGGCGGCCGGCGACCCCGAACGGGCCGGAGCCACCGCCAAGGTCCTCGCCGGTGAGGCGGGCATCGCCAACGGACGAGCGGCGGTGCAGGTCCTCGGGGGCATGGGCTTCACCTGGGACATGCTCCCGCACCTCTACCTCAAGCGGTCGTGGGTCCTGGAGAACACCTTCGGGACCGCTGCGTCGTGCGCGACGTTCCTCGCCGAGACGGTGCCCGCGTGACCGTCCGGATCGACACGGTCGACGGCGTGCTGCAGATCCGCCTCGACCGGCCCGAGCGGAAGAACGCGCTCGACGTCGCGTCGATCTCCGAGATCGTCGGCGCGCTGGAGTCCGCCGCGACCGACGACGCCTTGCGGGCGGTCGTGCTGCGCAGCACCGGCGACGACTTCTGCGCGGGTGCGGACTGGGTGGCGACGAACGCGACCGGTGGGGTGAAGCCGCGCACCGGCAGCATCCAGCGGCGCACCCCACTGCAGGCCCACCGCCTCGTCCAGCTCCTCGTCGAGGTGCAGCTGCCGGTGGTGTGCGCGGTGCGGGGCTGGGCCGCCGGGCTCGGCTGCCAGCTCGCGCTCGCCGCCGACTTCACCATCGCGGCGGAGTCGAGCCGGTTCTGGGAGCCCTTTCTGCGTCGTGGCTTCAGCCCCGACAGCGGCGCGACCTGGCTGGTGCCGCGCCTGGTGGGCGTCGCCCGCGCCAAGGAGCTGCTGCTGCTCGGCCGCGAGCTGTCGGGGGCCCAGGCCGCAGCGTGGGGGCTGATCCACCGAGCCGTGCCCGACGGGGAGCTCGACGTCGCGGTCGACCAGCTGGTGGCCGAGCTGGCGAGCGGGCCGACCGTCGCGTTCGGCCTGACCAAGCGGAGCATCCACCGCGCGCTGGAGAGCTCGCTGGCCGAGGCGATGGAGATCGAGGCCAACGCGCTCGAGCTGAGCTCGCGCACGTCGGACTTCCGCGAGGGCCTCGCCGCGTTCAAGGATGGCCGGGCTCCGAAGTTCGAAGGCCGATAGGGGACGCCGCAGATGGGTTACGAGGCGATCGGCTACGAGGTCGCGGACCGGATCGCGACGATCACGCTGAACCGGCCGGAGGCGCTCAACGCGCTCAGCCCGGCGATGGTCGGCGAGCTCCGTGCGGCGTACGCCGAGGCCGAGGCGGACGACGACGTGTGGCTGCTGCTCGTGACGGGCACCGGCCGCGCGTTCTGCACCGGCGCAGATGTGGGCGAGATCCCCGACGACGGCCGGGTGATCTACGACGAGCCGTACCTGTCGACGTTCCCGCAGTGGGAGGCGCCGCAGGAGGGCACGCCGCCGTTCCGCTCGATGACCAAGCCGATCGTCGTCGCGGTCAACGGCATCTGCTGCGGCGCGGGTCTCGACTGGGTGACGACCGGCGACATCGTGATCGCGTCGGACCAGGCCACCTTCTTCGACCCGCACGTGAGCATCGGTCTCGTCTCGGGGCGCGAGGTGGTGCGGTTGGCGCGGGCGCTGCCGACGACGGTCGCGCTGCGCATGGCGCTCATGGGCAAGCACGAGCGCATGGGCGCGGAGCGGGCCTACGAGCTCGGCCTCGTGTCCGAGGTGGTCGAGCACGACCGGCTGATCGAACGGGCCCGCGAGATCGCGTCGATCGTCAACCGCAACGCGCCGCTGGCGGTGCGGGGCACGCGCCTGGCGATCCGGCGTGGCCTCGACCTGCCGATGCACGATGCCGAGGTGATGGCCGAGACGTTCCGGGAGCGGGTCGTCCGCACCGACGACGCCAAGGAGGGACCGCTCGCGTTCACGGAGAAGCGCGACCCGGTCTGGCGGTGCCGGTGACGGGCAGCTCCTACGAGACGATCCTCTACGAGCGGTCCGACGACCACGTCGCCACGATCACGCTCAACCGGCCCGAGGTGCTGAACGCGTTCGATCGCACGATGTGCGAGGAGATGCGCGCCGCGTGGAAGCGGGTGAAGGACGACCCACTGGTCCACGCGGTGGTGCTGCGGGCGGCCGGCGAGCGGGCGTTCTGCGCGGGCCTCGACACGAAGCAGCCGTACGGCCAGCCCGACGACGTCTGGAACCACGAGGACCCCGGTGAGCTGCTCAGCCCCAAGTGGCAGCAGGTCTGGAAGCCCGTCGTCTGCGCGGTGCACGGCATCTGCACGGCCGGCGCCTTCTACTTCGTGAACGAGGCCGACATCGTCATCTGCTCGGACGACGCCACCTTCTTCGACTCGCACGTGACCTACGGGTTGGTGTCCGCCCTCGAGCCGGTCGGCCTCATGCGCAAGGTCGGCCTGGCCGAGACGCTGCGCATGGCGCTGTCGGGCAACGACGAGCGGGTCACCGCCGAGACCGCGCTGCGCATGAGCCTCGTGACCGAGGTGGTCGCCCGCGAGCAGCTGTGGGCTCGGGCGCACGAGATCGCCGCCGGCATCGCCCGCAAGCCGACATCGGCCACGCAGGGGACGGTGCGCGCCATCTGGGAGTCGCTCGACCGTCCGTACCGCGCGGCCATGCAGCAGGGCCTCATCTACACGCGGGTCGGCAACCCGATCGGCCAGGCCGAGGTGGCCGCGCGTGGCGCCGACCGGCCCGAGCCGAGGAGCCGCTGATGGTCGAGCAGCTCAGCCGGCTGGTGGCCGACGTGCTCGCGCTCGATCAGTCCGTCGATGCGCTCGAGTTCCAGGGCCGGTGGTGGACGTGGGGTGACCTGGGCGCGTCGGCCGACGCGATCGAGCCGCTGGTCGAGCCGGGGGAGCGGATCGCGGTGCTGCTGCGGAACCGGCCCGCGCAGGTCGGCCTGTTCCTCGGGCTGCTGCGGGCCGGCGCCTGCGTCGTCACGGCCAACCCGGACCGTGGCGTCGACCGGGTGCGGGCGGACCTGGCCGGGTTGGGCGTGGGCACCATCGCCGGCGAGACCGCCGACCTCGAGGCCCTCGCGCCGGCCGACGTCCGCCGATTGGCCAGCGACGAACCCGGCTCCGTCACCCCCATCGAAATTGGCCCGGTTGGGAGCGCCATCCGCTCCGAACCCGGCCAATTTGCGCCTGGGGTGGCGGTGGAGATGCTCACCTCGGGAACGACCGGGCCGCCCAAGCGGGTGCCGCTCACGTACCAGACGCTGTGGCGGGTGCTGGTCGGCACCAAGCACTACGAGCGCAACCCGGACATGGAGGTGAAGCTGCGGCCCGGCGTGATCATCGTCAACTCGCCGATGGTCCACCTCGGCGGGCTGTTCCGCATCCTGCAGTGCATCAACGAGGGACGCTCGTTCTGCCTGCTGGAGAAGTTCCGGGTCGACGAGTGGGCCGACGCGGTCCGCCGGCACCGGCCCCGGACGGTCAGCCTGGTCCCGGCCGCGCTCCGCATGGTGCTCGAGGCGGACCTCGACCCGGCGGACCTCGACAGCGTCCGATCGGTCGTCTCGGGGACCGCGCCGCTGGACCCCGATGACGCCGACGCGTTCCGCGAGAAGTACGGCGTGCCCGTGCTGATCGCGTACGCCGCAACGGAGTTCGGCGGTGGTGTGGCCGGGTGGAACCTGCGGGACCACGACGAGTTCTGGGAGGCCAAGCGGGGGAGCGTCGGTCGGGCCCATCCCGGCTGCGAGCTGCGGGTGGTCGACCCGGTCGGCGGCGCGCCGCTCGGCCCGGACGAGGAGGGCCTGCTCGAGGTCAAGGCCCGGCAGATGGGCGACGAGACCGGTTGGGTGCGCACGACCGACCAGGCCCGCATCGACGTCGACGGGTTCGTGTGGATCCTCGGCCGGGCCGATCAGGCGATCATCCGGGGCGGCTTCAAGATCCGGCCCGAGGACGTGCGTGCCGCGCTCGAGCGTGACGAGCGGGTGCGGGGCGCAGCGGTCGTCAGCCGGCCCGACGCGCGGCTCGGCGCGGTGCCGGTCGCCGCGGTCGAGCTGCGGGCCGGGTCGCAGCCGGTTCCGGCGGGCGACCTGCTGGCCGAGGCGGCGAAGGTCCTCGCCCGCTACGAGCTGCCCGACGAGCTGCGAGTGGTCGACGCGCTGCCCCGCACGCCGGCCGGCAAGGTCGACCTGGCCGCGGTGCGCGAGCTGTTCGCGGTGGACGCCTGATGGACCTGACCTACAGCGACGAGGACGAAGCCTTCCGGGCCGAGCTCCGGGCCTGGCTGGCCGAGGCGGTCCCGGCCCACGGCCCACCGCCTCCGCCGGGTGACTGGCCGGCCCGCCGCGCCTACGACACCGAGTGGCAGCGCCAGCTGCACGACGCCGGCTACGCAGGGGTCAACTGGCCGAAGGAGTTCGGGGGCCGGGGACTGCCGGTCACCCAGCAGCTCGTCTACCTGGAGGAGTACGCCCGCGCCGACGCGCCCTACATCAGCGTCAACTTCGTCGGCGTCATGCACGCCGGGCCGACGCTGATCGCCGAAGGCACCGACGAGCAGCGGGCGTACCACCTGCCGCGCATCCTGCGGGGCGAGACGGTGTGGTGCCAGGGCTTCTCCGAACCGTCGGCCGGGTCGGACCTCGCGTCGCTCAAGACCCGTGCGGTGCGCGAGGGCGACGAGTACATCGTGAACGGCCAGAAGATCTGGAGCACGCGCGCCCACGTCGCCGACTGGTGCGAGCTGCTCGTGCGCACCGATCCTGAGGCCCCGAAGCACAAGGGCATCACCTGGCTGATCCTCGACATGCACCAGCCCGGCGTCGAGGTGCGGCCGATGCGCACCATCGACGGCGAGAGCCACTTCTGCGAGGTGTTCCTCACCGACGCCCGGGTGCCGGTGACCGATCGGGTCGGCGAGGAGAACGACGGTTGGCGGGTCACGAACGTGACGTTGCGCTTCGAGCGGGGCACCGCGTTCGCGCAGCACATCATCACGCTGCGCTCGCAGCTGCGCGGCCTCGTCTCGCTGGCCCGCGCCCTCGACCTCTGGGACGACCCTGCGCTGCGGGAGCACGTCGGCCGGCTGGACGCGAAGGTCGAGGGGCTCTGGCGGATGACGCAGCGGGGGATCACCGAGGCGGAGGCGACCGGCATGCCGTCGCCGAGCGGCTCGGCGGTGAAGCTCGGGTACAGCGAGCTCAACCAGGAGCTCAGCGAGCTGGCGGTGCGGGTGCTCGGACGCCGGGCGCTGGCGGGCGTCTCGGTGCGCGGCATCGACGCAAGCGAGGTCGTGCGGGCCTACCTGTGGTCGCTGCAGTACACGATCGCCGCGGGCACGTCGCAGATCCAGCGCAACCTGGTCGCCGAGCGCATCCTCGGCATGCCGCGCCGATGACCGATGTGCTCGGCGGCATCCGGGTGCTCGACTACGGCCGCTTCATCGCTGCGCCGTGGTGCAGCGCGCTGCTCGCCGACATGGGTGCGGACGTCATCCGGGTCGAGAAGCGCGACGGCGGCGAGGACCGCTGGGTGCAGTCGGTGACCGAGGGTGGGGAGGGCGGCACCTTCCTCCAGTGCAACCGCAACAAGCGCTCGTTGACCCTCGACTCGACCACGGCCGACGGCGCCGAGATCACCCGGCGGTTGGTCGAAGGTGCGGATGTGGTGGTCGCCAACATGCCGGCTCGGGCCATGCGGGCGAGCGGGCTGGACTACGAGAGCCTGCGTGCGATCAAGCCCGACGTGATCCTGGCCAGCGCGACCGCGTACGGCGAGGGCGGGCCGTACAGCGATCGCGTCGGCTTCGACGGCACCGGTCAGGTGATGTCCGGCGCCACCTACCGGCAAGGTCTGCCCGAGCAGCCGATCCGCACCGTCGTTCCCTACGCCGACTTCGGCACCGCGCTCACGCTGGCGCTCGGCGTGATGATGGCGCTGTACCACCGGCAGGCGACGGGCGAGGGCCAGCACGTCGAGGGCGCACTGCTGCCGACCGCGCTGATGATGTCGAACGCGTTCCTGATCGAGCGCGACCTGCTGCAGATCGACAAGCCCCGCGCTGGCAACCGCGGCACGTCGGTCGCGCCGTGCGACCTCTACGCGCTCGCGGACGGTTGGGTGCTCGTGCAGGTGGCCGGCCAGCCGATGTTCGAGCGCTGGTGCCGTCTGGTCGGGCGCGAGGAGCTGTTCGCCGATCCCCGCTTCGCCGACGACGACCTCCGCTGGGCCAACGGCGATGTGCTGAACGACCTGATGCAGGAGTGGTGCGACGGCCGCTCGGTGGCCGAGGCGCTCGCGCTGCTGGAGGCGGCGAAGCTCCCGGCCGCACCGATGCTCTCGCCGCAGGACGTGCTCGACGATCCGCACGTCTCGGCCATGGGGTACCTGGCGCGGGTGCCGTTCCCGGGAGCGGCGAAGCCGGTGCCGATCACCGGGACGCCCTTCCGCCTGTCGGCGACGCCGGGCACGATCCGGTCGCCGGCGCCGCAGCTCGGGGAGCACACCGAGGAGATCCTCGGCGAGATCGGGTTCGCCGCCGACGAGATCGCCGACCTCCGCGCCCGCGGGATCGTCTGAGATGGAGGGAACGTGACCCGAGCGATCGACTGCCTCGTCAACGTGGACTTCGCCGACTGGGACATGCCCGAGTGGATGACCCGGGTGAAGGAGGACTACTTCAAAGGCGGCGACTCGTTCTTCCGCAGCCCGGAGCTCCCCGAGCTGCTCGACGACATGGACGCCAACGGGGTCGAGCGGGCGATCCTCATGACCAACGTCGGCGCGACCGAGAGCCGGGCGCTGCGCTTCGTCGAGGAGCGGCCCGATCGGTTCGCGCTGGCGGTCGGCGGCCACAACCTGCTGCGGCCGATGAAGGCGCTGCGCGAGCTGTCGGCCTTCGTGGCCGCGCATCCGGTCGTCTGCACGACCGTCGGCCCGAGCTTCTGGGGCGACGGCATGTACCCGCCGAGCGACGCCGTCTACTACCCGCTGTACGTGAAGTGCTGCGAGCTCGACCTGCCGCTCTGCATGAACATGGGCATCCCCGGGCCGCCGCTGCCGGCCGAACCGCAGAACCCGATCCACCTCGACCGGGTGTGCCTGCGCTTCCCCGAGCTGAAGCTGTGCATGATCCACGGCGCAGACCCGTGGTGGGACACCGCGATCCGCCTCATGATCAAGTACCGGAACCTGCGCCTGATGACCTCGGCGTGGTCCCCGAAGTACCTGCCCGAGTCGCTGCTCCACTACATGCGGACCCGCGGGAAGGACCGGATCCTGTTCGCCTCCGACCACCCGGTGCTGTCGATGGAGCGGTGCCTCGGCGAGGCGGCCGCCCTCGACCTCAGCGACGAGGTGCGGGACGGGTGGCTGTACGGCAACGCGTCGGCGTTCTTCTTCGGGGCGACCTGATGGTGGCGGCCAAGCGGGAGAAGCCGCAGCTGATCGCGGACGAGCTGCGGTCGCTGATCGTCGCGGGCGAGCTGTCCGAGGGCGACTCGCTGGGTCACGAGCCGGATCTAGTCGAGCGGTTCGGCGTGTCCCGACCGTCGTTGCGGGAGGCGCTGCGCATCCTCGAGGCCGAGGGTCTGGTGACGGTGGTGCGGGGTGTGCGCGGCGGCGTCGTCGTGCACGAGCCCGACGAGCGGATGACCGCCCGGACCGCAGCGCTGGTCCTGCAGGCGCGCAACGTCGCGCTGGCCGACGTCTTCGAGGCCCGGAGCCTGCTCGAGCCGATCGCGGCGCGGACGATCGCGTCGGCGCGCGGTCGCGGTGCGGCGATCAAAGAGCTGCGCCGCCTGATCGACGAGGAGACCGCGGCGATCGAGGACCCCGAGAGGTTCGGCGTGGCCAACGCGGCCTTCCACGAGCGGCTCGTCGCGCTGGCCGGCAACCAGACGCTGAGCATCGTCGCCGAGATGCTGAACGAGGTCGTCGCCCGGGCGGTGACGGCGGTCAGCAGCCAGGCCGACGACGCCGTCGGGTCGCTGTCGACGCGGCGCCGGGGGATCCGCTCGCAGGAGCGGTTGGTCGACCTGCTCGACGCCGGCGACGGCGCCGCCGCCGAGGAGCACTGGCGCTCCCACATGGCCGTCGTGGGCAAGGTGATGCTCGGCCAACAGGCCGCGACCGTCGTCGACCTGCTGGACCACTACTGAGCTGCAACCGTCGGGGGCGCCGGGCCGCTCGACTCGACAGCGCGCTTCATTCCACGTCGCGACGAAATGGCAGCGCCGGTCGAGGAGCGGCTTGCACGTCAACCCGTTGGTTCGGTTCGCCTCGCGGCGAACCGGCTGCGGGGACTCCACTGCGCTCTCGAATTCGTCGGGACGTGGAAAGACGTGCACTGCCGTCTCGGCCGGTCACGGTGCACCGCTACCCCTTCGGCATGACCGAACCGTTGCCGCTCGACCGCACCTTTCCGCTCAGGGGCCGGGACCTCCGACACGCCTTCCTCGTCGTGCTCGCCCGATCGAGGCCGCTGACCATCACCGAGCTGCTCGCCGTGCTCACCGATGCCGGCTTCTCCGTCGCCGGTGAGGACCCGCACAAGGTGCTCTCGGACCGGCTGCGCTACGAGCAGAAGCGGGGACGGATCAGGAGGGTGAGCAGGGGCCGCTACGCCATCGGGAAGGTCGCGCCCACCACGGCCTGGCGGATGCGCATGCGGTGGGCTCAGTCGATCCGGTAGGTCGCGCCGTCGTCGTAGGTGTAGGTGCGGTGCAGGTCGAGGTTCGCGATGAGCCGGGGGTCCAGGCTGCGGTGGCGGCCCTGCGTGGGGCGGTCGAAGAACACGACGATCGCGCGGCGACCGTGGAGGGCGTCGCGGAGCACCGCGGTCTGCTCGGCCAGCTGGCGGTTGGGACCTCCACCGAACAGGTCGTTCGGTAGCGGCAGCCGGAGGGGGATGCGGCCGGTGGCGAGCCAGACCGCGTCGGGCGCGTTGGTCACGATCAGGTTGCCGGACGGAATGCGTCGGACCCGCGCCATCGTCGCCGAGCGGTCCCAGCGTTCGCCGGTGTAGCTGGTGTTCTCGTGCGGGAAATCCCGCGCGTCACGCACCGAGTGGACGACACCGACGGCCGCGACGAGGAGCGCGCCGGCGGTCGCGAGGTGCCGCCACGGCACCGCGACCCGGGCGATGGCCAGCGGCACGACGAGGGCGGCGAGGAGGTGCACCGGCGACAGCATCCGGACCCCGAACGGCACCAGCGCGTCGATCGTGCAGCGGGCCAGCACGACGACGGCGAGGAGCACACCGGCGAACACGAGCGTGATCGCGACGAGGCGGTCGGTCGCTCGCACGGCGACGACCACTGCAACGGCAAGGAGGACCACGAGCACGACCACGCCCAAGGCCCACCGCCACGGCCCGACGGTGACGCCGGTCCACGTGCCGAGGGCGGTGAGGCCGTCGAACCACTTCCGGGTGGGCGGTGGGTGCCACTGCAGCAAGGAGCCGCCCCGGCCCACCCCGGCGGACACGCCCACCCACACCGCGATCGGGACCAGCGACACCCCCGCCAACCCCGCGGCCGACCGGCCCCGCCGCCAGACCGAACCGCCACCGAAGGCCAGCACCGCCAGCGCGACGCCGAGCGGAACCGCCACCCCAACGAAGCGCACGAGCGGCGCGGCTGCGGCCACCGCCACGAGCGCCCAGCGGACCGCGCGGCTCGGTGCGCGCAGCAGACGGTCGGTCAGCACGACGCCGGCCAGCAGCACCAAGCCGAAGAGGCCCTCGCTCCAGACCATCGAGTCGTCACGCAGCAGATCGGGGGCCAGCGCGAGCGCGCCGGCGAGCAGACCGAACCCGAGCGAGCCGGTCCGCGTCGCCACGAGCAGCGTGATCGAGGCCAGCGTCACCGCCATCACCAACGCCCCGAGCCAGCGGGCGGCCGTGAGCGGTTCGAGGCCGGTGAGCCGAGAGACCGTCGCGATCGCCGCCGGGTACAGCGGCGGGAAGTGCGTCACCAGCCGGCGCGCGCCGACCTCGATGTGGTCCGGGTACGGCTCGTCGTAGTGCATGACCGGCGACGTCGGGCCGTGCCCGTCGCGCAGACCCACCGCCGCGCCGAGGTAGGCGCCGCTGTCCACGGTCACGCCCGGGCGGTCCCGGGTCGCGACCGCGACGAGCAGCACACCGCCCGCGGCGAGCAGGAGCGCCGCCGCCCACACGGCGGCGCGTGGCCGGTGCAGGCGGCGTCTACTTCAGATCGGCGAGCGTCTTGCCGGCGTCCGCGAGCGTGGTGCCCTTGCCGTAGTTGCCCGTGAGGTGGGCCACGTACTTCGGGTCGCAGGCGAAGAACCCGTCAGTCGTCTTGAAGTCCTTGGGGACCTCGAAGCCCGTCGACGTCGCCTCGAGCATGGTCGTGCACTCGGTTGCGTCGTTGCTCTTCGGGTCGGTCTTGGCGTGGATGCCGCCGCCGGTCCAGTCCGACACCGACTTGGCGTTGTCGTACATGCACTTGCGGGTGAGGTCGGCGCCGCACTTCTTGGCCGACGTCGCGAACAGCAGCCAGGCCGACCACGACTGGAGGGCGAGCAGCGCCTGCGCCTTGCCCTTCGGGTCGTACTTCTTGAAGAGGTCGAGGTACTGCTGCGTGGGCGGGTTCTTGCTGGCATCGAAGAACGGCACGAACGCGGACTGGATGAACACGTTCTTGACCGCCGAGCCACCCAGGTCGATGAGGCGCTGGTCGTAGTGGTTGGCCGCCGCGGTCACCCACTTGAGCTGGTAGCCGATGTCGGCGAGCGCCTTGAGGAGCAGATCCAGGTTCTCGGGCTCGCCCGTCCAGGCGAGGCCCTCCACGCCCTTCGACTGGATCGCCTGCGCGAACGGCGTCCAGCTGGTCTCGCCGGCCGCGTTGTACTGCGCCTGGTACACGTTCTTGAAGCCGAGCTGCTTGCCGGCCTCCTGGTTCTGCTTGTCGACGGTGACCGTGGCCGGGACGTTGCCGGTCATGTACCCGACGTGGTCGATCGAGTCGGGGAACTTCTTCTTCACGTAGACCATCGCGGCGTCGCTGATCGAGTCGAGCGCGTTGGGAAGCGGCTGCACCTGCAGATCCGCGCCGCGGGCCTGCGACGTGACGACGTAGGCCGGGATCGCCGGCTCCATGCACTGCAGCCGCTCGAGCTGACCGGTGTCGTCGAACACCGCGCCGCCACCGACCAGTGCGAAGTCCTCCGCGCAGGACTCGGTGATGCGCTGCTTGTACTCGGTGAGCGCGGCGTCGCGCAGCGTCAGATCGAGCTTGCGGCCGTTGATGCCGCCGGCGTCGTTGCACCACTTGGTGAAGACGGTCGAGGCGTCGAACAGCTCCTGGTTCAGGCCGGGGCGCCCGGCGAAGCCCGGGTCCGAGATGGCGCCGACCTTGATCGAATCAGCGGTGACGCCCTGCGTGTCGGGCGTGCTGTTCTTCTCGCCGGACGGCGCGGGACCGCACACGCCCTTCAACGTGCCGAAGTCGCCGGGACCGGCCTCACCGCCACCCCCGCCGCTGCCGGCCGGCGTGCTCGCGGTGGTCGTCGAGCTGTCGCCCGTGGACACGTCGTCCTTCGAGCGGGTGCAGGCTGCGCACACCGCCAGGATCGCCACGACCGCCAGCGCCACGTATCGGTACGTCTTCGTCACGGCGTGCAACATAGTCCTGACGGACCGTCAGATGGTGACGGGCGTCACCGCAAGCGCCACTCCGGACGCTTGCCGGACTGGAAGCGCCGCTGACCCTCGGCGAACGCCTCGGCGTCCGAACCGATCCGGGTGAAGAGGTTGGCGAGCTCGATCGCCTGGTGGCGGGACACCTCGAGCGCGGTCCAGAGGGCGCGCATCGTCCCCTGCACCGCCAGGGCCGGCGAGTCGGCGATCACCCGGGCGGCCCAACCCACCCGTTCGAGCAGCTCGTCGCGCGGCACCACCTCGGTCACGAGCCCGATCTCCCGTGCCCGCTCGGCCGACATGCGCTCGTCCGCGCCGAGGAGCGACATCCGCATGATCTCCTGGAACGGCATCTTCGAGAGCATCTGCATCGGCTCGAAGGCCGCGGTCATCCCGTAGGTGACGTGCGGCTCGAAGAACGTGGCGTCGTCGGCGGCGATGATGAACTCGACCTCGCCGAGCATGTAGAACGCGCCGCCGCACGCCTGGCCCTGCACCGCGGCGACGACCGGCTTCCAGCAGTCGCGCGCCTTCGGCCCGACGTCGCGGCCGGGGTCGTCGTACATCCACTCGGTGGGGTAGCCGGGGTAGTCACCCCGGGCCATCGCCTCGTTGTTCGACTCCGACACCGCCTCGGCGCGGTCGATCCCCGTGCAGAAGTGATCGCCCTCGGCGGTCAGCACCACGCAGCGGACGTCACGGTCGTAGCGGGCGTCGTGCCACACCTCGCGCAGCTCGTCCTGCATCTGCTGGTTGATCGCGTTGCGGACCTGCGGACGGTTGAGCGACAGCCAGGCGATGCCGTCGTCCTTGCGGTACAGGAGGGTCTCGAAGCTCATCGCGCGTATGGTGCCCCAAATGACGGGCCCCACCTCAGCGGCGCGCTACGCGGGCACCCGCGTCCACCGCGTCGAGGACGCGCGGCTGCTGACCGGCTACGGCACCTTCGTCGACGACATCACCCGGCCGGGGATGCTGCACGCCTGCTTCGTGCGCAGCCCGTTCCCACGGGCCCGCATCGACGGCGTCCACGCGACCGAGGCGCTCGCGCTGGACGGCGTGCACGCGGTGTTCACCGCGGCGGACATCAACCCCGAGGTCCACGAGCTCTGGTACTCGATCATGGGGAAGGACATCCCCGATACGCCGCGGCCGCTGTTGGCCGAGGGCGAGGCCCGTTTCGTCGGCGACCCCGTTGCGATCGTCGTGGCCGGGAGCCGATACGTGGCCGAGGACGCGGCGGAGCTGGTCGAGGTCGACTACGAACCGCTCGAGCCGGTGGTCGACTACCGCTCCGCCCGCGACGCGAGTGAGCTGGTCCACGAGGGCTACGAGAAGAACGTGGCCGGCCGGCTGCGGGGCGGCAACAAGGACCTGATGGCGGAGGTCGGCCCGTCGGCCGCCCACGTGGTCAGCGAGACGATCCACCAGCAGGCCTACGTCGCCTGTCCGATGGAGACCCGCGGGATCGTCGCCGAGTGGTCCGGTGGGGAGATGACCATCTGGGCCGGCACGCAGGCGCCCCACGAGGTGCGGGCGGTGTGCTCCCGGGTGCTCGGCCTGCCCGAGCACCGCATCCGCGTGATCATGCGCGACACCGGCGGCGGCTTCGGTCAGAAGGTCGCGCCGCTGCGCGAGGACCTGTGCGTGATGGTCGCGGCCCGCAAGGTGCCGGCCGCGCTCAAGTGGATCGAGGACCGGCGCGAGAACCTCATGGCGGCCGGGCAGGCCCGCCACGAGCACGGCACGGCCAGCATGGCGTTCGCCGAGGACGGGACGATCCTCGCCGCGAACATCGTGCACACCCAGGACGTCGGCGCCTACCCGACGCCCTGGCCGGTCGGCACGGCGGCTGCGGTCGGCATGATCTTCCCGGGCCCGTACCGGGTCCCCCAGGCGGCGTGGGCGACCACGTCGATGTTCTCCAACACCGCCGGGCGCATCGCGTACCGCGGGCCGTGGCAGTTCGAGACCGTCGCCCGCGAGCTGCTCCTCGACATCGCGGCGCGCCGGATGGACATCGACCCGGTCGAGCTGCGCCGCCGCAACTTCCTCGCAGCCGACGACCTGCCGTACGCGATGGCGACCGGCATGCCGCTCGACCACATATCGCCACGTGAGGTCTTCGAGCACGCGCTCGAGCTGCTCGACCACGACGCGTTCCGCGAGGAGCAGGCGGCGGCGCGGGAGCAGGGCCGCTACCTCGGCGTCGGCACGAGCAGCTACGTCGAGCCGACGACGTCCGCGATGGGTGCCTTCGGCACCGAGGGCGCGACGATCCGCGTCGAGCCCACCGGCAAGGTGAACGTCTACGTGGCCGGCGGCTCGACGGGCAACAGCCTCGAGACCACCGCCGTGCAGCTGACCGCGGACGCGCTCGGCGTCGCCATCGAAGACGTCAACACGATCCAGGGCGACACCGCGGTCACCCCATTCGGCCTCGGCACCGGAGGCAGCCGCAGCGGCTCGATGATCGCAGGCGCAGTCGGCACCACCGCCCGCACGCTGCGCGAGCGGATCATCGCGATCGCCGCGCACAAGCTCGAGGCTGCGGTCGAGGACATCGAGCTGGCCGACGGCCGGGCGACGGTGCGGGGCACGCCGACCGCCGGCTTGTCGATCGCCGAGATCGCGCACACCGCCTACTTCGACGCCGCCTCGCTGCCGCCCGACATCGAGCCCGGCCTCGAGGCCAGCGGCCGGTACCGGGCCGAGGCCATGAGCATCTGGGCCAACGCCACCCACGTGTGCACGTGCGAGGTCGACGTGACGACCGGCATGGTCACGATCCTGCGCTACATCGTGAGCGAGGACTGCGGCCCGATGATCAACCCGAACGTGGTGGAGGGCCAGATCGACGGCGGGACCGTGCAGGGGATAGGTGGCGCGCTGTACGAGCACCTCGCGTACGACGAGGACGGCAACCCGATCGCTGCGACCTTCGTCGACTACCTGATGCCGACGATCGCCGAGGTGCCGGTCATCGAGCACGGCCACATCGAGACGCCGGGGCCCGGGCCCGGTGGCTACAAGGGCGTGGGCGAGGGGGGGGCCATCGGTGCGCCGCCCGCGGTCATCAACGCGGTCGCGGACGCGCTGTCGCCCTTCGGTGTCACGATCACCGACCTGCCGGTCACGCCCGCGTCGATCGTCGCGCTGCTCGACGAGGTGCGCGCGTCGTGAAGCCTGCGCCGTTCGACTACCACGTGCCCGAGAGCGTCGACGACGCGGTCGGGCTCCTCGCCTCGCTCGGCGACACCGCCAAGCTGCTCGCCGGCGGCCAGAGCCTGGTGCCGATGCTCGCCCTGCGGCTGGCCGTGTTCGAGCACCTGGTCGACCTCCGCCGGGTGGAGGAGCTGCGGGGCATCGAGCGACGCAACGGCTCGCTCTGGGTCGGAGCCGGTACCCGTCAGGCGGTCATCGAGGCGTCCGACGAGGTGCGGGCCGCCGCACCGTTGCTCGCCCAGGCGACCCCGTTGATCGGCCACTTCCAGATCCGCAACCGGGGCACCGTCGGCGGTTCGCTGGCGCACGCCGACTCCGCCGCCGAGTACCCGGCGGTCGCGCTCACGCTCGACGCGGAGCTCGAGGCGCAGTCGCCGCGCGGCCGACGGACGATCCCGGCGACGGAGTTCTTCACCGGCGTGTGGAGCACCGCCCTCGACGAGGACGAGCTGCTGCTCGGCGTCCTGCTCCCGGTGTGGGAGGGGCGCTGCGGCTTCGCGATCGAGGAGCTGGCGCGGCGCCACGGCGACTTCGCCCTCGCCGGCGCGACCGTCGCGGTCGAGCTCGACTGCGACGACCGGGTGGCGCGCTGCGCCATCGGTCTGCTCGGGCTCGACTCGGTGCCGCGGCGGGGGAGCGCAGCGGAGACCGCGGCCGTCGGCCGGGCCATCCACGAGCTCGATCCGCAGGAGATCGGTCGCGCCGCCGTCGCCGAGCTCGACAACGTGCCCGCGGACCTGCACGCGCCGGCGGACTACCGCCGCCGGGTCGGCGCCGAGATGGTGTCGCGGGCGTGGACCCGCGCGGTGGAGGAGGCCGGCCGTGGCTGATGTCGAGGTCGAGATCCGGGTCAACGGCCAGCCTCGCCGGGCGAGCGTCGAGCCGCGCCGCACCCTGGCCGACTTCCTGCGCGAGCAGTGCGGCCTCACCGGCACGCACCTCGGTTGCGAGCACGGCGTGTGCGGCGCGTGCACGGTGCTCGTCGACGGCGACGCGGTGCGCAGCTGCCTCGTGTTCGCGGTGCAGGCCGAGGGAGCCGAGGTCACCACCATCGAGGGCATCGGTGCCCCCGACGAGCTCTCGCCCGTGCAGGCGGCGTTCCGCGATCACCACGGCCTGCAGTGCGGGTTCTGCACGCCGGGCTTCGTGGTCTCGGTGACCGCGTTCCTGCGCGACCACCCGAACCCCACCGACGACGAGATCCGCGACGGGCTGTCGGGGAACCTCTGCCGCTGCACCGGCTACCAGGGCATCCTCGCCGCGGTCCGGGCCGCCGCAGCCGGTGCTCAGGCAACGACCGGGTAGCTGCTAGACCAGACGCCGGGCCGGCAAGGGGGGAACACGATGGCCGTACGGATGGTGGGACGGAAGGTCGCGGCTCTGGTCGCACTGCTGCTGGTCGGATCGA
>Ga0213876_10001170_pt1 | contig 16575 bp, 12 predicted proteins | sample BarmaccomBMRX_R9_FD_160113 | JGI IMG/M metagenome (GOLD analysis project Ga0213876, IMG submission 160113) | Root-associated microbial communities from Barbacenia macrantha in rupestrian grasslands, the National Park of Serra do Cipo, Brazil - RX_R9 | ecosystem: Host-associated > Plants > Roots... | reverse complement strand
CCTTCGTGCTGGCCCTCCAAGACGGCCGGGCCTGGGGCCTGTTCGTCGACAACCCCGGCCGCGTCGAGTTCGACCTGGCCAACGAAGCGCCCGACCGCTGCGGCTTCGCCACCGACTGCGGCCCGCTGATCTACTACGTGCTGCCCGGCCCGAGCCCGCGAGCCGTCCTCGAGCAGTACACGGCGCTCAGCGGCCGCATCCCCATGCCGCCGCGCTGGGCCTTGGGCTACCACCAGAGCCGCTGGGGCTACCGCTCGGCCGACGAGCTGCGCGACCTGGCGCGCACCTTCCGCGAGCAGCACCTGCCGCTCGACGCGCTGTACCTCGACATCGACTACATGGACGGCTTCCGCGTCTTCACCTGGGACGCCGAACGGTTCCCCGATCCGGCCGGGCTGGTGGCGGACCTCGGCCGCCTGGGCGTCAAGCTGGTGACGATCGTCGATCCGGGCGTGAAGGTCGACGAGACCTACCCCGTCTATCGCCAGGGGCGCGCGAGCGGCGCGTTCTGCACGAGCTTCACCGGCGCCGAGTACCACAACGTCGTCTGGCCCGGCCTGTGCGCCTTTCCCGACTTCCTCAACGCCCGCGTCCGCACCTGGTGGGGCGACTTGCAGCGCGACCTGGTCGAGGCCGGCGTGGCCGGCATCTGGTGCGACATGAACGAGCCGACCGCCTTCGTGCCCACGCCCCAGACGCTGCCGCCGGACGTGACGCACCAGGCCGACGATCAGGCCGTGCTGCACGCCCAGGTCCACAACGCCTACGGCCAACTGATGGCCCGCGCCGCCCGCGAAGGACTCGAACGGCTGCGTCCCGAGCGGCGACCGTTCGTCATCTCGCGCGCCGGCACGGCCGGCTTGCAGCGCTACGCCATCCACTGGACCGGCGACAACTCATCCTGGTGGGAGCACCTGTGGATGAGCATGCCCCAGCTCCAGAACCTGGGCCTGTCAGGCTACGCCTGGGTCGGCGTGGATATCGGCGGCTTCGCCGGCGACGCGACCGGCGAGCTGCTCACCCGCTGGATGGAGTTCGGCATCTTCCAGCCGTTCTGCCGCAACCACTCGTCGCGCGACACCCGTCGCCAGGAGCCGTGGGCCTTCGGCGAGCCGTACACGTCGTACATCCGCGCGCTGCTCGAGCTGCGCCAGTGCCTGCTGCCCTATCTGTACACGCTGTTCGAGGAGGCCCATCGCACGGGCGCGCCGATCCTGCGCCCGCTGCTATTCGAGTGGCCGGACGACGCGGCGACGTACGCCACCGACGACGAGTTCCTGCTCGGGCCGGCGCTGCTGGTGGCGCCGATCGCCCGCCCCGGCACCGAGCATCGGCATGTCTACCTGCCGGCCGGGACGTGGGTCCACTACTGGAGTGGCACGCGCCATGTGGGGCCAGCTCACGTGCTGGCCCATGCGCCACTGGGCCAGCCGGCTATCTATGTGCGGGCCAACACACCGCTGCCGCTGTGGCCGCCCCTCCAGCACGACGGCGAGCGCCCACCCGAGCCGCTCACCTGGCTGGTCTACCCGGCCCAGGCCGAGCCCGGCACGGGTGCGCTGTACGACGATGCCGGCGATGGCTACGCGCAGCAGGACGGGGCCTTCGCCCGCACCAGTGTCCGCTGTGCCGTTCGTGAGTCGATCGAGCTCGAGTTCGCGGCCCAGCAGGGCAGCTTCAGCCCGCCGAGTCGTTCTGTCGAGCTCGACCTGCGGGGCATCCAGCGGCCGAGCCGAGTGCAGGTCGATGGCCAGGACGTCACTGACTGGCACCACACCTCAGAGCGGCTGCTGATCCGTCTGCCGGCGACGCCGGCCGCCCGGCGTGTCGAGATCACGGCCGCGCTCCGCGACGCGGGCAGCGGCGGCTAAGATCGGCCCATGCGGCCGGCTGTGCGACCGCGCGTGTTCGTCTCGCGCCGCGTGCCCGAGCTCGATCGCCTGGCGGCCGCGACGGACCTCGACGTCTGGCCCGACGACGACCTGCCGCCACCGCGCGACGAGCTGCTGCGCCGCGTCCAGGGCGTCCAGGGGTATCTCTCGATGGTCACCGAGCGCATCGACGCCGAACTGCTCGCGCACGCCGGACCGCAGCTGCGCGTCATCGCCAACTACGCCGTCGGCTACGACAACGTCGACGTCGACGCCTGCACCCGCGCTGGGGTGGCCGTCGGCAACACACCCGGCGTGCTGACCGAGACCACCGCCGACTTCGCTTTCGCCCTGCTGCTCGCCGCCGCCCGGCGCATCCCCGAGGGGTACGACGAGGTCCGCCAGGAGGGTCGCTGGGCGGCCTGGTCGCCCATGCGGCTGCTCGGCCCGGACGTGCACCACGCCACGCTGGGCATCGTCGGCCTCGGCCGCATCGGCCGTGAGGTGGCCAAGCGCGCCCGCGGCTTCGACATGCGCGTCGTGTACGCCAGCACGTCGCCCGCGCCGCCTGACGTCGAGCAGGCCCTCGGCGCCACCCGCCTGAGTCTGGACGAGCTCTTGGCCGCGAGCGACTTCGTCAGCCTGCACGTGAGCCTCAGCCCGGCCACCCGCCACCTCATCAATCGGCAGAGTCTGGCCAGGATGCGCCGCTCGGCCGTGCTCATCAACACCGCCCGCGGGCCGGTCGTCGACACCGCCGCCCTGTACGACGCGCTGAAGGACGGCACGATCGCGGCCGCCGCCCTGGACGTCACCGACCCCGAGCCGTTGCCAGCCAACCACCGCCTGCTGGAGCTGCCAAACTGTCTGGTGGTGCCGCACATCGCCTCGGCCACGCACGCGACCCGCGGCGCGATGACGCGGCTGGCCACCGACAACGTCCTGGCCGGCCTGCGCGGCGAGCCGCTGCCCCACTTCGTCAACCCGGCAGCCTATGAGCATCGACGGCGCGACTGAGCAAGACAGCGAGCCCATGCCGAGTCTTCCACCCTCCGGTGAGCAGATCGAGCTCCGCCACGGCGCCCAGCAGGCCGTGGTCGTTGAGGTCGGCGGCGGGCTGCGCGCCTACGCCGTCGATGGCCAGCCCGTTCTCGATGGCTACCCCGTCGACCGGATGGCCGATGGTGGACGTGGCCAGCCGCTCTTACCGTGGCCCAATCGCCTCGAAGACGGCGCCTATACCTTCGACGCCCGCCGCTTGCAGGTACCGATCGACGACGTCACTCACCACAACGCGAATCATGGCCTGACCCGCTGGCGGACGTGGACGATCGCCGAGCGCGCCGACGACCGCGTCCGTCTGCGCCTCCAGCTGTACCCGCAGCCCGGCTACCCGTTCACCCTCGAGCTGAGCCTGATCTATACGCTCGGACCCGACGGTCTGACGGTTGAGACGCAGGCGACCAATCGCGGCCAGCAGCGGCTGCCGTTCGGGGCCGGCTTTCACCCCTACTTCACCGTCGGCACGCCGTTCGTCGACGAGGCCGAGCTTCAGGTTGCCGCCCAGCACGTGCTCGAGGTCGACGCCGAGCGCATGCTGCCCACCGGCCGCACCCGGCCCACGGCCGGCTCGGAGCTCGACTTCGGCCAGCCGCGCCTGATCGGCTCGACCGTCCTCGACCGCTGCTTCACCCAGCTTGCCCGCGACGCCGAGGGTCGCGCCCAGGTCAGCTTGCGGCAGCCAGCGACCGGCCGCACCGTTCGCGTCTGGATGGACGCCACCTTCCGCTACGTCCAGCTGTATACCGGCGAGACGCTGGCGCCCGAGCGCCGACGGCGCGGCTTGGCCATCGAGCCGATGACCTGCCCGCCCAACGCCTTCCGCACCGGCACCGATCTGCTGGTGCTGGAGCCCGAGGCGAGCCGCGCAGTCCGCTGGGGGGTGGCCGTCGGCGTCGGCATTTGACAATTGCTTAACGTGAGGCTAAACCGGCGCCAATCTTGCACCGCTAGCCTCTAAGAGCAGTATGGCCAAGGACCGCATCCACCCCGGCCTGGTGGCGCTGAGCGCGACGGCGATCACCGCCATCTACGTCGCTGGCTACATGCGCACCCAGGCCGCCGACGCGAGCATCGCCGCCGCCGCGAGCGCCGCCAGCAGCCCGACCGCGCTGGTCGCGCCGGCCGCGGCACCGGGAACGACGGCCGCGCCCACGCCGGTCCTCCCCCGCCGCGGCGACAACGGCCAGGGAGTCACGAGCCGACGCGGCGTCCCGCCCACGCCGCCGCCGACCACCCCGCCGGCCCCGGCCGCTGCCGCCGTGCCGTCGGCGGCCCAGAGCGGTCCGAGCTACAAAGACGGCACCTACACCGGCCAGGGCTCCAGCCGCCGCGGCGACGTGTGGGTCAGCGTCACCGTCGCCGGCAGCCACATCACCGACGTGACCATCACCCGCTCGACCTTGCAGTACCCGCTGCGCGACATCGCCGGCCTGCCCGATGAGGTCGTCCAGCGCCAGAGCGCCCAGGTCGACACCGTCAGCCGCGCCACCTACAGCTCGCAAGCCTTCCGCTCGGCGGTCTCGCAGGCGCTGACCAAGGCCGTCCAGAGCTGACCGCGAGCGAGACGCAGGCCCACGCTGGCACGCTGGTGAGCACCCCCCGCCTGGCACACGAGTTCGCCACCGTCTCGATGGACACGCTGGTCCACATCCAGGTCGTCTCAGCCGCGCCGCGCGAGGCCATCGCGCCACACGTCGAGCGCGCCTTCGGCTGGTTTTCGACCGTCGAGCGCAGCTGCACCCGCTTCGACCCAACCAGCGAGGTGATGCAACTGCTCCACCACGTTGGCCGGCCGGTCCAGGCGAGCACGCTGCTCCTCGAGGTCGCGGCGTTTGCCCTGGAGCTGGCCGCGCAGACCGACGGCGCCTTCGATCCGACCATCGGCGCCACCCTCGAACAGCTCGGCTACGCCACCGACTATCGCACCGGCCAGGTTGTTCATTCCGACGTCGACCCCGGCGCTGGCAGCTTCCACGACGTGCGGCTCGATCGCGCCGCCGGCACCATCACCCTGCTGCGACCGCTGGTTCTTGACTTGAACGCCGTCGCCAAGGGGCTGGCCATCGACCTGGCCGCCCAGGCGCTCGGCGTCTTCCCCGACGTGTGCATCGAAGCCGGTGGCGACCTCGTGGCCCGCGGCCACAGCCCGAGCGGCGAGGCCTGGCACGTCGGCATCCAGCATCCGCGCGCCGCGGGCCTGCTGGCCCGCAGCCTGTGGATCAGCGACGCCGCCGTGTGCACCTCTGGCGACTACGAACGCGGCGGCCACGTGCTGGATGCGCGCACCCGCCAGGCCGTCCGCGACCTGGCCAGCGTGACTGTCATCGCCCCGACGGCCATGGCCGCCGACGGCCTGTCGACGGCGGCCATGGTGCTCGGCCGCGACCGCGGCCTGGCGCTGCTGGAGCAGCAGGGCGTCGACGGCGTGCTGCTGGAGCCGGACGGCACCGTCCACCTGACCCGCGGCTTCGCGGTCCCCGCTCCGGTCCGTCGTGCCCGAGGGGCCGCCTCATGACCGGGCTCGGGCCGCTCGAGCAGGTGTGGCGCACGCCCAAGGCGCAACTCCTGCTGCTGTTTGGCGTGCTGCTGGTCGTGGCCGCCCCGGCCGCGGGCGGCCTGGCCCTGCTGCCGAACCTCGCCGCCGCCGTGGTCTGCGCCTGCGCCATCGACGTCGTGTGGCATCTGGTCGAGACCCGCCGGCTGCTGCGGCCGAGCAGCGCCCTGCTCAGCGCGCTGATCGTCTTCTTCATCCTCTCGCCCGACGAATCGTGGCTCGTGGTCGGCTGGACCAGCGCCTTCGCGGTCATCTCGAAGCGCATCGTGCGCACCGACCGCGAGCACATCTTCAATCCGGCCGCCCTGGCCCTGGTCTGGGCACCCATCGCCTTTGGCAGCGGCGAAAGCTGGTGGGGTGCCTTTGGCGACCTGCCCTGGCCGTGGATTGGCCTGCTGGTGCTGGGTGGCTTGTGGGTCGTCCAGCGTCTCAACAAGTTCCCCGCTGTGCTGACGTTCCTGGCGGTGTACTTCTCGTTCTTCACTGGCATGGCGCTCAGCAACCCGCGCCCAGTGGCCGAGATGTTCCGCGACCCGTTCCTCCAGGCCGCGCTGTTCCTGGCCTTCTTCATGCTGACCGACCCGCCCACGTCGCCCAACCGCTACCTCGACCAGGTGTGGTACGGCGCCCTGGCCGCCTTCGGCGCCTGCCTGGCCCAAGTCCTCGGCGCCGGCCAGGTGTACCTGCTGCTGGGTGTGCTCCTGGCCAACGCCGGGCTCGCCGTGGTCCGCTGGGTCCGGCGGCGGACTGAAGCCAGCGTCCGCGACGCCACGCTCGTCGCGCGGCCGCTGCGCTCGCCGTAGCCGGGCAGCACCGGCATCCGGGCCGGGTAGCATCTCCAGTGTGCCCCACCGGCTCGTCGCGCTGCTGCTCGTCCTGGGCACCATCACCGCCGGCTGCTTGCCGGCGGCCACCGCGACGCTGCCGCCCAGGCCATCGACCGCCGCGCGCCTGGTGCTGCACGAGCTCCAACCGCGTCAGCCGGACGGCTCGCGACCGGCTGGGGCGCGGCTGCAAGCGATCGACCCCGACACGCTCGAAGACCTACCGGACCTGCCGCCGCTCGAGGCCCCAGCGTGCAGCAGCGGCCTGAGCGTCCAGCCGGCCGGCCAACTCGGCGCGATCGTCCTCGGGGCCGGCGGCGGACCCGCCTGCGCCCAGGCGCCGAGCGCCGCCGTCCGCCTGCTCGACCTGCGGGCCTGGACGTGGGGCGCCGACCTGGCCCTGCCGGCCGAGGCAACCGCCCCGCTGCGCCTGGATGCGCCGCTAGCCTGGAGTCCCGACAGCCGCTGGATCTACCTGCTGACGGCGACGGCGAGCGCGCCCGAGACGCGCCAACTGTGGCGGCTGGACAGCACCGCCAGCAGCCCGCCCACACACATCAGCATCGACTTCATCCCCCAGCGCATCGACCCAGCGCCGAACGGCTCGGCCATCCTTGTGCTCGGCGGCCGGTCGCAGGACGGCTCGCGGGCCGGCGCCGCCGTGGCCGGCTCGGCGTTCGTGGCCATCTACGATCCCCAGACGCTCGGCGAGCGACTGCGGGTGCCCTTGTCCGGGCTCGACCTCGGCCTGCCCGATCAGCCGGTCGGGTCGCTGCGGCCGGCCGTGGCCATGGCGCCCGATGGCAGCCGCTACTACGTCGCCCACGCCGACCGGCCCGTCCTCGACGTCGTCGACGTCCGCGCCCCGCACCTGGAGCGGCTCGAACGCAGCATCGCCCTGCGCTCGAGCGACGCGATGCGGATCGCCGGCGCCAGCGCCGCCGCCTGGCTGCACGCCAGCCCCGACGGGGCGCACCTGTACGTCTGGCAGCTGGCCAGCGCGCCCGAAGACGACCTTGGCTTGCAGCAGGTGGACGTCGGCTCCTGGCGCATCCAGACGCTCGACCCGATCGCCGCGCGCCTGGGCAGCAGCCTGGATGGCCAGTGGCTGTTCCGGCTCGACCCCAGCTACGCCCAGCGGCCCGGCGTCCAGCGCGCCCGTGACCCGTCAGGCGCGCGGCTGAGCGTGCTCGATGCGGCCGGCCGAGACGAAGTGGCGGTCCTGGAGCGCGATCGCTTCAGCTTCATCCTCGGCCAGTACGGGCCGGCGCGCCTGTACACGGTCGAGGTCGACCCGACCGCGCGCGGAGAGGCCGATGGCAGCCAGGACGGCCGACGCGCCCGGCCGGCCACCTCACTGGTCGCCTTCGCCGTTGGCTCGTGGCAGGAGCTGGCCCGCCGCGGCCTCGACAGCCCGAGCTGGCCGGTGACGATCCAGCCGGTGTGGTGAGAGGGTGAAATGATGAGATGCCGCGGCTGAGCACCAATGGCGTCGAGCTGTACTACGAGGAGACCGGCAGCGGCTTCCCGCTGGTCTTCTGCCACGAGTTCGCGGGCGACTATCGCGCCTGGGACCCGCAACTGCGCGCCTTCGGCCGCTTCTACCGCTGCATCACCTACAGCCAGCGCGGCTTCCCGCCGTCGAGCGTGCCGAGCGCCCCAGCGGCCTATTCGCAAGACATCCTGGTCGAGGACCTGCGCGGGTTGGTCGGCCAGCTTGGCCTCCAGCAGGCCTACTTCGTCGGCTTCTCGATGGGCGGCAACGTCGTCCTCAACCTGGCCGTGCAGTATCCGTCGCTGTGCCGCGGCATCGTCGTCGTCGGCACCGGCGCCGGGACGGTCGGCCGCGAACGCTTCGAGCGCGACATCGAGCGCACCGTCGACCTGCTGCGCACGCGCGGCATCGAGGCCTTCGCCGAGGTGTACGCCGAAGGTCCTACTCGCCAGCCGTTCAAGCGCAAGGACCCGCACGGCTGGTCGGTCTTCCGCGACCAGTTGCGCGAGCACGCGGCCGAAGGCCAGGCGCTGACCATGCTCGGCGTCCAGCTCGCCCGGCCGCGCATCTTCGAGCTCGAAGCGGCCCTCGAGCAGCTGCAGGTGCCGACGCTGCTGGTCATCGGCGACGAGGACGAGCCGTGCGTCGAGCCGGCCGTGTTCATGAAGCGCCACCTCCCGAGCGCCGGGCTGCTGGTCGTGCCGCAGACGGGACACGCGGTCAACCTGGAGGAGCCGGCCCTCTTCAACGCCGCCGTGCTGGAGTTCGTGCGCTTCGTCGAACAGGGGCGCTGGGCGCGGCGGGCCGAGGTGACCACGAGCCTGCTGCCGCCCGAGCCCGAGCGCGCCTGAGGCACGATGGTCGCGCCCTACCATGGGTGGCCATGGCCCACGGTGACGCATGGCTGAACTAGCCAGCTACCGCATCCGCATCACGGCTGGCGGCGTCTCGCAGGTGGCGACGCTGGCCGCCAATCGGACCGCCCGCGCGATCTGGAACGCGCTGCCGCTCGACGGCACGGCCAGCCGCTGGGGCGACGAGATCTACTTCTCCGTCCCGGTCGACCTGGACGAGGATGCGGCCCAGGAGGTCGTCACGGTCGGGGACCTGGGCTACTGGCCGCCCGGCAGCGCGTTCTGCATCTTCTGGGGCCCGACGCCGGCCAGCCAGGGGCCGCAGCCGCGCGCCGCCAGCCCGGTCAACGTCTTCGGCCACATCGCCGAGGGCGCCACCGCCTTCGCCGCCGTCAAGGCCGGCCAACGCGTCCGCGTCGAGCGGATCGAGTAGGCCGGCCTCGGCTGGCTAGTGCGCCGGCGCTGGGCTGGGACGGTGGGTGCGGCGCCAGCGCGGCAGGGCGAAGGCTGCCAGGACCGCCAGCAGCGCCGACCAGATCAGCAGCGCGCCATCGCCCAGCGGTGAGTCGATGGTGGCAGCCGCGCTCCCAGCGGTGCTGGTGCTCGACAGGGCGGGGAGCGGCGATGCCGGCGCCGCGGCCGGCGCGGCCGACCAGGCGACGGGCAGGGCCGCATCGAGTGGTGTGCTCGTGCCGAGCGGGCACCAGAAACTGACGGTGTGCTCCATACCGTGCGGCTTGACGAGGCCCAGGGCGATCAGCCGCAGCGCCCCGCCGGCGGTCGTCGGCCGCGCGAACGTCGGCCCCCAGGCCACCTGCTCACCGGTCGTCACGTCGGCCGTCGCCGCTGCCAGTGAGCCATCACCATTGGACGGTGCACTGGCATTCGGTGCCGTGCCGGCCTCGGTCGTCTCACCCGGACTCGCTGCGTCCGCATTGGACGACGAGGCGTTGTCCGGGCCGAGGCTGCCGGTGGCCGGGTTGCCGGTGATGGTGTAGACCACGTCGACCCAGTAGTTGCTGGCGCTGTAGGTCTGGGTCGGCAGGGTCGGCGACGAGGTGTAGGTGTAGACGCCGTTGCCACCGGGCGCGGCGCTGTTCGAGAGCGCGTGCAGGGGCGAGTTGTCGACGCCGGCCGTGGCGAAGGTGCTCACCGTGCTCGAGTAGTTGCCGCTGGCCGACAGATACGCCGCTACGTACATGGTGCCGGCGGTCACGGCGACTGGCGAGCTGAAGTTCACCTGTTGCCAGCCGGTCGCCGTCTCGCCGCTGAACGTCGCCTGAGCCAGCAGGCTGCCGCTCGACGAGAACAGCAGGCCGGTGTGGGTGCCGCTGTTGCCGGAGCCCTTGTAGAAGCGGACGCCGTTGATGAAGCCGTCGTGCTCGGCGGTGAACTTGACGCCAACCTCGATCGCCTGGCCGTCGTTGCCAACGGCCGTCGTCGGCGCGGCGCTGGACGGCCAGATGCTGCACGGGCAGGTTGGCGCGGCCGTGGTGGTGAAGGTGAAGTCACCCGAGACGGCCTGGTTGCCGAAGCTGTCGGTGCTGCGCACGCGGTAGTGATAGGTGGTGTTCGGCTGCAGGTTCAGCGGCTGGGCCGAGTGGCTCTCCGAGTGCGTTGGGTTGACGGTCGTCGACGAGCCGTAGGCGGTGGTGGTGCCGTAGTCGACCTGGCTGGTGGCGATGCGGTCGGTCGTCCAGGTGACGGTGGTGCTGTAGCCGCCGCTGCCACTCGTGGTGACGTTGCTGATGGTGGGCGCATTGCCCGGGTTGGCCGGCTGGACCTGGAGGATGGGCGCCACCGATGGCACGCCGTTGCTGTTGACGATGAACAGCATGTAGGAGCCCGGCGGCGCGAGGTTGCTGTTGGCCGGCATCTGCACGCTCAGGCTGCCACTGCCGGCGCTGAACTGGAGCGGCAGGAAGCGCTGGTTCATGTCGTAGGTGTGGGTGTCCGAGGCGAGGCTGATGAGCGCCACCGAGGCGATCGAGGCCGCGTCCGGGGTCTGGACGGTGATCGTCGTGCCGACCGTTGCCTGGCTTGGCGCGCTGCTGATCGTCGGCCGCGCGCCCTTCGACAGATACGGCGGCGAGAAGATCTCAGCGTTGGGCTCGTCGATGGCCGGCGACAGTCGACCGCCGCCCGCGACCAGGACCGTGCCATCGGGCAGCAGCACCGCCGTCGAGTGGTACATGCGCGGGGTGTGCATGGCCGCCAGGGTGGTCCAGGTCTGGGCGGTCGGGTTCCACAGCTCCGGCTGGAGCGGGCCCGGGTTGGTGTTGGTCTGCTGGTTGGTGCCGCCGCCGCCGACGACCAGCACGTTGCCGTCGGGCAGGCTGACCATGCTGTGGAAGGTGCGGGCGAAGGACATCGGCGCGATGCTGTGCCAGGCCGGGTTGGCCTGGGTCATGTCCAGCACGGCGGCGTTGGTCTCGGAGTTGGTGGCGTGGCTCCCGCCGGTGAACAGGAACTGGCCGGGCCGGTACATGATGACCGAGCCGCCGATGACCGGGCTGGTGCCGACGACGTTGGTCGTCCACGTCTGCGCGTTCGGGTCGAGGATGTTGGTGTTGCCCTCCGCCGGACCGATGACGAACAGGTTGCCGTTGGGCAGGATGAAGCCGAGCGGGTAGTTCTCCTCATGCACATTCGAGGTGTTGACGTTCAGCGTCGTCCAGGTGTTGGCGACCGGGTCGTACACCTCGGGGTTGTCGGCGAACACGCCGGGCGAGATGTTGCCGCTCAGGGCGACCACACGCCCGTCGGGGAGCTGGGTCGCTTCGGGGTACCAGCGGGCGTTGGCCATCGGCGCGCCGGCCGTCCAGGTGTTGGTGGCCGGGTCGAAGATGGTCGCCGCGTTGATGCCGAACTCGCCGCCGTTGTGGCCACCGACGACCAGGATGCGGCCGTCGGCGAGCTCGACGTGGGCCGAGCAGAAGATCTGGGCCAGGTTCTCGGAGACGCTGGTGAAGGTCTGCGTGGCCGGGTCCCACAGGCGCGCCGAGGGCGTGCCGCCGGTCTCCCAGGCGTCCCAGACGAGGACTTTGCCGCTGTCCAGGAGCGAGCTGTGGACGGCCACCAGCGGCCAGTTCATGACCGACGACCACGAGCCCGAGGCCGAGACGGTCAGCGTGGTGAAGGTGGCGTCGGCCGAGCTGACGAGCGTGCCGCCACTGTCGCGGCTCTGGACGCGGAAGTGGTAGGTCGTCCCGCCCGCGAGGCCCGTGATCACCTGCGAATGGCTGGTGACCAGCGTCGAGTCGAGGGTCGTGCTGCTGCCGTAGGCGGTCGTCGTGCCGTACTGGACCTGCGAACTGGCCGGGTTGTTGGTCGTCCAGGTGATCGTGGCGCTGGTCGTGCCGATGTTGCTGGCACTGACGCCGCTGATCGTCGTCGGGCCGTTGTTGGCGGTCGTGTTGAAGACGACGTCGACCCAGTAGTTGCTGGCACTGTACGAGTTGTTCGGGAAGCCGCCTGAGGACGTGTAGAGATACACGCCGTTGCCGCCACCGGCGCCATCCGACAACGCATGCAGCGGTGGCCGATCGACGCCGTTGGGCGAGAACGCGTTCTGATCGTCGGCGTAGTGGCCGACCGGCGCGAAGTAGGACGCGATGTAGGTCGTGTTGGCCGTGATCGAGACGGGCGAGCCGAAGTTGACCTGCTGCCAGCCCGAGGCGCTCTCGCCACTGAAGGTGGCGCTGGCCAGTTGCGTGCCAGTGCTGCTCCACAGATGGCCGACGTGGGTGCCGGTGTTAGTGCTCAGCTTGTAGAAGCGGACGCCGGTGATGAAGCCGGCCGAATCAGATCTGAACTTGACGCCGACCTCGATGGCGCTGCCGTCGGGGCTGGTCTGATTGACCGGCGCGGCCGTGCTGGGCCAGATGGTGCACGGGCAGGTCTGGGGCGTGGCCGTCGCCACGGGCGTGTTGGTCGGCGGCACCGCCGTCGGCGTGGGCGTCGAGGTAGCTGCTACGGTCGCGGTCGCCGTCGGCGTCGGACCGTTGGTCGGCGTGTTCGTCGGCGTGGCCGTCGGCGGCTGGGTCGTCGAAAAGACGACGTCGACCCAGTAGTTGCTAGCACTGTACGAGTTGTTCGGGAAGCCACCCGAGGACGTGTAAAGATACACACCGTTGCCGCCACCGGCGCTGTCGGACAGGGCGTGCAAGGGTGGCCGATCGACGCCGTCGGGCGTAAAGGCGTTCTGGTCGTCGGTGTAGTGACCGACCGGCGCGAAGTACGAGGCGACGTAGGTCGTATTGGCCGTGATGGCGATGGCCGAGCCGAAGCTGACCTGCTGCCAGCCCGAGGCCGTCTCGTTGGTGAAGGTGGCGCTGGCCAACTGGGTGCCGGTGCTGCTCCACAGGTGGCCGACGTGGGTGCCCGTGTTGGTGCTCAGCTTGTAGAAGCGGACGCCGGTGATGTAGCCACTCACGTCCGAGCGGAACTTGACGCCGACCTCGATCGAGCTACCGTCGGGGCTGGTCTGATTGACCGGCGAGGCCGAGTTGGGCCAGATGGTGCACGGGCAGGTCTGGGGTGTCGCGGTGGCCGTGGGCGTGCTGGTCGGCGGGGCGGTGGTGCTGAAGGCCACGTCGACCCAGTAGTTGCTGGCGCTGTACGAGTTGTTCGGGAACGCGCCCGACGACGTGTAGTTGTAGACGCCGTTGCCGCCACCGGCGCTGTTCGACAGCGCGTGCAGGTGGCCGTTATCGACGCCGCTGGAGGCGAAGTAGTTCTGATCGTCGGCGTAGTGGCCACTGGAGGTGAAGTACGACGCAACGTAGGTCGTGTTGGCCGTGATGGCGACCGCCGAGCTGAAGTTGACCTGCTGCCAACCCGAGGCGCTCTCGCCACTGAAGGTAGCGCTGGCCAACTGGGTGCCAGTGCTGCTCCACAGGTGGCCGACGTGCGTGCCGGTGTTGGTGCTCAGCTTGTAAAAGCGGATGCCGGTGATGTAGCCGCTGACGTCGGACTGGAACTTGACCCCGACTTCGATCGAGCTAGCATCCGGGCTGGTGGTGTTGGTCGGTGCCGCGGTGCTGGCCCAGATACTGGAGGTAGCGCTCTGGGCGCTCACGATTTGACTCGGCAGGCCGGCCAGAACGACGAACAGGCCGGCGAGGATCGCCCACAATCTCACACTAAGTATCTAGCCTCCCGCGCGTTGAGTCCTGGTCGAAACGCAGGTTGAGGCACGGTTCACCGCGCTACGCTTGGCAGCGTGCCGCGTATTGATGCCGACGGCGTCGAGCTGTTCTACGAGTCGCTCGGGGAGGGTACCCCGCTCGTGCTGCAGGCGCACGATCACTCGCCCTGGCTCTTCTTTCAGGCACCGTACTTCTCGCAGTTCTACCGCGTGATCACCTTCGACCGGCGGGGCACCGGCCGCTCGGCCAGCCCGCCCGGGCCGTGGTCGATGGCCGACTTCGCGCGCGACCTGCGCGGGCTGCTCGACGCGCTCGGCATCGAGCGGGCCATCATCGGCGGCAGCTCGCTGGGCGGCATCATCACCGCCCAGTTCGGCCTCGACTACCCCGACCGCACGCTGGCGCTGATCGTCGGCCACACCGTGCCGTACCTGTGGGATCTCGGCCGCCAGTGGATCCGCGACCTGATGGCGGACCCGCGGCCGAGCCTCGGCCCGCAGCCGCGCTCCTACGCCTGGGAGACGGTCGGCCCGCCGACGACCAATCCAGCCTTCGCCGCCTCGCCGATGGGCCAACTGGTGGCGTCGGTCGGCACCGGGCTGGGCCGCGAGCGGGACGCCATCCTGGCCATGTACGGCGCCATGCTCGACTGGGACCAGCGACCGCGCTACGCCGAGCTGGCGCGCCTCGAGGTCCCGAGCCTGGTGCTGGTCGGGGCCAACGAGCCGCAGAAGACGCTCGAGCTGGCCTACGAATGGCACCAGCAGATGGCTAGCTCGGAGTTCATCATCCTACGCGAGACGTACCACGCCGCGCCGCGCGAGAACGCGCTCGCGTGGAACCGCACCGTGCACGCCTTCCTCGACCGCCACGGCCTGGGCGGCAGCGGCCCCAGCAGTGGCTAGCACGTCGGTCGGCGCGGGCCCGGCCGAGCATGATGACGCACTGGTCGCGGCCGTCGACCCGCCCGCCCGGGTGGGCCAACGGGCGCGCTTTGCGTGGCGGCTGGCCGGGCCGCGCATGGCGGCCGTCGCCCTGTACGCCATCGGCATGGCCTTCGTCGAGGCGGCGGCCGTGCTGTACCTGCGGACGATCTACGGCGGCATCGACCCGCTCGGGCCGCGCCACTCGCCGTTCGATCCCGCGCCCGACTTCGCGCGCATCGAGCTCGTCCGCGAGGCTGCGACGATGCTCATGCTGGCCAGCGTCGGCTGGCTGGCCGGCCGCGGCCTCGGCGGGCGGGTGGGCGCCTTCGCCCTGGCCATGGGCGTCTGGGACATCGGCTACTACGTGTTCCTGTGGCGGCTCAGCGGCTGGCCGGCCTCGCTCCTGGCGCCGGACGTGCTGTTCCTGATCCCGCTCCCGTGGTGGGGCCCGGTGCTGGCGCCGGTCGTGAGCGCTAGCGTCATGGTCCTGGCCGGCGCGGCCATGCTGGCCCGCGACCTCGGCGACGGACTGCCACGGCTGCGCCGGCCCACGTGGCTGCTGCTGCTCGTCGGCGTCGGCGTCTGCCTCGGCGCGTTCATGGCCGATGCGCTTGCGGCGCTCGTCCGCGGCGGCCTCCACGCGGCGCTAGCGGCGCGGGGCGGCGCGTTCCCGTGGCCGTTGTTCGGCCTGGGTGTGCTCATATGCGTGATCGGCCTGGCCGAGTGGCTCGGGCGGTCCCATGGGCCGGGGCGCGGACGGTACCTGCGACCGAGCGTCGACCAGTCACCCACGGCGTAGACTCTTCACAGGCCCGAATGGCTCGGGTCAACGCCAAGCTCGGTCAACGGCGACCGGGGCGGGGGACCCACCCCTCCTGGGGCGAATCGCCACGGTCACAGCACCGCGGTGTAGGGCACAAGAGCTTCCTGCCCGAGCCCGTCAGCTTACCTCGCAGGCGATACGGAAGCGGACCGCACAGCTCAACTAAGCGTCACGCGTCAGAGGAGTGCGCCCCCGCATGCACGTTCCCATCCTGCGACTGGCGCGGGCCCGCCGCCCGGGCAGTCCCCGCACACCCTACACCACCCTGGAGGTCCGTCGCCGCCTGCGCCAGAGCCCGGCCGCCTGCTTGCGGACGGCGGCCGTCCACGCCGCCGCGTCCGACGTCGGCGCCTGGACCAGCCTGCTCGATCGGCGCACCGCCTACGAGCTCGGCCGCGCCGCCGATCGCTTGCCGACGGTCGTCTTCTGGTTCTGCCGCGGCCGCCGCCTGGACGAGATCGGCCGCGGGCTGACCCTGTTCGGCAGCACCTGGGACGGCGACCACGCCGTCGAGGTGGCCAGCGAGCTCATCGCCCGCCTGCTGAACCAACGCCCGGCCGCCTACGTGCCCAGCTCGGCCCGCCACACCCGCTCGGCCTAGCGCGCAGCCTCACCACGCGCCGCGCCGAGCCAGTACACTTCGCCGGCACATGGGCGGGCGTCTGCGCTTCGGGATCGTCACCGACCAGAATCAGCCGTGGCCAACCGTGGTCGAACGCTGGCGGCTGTTCGAGGCGCTCGGCTTCGACAGCGCCTGGGACTGCGACCACCTGGTCCAGCCCAGCCGGCCGAGCGGGCCGTACTTCGAGGCCTGGACGCTGCTGGCCGGCCTGGCCGTGCGCACCGAGCGCATCCGCATCGGCGTGCTGGTCAGCTGCAACACGTTCCGCCACCCGGCGCTGCTGGCCAAGGAGGCGCTGACGCTCGATCACCTGTCGAACGGCCGCCTCGACCTCGGCCTCGGCGCTGGCTGGTACGAGCCCGAGCACCGCGCCTTCGGCCTCGACTTCCCGCCG